>Ga0209262_10000010_pt1 | contig 357086 bp, 320 predicted proteins | sample Lowcelwee11metaG_FD_187171 | JGI IMG/M metagenome (GOLD analysis project Ga0209262, IMG submission 187171) | Freshwater pond sediment microbial communities from the University of Edinburgh, under environmental carbon perturbations - Low... | ecosystem: Environmental > Aquatic > Freshwater >...
GACCGCGCTCGAAAACGTCATGGTCGGCCGCCATGTGCGCACGCACGCCGGTGTCTTCGGCGCCATTTTCCATACGCCCGCGCAGCGTGCCGAAGAGGCCGAAATCCGCCGCCGCGCGGAAGAACTGCTGCGCTACGTCGGCATCGAGCACCGCGCCGGCGACCTCGCCCGCCACCTCGCCTACGGCGACCAGCGCCGCCTGGAAATCGCCCGCGCGCTGGCGACTGAGCCCAAATTGCTGGCGCTCGACGAACCCGCCGCCGGCATGAACGCCACCGAAACGGCAGCCCTGCGCCAACTGATCGAAGGACTGCGCACCGACGGCCTGACCGTGCTGCTGATCGAACACGACGTCAAGCTCGTGATGGGCCTGTGCGACCGCGTCGCCGTACTCGACTACGGCGAGAAGATCGCCGAGGATGTGCCCGCTGTGGTGCAGAAGGATGCCAAGGTGATCGAAGCCTATCTGGGAGGCAGCGTTGGCTGAACCCGCACCCCAGGGCTACGCGCTGCTCGAAGCCGTCAACCTCGAAGTGCATTACGGTGGCATCGCCGCCGTCAAGGGCATCTCCTTCGCGGTGGAGGAGGGCGAGATGGTCTGCCTGATCGGCGCCAACGGCGCAGGCAAGACCTCGACGCTCAAGGCGCTGGCCCGCATGATCCCGGCGCGCGGCGAAATCCACTACCGCCGGGAGCGGCTCGACCGCCTGCCCAGCCATGCGCTGATCCGCCAGGGCCTGGCGCTGGTGCCCGAAGGACGCGGCATCTTCGCCCGCCTGACAGTGGCCGAAAACCTGGCAATGGGCGCCTACCACCGCGACGACACGACCGAAATCGCCGCCGACCGCGCGCGCATCTACGAAATGCTGCCACGCCTCCGCGAACGCGCAACGCAGGTCGCCGGCACGCTCTCCGGCGGCGAACAGCAAATGCTCGCCATCGGCCGCGCCTTGATGGGCCGGCCACGCCTGCTGTTGCTCGACGAACCGTCGATGGGCCTGGCACCGCTGATGGTCGAAAAAGTATTCGAAGTCATCCGCACAGTCGCCGCCCAGGGCGTCACCATCCTGCTCGTCGAGCAGAACGCGCGACTGGCCTTGCAAACCTGCGCGCGCGGTTACGTGATGGAAAGCGGCCTCATCACCCTGGCCGACGCAGCAGACAAGCTGTTGGCCGACCCGCGTGTGCGGGCGGCGTATTTGGGCGAATAAACGCTGTCGCACACATGAAAACAACTGCTTCCCTACGCATTTCCCTGCTTCTCAGCCTCGCCCTGACGGCGTGCAGCAACCTCCTGCCCTCCGGCGAAACCAGCACCGACGGCCCCTGGCAAAGCTATGCCGACGCACAGCGCGCCTTCGACCAGATCGTGCCCTACCAGACGAGTTTCGCGGACTTGCAGCGCTTCGGTCTCGATCCGCGCGCCAATCCCAACATCACGGTGCTCAACTACTCGGACGTGATCCGCCGCTTCATTCCCAGTCCCTCGGTAAGCCAGTGGAACCTCGATCAGGGCGTACTCGACTGCATCCGCGCCAAGGCCGACTGCGTCGGTTTCGAAATCGACAAGAAAGTGGTCCAGCGCAAGCGTACCGGCAATGTCGTCGCCGACGCCTTCAATTTTGAGCGCAAGACCGACACCGTCGGCTGGCGCTTCAACGGAATCATCCTGCTGAAAAACGGGTTCGTCGTCTACAAGCTGACCGGCGGCCAACCGTTCATCCACGAAAACGAGAAGAGCCGCAATCCGCTCGGCCCGTTCCAGAATGGTCTTGGCATCAAGTAGCGCGGCGTGTGACCAAGGTCACGTCCCAACGGAGGCACGGATGACACAATGCAGTCATGAAATCCTCGCGCAACGCCCTTCTCATCCTGGCTGTCATCCTCCTCCCCGGCGGACTGCTGCTGCTATTGCCCATCGCGTACAAGCGCTGGGCGGAGATACGGCCGCGTTTGTCCTTCCGCCGCGCCCGCACCACGACGCCTTGAGCGCGGCCATGCGCGCCATCGCGCATTTGCTCCACACGCTATTCCTGCTGACCCTCCTGATTGGTCACGCCCAGGCGGCTGGCACTACAGGCTGGGTGCTTGCCGCCGACCAGACCATCGTTGGCGATCTCGCACTGAGCGGCGGCACGCTCGATCTGAACGGCAAGACGCTCGTCGTGCAGGGCAACCTGATCCAATCCGGCGGCTTGGTTCGGCCGAACGGCGGCACGCTGAACGTCCTCGGCGACTATCGCCTCCAGTCAAGCTGCGGAACCACCACGCCAGCGCGCTACTGCACCTCCACTGGAGCCCTGGAGATGACGCGCACGGCTGACAAGGTCTTCGTCCAGCGCAATTTCGTCACCGAAAGCCTGAGTGGCGACAACAAGTTCACCGCCGGCGTCCTGGAGATTCAGGGCAACTTCACCCAGTACGCGCCGGACGCGACCAGCCGCCTGAATTTTTCCGCCGCCGGCACGCACGCCACCCTGTTCTCGGGCAGCGGCGAGCAATCGGTGTTCTTCACCAGCCACGGCGCCAACGAGGCGCACTTCGCCAATCTGGTGCTGCGCAACAGTTCGTCCGCCGGCATCAGCTTCCTCAGCCCGGTGTTCGCCACCGTCGGCTTCGTTGCCAACAACAGCCGCTTCGTCCTGTCCAACCCGGCGCAATCCTCGCTGCCGGGCTACAGCGCGACGGCCAGCGGGCCCGTGCTCAGCATTGCCGGTCCGGTGCTGGTCGGCAACGGCGGCCGGGCCAACTTCTCGGCGGCCAGCACGACGGTCGGCGGCACCGCCACGACGGTGCGGCCAAGCTGGTCCGTCTCTCCCGCCGAGGCGGCGAGCATTTCCGCCGATGGTCTGCTCACCGCGAATCGCGTCGCCAGCGACACGCGCGTGACGCTCAGCGCCAGCTACGTTCTCAACGGCGCGACGCTGACCGCCAGCAAGATCGTCACCGTCACCACCGCCACGCTCTCCGGCAACGCGCTGTCCTTCCTCAATCTGATCGGCCCCGCCGTCATGCAAAGCGGCGCCCGGCTCGGCCTGATGGCCAACGCCATCTATCAGGACGGTTCGACGCGCACCGTGACGCCGGTCTGGAGCAGTTCCAACCCGGCGGCGGCGCTGGTCGACAACGCCGGCATCATTTTCGCCGGTGCTGTCGCCAGCGAGACCGAAGCCACGATCACGGCGCGTTACACGGAAAACGGCGCGACAGCGAGCGCGACCCTGAAAGTAAAGATCCAGCCGAGCCGGGCCAAGCTGTCCAGCCTGGAGATCGCCGGTCCGGAAAATATGCAGGCCAACGGCCGCGCGCAATTCACGGTGGTCGCCACCTATGACGACGACTCGCGCCGGCCCATACTGCCCCGCGTCTGGAGCGTTTCCAAGCCCGCGCTGGCCACCATGGACAGCCGTGGCTTCCTCATGGTCGGCATGGTGACGGGCGAAACGCCGTTGATCCTGACCGCCACCCACGAGGAAAACGGCGTCAGCGTCAGCCAAACGCATGAAGTAACGATACGGGCGACGCCTGCCGCGCTCAAACAACTGACCATAGCCGGCGGACGCGGCACGCTGACCGCCGGCGAGACCCTGCAATTGCGCGCGGAAAGCCGCCACGTCGACGGCTCGCGGCGCGCCGTGACGGCCAATTGGAGCGTTTCCGATCCCGCCGCCGCCAGCATCACGGCAGCCGGCGCGCTCACCGCCGGCACGGTGACGCGCGACACGCCCATGCTGGTCACCGCCACCTACACCGAAAACGGCGTCACGGCCCGCGCCGAATTCCGCGCCTTGATCCTTGCCGGTGCCGCCGGCCCGCCGCTGTTGGCCGAGGTCGAAGCCACCGGGGAACGCAGCGCCTACAGTCTCACGCTCTGGTTCAACACCAACGCCCAGGCCGCCGACACGCGCGCAACGCGCGCCGCCGCCGCCTACCGGCTCTATGTCGGCGCGCTCGTGCCGCAGGGTCAGTTGGTCGGCACACCGACTTTCTTCATCCTCAACCGCGCCGGCGCCTGGCAACCGCTCGCCTGGCCGCTCGCCGAATTTTTGTCGGGCGTCGAAGCGGACACCTGGCAGGCGATCGAACTGCTCGACTCGCTCGACGCCACCATGATCTCCGGCACGCAGGTCTTCATCGGCTACGGCGAGGACGATGCGGAGATGATGCGGGCGGGGCGCTACCGGCTGGTGTATCAGGTGCCGTAACTCAGGTGCCGTCCCGCCGGCGCCGAGTTTGTCATTGCACGCCGAAGGCCTGGCAGAAACCGTTGCCGTAGCGGATGTAATACTTTCCCGAAGCGCCGTCGACCCACCAGAGATTGCCCGCCTGCGCGACGGGCGGCAAGCTCAGCGCGATCTCGGGTGTGAGCGCAAAACTCGCGCCCGCCTGGCGCGCGACATAGCGTCCCGCGCCGGCATTGGCGACCGCCAGGCCGGGCAGGGCGGAGGCGAAAGTGGTCGCGAGGTAGTCGGTATTGGCGAACGCCGGCAGGAGCGTCTGGCGGTTGCCGGCGACATCGCGCAAGACCAGCGCCCCATTCTCGCTATCGAGCCCCGGCCCCGGCACGCCGCCCGGCACCAGATGCGGGTCCGGCTGGGCGACGAAGCGCGACCCCAGCAAGGTGGCGCCAACCGCGCCGTCCGCCAGGATCTCCACCAGGGCGGCAGGATCGATCTGCTTCAGGAGCAGGTCGAGTTCCTGATAGCTCATGGCGGGCGCAACGGCGAACGACAGGCCCTCGGCGACGATGGCGGTCAGGTTCGCGGCGACATTGGCGCCGGCCGCCGCGCGTGTAGGCCTGCGCGTCAGCGCGGCGGTATCGACGCCCAAGGCGCCGACCGGCAGATAGCGGTAGCTGCCCTGAGCGGTAGCGAGGGTCATGATGCCGGTAATAGCGTCCTGGGTCAGGACCGCACCCGCGCTGCTCAGCCCCAGGCTGCCGGCCAGGGCACGCGCAACGCGTTGGTCCAAGGCCTCGCCGAAACGCGGCACAAGACCGGCAACGCGCGGCACCTTCAGCGTCAAGACGGCCAGCGGAATGGCGGCGATGTAGTCGCCGGCCTGGATCAGGTTCTGCGCCAGGGAACCGAAACGCACCCGATTCAGCACGCCGGCACTGCTCACATTCACCGTTTCGCCGGCGTACACCAGAACGCCGTCGGCGGAAACCTGGCCGGTCCCGCTCTGTATCAGGCGTACGGAACCCGCATCGACAGCGATCTCCAACTCGCGGCTATCGTTCCGGCCGATCGTCACGCGCGTATCCGCCACTTGCGTCACCAGCGTGAATGACATGCCGCCGGCGCCCAGCGCCGGAATGACGCTGCCGGCCACGGGTGCCAGGATGCGCGCGCTCTTGCCGATGACTTCGAGGTTCTTGGCGCCCGCGATGCTGCGCACCTGAAAGCGCGTATCGCTGCTTTCTGCCGTATAGAGCAGGCCGTTGCCGAAGGCGACGACGGCGATGCCGAGATTCTCTTCGCTGCGCACGACCGCGTTCTCGACGGCATCCGCCGCCAGAACCAAGACCTCGGCCGGCGCGGCGCGGAACCTGACGATACCCTGATCGTTCACCTCGGCAGTCTGGGGATTGACGAAGACCTGCATGGCCGCCGTCACCGGCTGGTAGGTGCGGGTGCTCACCGCGAAAGTCGCGCCGACGCCGCCTATGGTCACGCCGACGCCGACCGTCGCGCCGTAAGCGTCGGGGGTTTCAAGCCTGAGCTTGATCTCGGCACCCAATTCGACGCTGCCCGGCGCCGAGGTCCAGTCGCCGCCGTTGAGCGAGTATTCACCGCCCACCACGGCAATCGGCACGCCGACATCGATGCCTTGCACGACGATGGCGGCGGATTCGACATGTTCTTCCGGCATGGCGTCCGTCACCGGGGCAAAGCCGAAGGCGAGCGGCCCGGCCGCAACCGGGGCGATCCAGGCGATGCCCGCGAGAAAGAGCAAGCCTGCGGCGAAATGGCTGCGGACACTGGAGCGGATGGCGTTCATGGCGATTTTCCCGGTTCGACGATTGCGGATAAGGATAAGGTAGGCGCCATCATTGCACGCCGAAGGCCTGGCAGAAGCCGTTGCCGTAGCGGATGAAGAACTTCCCGGAAGCGCTGTCGATCCACCACTGGTTGCCCGCCTGCGCGGCGGGCGGCGCGGCGAGGACGATGTCCGGGCTGAGCGCGTAGCTCGCGCCGGACTGGCTGGCGGCGTAGAGACCCGCGCCATTATTGGCGACTGCGAGACCGGGCAAGGCGGCGGCGAAGGTCGAGACCAGATAGTCGGTATTGGCGAAAGCGGGATAGAGCGTCTGGCGGTTGCCCGCGCTGTCGCGCAGGACGACCTGTCCCTCGACCATGTCGAAAGCCGGCCCCGGCGTGCCGCCCGGCTCGACGAGCGACGCCGGCTGGGCGGAAAAGCGCGCGCCGGAAAAGCTGGCCTCGACCGCGCCGTCGGCGAGTATTTCCAGCGTGGCGGCGGGATCGATCTGGCGCAGCAGGACGGCGAGATCTTCATAGGAGGTCGCGGGCGCGACGGCGAAGGCCAGGCCCTCCGCGACCACGGCGGTGAGGTTGGCGGCGGCATCGATGCCGAGAGCGCCGATCGGCAGGAAACGGTAACGGCCCTGCGAGGTGACCAGGCTGATCACGCCGCTGGTTTCGTCCTGGCTCAGGCTCGCGCCGACGGTGCTCAATCCCAGGCGCGCGGCGAGCGCGCGCGCAACGCGGCGTTCGACGGCCTCGCCGAAACGCGCCGACGCGCCGACGATGCGCGGCACGCTCAGCGTGGCGGCCGCCAGGGGCAAAGCGGCGAAATAGTCGCCCAACTGGCCGCGATCCTGCGTCGCCGAACCGAAACGCACCTGACGCAAGGCGCCCGTGTCGTCGAGACGCATGGCCTCGCCGGCATGGACGCGAAAATCGTCCGCCGCCGTGCCGCCGCCGCTCGTTGTCTGGCGATACAGGGCGGAACCGGCGGCGACGGCCGCCACCAGCTCGCGGCGCGCATCGCGGCCGACCGTCGCCTGCGTATCGGCGGCTTGCGTCACCAGGGCGACATCGACGGCGCTCCCCGCGACGACGGGGATAACGCTGCCGGCGGCGGCAGCGGCGACGTTGGCGCGACCGCTGGACACTTCGAGGCTCTTCTCGCCCGCGATGGTGCGCACCTGAAAGCGCGTGCTGCTGCTTTCCGGCGTATAGACCAGGGTGGCGCCGGCCGCGACCACCGCCACACCCTGCCGGTCGTCGATGCGCACGACGGCGGACTCGGCCGCGTCGGCGGCCAGGACCAGGGGCTCGGTCGGTACGGCGCGGAAACGCACGGTGCCGTCGTCGGTCAATTCGGCGGTCTGCGGATTGCTGAACACCTGGGTGGTGGCGCTGACTCTCGTGTAGGCGCGGGTCGTGACGGCGAAGCTGGCGCTCACGCCGCCGAGCGTCAGAGTCGCGGCCGCCACTGCACCGTAGCTCGCGGGCGCGGCCAGGCGCACCCGAATCTCGTTGCCCAGCGCGACCGTTCCCGGCACAGACGTCCAGGTGCCGCCGTTGAGCGAATACTCGCCGCCCGTGATCGCGACCGGGATATCCATGTTGATGCCGCGCACGACGATCTTCCCGGATTCGACACTCTCCTCCGGGGCGACGTCGGTCGCGGCGGCGAAGGCAAAGGCGTCGGGCGTGCCGTCCGGCACCAGAGTTGCGGTGCCGGCGAAGTAATCGTTCATGCCCCCGGTGGGGGCGTTGTAATAGGTATAGAAGCGATAGCGGGTGCCCGGCGTCACCGCCGCCAGACCGGCATAGGCTGAGCGCGGCACGTCGAAGACGATGCTGTCGGCGCCGATGGAAATGTTGCCGGCGATATCGGCCTTGAAGTTGGCGCTATTGCCCTCCATGGCGCGCAGATGCATGCTGAACTGGCTCAAGGGCAAGGTCGATGGCAAGGCGCCGGCGACCTTGGGGTGCCAGACCCAGAAGAGCATGTCGCCGGCCGTGAAACCGCCGTCGCCGTCCATGTCCAGGTGCAGGCCCCAGAGATACTCGTTGTAGCCTTCGAGGGCATGGCTCTGGTTAACGTCGAAGCTTGCCGGCAAGCTCGCCATGCGCATGCTGGCGCGGAGCGCGGCGGCGGTAACTTCGAGCTTGCCGTCGACGATATCGGCAAAGCCCGGCAGGTTGCTCGTCTGGGCGCGCGCGTGGAGCGGCAAAGCCAGGGCCGTGGTCAGCAGCGCGGCGGCGAATCGGGGGCGAAAGCGGGGCATGTGTTTGACTTTCGGAGAGGGCGGCGGGCGATGTAAGACGTGAGCGTGAAAAACGTCCCGAAGGCGCCGGGGCGGCAAGGCCGCCCGCGCCGATAAGGGTTTATTCTATTGCGCGGTCAACGGTGGAGGAACGAAATCATGCGCGCACGAATTCTTGGATGCCTGGCTTGCGCAGTGGCGCTCGGCGCGGCAGTGCCGGGCGGGGCCGCCACGCCGACCGTCGTCGCCGGACAGGACTTCGTCCTCGCGCTCGACACTCAGGGCCGCGCCATGGCCTGGGGCTGGAACGACAGCAGCCAGCTCGGCAACGGCGGCGGCGCCTTCGCTACCACGCCGCGCGCGGTGGCCGGCTTGAGCGGCATTGCGCAAATCGCCGCCGGCGGCCTCAGCAGCCACGCCCTCGGCACGGACAATACGGTCTGGTCCTGGGGCGACAACGGCCAGGGACAACTCGGCGACGGCACAACACGCTCGCGCTACAAACCGGTGCGCACCCAAGGCATCGTCGGCAAGGTCGTCGACATCGCGCCGGGCGGACGCCATGTGTTGGCGCTCACCGACGACGGCGTCGTCTGGTCCTGGGGCGACAACCGCCAGGGCCAGCTCGGCGACAGGTCGACCGCCTCCCGTGCGCGGGCGGCGACGGTCGCCGGTCTACCGAAAATCCAGGCCATCTCGGCCGGTGCCGGCCACTCGCTGGCGCTCGACATGGACGGCAAGGTCTGGGCCTGGGGCTACAACGCCGATGGCGAACTCGGCGCTGGCGACACGGCAAACCGCGCCACGCCAACCGCGATCGCCGGTCTGGCGAACATCGCAAAGATCCGCGCCGGCGCCTTCCATAATCTGGTGCTCGACAAACTCGGCGTGGTCTGGAGCTGGGGGCGCGGCAGCGGCGGCGTACTCGGCGATGGCCAGACCGCCAACCGCGCGACCCCGGCCGCCATCCTCGGACTGCCGACGATCCTCGGCCTCGCCGCCGGCAACGTCAGCCTCGTGGTCGACAGTACCGGCGCCACCTGGGCCTGGGGCGACAACACGACTGGGCAGTTCGGCAACACCAGCGTGACCTCCTCCAGCGTGCCGCTGAAGATCTCGAACGGCGGCCTCAGCACCGCCTTGCAATCCATCAGCCTGGGCTGGTACCACACGCTGGCAACCCTACGCACCGGCAAGGCGCTGGCCTGGGGACGCAACGACCAGGGTCAGGTCGGCACCGGCGACACCTCCGACCAAACGACCGGCAAGCTGCTGTCCTTCACGACCAACATCGTCCAGGTCGCCGCCGGCGGCAAGCACTCACTCGCGCTTGACGCCAACGGCACAGTCTGGGCCTGGGGCCTCAATGCCAACGGCCAGGTCGGTCTGGCCGATCTGGCGCTCAACAACCTGCCGGAAACCCTCACCGGTCTCGACGGCGTCGTCGCACTGGCGGCGGGCAGTTCCCACGCACTCGCGCTTGACAACAACGGTCGCATTTATGCCTGGGGCGACAACAGTTCCGGCCAGCTCGGCAACGGTAGCGACCGTCTGGCGACGCGCGCCGGGCTGGTATCCGCCCTGAGTTCGGCGCGCGCCGTCGCGGCCGGCGGCAAGTTCTCGCTCGCGCTCGGCGCCGACGGCCGCGTCTGGTCCTGGGGCGATGGTGCACTGGGGCAACTCGGACGCACCGGCACCGGCCTGTCGCCCGCCCTGATAAGCGAACTGAGCGGCGCAACGCGCATCGCCGCCGGCGCCGACCATGCGCTGGCGGTGGACGGCAATGGCGCCGTCTGGGCCTGGGGCCTCAACACCTACGGCGCGCTGGGCAACGGCGGCAACACCAACGCCGATCGGCCGGCACAGATCGCCGCGCTCGCATCCATCCGCGAAATCGCCGCTGGCGAAGCCCACAGTCTGGCGCTCGACGCCGACGGCAAGGTTTGGAGCTGGGGTCGCAACGCCGACAGCCAACTCGGCGATGCCACGCAGACCGACCGCGCGACACCGGCGGCGGTCGCCGGCCTGCCTGCAGTCGTCGCCATCGCCGCACGCGGCGCGCAAAGCTTCGCCCTGACGGCTGCGGGCCAAATCTGGGCCTGGGGCCGCAACAGCGAAGGACAACTCGGCGTTGGCAGCACGCAAACGCGCATCGCCACGCCGACCGCCGTACCGAACATTACCGGCTTCGCCCAAATCGCCGCCGGCAATCGCGCCACGGTCGCCATGCGCAGCGACGGCACGCTCTGGGCCTGGGGCCGCAACGCCGAAGGCCAGGCCGGCGACGGCGGCTTCGCCCAGCGCAACCTGCCGGTCCCGGTCCTGGCGCCGGGCGGCGCCTCGATTCTCGATCTCGACAGCAGCGTAGCGAACAACATCCCGGCAAGCGCCATGCCGCCCTTCGGCCTGCGCGCCACGCGCCGGGGCGACAGCAGCACCCTGAGCCTGTCGGCCACGCTGGGCGGCGCCTTCGCGGCGGCGCGCGCCGCCAGCCGCGCCGGGGAAACCTATAACGTCTATGTCGGCGCCCTGGCCGGTGCCGACAACCTGCTGGCCTGGTATCAGCTCGACGCCAATCAAGCCTGGGGCACCCTGGCCTGGCCGATGGCCGCCTATCTGAGCGGAGTCGCGAGCACAAGCATCGACCAGATCACCGTCGAAATCCTCGACCAAGCCGACCTGACCGGACTGGTCGGCTCGCACATCTACGTCGGTTACGGCCTCGATCCCGACGAAATGCTCGCCAGCCTGCGTTACCGCGAGGTGTATACGGTCGTCGAGTAGGCGGCTACGCCACCCAGTTCTCCAGTTGCCGGCCTGCAACCCGCGAAAATTCGCGCGTGTTGTTCGTGACCAGCACTGCGCTCAGGCTCAGCGCATGGGCGGCGATCATCGTATCCAACGAGCCGATGGATTGGCCGCGTCGTAGATGTTGGTATGCAGCAGAATCATGCCGCGATCTCGGCACGCGTTTGCGGCTCCGGTTGATTCCGTTCAAGCACAAAACCCGGCTCGAAGGAAGCAAGCGCCATTTCCAGCGTCATCCAGGTATCAGCGTCCGGCGATAGGCTGTCTGCTCTCACGGCTGATCATCCAAGGAACAAGCGATAGGCCGGATTCTTCGACTCGTCCCAGCAGCGGTAGTCGAGGTTCTTCAGGAAGGCGCGGAATTCCTTCATCTCGGCGGGCGGCACCTGCATGCCGACCAGCACGCGGCCGGTGTCGGCGCCGTGGTTGCGGTAGTGGAACAGGCTGATGTTCCAGCCGGCGCTCATCTTGTTGAGAAAGTTCATCAGCGCGCCGGGGCGCTCGGGGAACTCGAAGCGGTAGAGCAACTCGTTCTTCACCTGCGGCGCGTGGCCGCCGACGATGTGGCGGATGTGCAGCTTGGCCATTTCGTCGTCTGTGAGGTCCAGCGTGGCGTAGCCGTGCTTCTTCAGGCTGTCGACGAGCTTCGCCGCCTCGGCGCGATTGGCCACCTGCACGCCGACGAAGACATGCGCCTCGCCGGCGTCGTGGAAGCGGTAGTTGAACTCGGTGATGTTGCGGCTGCCGATCAAGTCGACGAACTTCTTGTAGCTGCCGGGCTTTTCCGGCAAGGTCACGGCGAGCACCGCCTCGCGCTGCTCGCCCACCTCGGCGCGCTCGGCGACGAAGCGCAGCCGGTCGAAATTCATGTTGGCGCCGGAAGCGACGGCGACCAGCGTCTTGCCCTTGCTCTTGTTGCGCCGCGCCCACTCCTTGGCGCCGGCCACGGCCAGCGCGCCGGCCGGTTCGAGAATCGAGCGCGTGTCCTCGAACACATCCTTGATCGCCGCGCAGATGGCGTCGGTATCGACCAGCACCATCTCGTCCACATATTCCTGGCAAAGGCGGAAAGTCTCTTCGCCCACCAGCTTCACCGCCGCGCCGTCGGCGAACAGCCCGACCGACTCCAGTTTGACGCGCTTGCCGGCCTTGAGCGAACGCGCCATCGCGTCGGCATCCAGCGCCTCGACGCCGACGATCTTCGTCTCCGGCCGCAGCCGCTTGATATAGGCCGCCACGCCTGCAATCAAGCCGCCGCCGCCGACGCAACAGAACACCGCGTCGATGGGATCGGAATGCTGGCGCAGGATCTCCATGCCGATGGTGCCCTGGCCGGCGATGACCAGCGGATCGTCGAAGGGATGGACGAAGGACAGCTTCTGCTGCTTTTCCAGTTCCAGCGCGTGGGCATAGGCAGCATCGTAGGCATCGCCGAACAACACCACCTCGCCGCCGCGCTTCTTCACCGCGTCGACCTTGATCTGCGGCGTCGTCGTCGGCATGACGATGACGGCGCGGATGCCCAGCTTCTGCGCCGACAGCGCCACGCCCTGGGCATGGTTGCCCGCCGAAGCGCAGATCACGCCGCGCTTCCTCTGCGCCGGCGTCAGGTGCGCAATCTTGTTGTAGGCGCCGCGCAGCTTGAAGCTGAACACCGGCTGCATGTCCTCGCGCTTGAGCAGCAGGCGATTGCCGCAGCGCGCGGAAAGATTGGACGCCAATTCGAGCGGCGTTTCGACCGCCACGTCATAAACGCGGGCGTTGAGGATTTTTTCGAGGTAATCGGGTTTGGGCTGCATGGGAACGCCTTCGCTGAACAAGACCCGGAGCGTAGCAGGGGCAGCGCGCTCCGGGCAAGGCACGGGCGACAAAAAAGCCGGCCTCGGCCGGCTTGCGTGCCCCGTGCGCCGAAGCGGCGCAGCCTAGACAGATGCGGACTTGTCCCGGAACGCCAACATCAAGCCGCCGCCCAGCGTCGCGCCGGCCAGCAGCATCGCCATGGTTTCCTTGCCGAAGATGGTCGCCAGGAAGGCATCGCCGCCCGCCGCCCAGGACACACCCAGAAAGAACAGCGCCATCAGGCTCAGGCACAGAAAAGCCACACCGGCCAGAAAAACCTGGCTTCTGGCGTAATCGTTGTCCATCGTGTTCGACATATCGCTTCTCCTCGAAATACCTTCATGTAGTTATGGTCTATGGCTTGATCGTAATCAACTCCAACCGCCGGGCCGATGGAATCTCCTTGTCCGCGCATAAGGACGCGTAACATGCGGCGATGGAATCGCTGTTGTCGCCCGAGGCATCGCTGGCCGGCCTCTTCATTTCGAGCTTTCTGGCTGCCACCCTACTGCCCGGCGGCTCGGAAATCGTCTTCGTCGCCCTGCTGGCCGCCCACCCGGACCAACTCGCCAACGCCCTCGGCCTCGCCACACTGGGCAACACCCTCGGCGGCATGAGCACCTACGGCATGGCACGCCTGCTCCCGGCCAAAGTCGGCGTGACCGAAGGGAATCCCCTTTTTGGGACTGGCGACACGGCGCGCGCAGCGCGCGTGCTGGCCGCCACCCGCCGCCACGGCGCCCCCGCACTCTTCCTCGCCTGGGTGCCGCTGATCGGCGACGCGCTCTGCGCCGCCGCCGGCTGGCTGCGCCTGCCCTGGCTCCCCTGCCTGCTCTGGATGGCGGCAGGCAAGGGCGCGCGCTATGGGCTGCTGGCCTGGGGGGTTGCTTGACGCGTCAGCCGGCGTCCCGCCAGCGCCGAGTTTGTGCGACCGGCGGCGCTCCATCACATCAGGAACGAAACGAGCGAACAACGGCAACCAAACCCGCGAACGAAAACGGCACGGAAAGCGCTAGCCAAATCTCACCTTTGAGCAGCGCGGCGGCGACGCACAGAGCACCCAAACAGATCACCAGAATCATCTTCATGTGATCAGTATAGGTTCCGAACTTACGGACTCTGGATCAAGATCGCGTCGGAAGATCGCCCCGAAAAGGTCAATCTATTCCTCACCCGGCCTTCGCGGGTCAGCCGTCACGAAGTCTTGATCGGGACGCGTGCCGGAGCGGGTGAGGTCGTAGCCCATGACAGCCAATAGGCCACCCACGCCGAGAGCGAGCGCGGCGAACAAGGGCATCCGCACGACGACGGCGATGGCGAACAACAACCAGAAAACGATCAATATCAACTTAAGCATGCGGAAAGTATAAACAATGGCCGTGTGGGAATATGTTCAATCCTCACCCGAACTTGCGCCGCTGTTGATCCGCACCGAGGTTTCACCTCACCCGACCCTCGCGGGCCGGGCGTCTGCGTATTTACCGAGGTTGTGCAGCAGACCGGCGAGATACGCTTCGTCCGTCGTGTTTGCGCTATGTGCGAAGTAAATCGTCTTCATGCGTCCTATCTTCACCCCCGAAAAGCTCACCAGATGAGCCTGCAAAACCTATTTCACAAAAGTCGGCGCTGACGGGACGGCGATCAGCCTCCTGATCCGCCCTCATCTTCTCGCGCTAGGCGTAGCCGGATCAGAGCCGGTCTGGCGCCTTCATCGAAATGGCAATGTACTGCATCTTCGACTTGCGCATGCAAACTGGGAAGGTCATCCGCCTCGGTAAATATGTCGGCACCCACGGCGCGGGCGGTAAAGCCGCCCTGTGCTGCTTTTTCAACAATGAAATGGATTTCGTTCATCGACAACTCGTCCTCGTGGAACCCGGCCGGTATTTGCCGAGGTCATGCCAGGCGGCGGCCAGGCGGGCGGGGTTGGCGGCGCCGAAGACGGCGGCGAACTCCGCTGCGAGCCGCGACACGCCGGCCAGATGTTCCGGCAGGCCATGATGGCCGCCGCCGCCGTCTCCGCCGCCCGCTCCGCGCGGCCGCACATGCGCGATGAATTCCATGAGCCCTCCCCCAGGATGTATTCATCATACTCCGGGGGTGGCTCAAAAAGTGCGCCCGCGCGACGGTCCGGCGAAACTCGGCGTCGGCGGGACGGCCCGCCTCAGGCGACGGCGAGCGGCGAGGGCATGTGGACGGCGAAACCCTGGGCGAAGTCGACGCCCAGATCGTGCACGATGTCGAGCAGTTTCGGGGTGGCGACGTATTCGGCGACCGAATGCAAGCCGTGGGCGCGCGCCAGGCTGACCATGGCTGCGACCACGGCGCGGTCGGCGGCATCCTTGTCGAGATTCTTGACGAACTGGCCGTCGATCTTCAGGTAGTCGACCTGGAAGCGCTTGAGGTAGCCGAAGGAGGACAGGCCGCTGCCAAAGTCGTCGAGCGAGATCGCGGCGCCGAGCCGCCGCGCCATGTCAATGAATTGCATCGCGCGGTCGGGGTTGGCGATGGCGGCGGATTCGGTGATTTCAAAGCAGAGCCCGCGCGGGTCGACGCTGTACTCGGCGAGTTTTTCGTTGAGGAAGCGCGGCAATTCGGCGTCGTCGAGGGTAGCGCCCGAGAGATTGACCGACAGGTGGTGAAAGGGCAGGTCACGGTTGACGCGCCGCCAGGCGGCGATCTGACCGAGCACGGCGTTGAGCACCCAGCGATCGAGGTGAGGCATGAGGTTGTAGCGTTCGGCGACCGGCACAAAGGCGTTCGGTTCGATCAGGGCGCCGTCCGGGCCGCACATGCGTACGAGCACTTCGGCGTGGTCGCCGCAATGCTTGCGTAACGGGCGAATGCGCTGGTGGTGCAAGACGAAGTGGCCGTCGGCGATGGCTTCGGTAACGAGCGGTAGCATCATGAATTCGTCGTGGCGACGGCGATACCAGTCGTCGTCGGAACGGTAGATTTCGGCACGTTGGCGCCCGCGCTCCTTGGCGGCGTAACAGGCGCTGTCGGCAGCGATGAGCAGACCGGTGACGCTATCGAGTTCGTCCGAAGCACGGGCGATGCCGACGCTGGCGCCGATGCCGAAGTTCTTGCCCTGCCAGACGAAGTCGAGCCTACGGATGTCGTCGATGATGCGACGCGCGTGCGCTAGCGCCGCCTCCTCGTCGCCACCTTTGAGGATCAGGGCGAATTCGTCGCCGCCGAGGCGGGCGACGAAGCCGTGGGTGCGCTGTTCCATTAGGTAACGCGTTACCCGCTGCAACAGCAGGTCGCCGGCGACGTGGCCGCAACTGTCGTTTACCGCCTTGAATTGGTCGAGGTCAATGTAGAGGATGAACAGAGGCTCATCCGCACGCATTTCCAGCGCGGCGGCGAGTTCGTCCTCGAAGGCGCGGCGGTTGTGCAGGCCGGTGAGCGAGTCGTGGCGCGCCTGGAAGCGCAATTCGTGCACGCGCGTTTCGACGGCGCGCGCCATCGCGTTGAAGTTGGTGGCCAGGGTGGCGACTTCGTCCGTACCCTCGGTCTGGAGGCGGATATCGTATTCGCCAGCGGCGACGCGCGAACTGGCGTCGGTTAGCTCGATCAAGCGCCGTGTCAGCCAAAAGCCGACCAGCGTCAGCAGGAGCAGGGACAGACCGATCTCCACTAGGGCGATCATGAGCGATTGGGTGAAGAGTTCGCGGTTGGCGATTTCTAGGAAGCGCAGCGACAGCCCGTAATGGACGCTGCCGTAAACCTGGCCGAGATACTCGGCGGGAAAGGCGACGTGGTGGGTGGCGCCCGCTTCGAATGTCGGCGACGGTGAGGGCAGGACTTGCCCGGCCGGCCAGCCCGCCGCAGCCAGGATGTTCCCCGAGGGGTCGGCGACGGCCAGGTAGGCAACATCCTCGGCCTTTTTCCAGCCGTCGAGGATGTCGCGCAACGTGGCGTAGTCGCGCGCGGCCAGCGGTGCCGTGACGGCGGTCTTGTAGGCCAGCTCGATGGCGGCAACGCGCGCGATCGCCTGATCGACGAGGTGGGCGCGGATCAGGCGCAGGCTATTGCCGACGAGCAGGCCCAGCATCAGAATCTCTATGGCGAGGCTCGCCACAATCAGACGAAAGCGCAGGCTGCGGGTTGTGGAGCGTTGCGGCATCGCGTTATTGCGCCAGGCTCATCAGGCGGCGCGTCAGTTCCACATAGGGTTGCATGGCTTTCAGGTCGGCTGCATTGATCGGTTCGTAGCCGGCATAGCCGGTCTGCTCGAAGAAGGTCTGGCCGGCCGGCGCTTCTTCGGAGAAGGCGCGCAGGGCCATCCGTATGCGTTCGATTTCCTGGTGGCCCAGGCGCGGATGGGCCAGGGTCATCAGATGCGGCACCTTGATGTCGGTCGGCAATTCGACGACGCGCGCGCGCACATCCTTGGGAATCTGCCGTAGCGGGGTGTAGGTCGTCAGCGCGGCATCCAGTTCGCCCACCGCGACGGCCGCAACGGCCGCGCCATGGGTGGCGCGTTCGAACAACTGGTAGTCGCGGCCGAATTGCAGGCCTTGTTCCTGCAACCAGAGCACGCCGCCGATGGAGGAGATCGACAGCCGGCTCGATAACCCGATTTTCTTGCCGCGTAGGTCGGCCACGCCACGAATGCCGCTTTCCGGACGCACGACGAGGATAGGTTGCAGGGTGGCGCGATAGCGCATCAGGGGCACATAACCCTTTTCGATACTCATCACCGCGAAATGCGGGCCCGCGATGAGCATGTCGAAGCGTCCTTCGAGCGACTCGTTGATAAATGTGAAGTAATCGACCGAGGTGTGAATCTCCACCGGACGTCCAAGCCGGGCCTGGAGGTGGTCACGCAGAGGCTGGTGTGTTTTCAGCAGCGCCAAGGCGCTATTGAAGGGCATGATGCCGAGACGGAGCGGCTCGGCCGCCTGAACGCCGCACGCCAGCGAAAAAATCAGCGCGAACAGCAAACGCGAAAGCGCACGTGGGAAGTAGTTCATGAAATCTGGTCTGATCGGAATACAAAGGGGCAAGCCCTATCCTTTGACGCCCATCCTATAGCCAAAGTTAAACCGAGGACTGATGCGCATCAATATTATCGCTTGTTCTGGAAAGAATTTCGGCGTTGGGAGCGAATTGAATCGCCTAAAATTGACGCATTGCATCCTTTCTATAGGAACCTCCCTATGCTCTTCACTTTTCTGCGTCATCTCACCGTGCTTGCGACCGCCATCGGCATCGCTGGCGGTGCTGCGGCCCAGTCCGCCAAGCCCGAACTCCTGCTCTACTGCGGCATCACCATGGTGCGGCCGATGACGGAAATCGTCCAGGCGTTCGAGAAGCGCGAGAACGTGAAGATCTCCATCGCTCAGGGCGGTTCTGAGGATCTTTATCAATCCGCGAAGAAGAGCGGGGTGGGCGACTGGTATCTGCCGGGCGAGCCGAGTTATCGCGACAAACATCTCGCCGAGGGCTTGTTCGCCGAGCATGCGGTCGTCGGCTACAACCAGATGGCGCTAATGGTGCAGAAGGGCAACCCGAAGCGGGTGAAGTCCGATCCGCGCGAGTTGCTGCGCAAGGACTTGACCGCGATTCTCGGCAACGCCGAATCGGGCAGCGTCGGCCAGGAAGCGAAGCGCATCCTCGACGAGTTGCGCATTTATCCCCAGGCGGTGCGCGCCGCCGCTTTCCTCGCGCCGGACTCGCGCAGCCTGGTGAACGCGATGAAGAAGGGCGAGGCCGACGTAACGCTCAACTGGCGCGCCACCGGCTTCTTTGCCGACAATGCGGCCCGCCTTGATGTCATCGATCTCGACACCCGGCTGGCGAAGCCGCAGGCGCTGCTGCTGATCCGGCTGAAGAGCACGTTGCAGCCCGAACTGGCAAAACGCTTCCAGGCTTACGCGGCCGGCGACGAGGGGCAGGCGATCTTCCGCAAGCACGGCTTCCTCGACAACCGGACGCCCGTCGGCAAGTAAGCGGAACGTTGCGATGACTTCGGAGCCCCGCTCCGCCGGATTGACCGCTCCCTCCATCCGCTGGCTGATGGGGGCGGCGCTGGCCTGCCTGCTGGGCGTGCTGGGCCTCAAGCTGTTTTTCGACAACCTGCAAGACCAATCGCGCGCGCAAAGCGCGAACGAACGGGCGCGGCTGTTCGTCGGCGACGATATCGTGCGGCATATCCAGGGCATCGAGAAGGAGATGTACCGGATGATGGCCGCCACCAGCGAGGCCGACGTCGCACGCATCCGTCACGGTATCGACCGCCACATTGAAAACACCGAGCGCAATCTCGACGTACTGCAAAAGGGCGGACGGGTCGAGCGCCGGCTGCCGCTGAATCTCGAGGGCCGCGACGAGATGACACAGGCGGTCGACTATCGACCGAACCTCGGCACGCTGGAGCCTGTCATGGAGATCATCGAGATCGCGCCGCTGCTCGACAAGATAGGCGAGATGGCCGATACCTTCGAGATCCTGACCCTGCGCCGCCTGGACTGCGAAGAACGCCAGGACCGGTTCTGCCTGGAGCGCGTCGAGCCGGAATTGCTGCTGTTTCTGAAGCAATTGCCGGCGCATGTGCAACGCATCAGCGAAAACGCCAACCGCTTGTACTTTCACAGCAACGAGCACCTGATCGAACTCGAAACGCAATTGCTGACGCAGCGCGAAACCCTGAAGCAGGTGGAAATGGGTCTCGTCGCGCTGGTGATCGTCCTCGCCGGCCTGTTCGCCCTACACTACCTGCGCCGCATCGACCAGGCCAACGCCCAGCTGGCAAGCGCCCTCGATGCGATGCGCGCCGCCAAGGACGAGGCCGAGCGCGCCAGCCGCGCCAAGTCGGAATTCGTCTCGCGCATGAGCCACGAGTTGCGCACGCCGCTCAACGCCATCATCGGTTTCGCCGACCTGCTGGAGGCCGAGCCGCTGTCGCCCTCGCACAAGAACTACGTGAATCTCATCAACAGCTCCGGCAAACATCTGATGGAGCTCATCAACGCCGTGCTCGACCACGCCAAGATCGAAGCGGGCGGGCTGACGCTGGAACAGATCGCCTTCGACTTCCCCGCCGCCATCGAGGCCGTCAAGACCATCGTCGCCGAACGCGCCAACGCCAAGGGGCTGGATTTCGTCGCGAGCATCGCCGCCGACCTGCCGCGCCACATCTGCGGCGATCCGACCCGGCTGCGCCAGGTGCTGATCAATCTGCTGGTGAACGCGATCAAATTCACCGAGCATGGCGCGGTCGAACTGCGCGTCGCCGTTGCCGATGAACGCATCGTCTTCAGCGTGCGCGACACCGGCATCGGCATGGATGCGGCCGCGCTTGGTCGCCTGTTCCAACCCTTCAGCCAAGCCGACGACTCGATCACGCGCAAGTTCGGCGGCACCGGCCTGGGCCTCATGATCTCCAAGGAATTGATCGAGGCGATGGGCGGCGCCATTGAGGTCGAAAGCGCGCCGGACGTCGGCACCTGTTTCTGGTTCTGGCTGCCGCTGCGCGCGGCGGACGCGGCACCGGTCGGTGCAACGGTTGGTGCCGCGTCTGCGTCCGCCATCGCCGCGCTGGTTACCGGCCGCGTGCTGCTGGTCGACGACAATCGCATCAACCAGCAGCTCGCCGGCGCGATGCTCGACCGGCTGGGGCTCGCCTACGACTGCGCCGACAACGGCGCCCATGCCCTGCGCCGTCTCGCCAGCGCCGAGTATGCCCTCGTGCTGATGGACATGGAAATGCCCGAGATGGACGGCGTCGCCGCCACGCGCGCAATCCGCGCCGCAGAGGCGGCGCACGGCACGGCGCGCCTGCCCATCGTCGCCATGACCGCCAATGCCATGCAGGAAGACCGCGAACGTTGCTTCGCCGCCGGCATGGACGGCTACATCGCCAAACCGATTGCCCTCTCCATGCTCCAGGACGAACTGCGCCGCCTGTTCGCCGGCAATAGCGCGGCGCCGGCCTCCTCGGCGGCGCACAGCACGGCGGCCGACGGCCCGGTCTTCGACCGCGCAACCGCCGTCGCCATGATGGGCGACGAAGAATTGTTCAAGGAGTTGGCGCGGCTTTATATCGCCGACGTACCGGGCTATTTGGCCGCATTGGACGCCGCGCTGGCGGCCGAGGACAGCGAACGTCTCGCCCGCGCCGCCCATACCCTGAAGGGGCTGTTCGCCACTTTCGCCGCTGCGCCCGGTGAGGCCGTCGCGCGCCAACTCGAACAGGCGGCGCGCGGAGACGACCGCAACGCGCTGGCAGCGCTCGCCGCCAGCGTCAGGCAGCACGGCGAAACGCTCGCCGCCGCCCTGGTCGAGTAGGCTTCAGTCCGGCTTCTTCGCGGGCCGGTGCAGTTTGATCGGCGCACTCTGGCGCGGTGCGTCGGTGAAATATGGCTTCTCATCGATGTTCCGGCCGGCCTCCGCCGCCAGTTCGGCCTCGCGCTCGGCAATCAGGCCGAACAGGTCGCGAATGTCGTGGCGCGTGTTCTCCGACAGCGGATGGAGCATGCCCGGTGGCGGCGTGGTGTCCTTGACGATATTGGCCAATACCTTGCGCAGCACGCGCAAGATGCGTTGTTCCTTGCTCGGGGTGCTCGGTATGGTGTCGCTCACGGTTTTCTCCAGTTCGGTATCGGCCAACGGGGTCGCCAGCTTACCGCGATCCGCGCCCCGCCGCGCCCCGACGAGCGGCAGGGTCTTTGTCATGACGCGATCGGTTAGAATTTTCGCTTTGCAGCATTGGCAGACTCCATGACCGCGCGCCTCCGGGAAATCCCCTACAACACCACCTCCTTCTCCGACCGCGAGATCGTCATCCGCCTGCTCGGCGCCGAGATGTGGGCGGTGCTCGACGAGTTGCGCGGCCAGCGCGTCACCGGCCGTTCGGCGCGCATGTTGTACGAAGTGCTCGGCGACATCTGGGTGGTGCGGCGCAATCCCTATCTGGAAGACGATCTGCTGGCGAGCCGCGAGCGGCGCGGCGCGCTGGTCGGCGCGCTCAAGCACCGCCTCGCCGAGATCGAGAAGCGCCGCGCCGGCAACCCGTCCGTCGCCCAACTGCTCGCCGCCGCCGAGAAGGCCGTGTCCGATTTCGAGGACTGGTTCGCCGCCACGCATCTCCTGCGCCGCAAGGTCATGCAGCGCCTGGCGCGCCACACGCGCAAGGACAACATCTGCTTCGACGGTTTGAGCCGCGTCGCCCACGTCACCGACGCCACCGACTGGCGCGTCGAATATCCCTTCGTCGTGCTGACGCCCGACACCGAGACCGAGATCGCGCCGCTGGTACGCGGCTGCATCGAACTGGGCCTGACCATCATCCCGCGCGGCGGCGGCACCGGCTACACCGGCGGCGCCGTGCCGCTCTCGCCGCGTTCGGTGGTGATCAACACCGAGAAGCTCATCGACATGAGCGCGGTGACGGAGACCGTACTGCCCGGCCTGAGCAAACCCTACGCGACGATCCGCACCGGCGCTGGCGTGGTCACGCGCCGCGTCATGGAGCGCGCCGATGAAGCCGGCCGCGTCTTCGCCTGCGACCCGACCTCGGCCGACGCCTCCTGCATCGGCGGCAACATCGCCATGAATGCCGGCGGCAAGAAAGCCGTGCTGTGGGGCACGGCGCTGGACAACCTCGCCTCCTGGACCATGGTCACGCCGGCAGGCAAATGGCTGGAGGTCGAGCGCTTCGACCACAACCTCGGCAAGATCCACGAGCAGGAAAACGCGACTTTCAAGCTGCGCCATCTGACCGACGACGGCCGGCTCGAACGCGAGGAGACGCTCGTCGTCCCCGGCGCCACTTTCCGCAAGGCCGGGCTGGGCAAGGATGTCACCGACAAGTTCCTCGCCGGCCTGCCCGGCGTGCAGAAGGAGGGCTGCGACGGCATCATCACCTCGGCGGTGTGGATCCTCCACCGGATGCCGCCGGTGACGCGCACGGTCTGTCTCGAATTCTTCGGCCAGGTGCGCGACGCTGTGCCTTCCATCGTCGAGATCACCGACTACTTCAAGCCCGGCGGCGCCGGCCTCGCGGCGAATGTGCTGCTCGCCGGCCTCGAACACCTCGACGAGCGTTACGTGAAGGCGGTCGGCTACGCCACCAAAGCCAAACGGCATGGCCGGCCGAAGATGGTATTGATCGGCGACATCGTCGGCGAAGACGAAGACGCCGTGATGCGCGCCACCTCGGCGGTGGTGAAGATGGCCAACGCGCGCGGCGGCGAGGGCTTCATCGCCGTCAGCCCCGAGGCGCGCAAGCAGTTCTGGCTCGACCGCGGCCGCACCGCAGCGATCTCGCGCCACACCAACGCCTTCAAGGTCAACGAGGACGTCGTCATCCCGCTGCCGAAGATGGGCGACTATTGCGACGGCATCGAGCGTTTCAACATCGAGCTGTCGATCCAGAACAAGCTCGCGCTATGCGACGCGCTGGCCGAATTCCTCGGCGGCGAACTGCCGCTGCATCTGGGTGACGCCGGGCTGTCGGGCCGGGCGCTGATCGGCGAGCGGCGCGATCTGGCCGTGGCGGCCGTGGCGGAAGTGCGCGCCCGCTGGCAGGGCTATCTCGACGACCTGGACCGGCATTTCCTGCGCTTGCAGGACTATTCGCTGCGCGTCTCCTGGAAGGCCGAACTCAAGCCGCTGCTCGACGAAATTTTCGCCGGCGACGCCTACGGCCCCACACGCGAGCGCGTCGCCGCGATCCATCAGAAAGTGCTCAAAGGCCGCGTCTTCGTCGCCCTGCACATGCACGCCGGCGACGGCAATGTGCATACCAACATCCCGGTGAACTCCGACAACTACGCGATGTTGCAGACGGCCTACCGCACCGTCGAGCGCATCATGGCGCTGGCGCGTTCGCTCGGCGGCGTGATCTCCGGCGAGCATGGCATCGGCATCACCAAGCTGGAGTTTCTCAGCGAGGACGAGATTCGCCCCTTCCGCGAGTACAAGCAGAAGATCGACCCCGAGGGCCGTTTCAACCGGGGCAAGCTGATGGCGGGCGGCGACCTCGCCAACGCCTACACGCCCTCGTTCGCGCTGCTCGGCATCGAGTCACTGATCATGGAACAGTCGGAGATCGGCCGCATTTCCGATTCGATCAAGGATTGCCTGCGCTGCGGCAAGTGCAAGCCGGTTTGCTCCACGCATGTGCCGCGCGCCAACCTGCTCTACTCGCCGCGCAACAAGATTCTCGGCGTCGGCCTGCTGGTCGAGGCCTTCCTGTACGAAGAACAGACGCGGCGCGGCATTTCGCTCAAGCACTTCGAGGAATTTTCCGATGTCGCCGATCACTGCACGGTCTGCCACAAGTGCGTCAAGCCCTGCCCGGTGGATATCGACTTCGGCGACGTTTCCATCGCCATGCGCAACTTCCTGCGCACCCAGGGCAAGAAGAAGACCGCGCCCGGCACCTGGCTGGCGATGAAGTTTCTCACCGCCACCGATCCGGCGACGATCAAGGCGATGAAGACCGCGATGATGGATATCGGCTACCGCGCCCAGCGCCTCGGCCACTGGGCGGCGCAGGCCCTCGGCCTGACCCAGGACACGGTGCGCCATCCGCCCGCCTCGCTGGGCCGGCCGGAGATCAAGGCCCAGATCATCCACTTCCTCAACAAGCCGATGCCGGCCAACGTGCCGCGCCGCACCTCGCGCGCGCTGCTCGACATTGAGGACGGCGCGATGATCCCGGTGATCCGCAACCCGCAGCGCGCCAGTGCCGGCGCGGAGGAAAGCGACGCCGTCTTCTACTTCCCCGGCTGCGGCTCGGAACGCCTGTTCTCGCAAGTCGGGCTCGCCACCCAGGCCATGCTTTGGCACGTCGGCGCCACCACCGTACTGCCGCCCGGCTACCTGTGTTGCGGCTATCCGCAGACCTCGGGCGGCGACGAGGACAAGGGCCAGGCCATCACCACGCAGAACCGCGTGCTGTTCCACCGCGTCGCCAACACGCTCAACTACCTCGACATCAAGACCGTGATCGTGAGCTGCGGCACCTGCATGGATCAACTGCTCAAGTATGAATTCGAGCGCATCTTCCCCGGCTGCCGCCTGCTCGACATCCATGAATATTTGATGGAGAAGGGCGTGAAGCTGGACGGCATACAAGGCGAACAGTATCTCTACCACGACCCCTGCCACACGCCGATGAAGCAGCACAACCCGACCAAGGTCGTCAGCACGCTGATGGGCAAGCCGGTGCTGCTCTCCGACCGCTGCTGCGGCGAATCGGGCACGCTGGCGGTAACGCGGCCGGACGTATCGACGCAGGTGCGCTTCAGGAAACAACAGGAGATCGAGGCGGGCGTCGAAAAACTGAAACTCGGCGCCGGCGGGACGGTAAAACTCCTCACCAGTTGCCCAAGCTGCCTGCAAGGACTGTCGCGTTACCGCGAAGACGCCCCCATCGAGGCCGACTACATCGTCGTCGAACTCGCGCGCCATCTGCTGGGTGCGGACTGGCTGAACCGGTACGTCGATGCCGCCAACGCGGGCGGCATCGAGCGCGTGCTGCTTTAAATAACCTCAGCGCCCGACGCTGCCCGGCGGCGCGGCGCGCAGGTATTGCAGCGGCCACGTTGTCGCTTGGCCCAACTTCTGCGCGGCATGCAGCGGCCAGTAGGGATCGCGCAGGATTTCGCGGCCCACCAGCACCAGATCCGCCTGACCGCTGCGCACAATGTGGTCGGCCTGCTCCGGCGCGGTGATGAGGCCCACGGCGGCGGTGGGAATGTCCGCTTCCCGCCTGATGCGTGCGGCGAACTCGGTCTGGAAGCCCGTACCCACGGGAATTTTCGCCCACGGCACCAGACCGGCGGTGGAGACATCGACGAGATCGACGCCGAGGTCTTTCAGGACACGGCACAAGGCGACGGTTTCGTCCGCATTCCAGCCGCCCTCGGCCCAGTCGGTCGCCGACAGGCGGATCAACAGGGGCAGATGCTCCGGCCAGACGGCGCGCACCGCGCCCACCACCTCGCGCACGAGGCGGCTGCGATTGTCGAAATTGCCGCCGTAGCTATCGGTCCGTTGGTTCGACAGCGGCGAGAGGAACTGGTGCAACAGATAGCCATGCGCGGCATGGATTTCCGCGACGCGGAAACCGGCCGCCAATGCGCGCCGGGCAGCGGCGGCGAAGGCGGCGACGATCAGACGGATGGCATCGACATCCAGCGCGTCCGGCACGGCATAGTCTGCGCCGAAGGCCAGCGGGGAAGGCGCCAGCGGCGTCCAGCCCCCTTCCGCAGGCGTCAAGCTCCGCTGCGCCTGCCAACCGAGGCCGACGCCGGCCTTGCGCCCGGCGTGGGCGAGCTGGATGGCGGCGACACCGCCATGCGCCTCGGTAAAGCGCGCGATGCGCGCGAGCGGCTCGATCTGCCGATCGTCCCACAGGCCCAGATCGCCCGGACTGATGCGGCCCTCCGGCACGACGGCCGTGGCTTCGACAATCGTCAGCGCCGCGCCGCCGACCGCGCGGCTGCCGTAGTGGACAAAGTGCCAGTCGGCCGCCATGCCGTCCTGCGCCGAGTATTGGCACATGGGCGGAATGCCGATGCGGTTGGGCAGGGTGACGTCGCGCAGCTTGAGTGGATCGAACAGATGGGGCATGGTTTTTGTCTCGCGGTAGGAAGGGTTCGGATGCGGCCGTCGGCGGCCTTACCAATGGCGCGGCAAGGGCTTGAACAGCTTGATGGTCTTGCTCTTGTAACTGAGATAGCCGCCCTTGGCGAGTTCCTTGAAGATCTTCGAGACCATGTCGCGCGATGTGCCGATACGGTCGGCGAGATCCTGCTGGTTCAAGGCTTCCGGCACGACGCGACTATCGCCTTCCGCCGCAACCGAAATCTCCAGCAACAGGCCGCGCAGGCGTTCGTAGGCGGATTCGAGCGCCAGCTTGCGCGCGAAGTCGATGGCGCGGCGGTTGCGCTGAAGCAGCATCAGGATCAGCTTGTAGGCGAACTCGGCATCCGCCTTGATGCGCTGCTTGAGGGCGTCGAGCGGCACCACGGTGCAGGTCATCGGGGTCAGCGCCATGACGGAGGCGGTTCTGGGCTGGCCGTCGAGCGCCATTTCACCGATCAGGGCGCCGGGACCGGAAGTGTCGATGACGAACTCCCGGCCGTTGAGATCGCTCGTGTAGATTTTCGCCCGCCCTTCCAGAATCACATAGAGCGAGTGTCCTTCCTCGCCCTCGGTGATGAGAATCGCGTTCTTGCGAAACTGCCGCGTCACGCCAAGGGCGGCCAACTCCCGCAACGGATCGTGAACGGCGACATGCGGATGGAGATCTGCTGCGATAGGTTCCATGTTGGGCGCCCGGCGAAATTTGTCGAATATTCTACAAATTGACGCGGAATATTCCTTCGACTTGGCAATACCCGCGCCTTAAGCTGATCCCACTGTCAATCGTCCGACAGACCGCAGACAACCAATCAGGAGATCATCATGAAAAACACCCGCAAAATCGCGACGGCCGCGCTGGTCGCCGGCCTATTCGCCACACACGCCGGCGCCGCCGACACAAACACGACTGCCGCCGCGCCCACATCCTACTCGGTCGACATGACGCAGGATTGCTCCGGCGGTGGCACGCGCACGGTGAAGGGCAGCTACGACGCCACTACCGGCGCCCTGAGCACGACCACCACACTCGCCGCCTGCGTCGTGCGCAATGGCGACAAGTTTGACGGCACGACGACAACGGCGGGCACGCTACTGGCCACCGGCACGGGCTTTACCATCGACATCACCGCCACAGTTGATACCTCGGCGCTGCTTGCCGACGGCTCCACGGTAGTGCGCAAGTGTACGACCGTCAAGCAAGGCACATTCGACAGCACAACCCAGACCTTCGACGGCACGACCGCCAAAAGCAATTGCAGCGTGACCGGCAAGGTCAGGGAACACGAAGGCATCGTCGAGCATCTGTTGCGCGCCGCCACCGGCGGCGAGGACGGCGGCGGCAGCGACTCCGGCGAGCGCATCGCGCCGCCCCGGCCGGGCGAGGACAACACATCGTCGGGTACGCAGCAGAATGGCGGCACGTCCGGCGGCAACCGCCCGGAGCGTTAGTCGATCAGCCGAAAAACTTGTGGTCGCAGGGAGCATCCTCATGACACGTTCAAAATTACTCGATTTGCATCCAGCGTCGGTAGCGCGAGCCTTGTGCCTCGCCTGGGGAACGACAAGTTCCATCGTAGTTCTCGCGGCGGTGCCGCAGCCGGCCATTGATGCCTGCACCGGCAAGAGCAGTAGCGCCAGTTGCAGCTTCCAGACGCCCACCGGCACGGTGAGCGGCACCTGTCAAACGGCCGAAAGCCAGTTTGCCTGCGTGCCGGCGAGCGCTACGAGCGGAACGACTCCCGGCGGCACCACTGGAGGCACCACCACCGGGGGCGGCACGCCCAGCGGCGGTACGACAGGCGGGACCACCGGGAACGCCACCGTCGCGGGCACGACCATCGGCAATACCGGCGGCAACTTGCCCGATACCGGCCAGACCGGCTGCTACGACACCAGCGGCGCAGCGATGAGCTGCCCGGCGGCCGGCGTCTCGACCTACGGCCAGGATGCGCAGTACGCGGGCAACGCGCCCGCCTATACCGACAACGGCAACGGCACGATCACCGACAAGATCACCGGCCTGATGTGGCAGCAGGATCCGGACCGCAACGGCGACGGCAAGATCGACTCGCAAGACATGATGAGCTTCGCCGAAGCCGTTGCGGGCGCGGCCGGTTATCGTCAGGCGGGTTATACCGATTGGCGCCTGCCGACGATCAAGGAACTGTATTCGCTGATCCACTTCGGCGGCAGCACCGGCACCGCCTCGCCGTCGAGCACCACCGTACCGAGCGATGCCGTACCCTATATCGACACGAATTACTTCAAGTTCGCCTACGGCGACACGGCGGCCGGCCTGCGCTACATCGACGCCCAGTATTGGAGCGCAACCGAATATGTCGGCAAGACCATGGCCGGCGTGACCTCGGCGACCGGCGATGCCACTGCCTTCGGCGTCAATTTCGCCGACGGTCGCATCAAGGGCTACGGTTCGGCCTACCGCGTCATCAACGACAAGCGCTTCGTGCGCTATGTGCGCGCCGGCAACGGTTACGGCGCAAACCAGTTCGCCAGCAACGGCGACGGCACGATCTCCGACGGCGCCACCGGGCTGATGTGGTTGCAGAACGACAGCGGCTACTTCAAGCCCGGCACGCGCAGCGACGGCAGCCTGGACTGGGCCGGCGCACTCGCCTGGTGCGAGGGCCTGAGCCACGCCGGTCACGACGATTGGCGTCTGCCCAACGCAAAGGAGCTGCAAAGCCTGGTGGATTACACGCGCTCGCCCGCCACCTCGTCCTCGGCCGCCATCGATCCCCTGTTCAACATTGCCAGCATTGTCGACGAGGGCGGCAAGACCAACTATCCGTTCCACTGGACGAGCACCACTCACCGCGACGGCCCGAACTTCGCCGTCTACATCGCCTTCGGCGAGGCGCTCGGCTGCATGAACGGCGTGGTCACCGACGTGCATGGCGCTGGCGCGCAGCGCAGCGATCCCAAGACCGCCAGCGGCACCTCTCTGGGTTGCGGCAATGGCCCGCAGGGTGACGTGATCCGCGTGTACAACCATGCGCGCTGCGTGCGCACGGGCACGGCCAGCGCCGTCGTCGCGACCGGCGCCAGCTACGACGCGACGACACAACTGCTCGCGCTGCCCGTCCTGGATGTCGGCGGCGGCAGCCGATACAAGGTCGGTCTGAAGCTGGTGTCGGCCGCCGAATGGTTGTTCGAGGTCGCCGAACTTGTCCAACTCTCGGGGACCGCCACGGCGAGCGCCAGTTACAACGCCGGCACCGGCCTGCTCACCGCTGCGGCGGTGTCCTACGGCGGCCGCAACTATGCGGTCAAGCTACAACTGGTTTCCTCGTCGCCGATCCGCTTTCGCATGGTGGCGGCGGATTGAGGCGGAAAAGCCAGCTGCGGCATCGTGCGATGTCCAAGCAATTCGCGCAGTTCCACGAATTGGGCGAGGATTTGGTCGCGCAGGCGCGTCATCTCGTCTAGGCAGACGCGATATTTGACGGTATCGCCCGCCCGCCACAAACGCACAAGTTGTACCGCGACGCGATGGAGGCTGTGGTGTGTCGCATCGATCACGGAAAAGATCGGCAGGTCGCCGAAATGCGCCTGCCCGGCGCCGAAATACCAGCGACCGAAGGCGCAATATTGCTCGTCGCCCGCCTCGGCCTCGCTCATGTTCGGCGGCGTCCCGGTCGCGCCCTGGACGAAGCGGTCCACCCAGTTCCTGAGTTGCAACTCCGCCGCCAGCAGCGGAAACTCCTCGCGCGGAATATGGCGGTTGCCAAGCGCGTTCCATTCGGGCCGCGCCTGGAACGCGGCCATCCATGCGCCGCATTGCGCAGCCGGCATCGGGCGCGCGAAGCCATAGCCCTGCACGATGTCGCAGCCCAGGCGCATCAACAGTATGCCTTGCTCTTCCGTCTCGACGCCTTCGGCGACAACCACGCGTTGAAAGGCGGCCGACAGGCCGATGATGGCCTCGATGATGGCGAGGTTGGCGGGCTCTTCCAGCATGCCGCGCACGAAACTCTGATCGATCTTCAGGATGCGCGCCGGCAGGTCGCGGAAATGCGTGAGCGAAGCGTAGCCGGTGCCGAAATCGTCGAGGGCGAATTCGATGCCCAGCTTCTGGCAATCCCGGATGACGCCGACCACATGGTCCATGTCCTGAAGCGCCACGGTTTCCAGGATTTCCAGTTCCAACAGTGCGGCGGGAACCTCCGGGTAGCAGGCCAGGGTGGCACGCAAGCGCTCGATGAAATCCGCCTGCCGCAATTGTTGGGCCGCGAGATTGACGCTCAGTTTCGGACGCAGGCCCTGTGCCAGCCAATCCTTCAATTGCCGCAACACCGTCTCCAACACCCAGTCGCCGAGAACGACCATGAAATCGGTGTCCTCGATGAAAGGGAGAAACTCGCCCGGCGGCACGATGCCGCGCTGCGGATCGTTCCAGCGCAACAGCGCCTCGACCCCTTCGACGCGTCCGCCGCGCAAATTGACCTGCGGCTGGTAGAAAAGCGTCAGTTCGCCGCGTTGCAGGGCAGCGCGCACATTGCCGAGCACCTCGCGCGAAGTGCGGGCCAAATGCTCGCGGTCGCTGTCGAACAGATGGTAGCAATTGCCACCCGCGCGTTTCGCCGACAGGACGGCGTGGTTGGCGTTGCGGATTAACACATCGGCATCGTCGCCGTCGGTCGGCGCCAGCGAGACGCCGATGCTTGCCGTCGGCGGCGGCAACTCCGGAGCCTCGCGCAGGGGCGCGCCCAGGCTCGTCAGCACATGTTCGAGGATACGTTCGGCTTCGGTATGGCGCGCGATGTCGGGCAGCAGCAACACGAATTCGTCGCTGGCGATCCTGGCCACCGTGTCGCCTGGCCGCAAGGCATGTTGCAGCCGGTTGGCGATTTCGACCAGGATGCGATCTCCGGTTTCATGGCCGACCAAGTCATTGACGGGACCAAAGCCGTCGAGATCGAGATAGGCAACCGCCGCCAACTGGCCGATGCCGCGCGCCCGCAAGATGGCGGTGCGCACGCGATCGTCGAGCAGCGTGCGGTTCGGCAGCCTTGTGAGCGGGTCGTAATGGTTGAGAAAAGCCAGCCGCTCCTGATTCTTGCGCAGTTCGGTGATGTCGGTGAATACGCCGACGTAATGGCTGACTTCGCCGCTCGAACTGCGCACCGCCGAGATGGTCAGCATCTCGACCAGCAGCTCGCCGTTGCGCCGCCGATTGACGATCTCGCCGCGCCATAGGCCGGTCGCGGCGAGGCTGCGCCACATCTCGCGGTAAAACTCCGGCGGGTGCTGGCCGGAACGGATCGGGTCTCCCGCGCGCCTTCCCACGACCTCGTCGAAGCGATAACCGGTGATGCGCTCGAAAGCGGCATTGACGTCGATCACGATACCGGCCGGATCGGTGATCAGGATGCCTTCCTGGGCGTGGTCGTAAACGCTGGCGGCGAGCTTCAGACGCTCAATCGTGTGGTGTCGTCCCAACTCCATGTGGCGCACCAACTCATTTTCCATCAGCACACCCGCCAGCACGGCGTCGGGACCAATCACCGCCAGGTGGCGCACGCGGTGGCGCCGCATCAGTTGCAGTGCCTCGTCCGCTGTGCCGGTGCCGGGAATTTGCAGCACGGGATGACTCATCACAGCATGCAAGGGCGTCTCCCGCCGTGTCGCATGACGGTCGAACAGGCGCACGCTGTCGCGCACGGTCAGGATGCCGATGGGCTTGCGCGCCGCATCCACTGCCATCACGCAACCGGCCTGGCGCCGCGCCATCGCCTCCAGGGCCGCGTCGAATGTGGCTTCCGTCGGCAAAATCGGCACATCGCGTTCCATCAACAGATCGACGGAAGTATTGGGGTCGGCGTGGGTAGCGAGACCGTCGCGGAAATCGGTGTCGCTGACGATGCCCAGCAACATCCCGCCCTCGGCCAGCACCAAGAGGTGGCGCACGCCATGCGACTGCATCAGGGCAAATGCCTTGGCCAGCGGAGACTGCGGCGAACAGGACAGGATCGAACGGCTCGCGACCGCGCCGATGGGCGTCGCATGGGGTAGATCGTGCAACAAGGCGCGCAGGATGTCGTGCTCGGTCGCGATACCCACCGGCCGGCCGTGCTCGACGACCGCGAGCGCCCCGATGCGCGCACTCCACATGCGTTCGGCCGACTCGGCGATAGAAATGCCGACATCCACCTCGGCCACGTTGCGCGTCATGATGTCGGCCACCTGATAGTTGTCGCGTGTCAGCGCATAATCGACGGCTTTCTGGAGCATCTGCGTCCCCCGGGGCCAGTAACAATTTCAGCCTAAAATAGAAGACTAATTAAGTCAACTAATTGAAGGATGGGCTCGGTTGCGCAACCACGTCATGCAGCGGCGACGCACCAATGCAATCTTTGCAGATACTATGGGCGTATCCAAAACAGATGGGAGAAATCATGAAGCCGTTCTCGACGCTATTGATGGCCGCAATCCGCTTTTTCCTTTTGGCGAGCTTCTCCGGCATCGCCCTGGCCTCAACCGCCATCAACGGCATCTGGTCGAACAGCGCGGGCGGCTATCTGGTCGTGCTTGAGCAATCCTCAGGCGGCTCGGTAGTGGTGCTCCAGGTCGATCCCGCCCTCGCCACCGGCAAGACCTACATCGGTAGCCGCAGCGGCGACACGGTCACAGCAAAGACCATGGACCAGACTGCCACGTTTTCCGCCAGCTTCGGCGGCACAGCGTATTCCGGCACCCTGAGTTCGGGCGGCGCGGCACAAACCATCGGTGGCAATCTATTGTTTGCCTACGCCGGCGGACCTTACGACGGCATCTGGCAGCGCACCGGCGACAACTATCGCTATCTGACGGTGATATCGGCCACGATAGACCAGGCCAACGCGGTAGTGCTGGTCGACGTCGCGCTGAACACGACCACCTATGCGGCGACTTACGATGTCGCCACCGGACTGCTCTCCACCGCCGCAACGCCGACCTTCGCCGGTCGCTCGCTGCTCTCGGGCAACACGATCTCTCTGATGTTTGCCGGCGGCAATTCGGCGACGGCCACGTATTCCTCCTATGCCGGAACGCGTCCGCCGCAACTGGTCGAACAGTTCGGCACGACGCAGATTTTTGCCGTCGGCACCACAGCGCCGTAACCGCTGCGGACCTGTCTTCTTCGCCCGCTCAGGTCCGCAGGGGATGCATCCAGACGAAGAGCGCCTGCCCCTGCGATTCGGCGAGGCGGGCAAGTTCGGCCAGGTCGGCGAGCATGGCGACGATGGTTTCGTCCGCCCAGCCTTCCTGTTCGAACTCTTCGGTCGCGGCGAGTTCGGCGGCGACGGCATCCAGCACTTCGTCGTCGAGTGCGGCAAGGCGCGCAGCGGCTGTGTCGGCCAGGCGCAGCAATAACGCGCCCTCGGCCGGGGAAACGTAGAGCGGCTCGTAGTGGGTAAGCGCGGCGTCGAACGGGTCGCCGGTCAGCAGGCTGTGCAGGGTGGCGATCTTGGCGGTGTCGATGCCGCGCATCTCGACGCCGCTCCACTCCTCCACCGGATGCTGCGACGCGCCGACGGCCTCGATCTCGTCGTCTTCGGCTGCAACGATGTTGGTCAGGATGCCCATCTTCAATTCTCCAGCGCCGACATCAAGCCAGCGTCAACAAGTTCATGCGGAAGCGCCGGCCCTTGATGCCGGCGTCGGTCAGACCGGCCAGGGCGCGCGCGGCGACGCGGCGGTCGATGGCGACGTAGCAGTTCTCTTCATAGACGTCGATACGGCCGACCTGGTCCTTGGCGAGACCGACGGCGCCGGTGAGCGCGCCGACCAGATCGCCCGGCCGCAGCTTGTCGCGACGCCCGCCGAGGATGCGCAGGGTCGCCATCGGCGCCGGGGAAATCGCGCCGGCCGCATCTTGCAGCGCGGCGAGATCGAACCAGCGCGCCGGCCCGTCCTGCCAGACCTCGATCAGCTTGACCCATTTGCGTTCGCTCGGCGCGCACAGACTCAGGGCTAGGCCGACGGCGTCGCCGCGCCCGGTGCGGCCGATGCGGTGGGTATGGACCTCGCTGTCCTTCGCCACATCGACATTGATGACCGCGTCGACGGTGCGGATGTCGAGGCCGCGCGCGGCGACATCGGTGGCAACCAGCACCGCGCAACTGCGATTGGCGAACTGCACCAGCAGTTCGTCGCGTTCGCGCTGTTCCAGTTCGCCATGCAGGGCAAGGGCGGAAAATCCCTGCGCGCGCAACTCGGCCGCAAGTTCGCGGCAGTGGATGCGGGTGTTGCAGAAGACCAGCGCCGATTCTGGGCGGAAATGCGTCAGCAGGCGCGCGACAGCAGCATTGCGCGCCTCGTGCGCGACGGCGTAGAAGCGTTGCTCAACGCGCGTGGCGTCGAGCCCGGCGGCGACCTTGATTTCCTCCGGCCGATCGAGAAAGTCGGCGGCGGCGCGCTTCATGTCCTCGGGATAGGTGGCGGAGAACAGCAGCGTCTGGCGCGTCTCCGGGCACGCATGTACGATGCCCTTGATTTCGTCGAAGAAGCCCATGCCGGCCATGCGGTCGGCCTCGTCGAGCACGAGGGTGCGCACGCCGGACAGGTCGATGCTGTTGCGGCTCATGTGATCCCGGATGCGGCCCGGCGTACCGACGACGATATGCACGCCATGCGCCAGCGCGGCGATCTGCGGACCCATCGGCGTGCCGCCGCAGAGCGTCGTCACCTTGAGGTTGGCGGCAAACCGGGCGACGCGGCGGATCTCCTTGGCGACCTGGTCGGCCAGTTCGCGCGTCGGGCACAGCACCAGCGCCTGGAGGCGAAAGTCGGCGCTGGCGAGACGGTGCAGGATGCCGATGGCGAAGGCCAGCGTCTTGCCGCTGCCGGTATCGGCGCGGACGATCAGGTCGCGCCCTTGCAGCATGGGCGGCAGGCTTTGCGCCTGCACCGCCGTCATAAGACGATAGTCGAGACGGTCGAGATTGGCGAGCAGCGCCGGCGGCAGCGGCAGCGGCAGGGCAGAAAACGCTTGATGGGTCACGGTAAGGGTCGAGGAAAGCGGACACCGTCGCCGGAAGATCCGGCGCACAGGGGCGTGGAGTCTAACAGGGGCGCGGCCGGATGGCCTGGCCGCTGGCCGCCAGCCACAGGCTTTCGCCGTTCTTGCGCTTCATGTTGAGGATCGCATTGCGCGGCAGATTTTCGAGGTGGCGCGTGATGACATCCATCGTCCAGCCATGGGTGATGAGCAGCACGCGCTGTCCGGCAAGCCGCGCGCCCATGTCCATGAGCCCGCCGAGCACGCGGTCGGCGAATTCGTCCATCGTTTCGCCTTCTTCGAAGTGGGCCGCCGGATTGCGCCTGAGGATCTGCTGAAGCAGCAGCGGATTGAGGTCAGCCAGTTCGACCTTGGGAATGCCCTGGATCGCGCCGAAGTGCCGCTCCTTCAGGCCGTCGTGACAAGCGGGCGCCGGTAGGCCCAACGCGGCGGCGACGATCTCCGCCGTCTCGCGCGCCCGGATCAGCGGGCTCGACCAGACGGCGGAAAAACCCGCCGCAGCGAATTCGCGCGCCATGGCGGCGGCCTGCTGCCGGCCCTGCGCATTGAGCGGCACGTCGATCCAGCCTTGCAGGATGCCCGCGATGTTCCAGTCGGTTTCGCCGTGACGGGCAATGCAGATGTGCGCTGGGTTCATGCGCCGGGATTTTACCTTGCGCGCACTGCTACCGCCGCTACCTAGAATTCGCTCAGTTCGAAAGCCTGAACCTTGCCGAGCGCGGGGAAGCGGACATGGAGGCGCCCGTCGCCCTCGATCCAATAGTCTTCCCCGGCATGGGCGCCGTCGTCCGGCGCGAGGATATAGGCGGGGCGCAGACTGAAGCGCCGTCCGACCAGCGTCAGGGTCGCGCTGGCGTCGAACTCCACATTGAACCCACTCGACGGATCCAGGCCGGCGACGATGGCGGCGAGCCGCGCATAGTCGGCGGCGGCCGGATAGAGCACCTGGCATTTCTGGCCATTGCCATGATGGGCAAGACCTACTGCGTCGAAATACAGGCCGACAACACTGCAAGCCTGGGCCGCCGCGCCCGGCCAACCGAGATGGATCTCACCGCCGACTTGAACCTCGACCGATCCGTCGCTGCGCCGCGTCGTCGCACCGCCGCGCATGGCGATGGTCGCAACGAAACCGGGGAAATCCAGCATGGCGGGCGCCAGAATGGCTGGCTGTCCCGGCGCGGATTGTTTAAGGACGACGAGAAACTGGGCAAGTTCGGCGTTGCTCGTCGTCGGACAATGCGCCTGGACTGCCTGGGCCAGGCCCTGAATCAAATAGGCGTTGTTCACCTCGGACCACTGTTCGTCTTCCGGCCAGGCCAGCGGGTCAATCCCGCGCACCGTTGCCGCCGCGCGGTCCTGCCGGCCGAAGTTCTCCAAGGAATATTTGAGGATGCCGCCGCCGCAGAGTTGGATCAGGCGATACCACAAACTGGACGCCTCGTAGGACTGCGTCAAGATGTTGGCAAGCGCTGCCGTCGAACTCGGCAGGGCGACAGCGCGGAAGCGCTCGCCGAAAAAAGACTCCGAGGCGCGCGCCATCCCCTCCGTATACCAGGGGTTTTTGAAGAACGAGTAACTGTTTTGATAGACGTGAAACAGTTCGTGGTTCGGCGTCAAGTCGCCCGGTTCGAGCGCATTGGTCAGCGCGATGGCGGCGGCAGCCGGACTAGGCCCGAAATTGACGTAATTGAAATCGTGGATTTCATCCCCCGTGGACCCGCTGAGGCCGTCCAGCGCCATGATTTGGATATCCACGCTACGCGCCGCCGCCGTGGCGTAGCGCAGGCCTTCAAGCGGATGCACCATTCCCAGAATGTTCCGGTAATAGGCATCGGCCTGCTGGAACTGCGTCGCGAGGGTGGTGGCGTAGGAAGCTGCGGACACCGCGCGCTGACCGGCATCCAGATAGGACGGGTAGGCGTTTTCGCCATTCAGGGTGTAGTAGATGCCGAAATAATCGCTGACGATCCGCTGGTCGAGCGCTTCGCGCGGCGTCTTCCAGTCAGCCCAGCCGACCCCCGCACCGAACAGGCAATACAGTATCAGGAAGAGTTTCGCCGCAGCGCGCATACGTTTATCGAAAGTGAGCATTCATCTGAAACGTGAGCCATCATACGTTGCCGGCCTATTTGTTGTCAGTCCGGCAACCGCCGCGATGAGAAGTTCGTCGCGGACTTCATTCGCCCTCATCCAGCGTATATGGATTACATTTGATCCATATCAATCGCACTGCAACATTTTTATATCATAAGCGTATTAGAATAGTCTAATGAAATCGGAAAGCTGCTCTCCCAGGCCTTCATCCACCGCCAGCTTTGTCCTGTTGTTCGGCACCCTGTTGCTCTTCTGGGTACTGTTGAACGGCTCGCTGGCCGGCGACGTTCTGATCGTCGGCGGCAGCGCGTCGCTCGTCATCGCGCTCTTCTTCCGTACCAACCTGGCGTGGTTTTCCGAGTTGCGCTTGACTCCCACGGCCTTGCTGACCACCGTTGCCTATGTGCTCTACTACATCAAGGAACTGGTCAAGTCGAACGTCAATGTGGCGGCCATCGTCCTTGCCCCCGACCTGCCGCTGAATCCCGGCATCGTCAAGGTGCGCACCCGGCTGAAAAGCGCCATGGGCCGCATGTTGCTGGTCAATTCGATCACCCTGACGCCCGGCACGCTGACAGTCGACATGGACGGCGAATGGCTCTACATCCATTGGGTCTCGGTCGATTCGCCCGATATCGAAGCGGCCACTGCGGGCATCGTCAGCGGCTTCGAGCGCTATCTTGAGGTGATGTATGGTTGAATTTTGCGTCACACTGGCTGCCATGATTGCCGGCTGCGCCTTCCTGCTCGCGCTGTGGCGTTTCTTCCAGGGCCCCTCGGACGCCGACCGCATCGTCGCCTTCGACACCCTGACCGTCATCGGCATCACCGGCATCGTGCTGGTCGCCTTCCTTGAAGGGCGCGGCATCTATCTCGACGTGGCGCTGGTGTATGCGTTGCTCTCGTTCCTGGGCGTGATCGTTGTCGCCCGGCATCTGGAGCGCGGGTTGTGATCGCTTCATTGCTTCCCGTGCTCGGCGGTCTTCTGCTCGTTGCCGGTGCGGCCTTCCTGTTCATGGGCGGCTTGGGGCTGGTACGCATGCCCGACGTGTTCAACCGCATCCAGGCCGGCACCAAGGCCACGACGCTTGGCACGCTGTTCACGCTCGCCGGTTTTGCCTGCCTGCAACCCGACTGGACGCTGAAACTCTTCCTCATCGGGTTATTTGTGCTGTTTACCAACCCGATCTCGTCGCAGGTGCTGGCGCGCGCCGCGCACCGCAGCGGCAGCCGCATGAGCGCGCTGACCTCCGTCGACGCACTGGCCAAGGATCGCGACGAACCCACCGGGGAGCCGCTGCAATGAGTCATCTGCTGCCCTGGCTCACCGGCTTGCTCTGTTTCACCATGCTGGTAGCGGCCATCGTCGCGATTCGAGACAAGAGCATGCCGGTCGCCATTCTCGCCGCCGGGCTGGTCAGCCTTGTCGCTTCAATCCTGTTCCTGATCCTCGCTTCGCCCGATGTGGCGATGACCGAAGCGGCCATCGGCAGCGGTCTGACGACCTTCCTGTTGTTCTTCGTGCTCGGCCGCTTGCGCGCTGGCGAGCACGATGGGGAGCAGCCATGATCAAGCGTTTCATCGCCGTTGTCCTGCTGGCAGCCTTCGCTGCGGTTTTCGCCACGCTGCTGTTCGGCTATACGCCGGATACCGAGCTGAACCTCACAGCGCGTTACTACGCCGAACGCACCGCCGCCGATCTCGGCGCGGCAAACATCGTCACCGCCATCGTCGTCACCTATCGCGGCCTCGACACCCTCGGCGAAGTCACGGTACTGTTCCTCGCTGCCTCCATCGTCGGTCTGGTGCTGGCGCAAGACACGCACAAGACACCACGCGCCCGCGTCCCGGTCGGCGAACTGCTGACCACCGGCACGCGCTTCCTGGTGCCGCTGATCCTGCTGCTCGGCGTGTATGTCTTCGTCAACGGCCACCTGACCCCCGGTGGTGGCTTTCAGGGCGGGGCGATCATCGCCTCCGGCATCCTGCTGACGCTGCTGGCCGACCCGCTCAAGCACTTCGGCCATGGTCTGATTTCCGCCATCGAGTCGGTCGCCGGCATCTTCTATGTCGCCATCGGTCTCGCCGGGCTGTTACTCGCCGGTGGTTTCCTCGACAACCGCATCCTGCCGCTCGGTAATGTCGGCGAGTTGTTCTCGGCCGGTGCCATTCCGGTCATCTATTCGCTGATTGGCCTCAAGGTCGGCGCCGAGTTCGCCTCGATTCTGGCGAGCCTGTCGGATACGGAGGAACTCTGATGGCCCACCTTGCCATGGCCACCGGCTTCCTGCTGATTCTCATCGGTGCCTACGGCGCACTGACGCAGCGCAATCTGTTACGCATGATCATCGCTTTCACCATCGCCGATAGCGGCGTCAATCTGGTGATTGTTGCGGTGGGCTACATGCGTGGCCGTACCGCGCCGATCATCGACAACGCCGTATCCGCCGCCGCTGCCGTACAACGCATCATCGACCCGGTGCCGCAGGCACTGGTACTCACCGCCATCGTCATCGGCGTCGGCGTCACCGCGCTGATGCTGGCCTACGCCTACCGGCTGTATGCCCAGAAGCGCAGTCTCGACATCCGCGACTTTACGGAGCTAAAAGGCTGATGCCGTCATGAGCGCGCTCTACATCATTGCCATCGGCCTCGGCTCCGCCTTCCTGCTCGGCCTGTTGAACGAGCGGCAGAAGCAACTGGCCTACATGATCACGCTGGGTGCGCTGACGTTCATGAGCGCTATTTCGGCATCATGGCTCGTGGTCTTTGCCGCCACCGGCGCCCAGCCGGTCGATATCCTCACCGCCGGCACCCAGCCGCCCTTCGCCATCAACCTGCGCATGGGCTTGGTCGAATCCGCGCTGACCTTGCTGATCAACCTGACCGGCCTGTTCGCGGCGATTCACATGGGCGACAGCCTGCTCGCCAAGGGCCGCCGCGCCATGGCGGTGCTGGTCATCGCGATCATGGCCCTGTGCGGCATCGTGCTGACGCGCGACATCTTCAACCTGTTCGTCTTCCTCGAGCTGATCGTCATCGCCACCGGCGGCCTGGTGCTGCTCTCCGACGATGAACGCGCGGTGGCGGCGGGCTTCAAGTATCTGATCGTCTCGCAGTTCATCTCCGTCCTACTGCTGATCGGCATCATCTTCGGCTATCACGCCACCGGCACGCTCAATATCGACGGCATGGCCGCTGTCGGTGCGGGCGGGTTTGCCCTCGCCTTCTTCCTGATGTTCATCGCCGTCATCACCGAGTTGAAGCCCTTCCCGGCGAATGGTTGGGCGCTCGACATCTACGAATCGGCGCATCCCGGCTTTTCGGCGATCTTCTCCGCCGCCACCGCTTCCGCTGCCCTCTTTGCAGTCGACAAGCTGCTGCTGATCGGCGGTGCCGACTGGCTGCCCGTAGCCACCGGCATCGGCATCGTCACCTTCATCGGCGCCAATCTGCTCGCCCTGCCGCAGACCCATGACCGCCGCCTGCTCGGCTATTCCTCGATTGCCCAGACCGGCCTGATCCTGACGGTGATCGGCCAGCAGGACATCCTCGGCGACCAATACCTCTTTATCGCCGGCGGCCTGCTGTTCGCCCACGCGGTCGCCAAGGCCGGGCTGTTCTGGCTCTCCGCTTTCGTTACGCAGCGCGAGCTGACTGCCTGGGCGCAACTAAAGGAGCGTCCGCTGCTGGTGTTCGCCTTCGTCAGCTTTGCCACCATGCTCGCCGGCCTGCCACCCTTCCCCGGCTTCTACGCCAAGTGGGAACTGGTGCATCGCCTCGCCGCCGAGGGCCGTCTGCTGTTGCTCGGGCTGATTCTGTTCGGGGCGCTGGTCGAAGCCGGCTACTTGTTCCGCTGGTTTGGCTACCTGATCAAGCGCGAATCGACCGAAAAAGCCATCGACAATGCCACCCAGTTGATCCCGGTGTTTGCCGCCGTGCTGGCCGGCTGGGCGCTTGGCTTCATCTGGGGCGACTTGTCGGGCCACAGCAACCTGCTGCTGGTCCTGCCGCTCCTGTTCGCGCTGGGCTTCCTGCTGATCGAATGGGCACCCGCCTGGCTGAAGAACACCATCGCCATCGCCGGCATGCTCGCCTTCTTCCTGCTGACCTATCCCGAATACGACCCGTTGCGGCTGATCTTCGCGGTGATCTTCCTCATCGGCGGTGCCATCACCCTGCTGGCGAGCTATCACGCCCACGGTCGGCGTATCGGCTTCTACCCCGCCGCGATGCTGATGTACGCCGGCATGATCCTGCTGATCCGCGCCACCGACAGCTTCGGCTTTTTCGCCGCCTGGGAACTGCTCACCGTCGGTTCGTATTTCCTCATCCTGCGCGGCAAGCATTCCGAACCGCATGCGCTGTCCTACATCACGTTCTCGCTTGGCGGCGCCTATCTGATCCTGACAGCGTTTGCGCTTGCCGCAGCGAGCGTCGTCCCGCTCGCTCCTTTGGGTGCCGTCCCGCCAGCGCCGACTTTCGCAATAGCGGCCTTGGCGACATTGGTTCAACCGGTCGCGCCCTGGGTCTTCCTGCTGCTCGCCCTCGGCTTCATGACCAAGACCGCCGCCATCGGCGTGCACATCTGGCTGCCCGGCGCGCACGCCGAAGCCGAAACCGACGTCTCGCCGATGGTTTCCGGCATTCTCCTCAAAGCGGGTTTGTATGGTCTGTTCGTGCTGCTGATGACGATGGGCAAACAATCCCTCTATGGCGTCGAACTCACTTACGTCATGCTGTGGATCGGTGCGATCACCGCGCTGCTCGGCAACCTGATGGCGATCTTCCAGGAAGACGCCAAGCGCCTGCTGGCTTATTCCTCGATTGGCCAGATGGGCTACGCGGTATTCGGCCTGGCGCTGATGAACCACCTCGGCTGGCTGCTGGCGCTGATGTTCGTCATCAACCACTACATCTACAAATCGATGCTGTTCCTCTCGGTCGGCGGTGTCGCCAAGCGCACCGGCACACGCGAGATGTACCAGATGGGCGGCCTGATCACGCTGATGCCGCTTTCCTTCATCGCCACGCTGATCGGCATCATCGCCGTCTCGGGCGTACCGCCGCTGTCCGGTTTCGGTGGGCGCTGGATCTTCTACAACGCCATCCTGACCGCCGACGCGCGCCTGCCGATGGTGCTGATCTTCCTCGCCGGCCCGATTGCCTTCCTCTACCTGTTCCGCCTGATCCACACCATCTTCCTCGGCCAGCTCAAGGACGAGCACCGCCGCATCAAGGAAGCGCCGTTCTGGATCGTGCTGCCGCAGATGATTTACGTCGCCCTGCTGCTGGGCTTCGCCGTGGTGCCGGGCCTGGTGCTGCGCCGCGTCGATGCCTACATTTCGCAATTCCTGCCCGAGGGCGCGCTGAACTGGGACGGCCTGACCATCACCAGCCAGTTCGGCTGGTGGAACCCGGTCGCGATCATGATCGTCGTTGCCTGCATCTTCATGCTGTTGTTTGCCTGGCTGCTGTTCGTCAATCGCCGTGCGCAGAAGGTCAAGCAGTTCAACATCGTGTTCTCCGCCGAGCGGCCGTTCCGCCCCGAGACCACGCACTTCGCCTGGAACTTCTTCGCGCCCTATCGCAAGGCGATGGGCTGGATGGTGCAGCCCCTCGTCACGCGCTTCTGGGAAACGGTGACCGATCTGCTGCACACGGCGGGCGACCTCACGCGCCGCATCTATAACGGCAACGGCCAGATCTACGCCTTCCACTTCCTCGTGTTCGTGGTGGTGGTGTATGCAATGAAGATGGGGATCTGAGATGGATTTCGACTGGATGAAAATCCCCTACGCCTTTCTGACGGTCTTCATCGTCGTCAATTACGGCTTTTTAATGACCGCGCTGATCCAGAAGATCGGCGCGCGCGCCGGCCGCCGCTACGGCATCCCGATCTGGCAGAACTACATCGACATGATCAAGAACTACAGCCTGCGCAGTTCGATTACGCATGGCGTGATGTTCTACCTCGGCCCGGTGTTCCGTCTCTCGGGCGGCGTCGGCCTGCTGCTGTTCGTGCCGACGATCTATGGCTCGTACATGTTCTCGAACTTTTCGTTCGCCGGCGACCTGATCCTTGCGCTCTATTTCGTCTTCTTTGGCACGCTGGGCATGGCGCTCGGCGCCGGGGAAAGCGGCCATCCGCACGCCGCCATCGGCGTCTCGCGCGGTCTGTCGCAGGTGAGCATGGCCGAACTGCCCTTCGCCATGGCGGTGTTCTCGGTGGCGCTGCAATACCAGACGCTGTCGGTCACCGACATCGTCGCCGCGCAGCAGGGCGGCATGCTGCACTGGACGTTGTTCACCAACCCCATCGCCGTGACCGCCGCGATGCTTTCCTTCCTCGGCTCGATGATGCGTCCGCCCTTCGATGTGGTGATCGCCCCGCAGGAAATCCCCATCGGCCCGCCGACCGAATACCACTCCTCGTATCTGGCGGTGATGCAGACCAACCGCGCGATCTTCCCGGTGGCCAAGATCGTCATCTACATGAACCTGTTCTTCGGCGGCGCGACGGGTTGGCCCGAGCTGTTCCTCAAGGTCTTCCTGCTCTATCTGTTCTCGGCCTTCGTCGGCGTCTGCTTCCCGCGCTTTCGCGTCGAGCAGTCGGTACGCTGGTTCCTCGTCTGGGCGGTGCCGCTCGGCATTCTGTCGATCATGGTGGTGTAGGAAATGACGATGAAACCCGAACTGATGAAGCGCATGGTGAAAGGCCCGGACGGTCTCGAATTCGAGGTCGAGCCGCTGCGCGACTACTACTGTGAGGCACCGCCGACGGTCATGCCGGCTGCCTACGGCAAGATCGTCGAAGACCTGTTCAACTGGGCGCGTTCCGAGTCGATCTGGATTCTCGGCTTCGGCACCGGCTGTGGCGCCATCGAGATGCGCCCGCTGATGACCCCGCGTTTCGACGCCTACCGCTACGGCGTACAGTGGCGCCCGACACCGCGCCAGGCCAACCTGTTCATCATCTCCGGCTATCTGTCGACCAAGACCTTGAAGCGCGCCATCCGCGCCTACGAGCAGATGCAGAACCCGAAATACGTGATCGGCCTCGGCTCCTGCACCATCAACGGCGGCATGTACTGGGATTCCTACAACACCATCAAGCGCCTCGACGACTACCTGCCGGTAGACCTCTACATCGCCGGTTGCATGCCGCGCCCCGAAGCGCTGCTGGCCGGTTTCATGGATCTCAAGAAACTGATCCGCGCCGGCAATGGCGAGGGCGCCAACCAGTACGCGGAGAACTTCGCCTGGTACAAGGAAAACCAGAAGCGCGTGATCCACGACTGGGACATGCCGGATTACAACTGGTGATGGCAATGAAAGAACTTTACGCACGTTTGAAGGCCCTCTTCCCGCTTGGCGAGCTGACCGAGCAGCGCAAGGATTTGGCCTTCGTCACCGTGCCGGCCGAACATCTGCGCGCGACGATCCTGCATCTGCGCGACAAGGAAGGCTTTACCCACCTTGTGCTGCTCACCGCCGTCGACTGGCTGGAGGAAGGCAGGTTCCAGCTCACCTATCTGCTGAACAACCGCCAGCGCGCCTGCGATATCGGTCTGCGCGTGATGATCCCCCGCGATGCGGCCACCATGGAAGGCATCCACGACATCTGGCCGACCGCCGCGACCTACCAGCGCGAATTGCGCGAAATGTTCGGCATCGATTTCCCCGGCAGCCCGCGCATCGAGGAAGACTTCATCCTCGAAGGCTGGAACGACATTCCGCCCTACCGGCGCGATTTCGATACGCTGAAGTACGCGCAGGAAAACTACAGCGAGCGCCCCGGCCGCGTCACACACGATCCGGAAACGCACATGCGCCTGCAACTCTATCCGGGCAGCAAGCCATGATGGACATGTTCCCGCCCGACCGCAGCCAGTATCCGGCCAAGAAGGCCGACGGTACGCTCGACATCGACCTGACGTCAGGCAAGTACCTCAAACTCTGGCAAGGCCCGAACCACCCCGGCATCACCGGCAACATGTCGGTCGAGCTGACCGTCTGCGGCGACGAAGTGGTCGAAGGCAAGACCCACGTCGGCTATCTGCACCGTGGCTTCGAGAAGCTGATGGAGCGCCGCACCTTCATCCAGGTCTTCCCCATCGTTTGCCGCGTCTGCGTGCCCGAGCCGGACTTCAACGAATACTGCTACGCCGCCTGCGTCGAGGAACTCGCCGGCATCGAAGTGCCCGAGATGGCCCAATGGATCCGCACGCTGATCCTCGAAATGGGCCGCATCAACAGCTACATGATGTATCTCGGCGGCCAGGCCGGCGCGCTCGGCCAGGGCGTGATCGGCCAATGGACCACCTACGCGCGCGACCTGATGCTCGACCGCTTCGAGGAACTCACCGGCGCGCGGATTTATCACATGTTCATCCTACCCGGCGGCGTGCGCGACACGCTACCCGAGGGTTTCCAGCAACGCATGGAAGAAACCCTGCGCGAAATCGAAAGCACGCTGAAGGATGTTTACGACGTGATGTTCTGCAACGCGGTGTTCAAGGCGCGCACGGTGGGCATGGGCGTCATCGACCCGAGCTGGCTCGAACCCTATGGCGTTACCGGCCCCAACGCGCGTGCCGCCAGCGTCGCCAAGGATGTACGCAAGGATGCGCCGTATCTGGTGTATGACCAACTCGACTTCGAACCGGTGATTGGCCACGATTCCGACATCTACACGCGCGCCGATGTGCGCCGCCGCGACATCTGGGTTTCGGTCGACCTGATCCGCCAGATCCTCGCCAAGATGCCGAAGGACGGCGCGGTGATGGCGCCGATCCCGAACGTGCTGCACTGGCAGATTCCGCGCGGCGAAACCTACATCCGTGGCGAATGTTCGCGCGGCGAATACGGCTACTACCTCGTCACCGACGGTTCCGGCTACCCGCGCCGCATCAACGTGCGTGGCCCGAGCTACACGCATGCGATGGCGCTGCTGGAGCGCATGATCGTCGGCATCAATATTTCCGACGTGGCCGCGCTGATGGTCTCCTTACACACCTATCCCCCGGAGATTGAGCGATGAGCATCAAGGACGTCCTCTCTCCCTTCACGGCGTGGAAGAACCTCTTCCGCGATCCGGTCTCGATCCGCGACCCGCTCAACCGCGCGGCTGCCCCGCGTTATCGCGGCTTCCACCAGAACGACATCGCGCTGTGCATTGGCTGCGGTACCTGCGAAGCGATCTGTCAGAACGGCGCCATCGACATGGTGCCGGTCGAGGGCATTCCGACGAAGCAGGGCGACTCGGGTCTGCGCCCGCGCATCGACTATGGTCGCTGCTGCTGGTGCGCGCTGTGCGTCGATGTCTGCATGACCAAGTCGCTCAACATGTCCAATGCCTACACCTGGGTGGAGAGCGATCCGGACAATTTCCGCTTCATTCCCGGCGTGGACAAGAAGCCCTGGGACGCTGCCGAACTCGGCTACCGTCGTCCCGAGATGCACCAGCTAACGGGCCGCGTGCGGGCGCACATGGGCGAGATGGAAGCGGAAGCGCGGCTGCATTCCTTCGCCGAAATCGTCGACGGCTACGACGTGGCGCAGGCACGGGTCGAGGCCGACCGCTGCGTGAGCTGCGGCCTGTGCGTCGCCACCTGCCCGACGCACATGGCGATTCCGCAGTACATCGCCGCGATCCGCGCCGGCGACTACGATCTTGGCGTCCAGTTGCTCTATGAGACCAATCCCTTCTCCGGCATCTGCGGCCGCGTGTGCACCCACAAGTGCGAGACCACCTGCGCCGCGCGCCATGAGGGCGACCCCATCGCCATCCGCTGGCTCAAGCGCCACATCATGGATCAGGTTTCGGTGGACCAGATCAAGCGCGCAGTCGGCCAAGCCGCCGCCCCGACGGGCAAAAAAGTCGCCATCGTCGGCGCCGGCCCCGCCGGCCTCACCGCCGCCTTCGATCTCGCCAAACTCGGCTATGGCGTGACGGTGTTCGAGGCGCTGGACAAGCCCGGCGGCATGACGCGCTGGGGCATTCCCGAATACCGCCTGCCTTACGACATCATCGACCAGGACGTGGACATCATCCGCTCCGTCGGCGTCGAGATTCGCTGCAACACGCGCATCGGCCAGGACGTTGCGCTCGAACAACTGAAGGCCGACCACGACGCGGTGCTGATCACGCTCGGCCTGCAACTCGGCCGCGCCACGCGCATCCCCGGCAGCGACCATCCCAATGTGCGCAAGGCCGTGGACCTGCTGCGCCAGGCCACCGCCGGCGAGGACTTCGGCACGCCGCGCGCGGCCGTGGTGATTGGCGGCGGCAACGTCGCGATGGACATCGCGCGCACGCTGGCACGCCTGCAGAAAAAACAGTACGGCGAAGTTCGGGTAACGCTGACCGCACTGGAAGACCTGCCGCATTTTCTGGCAGACCCCGACGAAATCAAGGAAGCCGGGGAGGAGGGCGTCGTCATCCTCGACGCGCGCGGCCCACAGCAAGTCGTCGTCGAAAACGGTCAGGTGACGGGGCTCAAGACCTGGCGCGTCAAGGCCATCTTCGACGCGCAGGGCCGTTTCGCACCGAGCTACGACGAGAGCGACGAGCAGTTCCACCCCGGCAGCATGGTGGTCGAGGCCATCGGCCAGATGACCGATACTGGCCTGTTGGGCGACGCGCTCACCGAACAACTCGCCTGGCAGCGCGGTCGTCTGCAAGTCGATACGGGCGGTCGGACCAGCGAACCCTGGCTATGGGCGGCAGGCGACATGGTGCGCGGGCCGGATGTCGTCACGGCAGTCGCCGACGGCCACCGCGTCGCCGCCAGCATCCACGCCGCACTCATTCCGCAGGAGGTCGCCGCATGACCGAAGGGACGCATGGAATCGACAAACTGCGCAGCAAAACCACGCTGCGCGAAATCCTCGAAGTCGCCACCAGCTTCGAAGCCAGCGCGCGCGACTTCTACACTGCGCTGACACCCAAGGTCAGCAAACGCATCCGCTATCTGGTCGAAGAACTCGCGGTAGAAGAGCAGCGGCACTACGCGTTGTTCAGCGCACTGGCGCAACGCGGCGACATTGCCGCACAGGTCAAGACCGAAATCGAACGTACCGCCAGCGACAGCAAGTTTTCCGACTGCCTGCACCTGCCCGACCTCGGCGCCAACCCCGATGACCAGGCGGTACTGCAATATGCGATGGGCCGCGAGCACACCGCGATGGCGCATTACGGCGAATTGGCGAACACGGCGCCCACCGGCCCGATCAAGGATTTGTTCGTCTATCTGGCCAGCGAAGAAACCAAGCACAAGCTGGAACTCGAAAAGCTCTATTACGAGACCATCCACCGCAGCGGCGGGGTGTAGGCCAGTAAGCCTACAACAGCCGGCGCGTCACCAGCGCGTCTTGCGCCATGCCGCTTGTTGCGCCGGATTCAGGAAAGTCCAGGCCACCAGGCGACTGTGCTTTTGGCCCTGGCTCATGGCGATGGTTTGGTGTTCGAGCACCTTGGCGCGCTTCAGCGCGGCATAAATGCCGGGCAGGTTCGCCGCTTTCGATACCAAAGTAGTGAACCAGAAACAACGCGTGGGAATCTGCGCGCTTTCCTCGATCATTTGCCGGATGAAGGCTTGCTCGCCGCCCGGACACCATAACTCCGCGTCCTGGCCGCCGAAGTTCAAACCCGGGTTGGCTGTTTGTGCGCCCGCAGATTTGCCAAGGTTCTGCCATTTGCGCTGCGTGCCGGCGCGCGCTTCGGCCAAGGAAGCATGAAACGGTGGATTGCACAGCGTCAGGTCGAACCATTCATCGTCCCGCACCATGCCGGCAAGAATCGCGGCGGACGTCGGTTGCCAGCGCAGCGCGATCCGCTGTGCCAACGCGGGGTTGGCCGCCAGGATCGTCCGGGCGTTTTCCAGCGCGGCCGGATTGATATCGGTTGCGACAAAACGCCAGCCGAATACGCTGGCGCCGATCAAGGGGTAAATGCAGTTGGCGCCGGTACCGATATCCAGCACCTGCACCGCCGGGCTTGCCGGAATGACACCGCGATTGCTTGCGGCCAGCATATCGGCAAGGTAGTGCAGGTAATCGGCGCGGCCGGGGACAGACGGGCAAAGATTCTGCGGCGGTATATCCCAGCCTTGAATGCCATAACGCTGCTTCAGCAAGGCGCGGTTCAAGGCCTTGACCGCAAGCGGATCGGCAAAGTCGATACCCAGTTCGCCATGCGCGTTGGCACTCACATAGATAGCCAGCGCGGCGTCGGCCTGGATCAGGCGCGTAAAGTCATAACGCCCGCCGTATTGGTTGCGCGGATGCAGTTTGCCCACCGGCTTTGTGTTTGCGAGCGGCTTGGACGTGTGACTATTGTTTTGCATGGCGCTGACAGCATTATCTATGTTTGTGAAACTCGAGGCGGAAACTCCAGGTGGATTGAGGATTCTGGCCGGGATGTGTATTATGGTTTCGGGTGTCTGCATTGCAGTATGAAGGTGTAGACAGGTTTTTGTGCAGGTCGGGCCGCCAGCACAGTGATCGGGAACACCCATGCCTTCTCAAAGCGCCCGTCGGCAGCTCTCGCCGAACCGTCTGCAAGCCTGTATTTCTTCCGGTTTGCCGCCCATCGCCAACTGCAAGCTAAAGCCAACGGCATCCGCCTGGTCTTTAGCATTGCTGCGTTACGTCATTGACATTCACGCAGGCCGACTACCCTCTGGCACCGCTTGTCCATCCAATATTGCCAAGGACTATTGAAATGCTGACCGCACTTGTCGTTGTTTTCATCGTCGCATACGCGGCGATTGCGCTGGAACATCCCCTCAAGATCAACAAGTCGGCCTCGGCCCTGCTGGGGGCCGGATTGCTTTGGACAATTTATGCCTTGTCTCTCGGCGATCCGCACACGGTGAGCGAGCAACTCGGCGAATCGCTGATGGGAACGGCGCAGATCGTATTTTTCCTGATGGGCGCCATGACCATCGTCGAGGTCGTCGATGCCCACAACGGCTTTGAAGTCATCACCCAACGCATCCGGACAGCCAAGCTGTCGTCATTGATGTGGCTGGTGGGTTTCGTCACTTTTTTCCTCAGCGCCATCCTCGACAATCTGACCACCACGATCGTAATGATTTCCCTGATGCGCAAGCTCCTGGCCAAGCACGACGACCGCCTGTTCTTTGCCGGCATCATCGTCATCGCAGCCAACGCGGGAGGCGCCTGGTCGCCCATCGGCGACGTGACCACCACCATGCTGTGGATCGGCGGCCAGATCACTGCTCTGGCCATCATCAAGTCGGTTTTCCTGCCGTCACTGGTCAGCCTGATCGTGCCCCTGGCCATCACGGCCTATGCCCTGCGCGGGCGCGCGGTCGTCGCGCCGCAGCGGGTCGAGGGCGATCATGGCCTGCGCACCACCGAGTTCGAACGCAAGCTGATGTTTTTCATGGGCCTCGGTGTGCTGGTGGCCGTACCGGCCTTCAAGACGGTGACGCACCTGCCGCCGTTCATGGGCATCATGTTTGGCCTGGGCATCCTCTGGCTGGTCGGCGACCTGATACATCGCCACAAGGAAGACGAGGCCAAACACCACCTCACACTGGTGCATGCCCTGAGCAGGATCGACATGAGTTCGCTGGTGTTCTTCATCGGCATTCTGCTGGCAGTGGCCACGCTCGAACACACGCATATCCTGACTGCGCTGGCCCAATGGCTGGACCGGGTCGTCGGTCGGCAGGATGTCATCGTGATGATCATCGGCATCGCCAGCGCCATTGTGGATAACGTACCGCTGGTGGCCGCATCCATGGGCATGTACAGCTTGGCGGACTATCCGCCCGATCATTTCCTGTGGGAATTCCTCGCTTACTGCGCGGGGACAGGCGGCTCGATACTGATCATCGGTTCCGCCGCAGGCGTGGCGGCGATGGGCCTGGAGAAAATCCACTTCTTTTGGTATGTCAGAAAAATCAGCGGGCTGGCCTTGGTCGGATATTTCGCCGGCGCGGGAACATATCTGCTTCAGTATCAGTTGTTGTAGCCTGAGACCATGTGAGGAAATCGCCAATGACGACCATCGACTCCATCCGCTGGGCCAAATACGCCGGACGCGACGTGATTCCGCTCTGGGTGGCGGACATGGATTTCCCCTCGCCGCCGCCGGTAATCGAGGCCCTGCGCGCCCGCGTCGAAACGGGCTGGTTCGGCTACGGCCAGCCCTGGCCCACGCTGGTCGAAGCGGTGGTCGAGCACTGCGCGCGCGAATACCGCTGGGCCATCGATCCCGCCTGGCTGGTCTGGCTGCCGGGACTCGTCACCGGGCTGCATGTCGCCTGCCGCGCCGTCGGCCAGCCGGGCGACGGCGTGTTCACCGCCACGCCGATCTACCCGCCCTTCCTGTCGGCGCCGGTCGAATCGGGACGGCGTCTGCTCAGCATGCCGCTGGTGCGCGACGAAATCGGGAGCTGGGGCTGGGACTTCGCTGCCGCCGCCGCAGCGATGAAAGCTGCCCGCCTGTTCCTGCTCTGCCACCCGCACAACCCGGTGGGCCGCACTTGGCGCGAGGACGAGTTGTGGCAACTCGCAGCTTTGGCCGAGAAGCACGACCTCGTCGTCTGCTCCGACGAGATCCATTGCGATCTCACCCTCAACGGGGCGCATCGCCCCTTCGCCACGCTGGCGCCGGAAATCGCGGCGCGCACCATCACCCTGATGGCACCTTCGAAGACCTTCAACATTGCGGGCCTCGGTTGCGCTTACGCGATCATTCCCGACGCGGGTCTGCGGCGTAGCTTCGAATCCGCCATGCACGGCATCGTGCCGCATGTGAATGTGCTGGGGCTGGCCGCCTGCGAGGCCGCCTATCGCCATGGCGGCACTTGGCGCGCCGATTTGCTCGCCACCCTGCGCAGCCACGCGGCAAGCGTCGAACAGGCGATCAACGCCGCGCCCGGCTTGTCGATGGCGCGCGTCGAAGCCACCTTCCTCGCCTGGATCGACTGCCGCGAACTGGGCATCGAACACCCCGCCGCCTTCTTCGAACAGGCGGGCGTCGGCCTGTCGGACGGCGCCGACTTCGGCCCGGAGCGGGCCTACGCGCGTTACGTCCGGCTCAATTTCGGCACCACACGCGCGCTGCTCGACCAGGCGCTCGCGCGCATCGGCGCAGCCTGCGCATCGTTACGCTGAATAAAGTCGGGGAATAAACATCGCCTGACGGGCGTCTACCTCCAAGCTGCACCCCAACCATAACAACAGAGGAGACCCACCATGAAATCCATCTTTGCCCCGCTTTGCGCCAGCGCTATCCTGGCCTTGGGCATGTCGTCCAGCGCTATGGTGCTGGCAGCCGACAACAAAGTGATGCTGCAAGTCAGCGACAACGACGAGGGCAAATGGAACCTCGCGCTCAACAACGCCAGGAACCTCCAAGCCGCTTACGGCAAGGACAAGGTGGATATCGAAATCGTCGTCTTCGGCCCCGGCATCAATATGCTGAAAGCCGAATCGACCGTGGGCAACCGCGTCGCCGATGCCGGCGCGGGTGGCGTCAAGGTGACGGCCTGCGAAAACACCATGAAGGCGCAGAAATTGGCGAAGGACGACATGCTCGCCGGCATCGGCTATGTGCCGGCCGGCGTTTTCGAAATCGTGGAACGCCAGAAGCAGGGCTGGGCCTATCTGCGGCCCTGAAACGCTTCCTACCGGCCCAGCGTGCAAACTCGGGACTGGCGGGACGGCGCAATGGCTATTGCTGGCAGGCCCCAACGCCTTGGCAACCGCCGGACAACACGTTGTCGGCTTCCAAGGTGAAACTGCCGGTGACGCTGCCATTCACGATATAGCTGTAAGTCCCGGCGCTCAAGCCGTATACCGACAGTGGAACCGTCCAGGCATAAGCCCTGATATCCGCCGTGCAGGCCACGACCGCATACGTCGAACTCGTGGTGCCGTCCGTCAGCAGAACCTCGAAGCGGCCGTCAACCAGGCGTTGGCTGACGGCGCCGAGCGTCGCGCATCCGCCCACATCGCCTCTCACTCGAAGAAAAACCTGAACCGGCACACCGGTCGTCTTGACGAGTTCGACCGAACCGACCGACAACTTGAACAAGCCGTCGCTCACCATCGCGCCGTTCTGCACGACGACTTCCCCGCCCAAGACTTTGACGGCGTCGAGCCGCCAGACCCCATCGCCGCCCAGCCGCAACTTGGCGTCGCGATACTGGCCGACTTGCCCGTCGGTGCTGACGCTCGGGATGGTCAGCACGCTATTTGTGTAGCTTGGGTTGGTATCGCCCCAGGCCAAGCCCATGGGCAACAAACAAACCGCCAGTCCGGCGGCAAGGGTTTTCAAGGGGGTCATCGCAGCACTCCGTAAATTTAAACGGAATAATGCTAACGCCAAATCCGCCCGCACGCCAGTCAGGCGCTAAACAAAATCAGTCGCGCTTGAGCGTGCGCTCCTCGCGCACCATGGTGGCGAGCTTGTCGGCCGGGACGGGCGGGGAGAACAGGTAGCCCTGGATTTCCTGGCAGCCGAGGCTCTTGAGGAAGGCGAGCTGCTCGACGGTTTCGACGCCCTCGGCGATGACACGGTGGCCGAGGCGCTGGGCCATGCTGACGATGGCGCCAGCGATGGCGCAGTCGTTGCCGTCGGCCGGGATGCCGCGCACGAAGGATTGGTCGATCTTCAGCGTGTCGATGGGGAAGCGCTTGAGATAGGACAGGCTCGAATAGCCGGTGCCGAAGTCGTCGAGCGCAAGCGTGACGCCGAGTTCGGTAAGCGCATCCATCATGGCGATGACCTCATCGCTACTGTGCGTCAGCATGCCCTCGGTGATTTCGAGTTCGAGCCATTCGGGCGGCACGCCGTGGCTGTCCAACAGGGTCTTGACGCGGTCGGCGAGGCCGGGGGAAAAGTCGCGCGCCGACAGGTTGACGGCGATCTTGATGCGCGGCAAGCCATCGGCATGCCAGGCACGCGCCTGACGCAAGGCCTCTTCCATCACCCAGGCGGAGAGGCGTACCACCAGCCCCGACTCTTCGGCGATGGGGATGAACTCGCCCGGCGGCACCATGCCGCGCTCGGGATGGCGCCAGCGCACCAGCGCTTCGGCACCGACGATGCGGCCGGATTCGATGTCCACCTTGGGCTGGTAATGCAACAGCAGTTCGTTGTTCTCGATGCCGTGGCGCAGGCCGGACTCGATCTTCAGGCGGTCGAGCGCGCGCTGGTTCATCTCGTGGCTGTAGAAGGCGTAGCCGTCCTGGCCGCTCTTCTTGGCGCGGTACATGGCGATGTCGGCCATGCGCAGTAGGGATTCGGTATCGAAGCCGTCGCGCGGATAAACGCTGATGCCGATGGCGGCACCGACCTTGAGTTCGTGCTCGTCCACCCAGAAGGGCGGATCGAGTGCGGCCTGCACTTTCTGCGCGACGACGGCGGCGTGCTCGCGACGCGCGATGTCGAACAGGGCGATGACGAACTCGTCGCCGCCCAGGCGCGCCACCACGTCCTCGGTGCGCACCGCCTCGCGCAGCCGTTCGGCGACTTCCTTGAGCAGGCGGTCGCCGATGCCGTGGCCAAGCGTATCGTTGATCGGTTTGAAGCGGTTGAGGTCGATGAAGAGCAGGGCACCGTGCATGCGGTTGCGGCGCGCTTCGACGAGCGCCTGGTCGATCAACTTGTAGAGCAGCGAACGGTTCGGTAGACCGGTCAGGCTGTCGTAATAGGCGAGGTGGTGGATGCGCTCCTCGGCATGCTTGCGCTCGGTGATATCGGTGAAGATCGAGAAAAAGTGGCTGATCTGTCCTTCCGGATTGCGCACCAGGCTGATCGAGGCCCAACTCGGAAAGTCCTCGTTGTTCTTGCGCCTGCTCCAGACCTCGCCATGCCAGCCGCCGTCCTGCTCGACGCGCAACCAGATTTCATCGTAGAACGTGTGGGAATGGCGATCCGAACGCAGGATCATCGGCGTCTGGCCGAGTACATCCTGCATGCTGAAGCCGGTCATTTCGCAAAAGGCCGGGTTGACCGAAAGGATGCGCTTGTCCGCGTCGGTGATGAGGATGCTCTCTTCGCTGTGCTCGAAAATGCGCGACTGCAAGCGCATGGTTTTTTCTGCCTCGACGCGCGCGGTAATGTCCGACAGGTAGCCGATCAAGCCGGAGGGCTGGCCGGATTCGTCGCGCATCAGCGAAAGTTGCAGGCTGGCCCAGAACACCTCGCCGGATTTGCGGCGGCGCCGCACTTCGAGTTCGCGACCGCCGTGTTCGAGAAAGGCGTCCTGAAAACCCTCGCTATCGTCGTCGGCATCGGGATCGGCATACAGGAAGAGGATGTGTTTGCCCACCGCCTCGTCCGCGCTGTAGCCGAACAGGTGTTCGGCGCCCTTGTTCCAGCCGGTGATGTAGCCGGCGAGATCCATGGTGATGACCGACTCGTGGATCTGATCGAGGATCTGGGCCTGCGCACCGAGACGCTCCGCCGCGCGCCGCCCTTCCTCCAGACGCTGGTCGAGGTTGTTGCGCTCGTGCATAAGCCAACCAACCAAGCGTGCCAGCGCTTCGAGACGCGGCAGATCGATAGCGGCAGCGGGAGCGCCGCCGGCACGGTCGCCGGTGCCCAGATGGCCGAAGGATTGCCCCTCGTGCACGATGGGCACGGAGCAGACGCACTCGGCCGCGCTATCCGGGCCGATGCGCACGAAGGAACAGCCCATCGACTGACCGACCGCCTCGGCAATTTCTGCCAGCAGGCGCGTACCCGGTACGTTCAGTGCAATCTCGCACAGTACGCGGGCATGATCGAAATCGCTCGGCCGCATCAGGCTTCCTTGCTCACCTGCACGGTCCAGCAGGCGGCTTCGATCAGCGCGGCGGCCCAGTCGGCGTTGTCGATGCCGGCGGCGGTGAGTGCCTGGGCAAGGGTGGTCGAGGGGGCTCCCTCGCTCGCCGTCACCACGGCCAGCAGATCGCCGAGCGCTCCCGTGCCCCCGACCAAGGCCTGGACGATCTCCTCGGCCAGATTGAGGGGGGCGACGATTTCCGTGAGCGGCGAACCGAACAGACTTTCAAGCAGCGAAAACATGCCGACCATGAAGGCACGGTCCTCCTGCTCGCGCGTCAGACGGACACGCTTGGCCAGGGCCTCCATCAAGCTAGCGCGCAAGGCGGCGCGCGGCAGCAAGGGGCTGGCCGTCTCGCTACCTTGCGCACGCGCATAGAGCAACAGTTGCAACCAGCGCTGCAACTGTCGCCGGCCGAGCAGAGCGATGGCCTGGGTGAAATTGGTGATCTTGCCGGAATGCGCGAAAGCCACCGAATTCACCAGCTTCAGCAATTGGTAGGAAAGGTTGGGGTCGCGCTTGATCACGGCCTCGATTTCAGCAGTGTCTGCATCGGCGGTCACCAGCGACAATAATTTGAGCAACAAACCGCGCGTCGTCGGACTGCCCTTGGTGACGGATGAGACTTGACCGGCCAGATGCCCGGCGAGCCAGTGGAATTTGCAGAAGCCCGGGCAGACATTTTCCGTCGTACCCAAGGCCAGGTGGGGGCCGGGCAGCTTGCGCAGCCATTCGCCGAAGCCGGCGGGCATGGCGTGGCCGGGACAGGTGATGGCCAACGAGGAGATGCCGGGAAATAGCGCACTGTCCTGCCCCGGCAAGCCGGTCGCCATCAGGCGGAAACCGGCCGCATGCAGCGCTGCTAAGGCTGCCTGGCTGGCCGGGGCGACAGCAGCAGCAAGCGGAAAGCGCAGCACGATATGTTCGGCGGGAATCTCGGCGGCAAGCGCCGGATCGACGGCAAGCGGATCGACCCATGCTACGCACGCCAGGCAATCGAGCGTCTCGGCCAGCCGCAAGTCGACGAGCAGGTGTGCCAATACCGCCCCACTCAAGGGCGCATCCGCTTCCAGTAGCAGGGCAACCCAGCGATGATCGAAGTCGGAAACCGGCTGGAGAACAATCAGGGGAAACGGGTCGGGGACGTTCATATTTATACCCGGGAATGCTTCGGGGTTATTTGGATTACGTTGGCGACAGGCGCATCATCGACTGGAAGGCCGGGAAAATCAAGGGGTAGCTAAGGGCACAGGGCGAAGTACGCCAAGTTCCGTGACAATGAAATCAAGCGGAATGTCGTGCGGCGCTGGCGCGATGCTCGCTACGGCCGCAGCGGCGAAGCCGACGCCGATCGTCAGCGGACGCGGCATGCAAACCGCCAGCGTGCGGTCGAAATAGCCGCCACCGTAGCCCAGCCGGTAACCGGCGGCATCGAAGGCAACCAAGGGCAACAACAGCACATCGGGCACAGCAGGGGATGCGTGCGCCGGCACGGGAATGCCATGTGGATCTGCGCGCAGCGGCATATCCGGCGACCAGGCGAGAAAGCGCATCGGCGCGGCATGGGCCTCCACTGTCGGCATGGCGGCCTGCCAGCCGGCAGCGAGCAACTCGGCGATGACGGGACGGCAATCCACCTCGGCGCGGATCGGCCAGCAAAAGGCAATCGTGCCGGGCGGACGGGGCTTGAGCAGGGAAGCGAGATGATTGAGGACGCAGGCACTCGCCTCGCGGTGCGCGGTGGCCGACATGGCCAGGCGCGCGGCGATTTTTTCGCGGCGCAACGCGGCGCGCGACGCAGTGGAATAAGCGGTGTGATCGGGGGGCTGATCGGCCATGATGAAGGTCGTGTGCTGTGCTACGCTGAAATGACGTGAATGATGCTACGAAACCGACAATGAAGAAACGCCTGTTTAGCTTGATCCTGATGCTTGCGCTCCCGGCCTGGGCTCAACCCGGCCATGGGGAGGATGCTGCCTTCCTCGCGGCGCGCGACGCCTTCGCCAAGGGCGAACGCGCAAAACTGGCGCGTGCCTTGGCCGGTCTGAAGACGCACCCGCTGACACCCTGGGCCAGCTACTTCCAACTCGTGCAGCGCCTGGACGACGGCTCGGATGCGGGGGTGGCGGATTTCATCGAACACCACGAAGGGACTTACCTGGCCGAGAAAATGCGCGGCGACTGGTTGAAATGGCTGATGCGCCGCGAAGACTGGACGACAGCGCGCCTACAGTTCGCGCGTCTGCAACGACCGGATGCCGAGGCGAACTGTCGCGGCCTGGACGTGCGCCTACGGCTGGGCGAACCCGAGGCACTCGACGCCGCACGCGCGCTGCTGACGTCCAGTGCGCCATTAGCCGAAACCTGCCTGGCGCCGCTGGGCCGGCTCGCAGCGGCCGACGCGCTGCCCGTCGAATCCCTCCGCGAACGCCTGCGCCGCCAGTTGGCCGTCGGCAAGCTCAAGGAGGCGCGCACGATCGCCGGCTGGCTGCCGGCTGCCGAAACGCCGCCGTGGCGCACAGTGGAAAACATCGCCGACCATCCGGCGCAATATCTGACGAAATTGCCCGAAAATTTCGCCGAGAACCGGCGCGGCCGCGAACTGGCAGCCTTCGCCGTCATCCGCATGGCGCGCGCCGACAGCCGCGTCGCCGCCGCACGCTGGCAAGAAATCGAGCCGCGCTTCAAGGATGCCGAGCGCGCTTTCGTCTGGGGGCGGCTGGCATTGGCGGCAGCGCTCGGCCATCGGCCCGAAGCGACGGACTGGTTCGACCGTGCCGCCAATCTGGGCGCCACACTCGACGAGGAACAACATGCCTGGCGCATCCGCGCCGCATTGCGCGATGGTTCCTGGCCGGCCGTGGCGCGTGCCATCGATGCCCTGCCGGCCGCTCTGGCGACGCAACCGGAATGGCTCTATTGGCGTGCCCGCGCCCACGCCGCCGGCAACCAGCAGGACAAGGCCCAGGCCTTGTTTGCCCAGGTCGCCGGGCAAGCGGGTTTCTACGGCATTCTTGCCAGCGAGGCACTTGGCCGGGCGTTCGTACCGCCGCCACGCGCCACGCCGCCAAGTGCCGAGGAACTCGCCGCTGCGCTGACCCGGCCAGGACTGGTGCGTGGTTTGGCACTGATCCGCGCCGACATGCGCATCGAAGGCATCCGCGAATGGAACTGGACGCTAGCCAGTCTCGACGACCGCCAGTTGCTGGCGGCAGCCGAACTGGCGCGCCGAAACGAAGTCATCGACCGCGCCATCAACACAGCCGACCGCACGCGCGCCGAGCACGACTTCGTCCAGCGTTACCCCACACCGTTCTACGACCAGGTTGAGCCGCGCGCCCGCCAGGTCGGGCTCGACCCAGCCTGGGTGTATGGCCTGATGCGCCAGGAAAGCCGCTTCATCATGGACGCCAAATCGAGCGTCGGCGCCAAGGGTTTGATGCAACTGATGCCGGCCACCGCCAAATGGGTTGCGAAGAAAATCGGCATGACCAACTTCCACCCTGCCAAGGTCACCGAGATGGACATCAACGTCACGCTCGGCACCAACTACATGCGCATGGTGATGGACAGTCTCGACAACCATCCGGTGCTCGCCTCGGCGGCTTACAACGCCGGTCCCGGCCGCGCGCGCAAATGGCGCGCCGAGCGTCCGCTCGAAGGCGCGATCTACGCCGAAACCATCCCTTTCAACGAGACGCGCGATTACGTCAAGAAGGTGATGGCCAACGCGATCATTTACGCCGCCTTGTCCGGTAACGCCTCGTCCTCGCTCGCCGACCGTCTCGGCACCATCCGTGCGCGCGGCTTTGGCGACGGCACGGCCGAAGCCCTGCCATGAAGAACATCCTAATAATTGGTGGCACGGGCTTTCTCGGTAGCGCGGTGGCGCGCCGTCTCGCCGGAGCCGACTATTCAATCACGCTCCCGACCCGCCGGCCGGAACGCGTGCGCCATCTCGCCGTCTTGCCGACCGCGCGCATCGTCCAGGCCGATGTCTACGACGCAGCGACGCTCGCCGGCTTGATGGCCGGACAGGACGCGGTGATCAGCCTCGTCGGCATCCTCAAGGGCAATTTCCAGCGCACCCACGCCGAACTGCCGGGCAGCATCGCCCGCGCCGCCGCCGTTGCCGGCGTGTCGCGCCTCTTGCATGTCTCGGCACTCGCCGCCGCGTCCGACGCCCCTTCCGCCTACCTGCGCTCCAAAGCCGCAGGCGAGGCGGCACTGAAAACCGCCTTCCCCGAGGCAACGATCTTCCAGCCCTCAGTCATCTTCGGTCGGGGCGACGCCTTCCTCACGCTGTTTGCCGGTCTGCTCAAGTTGGCACCGCTCGTACCGCTCGCCTGCCCCAACGCTCGCTTCCAGCCGGTCTGGGTCGAGGACGTGGTCTCGGCCATCCTTGCTGCGCTCGACCGTCCGGAAAGCCGGGGACAAACTTATCCGCTCTGTGGTCCGCGCGCCTACACGTTGCGAGAACTGGTCGCCTACGCCGGCAAGGTGAGCGGCCACCCACGTCCCATCCTCGGCCTGCCATCCGCGCTGTCCTACCTGCAAGCCTGGGCAATGGAATTTCTGCCCAAGGGCCCGATGACGCGCGACAACCTCCTCTCGATGTCGGTTCCCAACGTCTGTCCTGCCGGCTGTACGCTGCCCTTCGACCTTCGGGCCACATCGCTGGAAGCCGTGGCGCCAACTTATTTGGCTGCTTGACGCATGCAGGTTTATTGTGTCGGCGGCGCGTTGCGCGACGAACTGCTCGGCCTGCCGGTGCGGGATCGCGACTGGGTAGTGGTCGGCACCACGCCGGAAGAGATGCGGGCACGCGGATTCAAACCGGTCGGCAAGGATTTCCCGGTGTTCCTGCATCCCAAGACCCATGCGGAGTACGCGCTCGCCCGCACCGAGCGCAAGACGGCGCCAGGCTATGCCGGTTTCGTCTTCCACGCGACGGCGGACGTGACGCTGGAAGAGGATCTGGCACGCCGCGACCTGACGATCAACGCCATGGCACGCGGCGAGGACGGCGTGCTGGTCGATCCTTACGGCGGCCGCGCCGATCTGGAACGAAAAATCCTGCGCCATGTTTCTCCCGCTTTTGCCGAAGATCCCGTGCGCATCCTGCGGCTGGCGCGCTTCGCCGCACGGTTTGCCGACTTTTCTGTGGCACCCGAAACGCTGGCGTTGATGCGCGGCATGGTCGACAACGGCGAGGTCGACGCGCTGGTAGCCGAGCGCGTCTGGCAGGAGTTGGCAAAAGGGCTGATGGAGGACAAGCCTTCGCGTATGTTCGATTGCCTGCGCGCCTGCGGTGCGCTGGCGAAGCTGCTGCCGGAACTGGATCGGCTCTGGGGCGTGCCGCAGCGCGCCGACTACCATCCCGAGATCGATACCGGCGTGCATGTAATGATGGTGGTCGACATGGCGGCTCACCTCGGCCTCGCGTTGCCGGCGCGCTTCGCCGCGCTGACGCACGATCTGGGCAAGGGCGTCACGCCCGCCCACATCCTGCCGCGCCATATCGGTCACGAGGATGCCAGCGCGCGCCTGCTCGAACCGCTTTGCGAGCGCTTGCGCGTACCGGCCGAGTGCCGCGACGTGGCGCGCCTCGTCGCGCTGCTGCACGGCAAGATGCACCGCGTCACCGAGCTGAAGCCTCAGACAGTATTGAAGACCCTGATGCAGTGCGACGTACTGCGCCGTCCGGCGCGTTTCGAGGAAGTGCTGGGAGCCTGCGAGGCCGACCATCGCGGTCGGCTGGGCTTTGCCGCACTCGACTACACACCGGCTGCACTCTGGCGCCAGGCGCTGGCGAAGATACAGGCGGTGGATGCCGGTGCCGTGGCACGCGCTTGCTCAGACCCAGCGAAGATTCCCGAGCGCGTGCAGGAGGCGCGCTTGGCGGCGCTGAAGTCCGGCGCGAATTAGCCGTTATCGACGCCAAAGGAGTCCGACATGCTCACCGAACGGCAACACCACTGGGGCGTGGATCAATGGGCGGCGTTTCTGACGTCCCAGACGATCCCATGCATGCCGCGCACCAAGTTTCTCTTGCGCGCGCTTGAAGAGACGCAGGGCGACGACTTGTCGGCGGCCGACCTGACCGCGCTGGTGATCGGCGATCCCTATTTATGCCTGCGCCTGCTGCGCGCAGCGGAGCAGCGCCGCACCCATCGCCTCGGCCACGAAACCACGACGCCATTGGGCGCGGTGATGCAACTCGGCGTCACGACCTTCCGCAATCTGCTGCTGGGCAGTCCCGAGGCCGATGCCGACAATCCCGGCCTGGCCGCCTGCGAGGGTCGCGCCGTAATGGCCAGTCAGATCGCGCAGATGTGGGGCAAGGCGCGCGCCGACATCGCGCCTGAGGAAGTCGCCATGGCAGCCCTGCTCGCCGAGATCGGCGAATTGCTGCTGTGGAACTTCGTTCCCGAACTGCCCCAGGCCGCACTGGATGCGCTTGCCGGCGGCCACGCCAGCCGCTCCGCACAGGCGCAAGAAATGGCCTGCGGCTTCCGCTTTCGCGAACTCTCGCTCAAATGCGCGGAACTCTGGGGACTGCCGCAACTGTTGGTGCAATTGATTCGGGGCATCAGCAACACCCGCGCCAACCTGTGCAAGCTTTATCTCGACACCGCGCGCCACCTCACCGCCGGCCCCGACAATCCGGCCCTGCCCGACGATCTGGCCGAGGCGCATCGGCTGATTCCGCACGCCAGTCTCGAATGGCTGGCAGCGCACATGATCGGTCTCGACGCAGAGCGACAGGCCGGCATCATTGCAGCAGCGCAATCCCTGCTCAGCCAAGCAGATACGGCCGCATAACAAAGTCGGCGCTGGCGCCACGGCGGCGCTTAGAATGCCGCGATGAACAAAGCCCGCTTCGACCATCTGGAAGTCCTCGCTTGCTCCCCCACGGGACCGGCACGCACTTCCACCCCGCTACTTTTCCTGCATGGCGCCTATACCGCCGCCTGGTGCTGGCAGGAACACTATTTACCCTTCTTCGCCGCCGCCGGTTTTCACTGCTACGCGCTGAGCCTGTCCGGACACGGCGATAGCCGACGACGCGACCAACTCGACAGTTATTCGATCGACGACTACGTGAACGATGTCGCCGAGGTCGCCGCCAAGCTGCCAACACCGCCGGTGCTGATCGGCCATTCGATGGGCGGCTTCGTCGTCCAGAAATACCTGGAACTGCATGTCGCACCCGCCGCTGTGCTGATGTGCTCGGTGCCGCCGCAGGGCTTGGCAGCCTCGGCCTTCGGCATGCTGTTCGGCCGTCCGGGGCTCTTCACCGATCTCAACCGCCTGATGAGCGGCGGCCAGGTGGCGCTCGACAGCCTGCGCGACGCACTATTCGCCCAGCCGGTAGCGGTGGATGACTTGGCGCGCTACTACCGCCTCGCCCAGCCCGAATCGCACCGCGCCGTGTGGGACATGACCCTGTTCTGCCTGCCGCGCATCGCTGCCGTGCTGGCGCATGTGGCGCGCGAGAATTTGCTGGTGCTGGGCGCCGAGCACGACCTCATCATCCCCGCTTCGCTGGTCGAGATGACCGCCCGCAGCTACGACGTGGCAGCCGAGGTTTTCCCCGGCATGGGCCATGGCCTGATGCTGGAAGCGGACTGGCAAAAGCCAGCGCTGCGCATCATCGATTGGTTGAAGGAGCGCGTCGCATGATCGTCACATTCAAATCCGCCGCCAGCGCCGATGTCATCTACTTCGGCGACGTGGCCAAGCGCCTGATGGAACTGATGGGTAAGGACGTCGCCGACAAGGGCATCGTCACCGTAGAACAGTTGCCCGTTGCCATCGCGCGGCTCAAGGCTGCCATCGCGGCGGACAAGGAGCTCCACCGCCAGCACCTGATGGACGAGGAACAGAAACTGGAAGCCGCCGAGGGCGGCAATGCGCGCCCCTTTGTCAGCCTGACGCAACGGGCCGCGCCGCTGCTGGCCATGCTGGAAGAGTCGCTCAACGAAGCCAAACCTGTGATGTGGGGGATCTAAACCATGAATAAGCTGGTCATGCTGTGCACTGTCGTTTTCTTGTCGCTCGCCCAAGGTTTTAGCCGTGCTGCCGATTCAGCCCTCGTTTTCACCACGCTCGCCGGCTCGGCCGGCTCGGTGGTGAATAGCGCCGACGGTACCGGCAGCGCCGCGCAGTTTTCCGCCCCGCGCGGCGTAGCGGTGGATAGTGCCGGCAATGTCTACGTCGCCGACAGCGGCAACAACACCATCCGCAAGGTCACGGCCGCAGGCGTGGTGACAACCCTCGCCGGCGTGGCCGGCTCGGCGGGCGCGCCCTCAGTCACGCCAGCAAAATTCAACGAACCCTTCTGCGTCGCGGTGGACAGTGCGGGCACGGTCTATGTGGCGGACACCAATAACGGCGCCATTCGCAAGATCAGCCCCGCCGGGGTGGTCACCGCGCTCGCGGGCGGCAATGGCCCGGGCTACGCGGACGGCACCGGCACGGCGGCGAAATTCCATGAACCGCACGGCATCGCCGTGGATACCAGCGGCAACGTTTTTGTCGCCGATTACGAAAACAATGTGGTGCGCAAGGTGACCGCCGCTGGCGTGGTCACCACTCTGGCCGGCACTTACAACACGCCCGGGTCGGTCGATGGCCAAGGCACGGCAGCGCGCTTCATGTCCTTGCAAGGCATCGCGGTGGATAGCGCAGGCAATGTCTATGTCGTGGACTCCGGCAGCCGTGCTATCCGCAAGATCACCTCAAGCGGCCTCGTCACGACTTTTGCGGGCGGCACCTCCAGCGGCCAGTTTGGTCAGCCGTCCGGCCTGACCATCGACGCGAGCGGCATTCTCTATGTGACCGACGCCAGTGCTCATGTCATCTACAAGGTGATGGCGGATGGCGCGATCTCGAAAATCGCCGGCACGGCACCAACGCCGGGCAGCACCGACGGCACGACGGGCGCGCTCTTCTATGCACCCTCAGGCATCAGCGTCGATAGCGCCAACAACCTCTATGTGGCCGATACATCGAACAACACCATTCGCAAGATCACATCGACGGGCACGGTCACCACCCTGGCCGGCCTTGCCGGCCGCACCGGCAGTGTGGATGGCAGCGCCACCGCCGCACGCTTCGAGGATCCCTACGCACTGGCGGTGGATGCCGCAGGCAACGTCTATGTCGCCGACGCTACCGACCACAGCATCCGCAAGATCGCCAGCAACGGTACGACAACGACGCTCGCCGGCAAGGGCGGCAGCTTCGGCAGCACCGACGGCACCGGCAGCGCGGCGCGCTTCAGGGGGCCGCTCGGCATCGCCGCCGACAGTGCCGGCAACGTGTTCGTCGCCGATACCGGCAACTACACGGTGCGCAAGATCACGGCGGCTGGCGTCGTCACTACCCTGGCCGGCACTGCCGGGCAGATTGGCAGTACCGATGGCACCGGCACGGCGGCACGGTTTTCCAGCCCTTACGGCATCGCTGTCGATAGCGCCGGCACCGTTTATGTTGTCGAGTCGAACGCCATCGTGCGCAAAATCACTGCCACCGGGGTTGTCACCACCCTGGCCGGACAGGCGGGCACCAACGGTTTCACCGATGCCACGGGCACCGCCGCCCGCTTCAGCGTGCCCTTTGACATCGCGGTCGATGGCTCAGGCAACCTTTATGTCAGCGACCACGGCAACCACGCGGTACGCAAGATCACCTCTGCCGGCGTCGTCACCACCCTGGCCGGGTCGGGCAGCATGGGCAACACCAACGCCACGGGCACCGCCGCCAGCTTCAAATTCCCTTCCGGCATCGCCGCCGACAGCGCCGGCAATGTCTATCTGGCGGATACCGACAATCAGGTCATTCGCAAGATCACCACCGCCGGTGTCGTCACCACCATTGCCGGCAGCGACATTGGCTCTGCGGACGGCGTCGGGACAGCAGCCACGTTCTTCAACCCGAAGGATGTCGCGGTGGACAGCAGCGGCAATCTCTACGTCGCCGACCGTGGCAATCACACGATACGCAAAGGCACGCTTCAGAACGGTAGCGGCACGACGACGAATACTTCCGACTGCCTGTTCAACTGGGCGGAAACCAACTACGCCAGCCTATTCTCGCCGCCGGCCCAGAGCCAGGAAGCCGACCTGGGGCCGTTCCACTATCGTTTCCGCTACTACTCGGGCTCGCGCACCTATCTCGGCACGTCAAGCGACGGCAACGTTTACTATTTGCCAACAGGGGTGGACAAGCCGCTGAATGCGGGATCGCTAAGCTCCTGGCTAGGTCTTGCCGCCTGCCAGTAGATCGCGGACCGACAGGCGAGACGGACTAGAACAGTTCGATCTCGCCGCCGCTGCTCTCGATTTCCTGCATGCGCGCTTCCATGTAGGTTCCCAAGGCTTCCTGCACGGTGGCGCCCTTCAGCACCGATTCGAACATCGCGCGCTCCTCGACCATGGTGTATTTGGCGAGAATAGATTCCTGCAGGGATTTCCACTCCGACGGGCAGTAGAGCCGATCTTGATTGGAGACCAGCTTCGAAAGTCCCGCCAGTCCATGGCAAACGTGATCCAGACGCTGCACCAGCTTGTCGTAGAACTGGAAGGCAACGATGGCGTGGTGCACCTTGCTCGACACCAGTTGGGAGTTGGCGACGATCTCCGCCTTGACCAAGCCGTTGCCGATGGTATCGGGCAGGGTATCGATGGCGGCGTCGATGAGTTGCAGCGTATCGGCCAGCGAGGTGAAGGTATCGGTCAGCACTTCGACCGAACTGTTCGAGTCCTTCATCGCCGCCTCGACCTGGCCGGCGGCCAGTTCGAGCATCACGACGGTTTCTCGAATCTGGCTCCAGTCGAGGTCGGGGGCATGGGCGCGCGTACCACCGCGCACGGCTTCCTGATTCATGTTGTATGGCTCCCTGCGTTTTTTCGCCATCTTAACCGAATCGGCACACCTCGGCGGTTTGGTGCAGCCCCGTGCTACGCCTGTTCGCCCCGCCCGATGAAGGAAATGGGGAAAACCGCCTCTGGCCCGGCGCCCTGGCTGGGCGCGTTTTCGTAGTCGGGCATCTGCTCCGCGACGACGCCGGCAGCCTTGACCAGCTTCTGCACCAGTATCTGCATCTGTTCGCCGAACCAAGCCTCCTCACAGCGTGTGGGCATGAAGCGCAACTCGCGCACGCTGTCGGGCGTTTCCTCGGGCGCGATAATATCGTTGGCCGCGTAGGCGTTGGCGAAGAAGGGGCCGGCAATGAAACGCAAACGCCAGTCGCCACCATCGGCCTCGGGGTCCGGCTCGATGATGATGATGCGCACGCCTTCGGCGGTCTGGTTCTCGTCGTCGGTGCGCTCGCCGAACACCGGCACGGCGGCAAAGACGGGCTGCTTTTGCCGGATTACATGGGCCACGGCTTCATTGAAGGACAGGCGGCCGTCGTTTTCTTCGCTCATCGTCATTTCTCCTGGTCGGGTCACAGCAGCGGGGCGAGCCATTTTTCGGCTTCTGGGACCGGGTAATTGGAGCGCTTCGCCCAATCTTCAAGCTGGTCGCGGCCGATTTTCGTCACGGCGAAGTATTTCGCCTGCGGGTGGGCGAAGTAGAAGCCCGAAACTGCGGCGGCCGGCGTCATGGCGAAGTTTTCGGTCAGATCGATACCGGCGTGGGTCGCAGCGTCGAGCAGGGCGAACAAGTCCCGCTTGACGGTATGGTCGGGGCAGGCCGGATAGCCGGGGGCCGGACGGATGCCCTGGTATTGCTCGGCGATCAGCGCAGCGGGCGCCAAGCCTTCGTCGCGCCCATAACCCCAGTCGTCGATACGCACGCGCTCGTGCAACCACTCGGCGGCGGCCTCGGCGAGACGGTCGGCGAGCGACTTGAGCATGATGGCGCGGTAGTCGTCGTGCTCGGCCGCAAACTCCGCAAGCTTCGCCTCGATGCCGATTCCGGCGGTGACGGCGAAGGCGCCGATGTAGTCAGCGACACCCTTCGGCGCAATGAAATCGGCCAAGCAAAGATTGGGCTGATCGGCCGGCCGTTCGTGCTGCTGGCGCAGGCCGTGCCAACTCATCAACACTTTCTCGCGGCTTTCGTCGGCGTAGATCTCGATATCGTCGCCCACGCTGTTGGCGGGGAACAAGCCGAATACGGCATTCGCCACCATCCACTTTTCCGCGACGATCTGGTCCAGCATCGCCTTGGCGTCATTGAAAACCACGCGCGCCTGCTCGCCGACCTTCGCATCGTCGAGTAACTGTGGGTAGCGGCCAGGCAAATCCCAGGTCTGGAAAAACGGGCCCCAGTCGATGTAGCGGGCGAGGGTGGCAAGATCGATTTTGCACAAGGGTCGCAATCCCGGCCGACGCGGCTTGAACGGCGCGTATTCCAGTTTTGCCGCATTCCTGCGCGCGGCGGCCAGCGTCAGCAGCTTCACGCCTTGCTTGTTCGCATGCTGTTCGCGCACTTTCGCGTAGTCGGCAGCGATCTCTTCCTGGTAACCCGCCGCCTGATCGATCGACAGCAATTTGGTGACCACGCCGACGGCGCGCGAGGCGTCCGGCACATAGACAACGGTGCCGTTGTAGTTGGGGGCGATCTTGATCGCGGTATGCGCACGGCTGGTGGTAGCGCCGCCGATCAGGAGCGGCGCGACAAAACCCTGGCGCTTCATCTCGGCCGCGACATGGCTCATTTCCTCCAGCGAGGGCGTAATCAGGCCGGACAGCCCCACCACATCGGCCTGGTGTTCCTTCGCCGCAGCGAGAATCCTGTCGGCGGCGACCATCACGCCGAGGTCGACGATTTCGTAGCCGTTGCAGGCCAGCACCACGCCGACGATGTTCTTGCCGATGTCGTGCACATCGCCCTTGACGGTGGCGAGCACGATCTTGCCCTTCGCGGCGGCGCCGGTGCGCAGCTTCTCTTCCTCGATGTAGGGCACAAGATGGGCGACGGCCTGCTTCATGACGCGCGCCGACTTCACCACCTGCGGCAGGAACATCTTGCCCGCGCCAAAGAGGTCGCCCACCGCGTTCATGCCGGCCATCAGCGGGCCTTCGATGACGGAGAGCGGCGGCTTGCCGGCGGCGGCGAGCGCGGCGCGGCATTCCTCGGTGTCGGCGACGACGTATTCGGTGATGCCGCGCACCATGGCGTGTTCGAGGCGCTTCTCGACCGGCCATTCGCGCCAAGCGAGATCAACGACCTGCTCCTTGGCACTGCCTTTGACGGACGTGGCGAACTCCACCAGCGTGTCGCCAGCGCCGACTTTGCGGTTGAGCACCACGTCCTCTACCTTCTCGCGCAATACCGGATCGAGCTGGTCGTACACGCCCAACTGGCCGGCATTGACGATGCCCATGGTGAGGCCGGCCTGGATCGCGTGGTAGAGGAAGACGGTGTGGATCGCTTCGCGCACCGGCTCGTTGCCGCGGAAGGAAAAGCTCACATTGGAGATGCCGCCGGAGATATTGGCGTGCGGCAGGTTGGCGCGAATCCAGCGACAGGCTTCGATGAAATCGACCGCGTAGTTGTCGTGCTCGGGAATCCCGGTGGCGATGGCAAACACGTTCGGGTCGAAGATGATGTCTTCGGCCGGGAAGCCGTCGGCGACCAACAGATCGTAGGCGCGCTTGCAGATGCCGATCTTGCGCTGGTAGGTGTCGGCCTGACCGGCTTCGTCGAAAGCCATGACGATCACGGCCGCGCCAAGGCGGCGCGCTTCGCGGGCATTGGCGAGGAACTTTTCTTCGCCCTCTTTCATCGAGATGGAATTGACGATGCCCTTGCCCTGCGCGCATTTGAGACCGGCCTCGATCACTTCCCATTTCGACGAATCGAACATCAGCGGCACGCGCGAAATGTCCGGCTCGCTGGCGACCAGGTTGGTGAAGCGCACCATCGCGGCCTGCGAATCCAGCATCGCCTCGTCCATATTGATGTCGACGATCTGGGCGCCATTTTCGACCTGCTGGCGTGCGACCGTTAGCGCGTCGTCGAGGCGACCTTCGAGAATCATCTTGGCGAAGGCGCGCGAGCCGGTGACGTTGGTGCGTTCGCCGACGTTCACAAACAGCGAGTCGGCGCCAATATTGCAGGGCTCAAGTCCGGCAAGCCTTAATGAAAAGTCGGCGCTGGCGGGACGGCGTGGCGCGATATCTTTCAGCGCTGCGGCGATCGCGCGAATGTGGTCGGGCGAGGTGCCGCAGCAGCCACCGGCGATATTCAGCAGACCGGCCTTGGCCCAGTCGGCCAGCTCGTCGGCCAGCATCTCGGGCGTCTCGTCATAGCCGCCGAAGGCATTGGGCAGGCCGGCGTTCGGGTGCGCCGAAACAAAGCAGTCGGCCACACGGCCGATCTCCTCGACGTACTGGCGCAGATCTTTTGCACCGAGCGCGCAGTTCAGACCGAAGGACAGCGGCCGCGCATGGCGCAGCGAATTCCAGAAAGCTTCCGCCGTCTGGCCCGAGAGCGTACGGCCCGAGGCGTCGGTGATGGTGCCCGAGATCATGATCGGCCAGCGTCGTCCGGCCTGGTCGAAGAAGGCTTCGATGGCGTAGAGCGCGGCCTTGGCGTTGAGCGTATCGAAGATGGTTTCGACCAGCAGGATGTCGGCGCCGCCCTCGACGAGGCCGCGCGCGGCTTCCATGTAGTCCGCCACCAGGGCGTCGAAGCTGATGTTGCGGAAGCCCGGATCGTTCACGTCGGGCGAGAGCGAGCAGGTACGCGAGGTCGGGCCAAGCACGCCAGCGACGAAGCGTGGCTTCTCCGGCGTCGCATACTTGTCCGCCACTTCGCGCGCCAGCCGCGCGCCGGCGACATTCAATTCGTAAGCAAGCGCTTCGAGGCCGTATTCGGCCTGCGACACGCGCGTGGCATTGAAGGTATTGGTTTCGAGGATGTCGGCGCCGGCTTCCAGATAGGCGGCATGAATGCCGCCGATCACGTCCGGCCGCGTCAGGCACAGCAGGTCGTTATTGCCCTTGAGATCTTTCGCATGAGCGGTGAAGCGGGCACCGCGATAGTCGGCCTCGACAAGATTGTGGCGCTGGACCATGGTACCCATGGCGCCGTCGAGAATAAGGATGCGCCGCGCGAGGAGTTCGCGCAGTTCGTTGTCGCGGTCGGATTGCATCGGAATAATTCTGGAAGGTATTGAATACTTTGAATTTTACCATGTCCCAAGCCAGCTACCGGATTCCTATTACCCGCTTGCACTTTGCGTCGGCCTTCGGATAGCATGTCCGCCCCTTTGCCCGCTACTTCGGGCTGCCGCGTTCTGAACCGAACATCTTTCGCGAGAATTCTCATGTTTCATAACTTACGCCTCTGGGCCAAGATCATGGTGGTCATGGGCGCAGCTATCGGCAGCATTGGTGCATTGCTTACCGTCACCAATCTGACCAGCATGAACAGCCTGATTCGCGAAGCCGAGCGTAGCGCACTCGATGCCCATCTCAAGGCCATCAACAACGCCATCGCCGCCGAAAGCCGCATGGCCGAAGCAATGAGCGCACTGGTCGCCAACGTTCCGCTGGTACAAGACCGCTTCGATGCCGGCGACCGCAAGGCGCTTACCGAGTTGTTTGCGCCGGGCTTCAAGTTGCTGGCGAAGGATTACGGCGTCGAACAGTTCCAGTTCCACACGCCACCAGCCACGTCTTACTTTCGCGTGCACAAGCCGGAAAAATTCGGCGACGATCTTTCGTCCTTCCGCCACACCGTGATTGCCACCAACAAGAACCAGAAGCCCACGCGCGGCCTCGAAGGCGGCGTCGCCGGCCTCGGCGCGCGCGGTATCGTGCCGGTATTTCATGCGGGCAAGCACCTGGGCTCGGTCGAGTTCGGCATGAGCTTCGGCCAGCCGTTTTTCGACAACTTCAAGGCGCAGAACGGCATCGATGCGGGCCTGCACATCCTCGACAAAGACAGCTTCAAGACCCTGGCCGCCACCTTCGGCAAAGATCCACTGCTGGATGTCGCCACCCTGAAACGGGCGATGGCCGGCGAACCCCAACTCGATCACCGGGAAATCAACGGCACGCTCCATGCCGTGTATGCCGCGCCCGTTGCCGACTTTTCCGGCAAACCGATCGGCGTCATCGAAATCGCCATGGATAGCAGCAGTTATCAGGCCACGCTGGCCTCGGCACGTTCCACGGCCGTCATGGTCGGCATTCTTTCCATCGTGTTCGGCCTGGTGCTCGCCATGCTGATCGCCCGCCATCTGGTCGGCCGCATCAACGTCGTCGTGGCGGGCGTCAACCGTGTCGCCCAAGGCGATCTCTCGGTGGATATTCCGCTCGAAGGCAGCGACGAGATCGCCGATCTGGCGCGCGCCACGCGCGAAATGCGCAAGAAGCTGCATAGCCTGGCGTCCGAGGTCGGCGCCAATGCCGCCAAGGTACATGCGGCCGCGCAGGAAATCGCCGGGGCGGTTGAAGGGCAGGCCGCCACTTCGACCGAAATGTCATCCTCGGTCGCCGAAATCACCTCGACCATGGAGGAACTGTCGGCCTCATCCACACAGATTGCCGACCACTCGAAGTCCGTCGTGGACATCGCCAACCAGACGCTCGAAGGCAGCCGCAAAGGCGCCGAAGCCATGCAACACGTCCTCGGCCGTATGAACGACATCCGCAGCGACAACCAGCACAGCCTGCAGGAAATTGTCGATCTCGGCACCAAGTCGAAACAAATCAGCAAGGTGATGGAAATCATCAACGCCGTGGCCGACCAGACCAAGTTGATCGCCTTCAACGCCGCACTCGAAGCTTCCAGCGCCGGCGAGGCCGGCAAGCGCTTCTCGGTCGTCGCCGGCGAGATTCGCCGCCTCGCCGACAGCGTCACCGACTCCACCGGAGAGATCGAAACCAAGATTGGCGAGATTCAGGATTCCATCAGCCGCCTGGTCATCACCTCCGAAAAGGGCGGCGCCGGCATCGCTGCCGGTACCAGCGCCAGCGCCAATACCGCCGAACGCCTGAACGAAATCGTCGGCGCCGCCAGCCACACCTCCAGCGCCGCCCAGCAGATTTCGCTCTCCACCCAGCAACAAAGGACTGCCAGCAACCAAGTGGTGGTAGCTTTACGCGAGATCGTTACCGCGAGTTCCCATACCGCACAGTCGATCACCCGCATCTCGCAAATCAGCCACGAGATGTCAGGCCTGTCGGCACGCCTGGAAGAGCTTGTGCACCAGTTCAAGCTCGGCGATAAAGCCTGAAACCGGGGACGCCATTCGATAAAGGAAGCGCCAGATGAATTCATTCAGCCGCCTGAAACTAACGCAGCGCTTCGCCGTGCTGATCGCCTTCATCGCCATCGGCTTCGCCGTATATGGCGGCTGGTCGTTCAAGACCCTGAACGAACTGAAGATCAACGGCCCGCTCTACCAACGCATCGTCCAGGGCAAGGATCTCGTGGCGGACATTCTGCCGCCGCCGGAATACATCATCGAGTCCTATCTCGTCTCGATGCAATTGCTGGACGCAGGCGAGAAAGCCGAGCAAAACCGTTTGGCCGAGCGCTTGAAAACCTTGAAGGGCGAATACGACGCGCGACACGCCTTCTGGCTCAAGGAAGAAGGACTGGATGAGGTGTTGAGCACCACTTTCCTCAAGGATGCCCACGCGCCAGCCGCCGCTTTCTACAGCGAGGCTTTCGGCGTATTTATTCCTGCCGTACTGGGCGGCGAGCGCGACAAGGCCGGCCTAGCCATGGCCCGCATGCGGCAACACTACGAGACCCACCGCCAGGCCATCGACAAGGTGGTGGAGATGACCAACCGGCGCAACGCAGCCGACGAGGCCGCCGCCAATGTGCGCATCAATGAGGCGACCGTCCAGTTGCTGCTGATGCTGCTCGGCTCGCTCGGCGCTGCCGTTGCGGTGGCCGTGTTCATCACGCGCGGCCTGCTCACGCGCCTGGGCGGCGAACCCGATTACGCGGTAAGCATTGCCCACGCCATCGCCGACTGCGACTTAACGATCGATATCGCCACCCGTTCCGGCGACACCACCAGTTTGCTGGCGGCCATGCAAAGCATGCGCGGCAGCCTGGCGACGGTGATCGGCAACGTCGACCGCTGTGTGCGCGTACTGGCCGACGCCGCCGTACACCTGCGCGATACCGCCGGCATGGTGGCAAAGCACACCGCCCATCAACAAGGCATGTCGCAGTCGATGGCCGCCGCCGTCGAGCAGATGTCCTCCTCGGTCACGGAAATCACGTCCACCATGGAGGAACTTTCCGCATCCTCGTCGCAGATCGCCGAGCACTCGGGTTCGGTCGCGGAGATCGCCAGCCAGACCTGGGAAAAGAGCAAGCAGGGTGCGGAAGCGATGCGTTCCGTGCTGGCACGCATGAACGACATCCGCGCCGACAACCAGGGCAGCCTGGCGGAAATCGTCGCGCTGGGCACCAAGTCGCGGCAGATCGGCAAGGTGATGGAGATCATTAACGCGGTGGCCGACCAGACCAAGCTGATCGCCTTCAACGCCGCACTCGAAGCCTCCAGCGCCGGCGAGGCCGGCAAGCGCTTCTCCGTCGTCGCCGGCGAGATTCGCCGCCTCGCCGACAGCGTCACCGATTCCACCGGCGATATCGAAGCCAAGGTGCAGGAAATCCAGGACTCGATCAGCCGGCTGGTCGTCACCTCCGAAAAGGGCGCCGCCACCATCACCGCCGGCATGGAAGCCAGCACGCGCACGGCGCAAGACCTGACCGATCTGGTGACGGCGGCCGATCAGACGCGCAACGCCGCGCGTCAGATCTCCATTTCCACCCAGCAGCAGAAAACTGCCAGCGGTCAGGTCGTCATCGCCCTGCGCGAGATCGTCACCGCCAGTTCGCAGACCGCCCAAGCCATTGCCTCGGTGTCGCGCATCAGCGGCGAAATGACCGCGATGTCGCTGGAACTCTCCGACCTGATCAAGCGTTTCCGGCTCACGGCAAGCGCTGCGCAACCGCCCATCGTGGTCGAACATAGCGTGGTTGAGCAAAACACGTGAGCAAGCATATTCGCGTCCTCATCGCCGACGATAGCAGCCTGGCTCGCGGCCTGCTGCGCGCCTTCCTCGAAGGCGAAGAGGGCATCGAGGTCGTCGGCGAAGCGACCAACGGCCGCCAGGCCGTCGAGCTTACGCGCGAACTCCGGCCCAATCTTGTCACCATGGATCTCGAAATGCCGGTGATGAACGGCATGGCGGCCATCGAGGAAATCATGTGCGACAAGGCCGTACCCATCCTCGTGGTCAGCAGCGTCGCCGACGCGCAGAATGCCCTGGAAGCCGTCGGGCGCGGCGCGCTTGAAGTGGTCGGCAAACCCGATTACACACCCGAGGAAGCCGCCGACTTCGTCGCCAAGGTGCGCCTGTTGGCGGGCGTGTCGGTGATTACCCGGATGCGGCCGCGCAAGCTTGCTGCCGCAGGCTTGGCCGCCGTTCCACCAGCGCCGACTTTTGCACCTTCCCTGGCCATGCCGAAGGAAGGCGCGACGAACTATGTGCGCGTGTTTGCCATCGCCTCATCCACCGGTGGCCCGCAGGCGCTGGCGCAGATTCTCCCGGCCTTGCCGGCGGATTTTCCCTGCCCGGTACTGATTGCCCAGCATATCTCCGACGGCTTCGCTGGCGGCATGGCCGAATGGCTCGATGGCTTGTGCAGCTTGCCGGTGCGCCTGGTTGCCGAGGGCGACTTGCTCCAGGCCGGCGTCATCCACATTTCGCCTTCCGAACGCCACTTCAGCGTCACCCCGACACGCCGCGCCGCGCTGCTCGAACGCACTGCGCGCGATGTCTATCGACCCAGTTGCGACGTCCTGCTGAATTCGGTGGCGGAAATATTCGGCCGCCAAGCCATCGGCATCATCCTGACCGGCATGGGCAGCGACGGCGCCAAGGGTATCGCGCGCATCCGCGAACTGGGCGGCACGACCCTCGGCCAGGACGAGGCCAGTTCGGTGATCTATGGCATGAACCGCGTCGCCATCGAGGCCGGCGCGGTACAACGGATACTGCCGGTCGAGGCCATCGCCGCCGAGATGATGCGGTTGGCCGACCCTTTTTTGTTGTCGCATCAGGCTAAGGGCGCCGCATGAAGCTCAACCTGGCACCGTTCAAGCGCCTCATCAAAGAGCGTTGCGGCCTGCTGTTCGAAGACAACGGCGAGGAAAAGCTCGCCCAGGCGCTCACCGCACGCAGCGACAGCTTGGCGCTCAAATCCGCCGAGTACTACACGCTACTCCAGAGCAACGAGGCCGAATTCCAGGAACTGGTGAACCTGCTCACCATCAACGAGACCTATTTCTTCCGCGAAGCCGAGCAGATCCGCTTACTTGTCGACCGGCTCGCGCCGCGCTTCCTCGCCGCCCACGATGGCCGTGCGCCGGTACGCATTCTCAGCGCCGGCTGCTCTTCCGGCGAGGAACCCTATTCTCTGGCCATGGCACTGTTGGACAAATACGGCGAGAGTGTCGCGCGCCTGTTTTCCTTTTCCGGCGCCGACATCGACAGCACGGTACTCGCCAAGGCAAAGCAAGCCCGTTACACCGACTTTTCCTTTCGCGGCGTACCCGCCGACATCAAGAGCCGTCACTTCGACAAGGATCGCTGGGGCTATGTGCTCAAGGATCAGGTGCGGCAACTCGTCTCCTTCCACGAGCTCAACCTGCTCGCCGACGCCATCCCGCCCGCTTTGCGCGATTTCGACATCGTCTACTTCCGCAATGTCTCGATCTACTTCGACGCCCCGACGCGCAAAATCATCCAGCAGAACCTCGCCAAGTTGATGAAGGACGACGGCGTGCTCGTCATCGGCACGGCCGAAACGCTGGCCAACGATCTGGGCGTTCTACCGCTGGTAGAGGAGGAGGGACTCTTCTACTTCATCAAGGGCCAGCCCCCGCTGCCGGAATCGCTCACGCCCTACAGTACGCCACCGCTGTTGGCGGCGCCGGCCTGGATGTCCCCGCCGCCGCCCTATGTTGCTGCTACGGTCTGGCCGGAGCTACCGTCCGCGCCGCCGGGCGACTGGAGCCTACCGGCCGTCGTGCCGCCGCCCGTACCAACCGCACCCACCCCCATGCCGCAGCCCGCCGATCTGGCAAACGTGCGCCAGTTTGTGTGCGACAAGCGCTACGACGAGGCTCTGCCCCACCTCGATGCGATTCTCACCGTCGAGCCGGGCAACGCCGAGGCACGGCTGCTCAAGGCCCATGTAGCGATCGAGCGCAAGGACTTCGCCACCACCGAAGAGCTCGCCCAGCGCGTGCTGGCGGTCGATGCCTGGTCGATCGATGCGCTGCTGCTGCTCGGGCTCGCCGCGAAATGGCAGCGCCAGGAAGGGGAGGCCATTCGTTGTTTCAAGCAGGCGGTTTATTCCCGCCACGAATGCTGGCCGGGCCACTATTACCTAGCCGACCTCTATCGCCAGAGCGGCGAAACCGAACTCGCGCGGCGCGCTTACCGCGTCGTCATCCAGCTCCTCGCGGGTGGCGCAGCGGATACCGGCATCAAATACGTGCCGCTGAACCTGCCGGCCGGTGAAATCCGTTTTCTCTGCGAGCATCAGCTCGCCAAGCTGCCTGGCGCTGCGGGAACCAGTGCCGCGCTGGCGGGACAGAGGTAAGCCGTGGCCATCGACATCAGGAAGTTTGTCGCACGTTTCGTCGAGGAGGCGCGCGACCATATCAATCGTCTCAATGACGGACTGGCCGCGCTCGAAGCCGGCAAGGCCGACAACGAAGGCATCAACACCATCTTCCGCTCGGCCCACACCATCAAGGGCTCGTCGCGCATGCTCAAGCTGACGACCATCACCGACACCGCGCACAAGCTGGAAGACGTGATGGGTGGCTTGCGCGATGGCAGCCTCCAATTCAGCCCGCCGTTGGGACAGTTGCTCTACCGCGCGGTCGATGCGCTGTCTGCCCTGGTGGATAAGTTGGGCGAAACCGGCGACGGCGCCAGCCTGCCGCCCGCCGACGCAGAACTCTGCGCTGCGCTGGCACAGGCAGCGGTGGGGCAGGGCGGAGCGGTGGCGGAAGCTGCCGCACCGGCATCGATGCCTGCCCAATCCGCCGCACCCGTCGCAGAAGCGCAATCGCCGGCACCCATACCGGCCGCTCCGCCGCCGGCCGCCGTCCCACCAGCGCCGACTATTGCGGCTGCCGCGCCCGCGCCGGCTCCTCTCGCGCCGGCCGAGACAAAGCTCAAGACGGCCGAAACCGTACGCGTACGGCTGACCAAGCTCGACGAACTCATCAAGCTGATGGGCGAGGTTGTCTCCAGCCATGCGCGCATGCGCCAGCGCCTGCTCGACATCCGCATGATCGAACGCGAACTGGGCGACACGGCGGGCGAGCAAGTCGCCGCAGGCTTGCGCCATTTTGCTCATGCGCTCAAGGATGACGTACAGGCCCAGGAAGTCCTGATGGACGAACTGCACGACAAGACGCTGCTGATGCGCATGCTGCCGCTGGCTATCGTCTTCGAGCCGGCAGCGCGCCTGGTGCGCGAACTCGCACGCTCGGTCGGCAAACAGGTCGAGTGCGTCGTGAATGGCGCCGAAATCGAACTTGACCGGCAAATGATCGACAAGCTCTCCGACCCGATCATCCACCTGATCCGCAACGGTATCGACCATGGCGTGGAAACACCTGAGCGGCGCACGGCGGCGGGCAAGCCGGCGCAAGGCCGCCTGACGCTCTCGGCGCGCCAGGACGGCGGCTGGGTAGTCATCGACATCGCCGACGACGGCGGCGGCATCCCGCTTGCCGCTGTGCGCGAGAAGGCGGTGAAGAAGGGGTTTGTCAGCGCGGAAAAGGCGGCGGCCATGACGGACCGCGAGGTTGTCGATCTGATCTTCCTCCCCGGCTTTTCGACCAGCAGCATTATCACCGACCTATCCGGGCGCGGCGTCGGCATGGATGTCGTCAAGCAATGCGTCCTCGACGACCTGCAGGGTGTCGTCGGCGTCGAGACGCGGCCGGGCGCTGGCACGACTTTTTCGTTACGCCTGCCGCTGTCGCTGGCGGTGATGCGCGTATTGCTGGTCGAGGTCGATGGCCTGCCGTTCGGCTTTACCGCACAGTATGTCTCCGAACTGCTGCGCCTGCCGCACGAAGAAATGCTGACGGTAGCCGAGCGGCAGGCGGTCATCATCCGCAACGAATTCGTCCCGGTGGTGCCTTTGGCCGAACTATTACGCACCCCCGCCCGTCTGACCAAGCGCCCGGACGCACGTGGCGCGCGCGCGACGAACATGTTGCTTGTCGTGCTGCGCGTGCGCAACGAGAAAATCGCCGTGCAAGTCGACGATCTGCTCGACGAGCGCGATATGGTTATCAAGCCGCTCCCCGAACACATGCGCATACTGCCGATGGTGTCGGGCATGGTCACCACCGGCAAGAACGAGCTGGTCGGCGTGCTCCACGCACCGGCCTTGCTGGACTTGGCGCGCCGCGCCCGTGGTCAGGCGGTACGCGCCGAGGCGGAGACGCATGCGAGCGAAAGCCACTACAAGATCCTGGTGGTGGATGACTCGCTGAATACGCGCGAAATCGAAAAGGATGTGCTGGAGGCCTACGGTTATCATGTGACCCTGGCCGAGGATGGGCTCGACGGCTTGCAAAAGGCCATGGAGGGCAATTTCGACGCCGTACTGACAGACGTCGAAATGCCGAACATGGACGGCTTCTCGCTTACTGCGCGCCTGCGGCAAGAAGAGAAATACCGCGACAAGCCTATCGTCATCATTACCTCGCGCGAGAAGGAAGAGGACAAGCGACGCGGCGTGCAAGTGGGTGCTGACGCCTATATCGTCAAGGGCGACTTCGATCAAAGCAATCTGGTGGATACTTTGCGCGCCCTGCTGGGCTAGCACGTAGAACGGAAGGAGCGAGACATGCGGATTCTGGTAGTGGATGACGATGCGATGGCCGGCGAAATGACCGGTGCGGTACTCGAAGGGATGGGACACGAGGTCGTTCTCGCCGAGGACGGTGTCGATGCGGCAAGCAAATTGAACGCCGATGGCGGCATTCAAATGATCATCAGCGACATGAACATGCCGATGGTCAGCGGTATCGATTTATTCCGCGAGTTGCGTGAGCAGGGCAGCACGCTCCCCTTCATTCTGCTTACCGGCGACGAACCCGCAGGTCTGTTGCAACAGGAACCTAAGCTCGACGCCTGCCTGCTCAAAGACTTTAGCCTGGAGGAAACACTCGCCGAAACCATGGCTGCGGTACTCGCCCGCCACGCGATGAGTTGAGACCAGGCAGATCATGAACGACTCCGCAAGCAAGCCGCTCTCGGCCCGCGAGAAAATCGCCAAGCTGCGCTCGACTTTTCTCGCGCAACTCCCGGCGCGCGTCGCCCAGGCGCAAGCTCTGTTCGCCCGCTTGCGTGAAAACCCCACCGACCACGCTGCGGCAGTCGATCTGCATCGTTTTCTTCACAGCCTCAAGGGCACCGGCCGTTCCTTCGGTTTCCGCGAACTGGGTGCGGCGGCCGCACAGTGCGAGGATCTGGCCGCAGAACTTCTTACGGTGGCGGACAAGCCCTTGCCCGACAATTGGCAAACCCGCCTGGGGGGATATCTCGAATATGTCGAGATGACCGCAACTGTAATCTGCTCGCCGGACGGTAGCGATGCCGGCAGCGACGAGCCCGGTTTCACCCTGCCGACGTCGTCCGGCCAGGACGAACCCGAAAGGGGTGGCAGCAGAACGGTTTATATCTGCGACGACGAGACCCTGATGCTCGAACAGCTATCCAGCCAGCTCGCATGCTTTGGCTTTGAAACGCTGACCTACACCGATCCACAGGCGCTGCGCGAGGCTGTACTGGCACACCGTCCCGCTGCGATCATCATGGATATTCATTTTCCGCAGGGCGAAAATGCTGGTACCGAAGCATTGAGCGCATTGCGGCATGAAACCGGCAAGACCATCCCGACCATCTTTCTTTCGGCACGCGACGACTTTGCTGCGCGGCTCGCTGCAGTGCAGGCCGGCGGCGACGCCTATTTCCTCAAGCCGGCGCGCGCCATGGAGCTGGTGGCTGCACTTGACGATCTGACCCGACAGCAACAATCCGATCCCTATCGCATCCTCGTCGTCGATGACGAAGCCGAAATTGCCGGTTATCACAGCATCATCCTGCAGGAGGCCGGCATGGTCACCTATCAGGTGAGCGAACCGGCGCGCGTACTCGAACTGCTCGGAGAATTCAGGCCGGACATCGTGCTGATGGACATGTATATGCCGGATTGCAACGGCCGCGACCTCGCCAAGCTGATCCGCCAAATGCCGGACTATGTCGGCTTGCCGATTGTTTACCTGTCGAGCGAGACCGACCAGCAAAAGCAGTTTTCTGCAATGCGCATCGGCGCGGAAGGTTTTCTCACCAAGCCCGTGGTTCCTGCCGACCTCGTCGCCGCCGTCGCGATTCGCGCCGAGCGCATGCGCACCCTGCGCTCGCTGATGGCGCGCGATAGCCTGACCGGTTTGTTCAACCACACCACGACCACTCAACTGCTGGAAAACGGCATCGCTGCCGCCAAGCGTTCCAGCGGTTCGCTATGTTTTGCCATGATCGATATCGACCGCTTCAAGTCGGTTAACGATACCTATGGACATCCGGTCGGCGATCAGGTCATCCTCGCCCTATCGCGCGTATTGCAGCAGCGTCTGCGCAATTCCGATGTCGTTGGCCGCTATGGCGGCGAGGAATTCGCCGTCATCTTGCAAGACGTCACCATTGAGCGCGCCGCGAAATTGCTGGATGAGTTGCGCCAGGACTTTGCCCGCGTTGTGTTCCATTCCAGTAATGGCGAATTTTCCTGCACCTTCAGCGCCGGTATTGCCTGCTATCCCGAGCATAAGCGCATGGAATTGTTGCGCGAAGCCGCCGACAAGGCGCTTTACGAAGCCAAGCGCAGCGGCCGCAACCGCATCGTGGTCGATTAGCCTCAACAGGCAAAGGACGAAATATGAGCGACACGACCCTCGACCAGATCTTGACCCAACGGCGCGAGGCTAACAAGGACATCGTCAATGTCGACGAACCTACGGTCAAACTGGTGATTTTCGCCTTAGGCGAAGAATGGTTTGCCTTCCACGGCGAGTGCATTCGCGAAATCCTCGCCCAGGCCGATGTCTTCTTCGTACCGGGATGCCCTCCCTCTCTGGAGGGAGTCATCAATGTGCGCGGCGACATCGAGTCCGTGATACGGCCGCATGAGATTTTGCATCTACCCGACAACAATGAGGGCCGCGCCTCTTCAATTCTGCTCGGACATGGCGGCGGGATGAGCAGCGGCATTCGCGTCGATCATGTGGTGGATGTCGTAGATCTGCCGCAGAGCGTTATCCAGCCCCCGCCTGGCACTTTGCCCGAGCATCTGCACGCACTGGTGCTGGGCGTGTTGCGCTTTCAAGATCGTCCTGTTGCTGTGATCGATCTTGTCAGGATGTTTTCCGACTATGCACGCGGGCTTGGATGAGCGCCACCCGGATTCATGAAGTCCTTGAAGTCGTGCTGTTTTCCGCAGGCGGCTGGCGCGTCGGATTCGAGGCGCGTTTGGTACGCGGCTCGCGTCCTGCGCCAGGGATTAAGGTCGATAGCGAAAGCGGCAAGCTGTTTGGCCTCCCACCCAACGCCAACGCTGCGACATATCAATATCTGACCCTCAAGCGGCCCCAGCAAGACCGGGATATTCTTGTTGCCGGCCCGGTCGAGCTGGCTAGTCTTCCCGTTGCCGCCATACATCCGCTCCCCCCATTGCTGGCTGCACGAACCGCACTCCATGGCCTGCGCGCCTTGTTGCAGTTGGCTGATTCGCCGGGAGATCAGAATATCGCCCTGCTGTTCGACGCCGATACAATACCCTTACCATAAAAACATTGATGTGCGACTTAAGCATGTTTATCATGCAGTCACCCCAACGCCGAGAGCCAACATGGAACACCTGACGCCAAAAGAATCCGCCCAATTTCTGCACGAGAACCCCAAAGCACTGTTCATCGATTGCCGTAGCGAAATGGAGTTCCTCTTTGTCGGCCACCCGGCTGGCGCCTTGCATGTATCGTGGAACGACGGTCCCGACTGGGACATCAATCCCCACTTCGTCGGCGAAGTTAAGAAGTTGGCCGGCCACACGCATGATCGGCCCGTCGTACTCATCTGCCGTAGCGGCAACCGCTCCGTCGATGCTGCGAATGCCTTGGAGGCTGCCGGCTTTTCTTGCGTTTATAACGTCCTTCATGGTTTCGAGGGAGAACTCGATGACGCGCACCACCGTGGCAGTCTGAACGGTTGGCGCAGTGACGGCTTGCCCTGGGAGCAGTGTTGAGCGTCTAGTTCGCCGTCTTGCCAGAGCCGACTTTCGTGTCGGCTTTCTTGTTTTATCCCAGACCGCCTCATGAAATATCGCATTGCCATCAATGGCTATGGTCGTATCGGCCGTTGCCTGTTACGCGCCTTGAAGGAATCACCGCTTACACAAAGCTTGGCCGTAGTGGCCATCAACGAGCCTGCGGATATCGAGAGCATCGCCTATCTGACCCGCTTCGATTCCACTCATGGCCGCTTTTTCGGCAGTGTCGAGACCAAGGGCGACAAGCTGATTGTCGATGGAGCACCCATCCACATCAGTCATGCGCGTGCGCCTAACGGCGTCGATTGGGGCGCTTTGGGTATCGATTTATTGGTCGAGGCCTCAGGTTGCTATGCTCAACGTCGCGAACTCGAAGCCTTTCTTGAAGCCGGCTGTCCCCGACTGTTGCTTTCCCATCCCGGTCACGATGCAGCCGATGTGGATCGCACCATCGTTTTCGGTTGCAACCATGCGACGCTCAATGGTAGCGAACGTCTAGTATCTGCGGCCTCCTGTACTACCAATGCTGTTGTGCCGGTTCTCAGCTTGCTTGCCGCCAGCTTCGGCATCGAACAGGCGCTCCTGACCACGCTTCATTCAGTCATGAACGACCAGCCGTTGATCGACGGTTATCACCATGCCGATCTGCGGCGCAATCGCTCGGCCATGCAATCGATCATCCCAGTCGCCACCGGTCTTGCGCGCGGCGTCGAAAGACTCATGCCTGAACTGAATGGCCGGGTCGTAGCGAAATCTATCCGCGTGCCCGTACCGAATGTTTCCGCCATCGACCTGGTAGCCGCGCTGGCGCATCCGGCGACTGCGGAGCAGATCAATGAGCTTCTGCTTCAGTCAGCCCGCGAGAGTCGATCGGGTAACTTTACCTGCACCGATGAACCGCACGCTTCCATCGATTTCAACCACAGCACGTACTCGGCAATTGTCGATACTACCCAGACGCGTATGAGCGGCAGTACGCTCGCCAACCTGCTAATTTGGTTCGACAACGAATGGGGCTTCGCCAATCGTATGCTTGAGTTGGCCGACTATTGGCTTAGCAATGCCTCTATAGCAGCCAAGCTGCCTAAGCAAAAATATTAAGGGCAGCCTAGGCTGCCCTTTCGTCCTGAGATCTTAGTAAGACTTTACTTTCGGCGTAGCTTTTGAATCGCGGCGAGTTGCGCCACCGCTTCGGCCAATTCGGCCTGAGCACGGGCATAATCCAACTCGGCGCTTTTATCCGCCATCGCTTCCTCGGCCTTGCGTTTGGCATCAAGTGCCTTGGCTTCGTCGAGATCCTTGCCACGTATCGCGGTGTCGGCCAGAACGGTAACCAATCCCGGCTGCACTTCCAAGATACCGCCAGCGACGAAGATCAGCTCTTCCTGATCCTGCTGTGGAACCTTGAGACGCACCGCGCCCGGCTTGATGCGCGTCATCAGTGGCATATGGCCTGGCAGGATGCCAAGCTCGCCGGCTTCACCTGGGAGCACGACAAACTCGGCCAGCCCGGAGAAGATCGACTCCTCCGCACTGACGACATCTACGTGAACGGTCATTGTCATAGTGTGACCTTTTACTGGAGTGTCTTGGCTTTCTCGAAGGCTTCTTCAATGCCGCCGACCATGTAGAAGGCCTGCTCGGGCAATTGGTCGCACTCGCCTTCGACGATCATGTTGAAACCCTTGATCGTTTCCTTGAGCGTAACGTACTTGCCGGCGGAGCCAGTGAACACTTCGGCGACGAAGAAGGGCTGCGACAAGAAACGTTGAATCTTGCGCGCACGCGACACGGTAAGCTTGTCCTCGGGAGAAAGTTCGTCCATGCCGAGAATCGCGATAATGTCGCGCAGTTCCTTGTAGCGCTGGAGCGTTGCCTGCACCTTGCGGGTCGTCGAATAGTGCTCTTCGCCAACAACGTTCGGGTCAACTTGGCGCGACGTGGAGTCGAGTGGATCGACCGCCGGATAGATACCCAGCGAAGCGATGTCGCGCGACAACACGACAGTAGCGTCGAGGTGGCCGAAGGTGGTGGCCGGCGATGGATCGGTCAAGTCATCCGCAGGCACATACACCGCCTGAATCGAAGTGATCGAACCGGTCTTGGTCGAGGTGATACGCTCCTGCAGACGGCCCATTTCCTCAGCCAGCGTCGGCTGATAGCCCACGGCGGAAGGCATGCGACCCAGCAGCGCGGACACTTCGGTACCGGCCAGGGTATAGCGGTAGATGTTATCGACGAAGAAGAGAATGTCGCGGCCTTCGTCGCGGAAGGCTTCGGCCATGGTCAGGCCGGTCAGCGCAACGCGCAGGCGGTTGCCGGGAGGCTCGTTCATCTGACCAAACACCATGCCGACCTTATCGAGAACGTTGGACTCCTTCATCTCGTGATAGAAGTCGTTGCCCTCGCGCGTACGCTCGCCCACACCGGCGAATACCGACAGACCGGCGTGCTGCTTGGCGATGTTGTTGATCAGTTCCATCATGTTCACGGTCTTGCCGACGCCAGCGCCACCGAACAAGCCGATCTTGCCACCTTTGGCGAACGGGCAGATCAGGTCGATCACCTTGATGCCGGTTTCGAGCAACTCGACCGAAGGCGACAAGTCTCGGAAAGCCGGTGCCTTCTGGTGGATGGCGCGTCGTGCGTCGGTGCCGATGGGGCCGGCTTCGTCGATCGGACGGCCCAGCACGTCCATGATGCGGCCAAGCGTGGCCTCACCAACAGGTACGGAGATCGCCGCACCGGTATCGCTCACCTTCATACCGCGCCGCAAGCCATCCGACGAACCCATGGCGATGGTACGTACCACGCCGTCGCCGAGTTGCTGCTGCACTTCGAAGGTCAATCCCTCTTCCGCGCCTTTTTCGCTCGGGTCGATCATCAGGGCGTTGAAGACCTTAGGCATTTCTCCGCGCGGGAACTTGATGTCCACCACCGCGCCGATGCACTGCACGATTTGTCCGTTGCTCATGATTTTTCCTTAAACGCTAAATCGTTAACCCGCAATCGCGGCGGCACCGCCGACGATCTCGGAAATTTCTTTGGTGATCGACGCCTGGCGAGCTTTGTTGTAGATCAATTGCAGCTCCTTGATGACGACGCCGGCATTGTCGGAAGCCGACTTCATCGCCACCATACGCGCCGATTGCTCGGAAGCCATGTTCTCGGCCACAGCCTGATAGATCAGTGCCTCAACGTAGCGGATCAACAGATCGTCGATAACAACACGCGCATCTGGCTCATAGAGGTAATCCCACGAACCTGCCGGAGTACCGAGCCGTTCGCCGGTCAAAGGCAGCAACTGCTCCATCACCGGTTCCTGGCGCATAGTGTTGATGAAGCGCGTGTAAGCAATATGCACGACATCGAGTTCACCATTCTGAAAAGCATCGATCATCACCTTCATCGGGCCAATCAGTTTTTCCAGGTGCGGCGTATCGCCCAGATGTACAACATGCGACACCACATTGGCACCGAGACGCTGCATGAAGCCGAGTCCCTTGTTGCCGATGCAGGTCGCGCGTATGTCGCTGGCACCCTCAGTTTCCCACTTGCGCACGGCGTTCAACGTCTGCCGTAACACGTTGGTGTTGAGGCCACCGCATAAGCCCTTATCGGTCGTGACCACCACCACACCGACACGCTTTGGAGCTTCGTCAGCAGTATGTTTGCCGAGGAACGGATGCCGATATTCGGTGACATTAGCCGCTGCGAGGTTCGCCGCCAGATGGCGGATCTTCTCACTATAGGGACGGGCGGCACGCATCCTATCCTGCGCCTTGCGCATTTTTGATGCGGCCACCATCTCCATGGCCTTGGTGATCTTGCGGGTGTTCTGGACCGACTTGATCTTGGTACGAATTTCCTTGCCGCCTGCCATGGCGCTCTTCTCCTAAAGGATCAGGCCCAGGTTTTCTTGAACGCAGTGACGGCGGTAGCCATTTCGGCTTCGCCTTCCTTGTCCAAATCCTTGGTCGATTCGATCTTGTCCATCAGAGCGCCATGTTGCTGGCGCATGTACTGATGCAGCGCAGCTTCGAAGGCGAGAATGCGAGCGCCATCGATATCGTCGAAGTGGCCCTGGTTCACCGCATAGAGCGAAACCGCCATCTCCGCAACCTGCAATGGTGAATACTGCGCCTGCTTCATCAACTCTGTGACCCGGCGACCACGCTCCAACTGCTTGCGCGTAGCATCGTCGAGATCCGAGGCAAACTGAGCGAATGCAGCAAGTTCGCGGTACTGTGCAAGCGCGAGACGCACGCCGCCACCGAGTTTCTTGATCGCCTTGGTCTGTGCAGCACCGCCGACGCGCGACACCGACACACCGGCATTGATAGCAGGGCGGATACCAGCGTTGAACAGGTCGGTCTCAAGGAAGATCTGACCATCGGTAATCGAAATTACGTTAGTCGGAACGAAAGCGGAGACGTCGCCGGCCTGAGTTTCGATCACCGGGAGCGCTGTCAGCGAACCAGTTTTACCCTTCACTTCGCCATTAGTATGCTTCTCTACCCAGGCTTCGGAAACGCGCGCGGCACGCTCCAGCAGGCGTGAGTGTAGATAGAACACATCGCCCGGATAGGCCTCGCGGCCCGGCGGGCGACGCAGCAGCAGGGAGATTTGGCGGTAGGCCCAGGCTTGCTTGGTCAAGTCGTCATAAATGATCAGAGCATCTTGACCACGATCGCGGAAGTATTCGCCCATTGTGCAACCGGAGTAGGGGGCAATGAACTGCATCGCAGCGGACTCGGAAGCCGTGGCGGCAACGACGATGGTGTATTCCATCGCGCCAGACTCCTCAAGCTTGCGCACCACATTCATGATCGTGGAAGCCTTCTGGCCGACCGCCACATAAATGCAGAAGAGATCCTTGCCCTTCTGGTTGATGATGGTGTCAATCGCAACTGCGGTCTTGCCAGTCTGGCGGTCGCCAATGATCAACTCGCGCTGACCACGGCCAATCGGCACCATGGAGTCGACAGACTTCAAACCGGTTTGTACTGGTTGTGAAACTGACTTACGCCAGATCACGCCGGGAGCAACCTTCTCGATCTTGTCGGTCAGCTTGGCTTCAATCGGACCTTTACCATCAATCGGCTCGCCCAATGCGTTGACTACGCGACCGATCAGTTCGGGCCCAACCGGCACCTCTAAAATCCGGCCGGTACATTTGACCGTGTCGCCTTCAGTAATGTGCTCGTACTCGCCAAGAACCACGGAGCCGACTGAGTCGCGCTCAAGGTTCAGCGCAAGGCCGAACGTGTTACCGGGAAATTCAAGCATCTCACCCTGCATGACGTCGGCCAAGCCGTGAATACGGCAGATTCCGTCCGTCACCGTTACCACCGTACCTTCGTTACGGGCGGTGGGGGCAAGTTGCATGTTCTGGATCCGACTCTTGATCAGGTCGCTGATTTCGGAGGGATTGAGGTTCATGGAAAAACTCCTAGTTCTTGAGCGAGACCGCCATGGCATTTAATTTGCCACGCACGGAAGCGTCGATAACCTGGTCGCCCAGGGCGATGCGAACACCACCGATCAATTCCGGCACGAGTTCGACGGTCGCCTTAATCTTGCAACCGAACTTACGTTCCAGATCGGCCGTCAGGTTGGCGAGTTGTTTGTCGTCGAGTGGAAATGCAGAACTGACCACTGCCTCGCGAGTGCCCTCTTGGACATTCTTGAGTTCCCCGAAAAGTGTGCTGATTTCCGGCAGCACATCGAGACGGTGATTTTCAATCAGGACACTGCTGAAATTGCGCTGCTCTGCTGTCAGCTCGCCCGCCACACCAAAAAATAACTCAGTCAGCGCAGCCGACGATACCCGTGGATCGGATATGCACTCAAGCATCTGCGCATCGGCAGCTGCTACCGACATGCGCTCTAATGCGGATTGCCAGACAGCCAATGCACCACCCGCTTTAGCCAGTTCAAAAGCAGCTTCAGCATAGGGGCGCGCGACGGTGACGTTCTCGGCCATGGCGGATCAGAGCTCCGCTTTCAACTGGTTGAGCAACTCGGCGTGAGCGGTAGCATTAATCTCCCGGCGGAGAATCTGCTCTGCACCAGCAACTGCCAGCAAAGCCACTTGATCGCGCAGTGCTTCTTTGGCGCGCTGAGCAGCGACGCCAGCCTCGGCTTCGGCAGCAGTCCGCGCAGCGGCAATGATTCGCGCTGCTTCTACTCTTGCTTCGTCCAGGATCTGCGAGCCTTGGCGTTCGGCACCAGCACGCAGTTCGTTCGACGACTCACGCGCTTTGCGTAGTTCGTCGGTGGCGCGGCGTTCAGCCAGCGCCAAATCGGATTTCGCCTTGTCCGCTGCCGCCAAACCATCGGCGATCTTGGACGCGCGCTCGTCGAGTGCCTTCATGATGGGCGGCCACACGAATTTCATCGTGAACCACGCCAGAATGAAGAACACAACCAGCTGGGCGAATAGCGTTGCGTTCAGATTCACGGTTCTCGCTCCTCTCGGCTTGAAAGGGCGCCGCTTACTTGATGAACGGGTTGGCGGTGGTGTACCAGAGGGCGATACCGGTACCGATAATGAACGCGGCATCGATCAGGCCAACCAGCAGGAACATCTTGGTCTGCAGGGTATTCATCAGCTCGGGTTGACGGGCCGATGCTTCGAGGAAGCGGCTACCCATGATGCCGATGCCGATACAGGCTCCTGCAGCGCCCAGACCGATGATCAGGCCGGCGGCCAGCGCGACGAAACCAACGATGTTGCCTTCCATGATGACTCCTTGTGTTTAAAAGTGAAGGTTGAAAAAGTGGGGTTTAAATTTAATGGCTTTCATGCGCCTGGCCGATATACACCAGGGTTAGCATCATGAAGATGAAAGCTTGTAGGGTAATGATCAGGATATGGAAGATCGCCCAGACGGTGCCAGCGAAAACGCCACCCAGCCAAAGCAGACCACTTCCGAATGTACCCGACCACGCTGCGCCCATCAGCGCAATCAGCATGAAGATCAATTCGCCTGCATACATATTACCGAACAGACGCATGCCATGCGAGACAGTCTTGGCGACAAATTCGATCAATTGCATAGCGAAGTTGATCGGATAAAGCACAGGATGACTACCAAATGGGGCGGTAAACAACTCGTGCATCCAGCCGCCGAAACCTTTGATTTTGATGTTGTAGTAAAGGCAGATAAGCAATACGGCGAGCGACATGCCGAGAGTTGCGTTCAAGTCGGCGGTCGGTACGATACGCAAGTAGGCATGATGGGGATCGTGCCCGGCAGAACCGTAGATACCTGCCCAGATATTTGGCAGCACATCTAGCGGCAATAAATCCATGGCATTCATCAGGAAAATCCAGACGAACACGGTCAACGCTACTGGGGCGACAAATTTGCGCGACTCTGGCGAGTGGACGATGCCCTTGGCTTGATCGGCGACCATCTCGACCATGATCTCGACGGCGGCCTGAAAGCGGCCCGGCACGCCTGAGGTTGCCTTCGCGGCGGCACGCGCCATAACAATCACGGCCAGAAAACCTAATCCGACAGAGAAAAGCAGACTGTCGAGGTGGAACACCGACCAGTCGACAAGCGACGTCTGACTGGCACTTTTCAGGTGTGTCAGGTGGTGAACAATGTATTCAGATGCAGTAGGGGCGTGCTCGGTAGCCATGTTCTAGGTCTTAAGCAAGAGTGCAAAAAGATTCACAAACAGCACGACAAACAACCCGGCGATAAGCGCCGGCCAGTTCACCTCGATCACGCGCGGCAGAATCACCAACAACGCAATCACAGCAGATAGCTTGACGGCTTCGCCGACCAGAAACCCTGCCGCTCCCGCCTGCTGCGTGGCTATCGCCAAACGCAAACGCAGCACGAACAGCAGATTGGGCAGAAGATATGCAAGGCCACCGACCAAAGCCGACAAGGCTGCGTTTGATCCTGCCAGTAATCCGGCTATTGCCGTCACCGCCAAAATCGCCACCGCCTGGAGCAAGAGAGTCTTGAACATGCTCCTGAAAGCCTTCCTTCTGCACCGTTTCCCATCGTGTCGCCAACGCTGCTTCTGCCAGCGACTCGCTCAACCGCACAAAGCGCGGCAATATATAGCGCTTAAGCGGATAAGTCAATATCTTTATTGCTATGCAACAAATTTATACGCTACCTTATTTGTCGACTTCAACCTCGAAGCCGCTTCAGGATACCATCAAGCTGATCGAGACTTGAAAAGCGTATGTTTAGCGCACCCACACCCTTACGGTTAGCGCTCACTTTTACCGTAGCACCTAGAGAATCCGATAGCTCTTCTTCAAGCATCACCATGTCACGACTTTTTTCTTCGCTAGCCTTATGCGTTGGCGGATGCAGTTCGCGCGTCACGCGACGTTCGGTTTCGCGTACCGAATACCCTTTATCAGCAATCTCAGCCGCAAGTCGTCCCTGATCGTTTTTAGGGACAGCAAGCAGCGCACGGGCATGTCCCATCTCGATATCCCCTGCCATCAACAGGTCTTGTGCGGGTTTTGCTAGCTGCAAAAGGCGTAGCAGATTCGACGCGGCAGAACGTGAGCGCCCCACGGCGTCGGCCGCCTGCTGATGTGTCATACCGAACTCGTCAATCAGACGTTGCAGGCCGGCGGCCTCTTCAAGCGGATTCAAATCCTCGCGTTGGATGTTCTCGATGAGCGACATCGCCAATGCCGCATCGTCCGGTATTTCCCGGATTAGAACCGGAACCTCGACAAGACCAGCGATCTGCGACGCGCGCCAGCGCCGCTCGCCGGCGATAATTTCGTAACGGCCGTTGCCGACTGGACGCACCGAAATCGGCTGGATCAAACCTTGTGCCTTGATCGACGCAGCAAGATCTTCGAGCGAACCCGGATCCATGCGTGTGCGAGGTTGGTACTTACCCGGCTGTAGATCGCCGATCGGCAGGTTGTCTTGGCGTTGCGGTTCCGCTTCACCCTCATTGCCGGCAAGCAGCGCTTCCAGGCCGCGTCCCAGGCCTTTCTTTCTTTGAATCATGACAATACTTCTCCCTTGTCCGCTTTTTCATTTTCCCACGCAGCGACACGCTCGATCATCTCCTGCGCGAACGCCAGATAGGCCTGTGCGCCTTTGGAAGCCTTGTCGAACAGCACGCCAGGCACACCATAACTTGGCGCCTCTGCCAGGCGCACGTTGCGCGGCACGAGCGTCTTGAACACCTTGTCGCCGAAATGCTGCTCCAATTGTGCCGAGACCTGAGTCGACAATGTCGAGCGCGGGTCGTACATCACGCGCAACAGACCGATGATCTTCAGGTCGCGATTCAAGTTGGCATGCACTTTCTTGATGGTATTGACCAGATCGGATAGTCCTTCGAGCGCGTAGTACTCGCACTGCATCGGGATAATCACCCCATGTGCGGCGCATAGACCATTCAGTGTCAGCATGGACAAAGAAGGCGGACAATCGATCAGGACGAAGTCGTAGTCGTGTCGATGCTCGCGCAACGCTCCTTTCAGGCGCATCTCGCGCAAATCCAGATTCACCAGCTCCACCTCCGCCCCGGCAAGATCGCGATTCGCCGGCAACACATCAAAGGCGGCGGCCGGCGAAGTCTGGCGCACATCGGCAAGCGGTTTCAACCCTACCAGCAACTGATAAACCGACCGACTCAATCCGCGCTTATCGATACCGCTACCCATGGTGGCATTGCCTTGCGGGTCGAGGTCGACCAGCAAGGTGCGCTTTCCAGCCAAGGCTAGCGCGGCAGCCAGATTCACCGATGTCGTGGTTTTGCCGACCCCACCTTTCTGATTGGCGATGGCGAAGATATGCATGGTCAGGTTCTCTCCAGTTGAAGCAAATGACGTTGGGCATTGATGCCGGGCACTACAAGTTCCTTGCAGGCGCTTACGCGCCAGCCCGCCGGTAGCGCTGCTATCTCGCCGTCGGGGTATATGCCCTTCATCGCCAGCAAACAATCGGCGAGATGACCTGCGTTCTGGACAAAATCTGCCAAGCTGGCAAAGGCGCGCGATATCGCCGCATCGAATCTCTCTTCAAATGCCTCGACCCGACCGCAATGGATTTTGGCGTTGGCAATCTCCAACTCGATCTTTGCCTGACGCTGGAACGCCGCTTTTTTCTCGACGGCCTCGACCGAGACGATCTCCCAGTCTGGACGTGCAATTGCCAGCACGAGGCCCGGAAGTCCGGCGCCGCTGCCGACATCGACCAAGCGCAGTGGGTACCGTTCCGCCAGCGCCGACTTTTCTAATACCGTGATCACCGCCAGCGAATCAAGCAGATGGTGTGTCACCATTTCCGCAGGATCGCGAATCGCCGTCAGGTTGTAGCTACGGTTCCATTTTGTCAGCAGCGCAAGATAGGCGGCGAGCTTCGCCTCGGCACCTGCAGGCAAGGTCAGGCCAAGCGCAGCGACACCAGCGGCCAACGTCATGTCCGCCCTCGCAGTTTTTTCAGATGAACCAGCAGGATCGAGATCGCCGCAGGCGTCACACCCTGAATGCGGCTGGCCTGACCGACGGTCAGCGGCCTTTGACGCGCCAGCTTCTGCCGCACTTCAATCGACAGGCCATTGAGCAATTCATAATCGAGATCGTCGGGAATCCGTAATTCCTCTTGGGATGCCATGCGGGCCACGTCTTCCTTTTGTCGCTCGATGTAGCCGTGGTACTTGGCCTGGATTTCCACCTGCTCGACGATGTCCGATTGCGTAATTACAACTCCGGCCCCTTGCAGGCTCATGAGTGCCGGATATGCCACTTCCGGACGGCGCAGCAGATCAAATAGGGAATATTCGCGCTCGATAGGCTTGCCGAGGACGCGCTCCACCTCATGCATCGCCACCACATTGGGATTGATCCAAACATGCTTCAGGCGCTCGACTTCGACTGCGATGGCGTCGCGCTTGCGGTTGAAGACATCCCAACGCAAGTCATCGACAAGCCCCAACTTGCGTCCGGTTTCCGTCAAGCGCAAGTCGGCGTTGTCTTCGCGCAGGCTCAGACGATATTCGGCTCGGCTGGTGAACATGCGATAGGGCTCGGTTACGCCCTGAGTTACCAGATCGTCTGCCAGCACACCCAAGTAGGCCTCATCGCGGCGCGGCCACCAGGCGTCAAGATCCTTGGCTTGTAACGCGGCATTAAGACCCGCCAGCAGGCCCTGGGCTGCTGCTTCCTCATAGCCCGTAGTACCGTTGATCTGGCCGGCGAAAAACAAACCACCGATGGCGCGCGTCTCCAGAGAAGCCTTGAGTGCGCGCGGGTCGAAGTAGTCGTATTCGATTGCATAACCTGGCCGGGTGATGTGTGCTTGCTCCAGCCCATGGATCGAATGCACTAGCGCAAGCTGGACATCGTAAGGCAGGCTGGTAGAAATACCTTGCGGATAGATTTCATGCGTATCCAAACCCTCGGGCTCAAGGAAAACCTGGTGCCCATCCTTGCCGGCAAAACGGTGGATCTTGTCTTCGATAGACGGACAATAACGCGGTCCGACACCCTCAATGATGCCGGTGAACATCGGCGAACGATCCAGACCACCACGAATGATGTCGTGGGTACGTGTATTGGTATGGGTGATCCAGCACGGTACCTGCCGTGGATGCTGGTCCGCGCGCCCAAGGTAGGAAAACACCGGTACCGGATTGTCACCTGGCTGACGTTGCATCACTGAATAATCGATGGTCTTGCCGTCGAGGCGCGGTGGCGTTCCGGTTTTCAGCCGCCCGACAGGCAGACTCAACTCACGCAATCTTGCAGCCAATGATAGCGAAGGCGGATCACCAAAGCGGCCGGCACGGTAGCTTTCCAAGCCGACATGCACGAGGCCATTAAGGAAGGTTCCCGCCGTCAACACCACTGTCGACGCAACGAAATGCACTCCTAGCTGAGTTACGACACCGGTAACACGATCGCCATTTACCGTGATGTCGTCTGCCGCCTGTTGAAATATCGTCAAGCCAGCCTGATTCTCCAAACGTCCTCGAATCGCCTGACGATAGAGAGTACGGTCGGTTTGCGCCCGCGTGGCGCGTACAGCAGGGCCTTTCGAAGCATTGAGTATGCGGAATTGAATCCCTGCCACATCCGTCGCCGCCGCCATTGCCCCGCCCAAGGCATCAACCTCTTTGACCAAGTGTCCTTTGCCAATACCGCCAACCGAGGGATTGCATGACATAGCACCCAGAGTTTCGATATTGTGGGTCAATAGCAGCGTACGTGCGCCCATACGCGCTGCAGCAAGCGCCGCCTCGGTACCGGCATGACCACCGCCAATTACAATCACATCAAAACGGGTCGGGAATCGCATGCTTAAGTCGGCTCTGACATTACGCCGCTGCCGGCGAAAGAGGCGCAATCATACGCCTCCCATTCCCTGATTCCAAACCCATGCACATTTGTTTCACGTGAAACAGAAGCGCCCTTGTTTCACGTGAAACAAGCAAATCGCTAAGCCGGAATATAACTACGAAGATTCAGAACCACTCCTATAATGAAAATTCATATCACCCACCAGGAGGGCATTCCATGAAAAATCTGATTTTGACCGCCGCGATTATCGGTCTATTGACCGGTCACGCCAACGCCCAAGAAAGCGAATCGATCATCTCGGACTGCCCCTGGGGTGGTCAGAAATCCATAACTTACGACTGGAATATCTACAACGGTGCGATCAGCTACAACGTCACACTGATCAACTGCAAACTCGTCGCCACAACCAACCGCCTCTACAATGGCTCTATCGGTGGCAGCGGAACACTACTGGTTAACTCGGATGGATTCGACACCTACGTCACAACGCAAGAAGAACTCGCAATCTCTGGAACGGACAGCGGGACGATTAGTTGCAGCACCGGGATTCAGGGCAAATACACGACCGCAACCCAGGCTTTTGCAGGTACGATCACCAAAAACAACTGCACCTACACGATAGGCGCAAGCGATATCAACCTGATAGATCTTCTTTCCCAGATTACTTTCAAGTAATCGAACCCTAGCCCAGTCGACTAAGATCCTACTTGGCTATCAAGTTTGGTGCTTGCCGCCCAAACCCAAATAACACTCCACCACCTTCGGGTCGTCCACAAGACGATCCGAAGCGCCCTCCAGAGCGATCTCGCCAGTCTCAAGCACGTAACCGTAATCCGAGACCTGCAAGGCAGCCCGGGCATTCTGCTCGACCAACAGGATAGCCACGCCCATCTTGCGCAGGTCAGCAATCACACGAAAGATTTCGCGCACAATCAAAGGCGCCAAACCTAAGCTGGGTTCGTCCAGCATCAGTAAGCGTGGTTGCGCCATCAGCGCTCGACCCACTGCAAGCATCTGGCGCTCGCCGCCCGAGAGAGTGCCGGCCATTTGTTGGTGACGTTCCTTGAGACGCGGAAATATCGTATAGACCCGCTCCATCGTCTCCTGCTCGTCGCGAAAACCGAGACGTCGCCGCATGAAGGCTCCAAGCAGCAAATTATCTGCAACGCTCATTTCGCCAAACAATTCGCGCTTCTCCGGCACAAGGGTCATACCATGCGCCACCATCCGCTCGATATCGATATGGGTCTGCAATTCATTGCGGAAACGGATTTCTCCGCGGCTAGCAGGCAAGACACCCATGATCGTCGACAGCAGCGTAGTCTTGCCAGCACCGTTCGGCCCAATGACAGTGACGATCTCCCCGGGTCGGACCTTCAACGAAACATGATGGAGTGCTTCGACCTTGCCATAGGAAACGCAAAGGTCTGTAAGCTCCAGAATCGGTGCCGCCTCGCTTGCTGTACTAGTTTCGCTCATTCCACGCCACCCAGATAAGCCTCAATCACTGCCGGATCGTTCTGCACGTCGTGTGGCAAACCTTCGGCGATCTTCTTGCCGAACTCCATCACCACTACGCGATCGGCCAGATCCATGACGAACTCCATGTCGTGCTCTACCAGCAATATTCCCATGCCCATAGCGCGCAACTGCTTCAGTAGTTCCGCGAGCGCCTGCTTTTCGAGAAAGCGCAAGCCAGCGGCCGGCTCATCCAACAGCAGAAGCGCAGGATCGGCAGCCAGCGCACGGGCAATCTCAACGATACGCTGCTTGCCCAGCGGCAGACTACCGGCGGTATCGTACAGATGCTCCCCCAAGCCAACGCGGTCACATTGACGTGCCGCCTCCGCAAGCAAGCGCTGTTCTTCGGCGCGCTCCAAATGCAGGGCAGCAGCCAGTACACCACGGGTACCGCGCATGTGCGCACCCAGAGCAACGTTTTCCAGCACCGTCATACCCGGCAGCAAGCGCACATGCTGGAAGGTACGGCTCATTCCCAGGCGGGCAATCGCGCGCGCACTTTTCCCATCGACTCGCTGGCCGCAAAAACACACCTCGCCCGAGGTCGGCGGATTGACACCGGTAATCAGATTGAACAAAGTCGATTTGCCGGCGCCGTTGGGCCCAATTAGCGCCAATATTTCACCGCTCGCCACGGCCAAATTCATGCGGTCGTTGGCGACTAGGCCGCCGAACTGCTTCACGGCATCCTTGACTTCGAGCAAGGGCGTACCCGCCACAGGAACGGCACGACGCGGCAGACCTTCCGCTGCAAACTCGGCGCTGACAGGACGGCGAGCTTCAGCTTCTGCCGGAAGCAAGCGCGCCAGCCAAGGCCACAAACCATCGCGCGCACGATGCAGCACGAAGATCATCATCAGGCCAAAGGCGATGACCTCGAAGTTACCCGAGGCGCCAAAAAGTTGCGGCAACAAATCCTGCAACCATTGCTTGAGCACCGTGATCAGCGCCGCACCGACCAACGCACCCCAGACATGGGCAGCGCCGCCGATCACCGCCATGAAGAGGTACTCGATGCCGATATGCAGCCCGAACGGCGTCGGATTGACGAAGCGCTGCAAGTGGGCATACAGCCAACCCGACAAGCAGGCAAAGAGTGCGGCAATGACGAAAATGACGATCTTGGCGCGCGCAGTATCCACACCCATCGCCTCCGCCATCACCACGCCGCCCTTGAGGGCGCGTATCGAACGACCGCTGCGCGAATCGAGCAGGTTACGTGTGAGCCACACGGCGGCGAGCAACACCGACCAGATCAGAAAATAAAAATGGCGGCCGTCGCGCAGCTCGATACCGGCGATGCTGATGGACGGTATGCCGCCGATACCGGTATGACCGCCAAGAAACTCCAGGTTGCCGAACAGGAAATACAGCGAGATTCCCCAGGCGATCGTCCCGAGCGGCAAATAATGACCGGACAAACGCAAGGTCAGCAAACCCAGCAACAAGGCCACCGCCGCAGTCAACACCAGACCGACGATCAAGCCTCCCCAGGGATTGGTTAGAGGCGCCAGCCAGTCGGGTGGACTGACCATGGTGGTCAGCGCCGCCGTGGCATAGGCACCCAGTCCGACGAACGCAGCCTGCCCGAAGGAGGTCAGTCCGCCGACACCGGTAAGCAATACCAAGCCGAGCGCCACCAGCGCATACATGCCAATATAGTTGAGCAGGGTGACATGAAACTCCGGCAGGACGAACGGCCCAACGGCGAGCAGGGCGACAAAGATTCCGACGATCCAGCGTTGGCGAGTCATTCTTCCTCCTCGACATGACGCGTTGTCAGGGAGCGCCAAACCAGCACCGGAATGATCAGGGTAAAGACGATCACCTCCTTGAAAGCCGAAGCCCAGAAGGACGAAAAGGATTCCAACAGACCCACCAGCAAGGCACCGGCCGCCGCCACCGGATAGCTGGCCAAACCACCGACAATTGCGCCGACAAAACCCTTCAATCCGACGAGAAAGCCCGTGTCGTAATACACGGTCGTGATCGGCGCAATGAGGATGCCGGACAGCGCCCCGATGGCAGCAGCCAACAGGAAAGACAGCTTGCCTGCCAGGGTCGTGGAGATCCCCATCAGGCGCGCTCCGGCACGATTGATGGCGGTAGCACGCAACGCCTTGCCGTACAGGCTACGTTCGAAAAAGATGTAGAGCGCAACGATCAACACGGCGCTCGCGCCTACCACCCACAGACTCTGGCCGGTAATGGTCAGCCCGCCGATATCGAGCGAAAGCTCGGAGAACGCCGGCGTGCGCGAACCCTCCGCACCAAAGAACAACAAGCCGAGTCCGACCAGCGCCAAATGCAGCGCCACCGAAACGATCAATAGGATCAGCACCGGCGCCTCGGCAATCGGCTGATAAGCCAAGCGATACAACTGCGGCCCGAGAGGCACCACCACCGCCAAGGCGAGGAGGGCCTGCAAACCCAGCGGCCATGTCTGCGGCGGCACGCCCAAGACCAGCGCAATAATGACGGACGGGTAGATAAGCTGCCAACCGACAAGCTCGACCAAGCGGCGCCCACCCTGCCGCCAAGCTGCCGGCGCATCGATGGCTGTGACCGCGACCCCCAACGCCAACAACAACCAAAGCGTGCCTGGGGTACCGCCAGCCTGAAGACTGGCCAGGGTCAGTGCACCATAGGCAACGAACTCGCCCTGCGGTATGAAGATGACACGCGTAACGGCGAATACCAATACCAACGCCAATGCGAGCAGGGCATAAATCGCCCCATTGACTATACCGTCCTGCCCAAGTAGCAGCGCGATTTGCAGATCCATCGGGTCCCTTTACAAACGACAAGGGCGCCGACCGGCGCCCCCACTACAGATTGCTTGAATTTTACTGGATCAGCTTCCAGTCGCCGTTCTCGACCTTGACCATCACGCGCGCGCGTTGGTCGAAGCCTAGATGATCCTGCGCCGACATATTGACGATCGCATGCGAAACGCTAACGTTTTTCAGTCCTTCGAGAGCATCGCGCAATGCGCTACGGAACTCCTTGCTGCCCGGTTTGCCCTTTTTCAGCGCGACGGGAACGGCATTGGCAAGCAACAGGCCGGCATCCCAAGCGTGCGCACCAAACGTGGAAGTCGTACCCTTGCCATGCGCCGCCTCATACTTGGCCGTGTACTCCATCGCCACCTTCTTGATCGGATTGTCGGCCGGCAGTTGGGCCGCCACCAGCACCGGGCCGGCGGGCAGGAAGGTGCCCTCGCAGTCCTTGCCGCAAACGCGCAGGAAGTCCTTGTTGGCGACACCGTGGGTCTGGTAATAGGCGCCCTTGTAGCCCTTCTCCTTAAGAACCTTCTGCGGCAAGGCGGCGGGGGTGCCTGCGCCAGCGACCAACACGGCATCCGGCTTGGCAGCGATGACTTTCAACACCTGACCGGTCACGGAGGTGTCGGCGCGGTTGTAGCGTTCGTTGGCGACGATCTTCAGCTTGCGCGCTTCGGCGATCTTGCTGAACTCCTGGTACCAGCCCTCGCCGTAGGCATCCGCGAAACCGATAAACGCAACCGTCTTCACCCCGGCATTCGTCATGTGTTCGACAATGGCCGTCGACATCTGGATATCGTTCTGCGGCGTCTTGAACACCCACTTCACCTTCGGGTTCGCCGCATCGACGATGCGCGCCGACGCCGCCATCGAGATCATCGGCGTCTCGGCCTCGGCCACGATATCGATCATCGCCAGCGAGTTCGGCGTGATGGTGGAGCCGACGATGACGTCCACCTTGTCCTCGGTCAGCAGCTTGCGTGTGTTCTTTACCGCCGTCGTCGTGTCGGAGGCGTCGTCCAGAATGATGTAGTTGATCTTTTCGCCGCCAATGCTCGTCGGCATCAGGGCGAAGGTGTTCTTCTCGGGAATGCCCAGCGAAGCCGCCGGGCCGGTGGCGGATACAACAACGCCGACATTGATGTCGGCCGATGCCTGGCCGGCAAAGCCGGCAACAATCGCGGCGGCAAGCAGGGACTTCAGTTTCATGTGCATGGACTCCTCCCGTAGGTTTTATAAACAACGATTTGTGGCAGACGGCGAATTTATCATTGCGCCGCCCGTCCGTCCATGTACTTGAGCGGGTTTTTGCCGCTCAGACAAACAAGGTATCCCAACCGATCTTCGCGATCAACAACAGGGTCATGACCAGAAACACCCGGCGCACGAAACCGCTACCATGTCGAATCGCCAACTTGCTGCCAAGCTGTGCCCCGGCAACATTGCAAACTGCCATGCCAACAGCGAGTGCCCACAGCACATGGCCCTGCGGTGCGAACAGTAGCAACGCGCCGGCATTGGTGGCCGCATTGACGATCTTCGCCGCGGCAGAGGCATGCAGAAAATCCATACCGAACAGGCGCACGAAAGCGAAGATCATGAAACTGCCGGCACCCGGACCGAAGACACCGTCGTAAAACCCCAGCAGCGCCCCGACCGCCAGCGCTACCCAAAGCAGATTGTGCGGCGGCACGCGCGCCTCCCGCGCTTGCGCGCCGAAATCCGGCTGCATCAGGGTATAAGCTGCCACCGCCACCAAAAGCAACAACACCAAGGGTCGCATCACCTCTTTGGGCAACCAGGCCACCACGGCCGCTCCGGCAAAGGAAAACAGGCAAGCAGACAGCGCCGTGGGCAACACCACGGCCCAAGGCATGTCGACCTCGCGGGCATAGCGCCGTGCCGCATTCAGCGTGCCAAAGATCGACGCCACCTTGTTCGTGCCCAACAGGGTAGCCGGCGCTTCGCGCGGTAGGCCGGCGAACAAGGCCGGCACCTGGATCAGTCCGCCGCCGCCGGCAACGGCATCGACAAAGCCGGCGAAAACCGCTGCGCACAACAGTACGATCCAGGTGGGGTCGAGCGTCATCGGATCGCCGTTCCGTCAGCGCCGAGTTACTTGCCGATGCAAAACTTGCCGAAGATCATCCCCAGCAGGTCGTCCGCAGTGAATTCTCCGGTGATGCGGGATAGCGCATCCTGAGCCAAACGCAATTCCTCGGCAGCCAGTTCGAGCTGGTCGAGTTGCGCCGCAGCTACGGCGAGCCGCGCCTCGGCATCCACCAGGGCTTCTAGGTGACGTGCGCGGGCAAGCAGGGCATCCTCGCCATGACCACTCCAACCGGCGATGCGCAACAACTCATCGTGGAGCAGGGCGACGCCGTCGCCGCGCTTGGCCGATAACGTCAAATGCACCGTGCCATGCATCTCGCTGCGCCCGGTTTCGCGTTGCGCCAAGTCGGCCTTGTTTTCCACCACCACGCGCTCAATGCCGGTCGGCAGGCGGTGGGCGATGGCCGCGTCGGCCGGCGTGATGCCGGTGCGCGCATCGACGATCTGGAGTATCGCGTCGGCCTGCTCGATCTCGCGCCAACTGCGCTCGATACCGAGCTTTTCGACGACATCCTCGGTATCGCGCAGACCGGCGGTGTCGATGATATGCAACGGAATGCCCTCAACTTGAATTGTCTCGCGCACGGCATCGCGCGTGGTGCCGGCGATCTCGGTAACGATGGCGCGTTCCGCCCCCGCCAGTCGGTTGAGCAAAGAACTCTTGCCGACATTCGGCAAGCCGGCCAGCACGACGGTCAAGCCGGAGCGCAATACGCTGCCTTCGCGCGCGCGGGTGCGCAAGTCAGCAAGCTCAGCGCGCAAGCCCGCCAGACGCGGCACGATATCGGTATCGGCAAGCGGGTCGATCTCCTCGTCGGGAAAATCGAGCGTTGCCTCGATCAAGCTGCGCAATTCGGCCAAGCCGTCGGTGAGCGCATGCACCGCATGCGAAAACTCGCCGGTCAGCGAGCGCAATGCGGCACGCGCCGCCTGGGCCGAGGCCGCCTCGATAAGGTCGGCGATGCCTTCGGCCTGGGCGAGGTCGATCTTGTCGTTGTCAAAGGCACGACGGGAAAACTCTCCGGGTTCGGCAAGCCGTGCGCCAAGTTCGACGCAGCGCGCCAAGAGCGCGTGCATCACAACCGGTCCGCCGTGACCGTGCAGTTCGAGCACATCGTCGCCGGTGAACGAATGCGGTGCTGGGAAGTGGAGGATCAACCCACGGTCGAGCGGCGCACCGTCAGCAGCGAGAAAGTCGGCGATGGTGGCACGGCGCGGCTGGATGCTTCCGGCCTGCTTGCCTGTCAGTGTCGCCGCGAAGGGCAGCAATTCATGGCCCGAAATGCGCACCACACCGATACCGCCGCGCCCGGACGGCGTGGCGATGGCGGCAATGGTGTCGGTAGGCTTCAAGACGCTTTAGTGCGCCTTCAGACCGGCGCTCTCGATCATGCGATTGACCTGCCACTGCTGGGCAATCGACAGCGTGTTGTTAACCGTCCAATAGAGCACCAGACCGGCCGGGAAGAACAGGAACATACCAGTGAAGATAACCGGCATCCACAGCATGAGCTTGGCCTGCATCGGGTCGGGTGGCGTCGGGTTGAGCTTGGTCTGGACGAACATCGTCACGCCCATGATGAGCGGCAGGACGAAGTAGGGGTCCTTGGCCGAGAGATCGGCGATCCAGCCCAGCCAAGGTGCGCCGCGCATTTCGACGGTGCCGAGCAGTACCCAATACAGCGCGATGAAGACTGGAATCTGTACGAGGATAGGCAGACAGCCGCCGAGCGGATTGACCTTCTCGCGCTTGTACATTTCCATCATTTCCTGGTTCATGCGCTGGCGATCGTCGGCGTAGGTTTCCTTCAGCTTCATCAGCTTGGGCGTCAGCACGCGCATCTTGGCCATCGACTTGTAGCTCGCAGCGGAGAGCGGGAAGAAAGCTGCCTTGATCAGCACCGTGAGCAGGATGATGGACCAGCCCCAGTTGCCGGTAAATTTGAATATCCACTCAAGCACCCAGAACAGCGGTGCGGCAACCATGGTGAGCCAGCCGTAATCGACGACGAGTTCAAGGCCAGGGGCAATTTTCTCCAGTTTGTCCTGCTCTTGCGGACCGGCGTAAAGCTGAATGTTCAACTTGTCGCCAGTCAGAGGAAGCACCAAACCCACTGCATGCAGATCGTTGCCAAGCTGGCGCGTGAAATATTCGCGTTCGCCGGCGGCAGGCAGCCAAGCCGAGAAGAAATAATGCTGTACCAGCGCCACCCAGCCATCACCCGCCTTAGTTGGATGTTTGTTTTTGGCACCAAAATCGCCAAAATCGACCTTTTTGAACTTTTCCAGATCGGTATAGATCGCCGCACCAGTAAAGGTGGACATCATGGCATTGGCACCTTCCGGAGCCTTGCCATCGCGCGTCAACTGAAAATAGGCATGCGCACCCGTCGGTAGGCTTGCGCCAACAAGTGTGTGCTCCACATCGACAAGGTAGCTGCCACGGCGGAATATGTAGGTTTTGACCACCTTGCCGCCACCTTCAATGGCGGCTTCGAGCGCCACGCGCAACTCGTTCTCGCCGTGCTTGAGTTCAAGTACCGGTGCTGGCAGACGCCAGACCGATTTATGGTTAGGTAGGCCAGAACCGATCAATCCGGATTGCGCTGCATAGACATGCGCCGGATCGATGAGAACGAAATTCTCGTCCGGCTTTCCAGTTGCATGGTGTCGCAACAGTTCAAGTCTGGTCAGATCGCCGCCTTGCGACGAAATATCCGCTACCACCAGGTCGGTCTTGACTTTCACAACCGGCACCGATGCGCTGACTTTGCCAGCGTCGGGCACTGCACTTGGCGTTACCGCAGAAGTCGGCGCTGGAGGAACGGCGGCATTGCTTGCAGCCTGCGGCGCACTGCTGGCTTGCGTAGCGCTCGTAACCGGCTTGGGCTGGTCCTGACGCTGCCAAGCATCCCACAGCATCATTGAAGAAAAGAAAAAGACCAGCAGCAGAATCAGGCGTTGGTTGTCCATGGTCGATACGTCAGTAATGCATCAGGAAAGGGCGGGCAGTTGCGGCCGGCGTTAGCAAGGCGGCGCTATTCTACGGCACAGGATCGTGTCCGCCCTCATGCCAAGGATGACAACGACCGATGCGCCGCAGCGCCAGCCAGAGCCCCTTGCCGAGACCATAGCGCTGCAAGGCCTCAATGGCATAGTGGGAACAACTCGGGTGAAAGCGACAACTCGGCGGAAAAAATGGGCTGATGGCCAGTTGGTAAAACCGCACCAACCAAATTATCGGCTTGGCAAGCAGAGCTTTCACAACGAATGCTTACGGCAAAGTTGATCGAACAGCGCGGCAATCTCCCTGCGCCATTCTGCCTTGACTTGCCGATCGATGATGCGTCTAGGGCGTCCCGCTGGCTGGGCAAGACGCAACACAAGATCCATCGAAGGCAGGCCAGAACGTCTCAAGCGAAATATTTCGCGCGCTTGCCGCTTGATCGCATTACGTAACACGGCCGCTCGCGCCTGCTTCTTAGGAATCACCAAACCTAGCCGCGTTCCTGCTAAGCCGTTCTGCCGGTAATGCAGCGCAAAACTAGCACCACGCAATACGCGCCGCGCAGAAAAAACCTCGGAATATTCCTTGGGCTCCCGCAGCCGATACAAGCGGCTGAAGCTTAGGTTTTCAGCGGAGCAAGCCTTGCTGTTCAAGCAAAGCCGACTCAGACGGCGAGACGCTGGCGACCCTTGGCACGACGAGCGCGAATGACTGCACGGCCACCGCGAGTACGCATACGGACGAGAAAACCGTGGGTGCGCTTACGACGCACAACTGAAGGCTGGTAAGTACGTTTCATGACCGGATTCCTTACAAGAAAAGCGCGCGATTACAACTCGTTAGACCATGCATTGTCAAGCATTATTTCTTTTCGTTGTAGCTGAAATGATGTCAAAGCTTGTGGATAACTATGCTCGATTTAGCTAGAATGCACCGCTCTATCGATTGGTCTGAAAAGACGTCGAAGACTCGCTTGGCGAATAGCCACGACTGAAAATAACAGATTAATCAAAATAATTCATAGACTTAGATGAGTCAATTCTGGACGGACTGTTTGACGCGCTTCGAAAGCGAGCTACCGGCTCAACAGTTCAATGCCTGGATCAAATCCTTGCGTGTGGAGACGGATGACGATGGGCGGCGCTTGCGTTTGATCGCCCCGAACGGCTTCATACTCAAGTGGGTACGCGACCGTTATCTTGATCGGGTCGAAGCATTGTCGCGCCAATATTTCAGCGAACCCGTCTTAATTGATCTGGTTCTCGACGACACGCCGATAAATACCGATCAAATTCAGGTTGTTCCAGTCAATGGAGCCGTAGGCCTGGTTCCCGACGACGAAAAGCTATCCGAAAATGATGCAGTCGCTGCCGAACCCGATATCCAGATTTCCTATTTACCGGAAGATTCGCCGAATTACGACAAGACGCGACTAAATCCAGAATTCACCTTCGACACTCTGGTGACAGGTCGCTCGAATGATCTGGCGCGAGCTGCAGCACAACAGGTCGCGATCAATCCAGGTTCTTCCTACAATCCGTTATTCATTTATGGCGGTGTCGGTCTCGGCAAGACCCACCTTGTGCATGCGCTCGGCAACGAAGTACTGCGTCATGCACCGGATAAAGTCATTCGCTATATCCACGCGGAAGACTATTATTCCGATGTCGTACGTGCTTTCCAACAAAAGTCTTTCGACATTTTCAAGCGTACTTACCGCACGCTTGACGTACTCCTGATCGACGACATACAGTTTTTCAATGGAAAAGCACGTACCCAGGAAGAATTTTTCTACGCTTTCAACGCTTTGGTTGAAGCAAAGAAACAGATCGTCATCACTTGCGATACTTACCCCAAGGACATTCAGGGACTGGAAGAACGACTGATCTCGCGCTTCGATTGGGGCTTGACCGTACAAATCGAGCCTCCAGAACTTGAAATGCGCGTTGCAATTCTCAAGAAAAAAGCCGATAGCGAAGCCATCGCGCTGGGGGACGACGTGGCCTTCCTGATAGCCAAGCACTTACGTTCCAACGTACGTGAACTAGAGGGAGCATTAAAGAAAGTCCTGGCCTTCGCACGCTTCCATTGCCGCCCCATTACGCTCGAATTGGCCAAGGAAGCACTGAAGGATATTATCGGCGCCCATAACCGCCAGATTACACTCGAACTGATTCAGAAGACCGTCGCTGACTATTACAAAATCAAGGTCTCCGATATGTTTTCGCAGCGCCGGACACGTGCAGTTGCGCGTCCGAGACAAGTCGCAATGTGGTTGGCCCGGGATCTCACACCGCATAGTTTGCCGGAAATCGGCGATGCCTTTGGTGGCAGAGATCATACCACTGTCATGCACGCATGTCGTACTATTGTCGACTTGCGCGCCAAAGATACGCACCTCAACAACGACCTTTTAGTCTTATCGCAGACTATCAAAGGCTGAAATTGGTCATGAACAAGCCTCTTAACAAGCACCGGATAAAATGTGGATAAATTAGCTTTTCAAACTTATTCTGCCTTTTCTCCACATTTATCCACAAGTTTCGATACAAAGTCTGCAATACCTTACCAAGCGTTTAATGTATTGTTTTATTTAAAAATTATTGTATTTTCCACAGCTAACCGTGCCCTTCATCATTATCATTAAGGAGTTTTAGAGATGCTCCTATATAAAGGACCTCGCGATCAGTTTTTGACGCCTTTGCAGTCGGTATGCGGTATCGTCGAAAAACGGCATACCTTGCCGATCCTGTCGAATGTGCTGATCGAGAAAACGGGCGAACGGCTGATGCTGCTTGCCACCGACATCGAAATGCAGATTCGCACCGGCACCGCGTCGAGCGGACCGGAATCGGTAGCGGTTACCGTAGCAGCACGCAAGCTGCAAGACATTTTGCGTTCGCTGCCCGAATCTGCGGAAGTCAGCCTCAATCTCGACGAACGGCGTTTGCAACTCAAGGCCGGCAAAAGTCGTTTCAACCTGCAAACGCTACCGGCTGAAGATTTTCCTCGAATGGCCGAAGCTACGGGTCAGGCCACTGTCCTGAAGCTGACGCAAAAGCAATTCAAGCGCCAACTAGCATTGGTGCAGTACGCTATGGCTCAGCAGGATATTCGCTACTATCTCAACGGTTTGCTGTTAGTTGCTCAGAACGGGGAATTGCGTTTGGTGGCTACGGATGGTCATCGTCTAGCATATGCAAGCGAGGATATCGGTGGTGGTCAGCAGGAGCGGATAGAAGTGATTCTGCCGCGCAAGACGGTGCTGGAATTATCGCGTCAGCTTGCCGATAACGACGAGGCGCTGGAGATATCCTTGACGCCCTCGCAGGCGCGCTTCAGCTTTGGCAACGTTGAATTTGTCAGCAAATTGATTGATGGGAAATTTCCCGATTACGAGCGTGTGATTCCGCAGCACCAGAGCAAAATTATTCCGCTTGAGCGTTCCATGCTGCAGCATTCCCTCCAACGTGCTGCAATTCTCACCAATGAGAAATTCCGCGGAGTGAGACTCGTACTGTCGCCCGGAAGTTTGAAGATTCTGTCCACCAATGCCGAGAATGAGGAAGCTCAGGAAGAAATCGAGATCGAATATTCCGGCGAGGAACTCGATGTCGGATTCAACGTAAATTATCTGCTCGACGTTCTCAACAACGTTAGTGCGGAAACCATTGAAGTCCGCTTGGCAGATAGCAATTCCAGCGCCCTGATGATGCTGCCCGGCAACGACCGCTTCAAATATGTCGTCATGCCGATGCGCATTTAGGAAAAAAAGGTAAATCAGAATGACCGATCCGAATCCTGCCGCCGGCGATGGCGGCTATAACGAAGACTCCATCCAGCAGCTCGAAGGTTTGGAGGCGGTTCGGAAACGTCCTGGCATGTACATTGGCGATACCTCCGATGGCACCGGTTTGCATCACATGGTGTTCGAGGTTGTCGATAACGCTATCGATGAAGCCTTGGCCGGCCATTGCGACGAGATCGTTATCACCATCCATACCGATAACTCGATCTCCGTAACCGATAACGGGCGCGGCATCCCGATCGGCGTCAAGTTCGACGACAAGCACGAGCCAAAGCGCTCCGCTGCCGAGATCGTGATGTGTGTGCTGCACGCTGGCGGCAAGTTCAACCAGAACTCCTACAAGGTATCTGGCGGCCTGCATGGCGTCGGGGTGTCCTGTGTCAACGCACTGTCGAAATGGTTGCGCCTTACCGTGCGCCGCGACGGCAAGAAACACTTCATGGAGTTCAATCGCGGCCATGCCGTCGATCGTATCGTCGAGCTGCAAAACGGTGTTGAAGTATCGCCGCTCAAAGTACTCGCCGACACTAAGAATCGTGGAACCGAAGTGCATTTCCTCGCCGACGAGGAAATTTTCGGCGTCGGCGCCATTGAATTCCATTACGATATTCTTGCCAAGCGTCTGCGCGAACTGTCCTTCCTCAATAACGGCGTCAAGATCAAGCTTGTCGACCAGCGCAACAATAAGGAAGAGGATTTTGCTTTCTCCGGTGGCGTTAAGGGTTTTGTCGAATACATCAATCGCGCCAAGACCGTGTTGCATCCGACCGTGTTCTATTCAAGTGGGGAGTCGCAACTCCCTGGCGGTGGTGCCATTGGCGTCGAAGTAGCGATGCAGTGGAACGATTCCTACGCCGAACAGGTACTGTGCTTCACCAATAACATTCCGCAAGCCGATGGCGGTACCCATCTAACCGGCTTGCGCCAGGCGATGACCCGTGTCATCAACAAGTACATCGAAGAAAACGAGATTGCCAAGAAGGCCAAGGTCGATATCGCCGGCGACGACATGCGTGAAGGTTTGGCATGTGTATTGTCGGTAAAAATGCCGGATCCCAAGTTTGCGTCGCAGACCAAAATGAAGCTTGTTTCTTCCGAGGCGCTTCCGGCGGTGCAAGAAGTCGTGGCGCAGAAACTCGCCGAATTTTTGCTGGAAAAGCCCGGCGATGCCAAAGTCATCACAGGCAAGATTGTTGAGGCTGCGCGCGCACGCGAGGCAGCGCGCAAGGCGCGCGAGATGACACGTCGCAAGGGCGTACTCGACAATATCGGCTTACCCGGAAAGCTGGCGGACTGCCAGGAAAAGGATCCGGCACTTTGCGAGCTTTACATCGTCGAGGGCGATTCCGCCGGCGGTTCCGCCAAGCAAGGCCGCGACCGGAAGTTCCAAGCGATCCTGCCGTTGCGCGGCAAGGTTCTCAACGTCGAAAAGGCACGCCTGGATAAAGTTATTTCATCCGAGCAAATCGTTACTCTACTGACTGCACTTGGTTGCGGTTTTGGTAAGGAAGACTACAAACCGGAAAAACTACGCTACCACCGCATCATCATCATGACCGATGCGGACGTTGATGGCGCGCATATCCGGACTTTGTTGTTAACTTTCTTTTATCGCCAGATGCCAGAACTCGTTGAGGGCGGTCACATCTATATCGCTCAGCCACCGCTCTACAAGATCAAGCATGGCAAGAGCGAGCGCTACATCAAAGACGACAACGAACTTAACCAGTATCTGCTGGCGTTGGCGCTGGATGGCGCAGCGCTCATACCCAAGCTTGGCGCCCAGAATATCGAAGGCACCGTACTGGAAGAGCTTGCGCGCAGCTATCTCACATCGGAAGCCATTATTCGTCGCTTGGCCGATTTTATCGATGCCGAATTGCTGCACGCGCTGATCGCGAACGACTTGGAACTCAGTTTGGTCGATGAGGCCGCTGCCCAAGCTTGTGCTACTAGCTTGCGCCGGGCGCTGAGCGAAAAACTCTCCGTTCGCGCGTTTTATGACGAAAAGAGCGAAGCATGGCAATTGCGCCTGGAGAGGATCCGCCATGGCAATTTACGTGTCGGTTATATCGATGAAGGCTTTCTTGTATCGGGCGACTATGCGCAGTTGCGTCGGACTGCACACCTGCTTGCCGGCCTGATCGGCGATGCTGCAACCATTCGGCGCGGCGAAAAATCACAACCGGTTGCCAGTTTCGCCGAGGCCATGAAATGGCTGCTCAACGAAGTCGAGCGCAACCTCGGTAAGCAGCGCTACAAGGGTCTCGGCGAAATGAATCCCGAGCAACTCTGGGAAACCACCATGGATCCGACCGTGCGCCGTCTGCTGAAAGTGCAGATCGATGACGCCATCGCTGCCGACGAAATCTTCACCACGCTGATGGGCGATGTCGTTGAGCCCAGACGGAAATTCATTGAGGATAACGCCCTCTACGCGCGCAATATCGACGTCTGAACAAGAACCTAACCATTTAGAAGAAAGAGCTCACGGTGCCATATACGTCTGATCTGGTGGATGAACTGAATACGTTGATCCGTTACGACCTCGCCAGCAATCAACAAGGGGTCAAGGTTCATAAAACTGCGGATACAGCAATTATTGCCGCCGCCGCTCGTTTGCATAGCAAGGGGATGCTCACACAAACGGATGGTGGATATTTGACGAGTCTCGGGCGCAATGCGGCGGAACACGCGCAAGCTGCTTTGGCGCTGCTCACAACAGGTGCAGCCCTCACGCGCAATCCACCGATTTAAGAAGCGTAGTCGCTGGAGTTAAGCAATAGGCGGCGGACGCTGCGGCGCGGAAAGTCGGCGCTGGTAGGACGGTAACGCGCGCGTTACCTTACGTCGCAGGCAGCGACGCTAAGGCTTGCTGCCCCAGGGCATAACCGGGACGGTAGAGATGCTGTTGGCCGGAGCACCTTCGATCAACTTACGGCTGATGGCGACGTAGACAAGCGTTCGATTGGCCGCATCCCACATGCGCACGATGCGAGTTTCCTTGAAGAGGATAGACGTATCTTCAGAGAAAACCGTTTCGTCTTCCGGCAATTTTGCCGGTAGCAAGATGGGTCCGGTTTGACGGCACGCCAAGGAAAACTGCGAAGGATCCTGGGCCAAGCCGAGGGATCCCGATACTCCCCCGGTCTTCGCTTGACTGACGTGACAGGTAACGCCGGAAATCTTGGGATCGTGAAAAGCCTCCACGCAGACCTTATGGTTGGCGCCAATCAGTTTCCAGGCAGTCGTAACACACCCTACGGTTTCGGCTTGCACGGGCATGGCGGAACTCAACATGCCCACTGCCAGTAAGGCTGACAATTTGATTGTTTTCATGGCAAGAGCTTACCAAGGGATTTGCGATCTGGGAACTCAAGCTTCGCGCTGATGCTCCGTAAAGATAAATAGGATCTGCCGGAGCCAGCCCATCATGTCGCATCCACTAATTTCTTACAGTGCCATTGAGCTTTGCCAACATATGATGTCCGATCCATCTGCGGACACTTTGCAGCAATCCATGGCAAAACAACTGCTCTCTTTGGTCGAGTCAGTGTGTAGCGACAGCAAAAACGACCCGTTCTACGAAAGCTTTATTCGCTATTTGGCCATGGATATTTCCGGGAAGGCTTTGTAGTCGGATCTGTAGCTAAAGGGGCTTAGGACAATTGATCCGCGAAATCCGCCTCCAGCACGATGCGGTAGCGCGCATTGCCGGAACGCAGATGATCCAGCGCAGCGTTGATCCGGCTCATGGGAAAATGCTCCACCTGCGGCGCAATAGCGTGACGGGCGCAAAAATCCAGCATCTGCGCCATCGTGGCGGGAGCGCCGATCGGCGAACCGGACAAGCTCTTCTGGCCGTTGATGAGGGAGAAAACCCGTAGCGGAATCGGCTCCAACAAGGCGCCGACGAAATGCAGACGGCCACGTGGCGCCAGGGTGGCGATGATGGCGTCCCAGTCGAGTCCGACATTGACCGTAACGAGCACCAGATCGAGACTGCCGGCGATGGCAGCGATTTCCTGCGTGTCGCGGCTGGAGACGACGCGGTGCGCACCAAGGGCCAGAGCCTCCTCCCGCTTCGACGCACTGGAGGTAAAGGCCGTGACCTCGCAACCCCAGGCCTTGGCGAATTTCACCGCCAGATGGCCCAGGCCGCCGATGCCGACGACGCCGACCCTGCTGGTAGGCGAAATGCTGTAATCAAACAAAGGGCTGAAAACCGTGATGCCGCCGCAATACAGCGGACCGGCCAGTTCAGGTTGAATACCTTCCGGCAAGGGAATGGCCCAAATCCATTGCGCCCTTACCCGCTCGGCAAAGCCGCCGTGATGCGCTGAAATGGTGGCTTGCGAGCTGTCGCACAAATGTTGATCGCCGCCGACGCAGGGTGCGCAGTGCAGGCAAGTGCTGTTGGTCCAGCCTACGCCTACGCGCTGACCGAGGGCGAGCCCCTTCGCTTGCGCGCCCATAGCGACGATGCGGCCGACGGCTTCATGACCGGGTACCAGCGGGTAAGTGGTGAATTTCCACGCATTGTCGATCATCGATAAATCGGAATGACAGAGTCCGCAATATTCGACGGCCACTTCAACCTCGTCGTCCCGCAGCGGGCCGGGATCGTATTCGAATGGTTCCAATGGTTTGCCGGCGGCGGGTGCAGCCCAAGCGCGAATCTTGTTCATGAAAGGTTCCTTTCCTTTGCATCCATCAAGCGGAGTAACGCCTGGCAAGACCGGTGACGACGCCGAAGATTTCGAGTTGGCCTTGGGGTCGAATGACAGGATAGGCCGGGTTGTGAGGTTTGAGGACAAACTTGCCCTTCTCCAGGATAAGCTCCTTGAGGGTGAATTCGTTGTCGACGATGGCGATGACGAAGTCGCCGGCCTTCGCCGCCTTGGTACGTTCGACGACGGCAATGTCGCCCTCATGTATTCCGGCCTCGATCATCGAGTCGCCTTTCACCGGCACCATCACTGTGCGGGAAGGTTGCTTCACGAGATAGCGGTCGACGAGGAAAGGTTCTCCGCCCATGCCATCGATCATGTCGGGAGCGCCGGCACGTACCGCAAAGTCAGCCAGCGGGCGCTCGAAAAAATGTTCGGTGGGCATCCAGGCATCGTCGTCGGGCGTACGTGCGACGAAACCGGCGACCTCCAGTCGGGAAAGCAGTTTGCGGGCAGCGGTCTTGGAGGCGAAACCCATCAGGGCGGCGATTCGCTGGTGGGAGGGAATGCGTCTGGCCTCGGCGTAGTAATCGCGCAGGCGGCCGAGATAATCGTTGTCGCGGGTGGCATCGCTGGGAGGCATGGCGGGCTCCTATGATTCATGGTGTTCTAACGATTACCATGATAGTGTCCGGTAAAACACGCGTCAACGCCGGGATGCTGTCTTTATCAGCCGTTTGCCTTAATGAAAATCCGTATCGCCACCGGTGAGCCACCATTTACCGACAAAGTTCTCGTTGGGCGGCGCCGGTGTCCAGCCATTTGCGGGCACGACGACATCGATGTCGCGCAGAACCGTATCCGGCGGCAATGCGAGGTGGGGCAACATGTTGTCGGCGAGCCAGGCGAACAATGTGCTGGCGCCAAGGGCAGCCGCAGCGCGGCGGGCATGATGGAGAAGATACGGCATCGCTGCCAATGCACCCACCATGTCGAGCAATTCGCAACGGACGTCCGTCGTTGCATCCGGCGCACGCAGTACGAACAGTCCGAGCGAACGGGCACCGATACGGCTGCGCACATGAAATATCCGATAGCTTTTGTCCGGATGGGCCGCATAGCGATGTTGCAGGTAAGCGGCGTCGCGCACGCCGACCACGAATGCGTCCAAGCTGTTGCGCATGTCGCGCCAGCAGGCATCCGCACTGGCGGCCCCCGCTCTGGAGTTCAAATCGATTTCGCGCACCGCTTGCAGCACGGACGGACGCGTGCGCAGTACAGGCCAACTGGCTTCCTGAATGCGGGCGAGCGGCCCAAAGTACAGGCCAAGCTGTTGCGGCAGACGAAAGGCGCGCGCATTGGGAAAGCCGACGCCAAGCAGGCGGTCCCTGCCGTAGCCCATCTCCTGCTCAAGGAAAGAGGCCGTGGCGAGGAACATCGGTCCCTTGCGCGACAAGGAGCCGCGCTCCGTTTCCTCGACCATCACGTCGCCCACCTGATAAGCCTTGGCTGGTTGGCCGAACATCGCAATGTCTCGGCTGACGCCACCATAGTGGGCCACGAGGTGGCCCTCCTGGTTCCAGATGCCGACGCCTGCGCCCCGCCCATCGCCATATTTCCAATGCCAATGTGCCGGACTCATCGCATGGCCGAAAACCTTGGCAAACAAGGCGCGCATTTCTTCCGCGCGCGTGGCGGCGATACGGCCGGGACGCCAACGCGGACGCGACCCGCGCTTGAAGCGCAGCAGGCCGTAGCCATAACGTCCCTGCGCGTAGTTCGCGGCATAGCGACGATTCGCAGCGTTGAGGGCGTCAAGCTGCGCGGCGCTCAGGCCGAGTTCTGCGCACAATCTGACAGCATGGCGCTCGACGGCTTGCAACAACCACGCAAGAGTCGGCGCTGCCGCGACGGTGAGATCGAGCTGTTCTGCCAGGACGAAACCAAAACGTTCGGCCAGCGCCAGGAAATGCGGGAGGTAGTGCAACTGCTCATGCCCGGGGGTGTCGTGCAACAGCGAGAACTCGTCCATGACGACGATCTCGCCATCCTCGGCCAGCAGGCGGTCGGCGCCTTCGAAGAGATCCAGGGCGTCGATGTATTGGCCGCTTTCCTGAAACAGGATCAGTTGCCAGGATCCGGCATCGACCGCGAAGTCCTCGAAGCGGGTTTGTACGAGCGGCAGTGCAACGTCGGCGCGTTGGCAAGCGTGGCGGATCTGCGCTGCATCGGGCGTGATGCCGGTCGCCGCGAAGCCTGCCGCCAGCAGGCGGACCAGCGTCGTGCCAACGCCGATGCCGACGTCGAGCGTCTTGCAGGCTGTAGGCAGATGGCGCCAGAGCAATTCGGCGGCGCGACGCTGCGCGCTGCCGGCGGACTCTCCGGACTGTTCGAACAGTCCATAGTGCAGGTAGTCGACGCCACCTTCTTCGAGTTCGAGGATGCGCGCATAGACATTCAGCGGGAAGCCGAAATCTGCCGACGAATGGCCGTTGGTCATGTCTGCTCGATTATCCAGCGATGCGGATGAGCGATCAGTCCCTGTTCCAGACCCGTTTGTTCGACCGTGAAGCGCATTGCTTCCGTCACCTCTTCGTGCGTGTAGATTCCCTTTGCGTCAAGCAGCCAGGCGCGGACGCAATAGACGCCGCGCAGCAGCAGCAGCGGGGCGTATTCGAGCGTTGCTCCGCCTGCGCCCTGGGCGTCGGCAGCCAGTTCCAGGCCATCGTTCGCCGTGCTGCTGCTGGCGAGCCAGCGCCCGTCGGGCGCCAGCAGGGCCGCCGCCACGGCGAGCTTTTCCCCCGGCATTGCCGCGAACTCCACCTTCACGCTCAGGCGGCTAACGCCGCTTTGCGCTACAGCATCGGCTTTGCCGTCGATGCGCACATCGACTCGCACGATGCGTGCATGCTGGCTCGCTGCTACTTGGGGTGTCGCTGCGTGAGGTGTAGCGACGGCGCTCACTTCGCTGGTCTGATCGAGAAAGACGTTGTAGTCGCGGATTACCTCGGCTGGATTGCCCTGCGCGCGGATTTCGCCCGCTTCCAGCCACACTGCCCGGTTGCAAAGCGCCTCGACCTGGTACATCGAGTGCGAGCAGAACAGGATGGTCACGCCCTGGTCGCGCAAGGCCATGATGCGCTCGAAACTCTTGCGCGCAAACTGGCCGTCGCCCACCGAGAGGGCTTCGTCGATCACCAGGATATCCGGATCGACGCTGGTGGCAATGGAGAAGGCCAACCGCACGTACATACCGCTCGAATAGGTTTTCACCGGCTGGTCGATGAACTCGCGAATGCCGGCGAAATCGACGATGGCCTCATAGCGCGCGGTAATCTCCGCCTCGGGGATGCCCATGACCGCAGCATTCATGAAAACGTTTTCGCGGCCGGTGAACTCGGGATTGAAGCCGGCGCCGAGTTCGAGCAGGGCGGCGATGCGGCCGGTGACGGCGACCGCGCCGACGCTGGGCGTCAAGGTGCCGCAAATGAGTTGCAGCAGCGTCGACTTGCCCGCGCCGTTGCGGCCGACGATGCCCAGCACCTCGCCGCGCCGCAATTCGAAATTGACCTCGTGCAGCGCCCAGAACTCACGGTAGTAGCGCCGCCGGCCGCGCCAGAGGAATTGCTTGAGGCGGTCCTGCGGCCGGTCGTAGAGCTGGTAATGCTTGCCCAGATTGCGTGCCGCGATGACGGGTTCAGAGAACATCGGCGAACCCCCTGCGGGTTTTCTGGAACCAGAAGAAGCCGCTCCAGGCGACCAGCAACGCCACCAGAGTGTACAGCCCGAGTTCGCACCAGTCCGGTGCCTGACCCCAGATCAGCACCGCGCGCGTCTGCTCGATGATCAAGGTCACCGGGTTGATGAACAGCCATTCGCGGATGCCCTCGGGCAAAGCGGAGGCGGGGTAGAAGATCGGGCTGAGGAACATCATCACCGTCATGGCCATGCCGACCACTTGGCCGATGTCGCGCACGAAGACGCCGAGCGAGGCGAGGAACCAGGAAACGCCCATGATGAGCAACAGGTAGGGCAACAGCAGCAGGGGCAGCAGCAGCGCCATCGGCGTCACGCCGAACCCCAGCGTCCAAAGCCCGATGATCAGGACAGCCAGGCTGATACCGGCATGGAAGAGCGCCGAGCCGAGGCTGACCCAGGGCAGGATTTCCAGCGGGAAGATGACCTTTTTGACGTAATTGACGTTGGCGAGAATGATGCCCGGCGCACGCGTGATGCATTCCGCGAACAGGTTGAAGACGATCAGCCCGGCAAACAGCACCAGCGCGAACTCCAACTTGTTGTCGCTGCCAACGCCGGCCGTTCCCGTGTTCCAGCGTGCCTGGAAGACGACGCCGAAGACGAAGGTGTAGACGGCCAGCATCAGCACCGGGGTGATGAAGGACCAGAGTATGCCGAGCCAGGAACCGCGATAGCGACCGACCACCTCGCGGCGGACCATCTGCCGCGTCAGCGCGCGATGGCGCCAGAGACTCGTGAGCATTTGCAGGAATGAGGCGAGAAATTGCCGAATCAGAGCAGCCATTGTGGCCAGCCGGGCTTGGCGCGGCGGGAGCCGGCGCCGGAAAAATTAGAGGGCGCGATTCTACCCAATGTCGCCGACCGGGTTAAAGTCGCGGCCATGAGATTCGGCATCGACCTGGGCGGCACCAAGATCGAGATCGTCGCCCTCGCCAACGACGGCGAGGAATTGTTGCGCGAGCGCGTGCCGACGCCGCGCGGGGACTATGCTGACACTGTGGCGGCTATCGCCGGGCTGGTGACGGCGGCCGAAGACAAACTCGGGACTCGCGGCACGGTGGGCGTGGGCATTCCCGGCACCGAATCGCGTGTGACTGGATTGATCAAGAACGCCAACTCCACCTGGCTGATCGGCCAGCCCTTGCGTGCCGATCTCGCCGCCGTGCTTGATCGACCGATACGTATCGCCAACGATGCCAACTGCTTTGCCCTCTCCGAAGCGACCGACGGCGCGGCAGCGGGCGCGGAGGTGGTGTTCGGCGTCATTCTCGGCACGGGGGTCGGCGGCGGCATCGTCGTGCGCGGCGAGGTGCTGGTTGGCCCGAACGGCATTGCCGGCGAGTGGGGCCACAATCCCTTGCCCGGTGACGAAGCGGTCCGGCCGCGCTGCTACTGCGGTCGCCATGGCTGCATCGAAACCTTCCTCTCCGGTCCGGCACTGGCGGCGGACGGCGGTGCGGACGACGCGACGGCCATGGCGCGCTACGAAACACGGGTGGCGCGTGCCCTGGCACAGGTCATCAACATCCTCGATCCCGACGTAATCGTGCTCGGCGGCGGCCTGTCGAACCTCGACCGGCTGTATGATCGCGTCCCCCGGCTCTGGGGTGCCCATGTATTCTCGGACGCAGTCGCGACGCGCTTGTTGAAAAACCGTCACGGCGACTCGTCCGGTGTGCGCGGCGCGGCCTGGCTGTGGTCCAACACGGAGGAAAACTAGCACCATGCATGCCCATCATCCCCAACCCGACTTTATTTTCGACATCGATCTCGACGGTTTCGAGGCCGCTGTGATCGTCGCCTCCAGCGCCACCCCGGTCGTCGTCGACTTCTGGGCCGACTGGTGCCCGCCCTGCCGCGCGCTGACGCCCGTGCTCGAACGCGTCGCCACCGCGATGGCCGGCAAGCTCAAGCTCGCCAAGGTCGAAGTGGACGAGGGCGCCAACATGAAACTCGCCGGCCGCTACGGCCTCAAAGGCTTTCCCACCGTGCTGCTGTTCATTGGCGGCGAGATCAAGGGCCGCTTCTCCGGTGCGCGCGCCGAGCATTGGGTGAAGGAATTTCTTGCCGAGCATGGCGTCTGAGCTCAACCCCTGGCGGCGCATCTTCGCGCCCTTCGCCGTCGGTTATTTTCTTTCCTACCTGCTCAGGAACGCCAACGCCGTCATCTCGCCCGAACTGACGCGCGACCTCGGCCTGACGGCGGCCGATCTCGGCCTACTCACCTCGGCCTATCTGCTCGCCTTCGGCGCCTTCCAGTTGCCGCTGGGCATCCTGCTCGACCGCTACGGTCCGCGCCGCGTCGAGGCCGTCCTGCTGGCGATCTGCGCGGCGGGTTGCGCGCTGTTCGCTGCGGGTGCCGCGCTGCCGCAACTCACTGTCGGCCGCGCCCTGATCGGCCTCGGCGTCTCGGCCTGCCTGATGGCCAGCTTCAAGGCCTTTTCGCTGTGGTTTCCCATCGAACGCCAGGCTTCGCTCAACGCCGCCATCATGGCAGCCGGTGGCCTGGGGGCGCTGGCGGCGAGTTCGCCGCTCGGCGCGCTGCTGCCGCTGTTGGGCTGGCGCGGCATCTTTTTCGCGCTTGCGGCTCTGTCCCTGATCGCCGCCGCCTTGATCTTCGCCACGCCCGAACGGCCCGCCGCACACGCGCGCGAAACGCTACGCCAGCAACTCGCCGGTCTCGCCGCCATCTTCGCCAGTCGTCCTTTCTGGCGCCTGGCGCCGCAGACCACCTTCATCGTCGGCGGCTTCATGGCGCTGCAAGGCCTGTGGGCGGTGCCCTGGCTGATGACGGTTAACGGCGCTACGCGCGAAGCCGCCGCGTTTCATCTGCTGCTGATGGCCGGCGCCCAGCTCACGGGATTCCTCTGCATCGCCTTCTTCGTCACGCGTCTGGCCAAGGCCGGCCTGCCGCCCGCACGTTTGCTGGCGCTGGGCATGGGCGGCGGCCTGCTGGCGCTTCTCGGCATCGTGCTCGACCTTGGCCCGACCTGGCTGCTCTGGCCGGCGCTCGGCCTGGTGTTCTCGGTCGGCAATCTGGCCTACGCGCTGTTGGCGACGGAATTCCCCGTCGCCCTTTCCGGACGCGCCAACACGGCGCTCAACCTCGGTGCCTTCCTCGGCGCCTTCGGCATCCAGTGGCTGTTCGGCGTGGCGGTGGATGCTTTCCAGGCCGCTGGCTTAGACGCCGCAGCGGCCTACCGGTCCAGCCTGGCCGGACTGCTGGTGCTGCAAACGCTCGGCTGGCTGTGGTACGTCGGCGGAGGGCGCAACATCCGCAACAACATTTAGCGCGGGTGCTCGGGCGACAGCTCCGCGACAAGTTTTCCCAGCCGCCGCAGCCCAGCGTCGATCTCTGCCGCATAGGGCCAGCCGCAACTGATGCGGATGAAGTGGTCGTAGCGGTTGGAATTGGAGAACATCATCCCGGGCGCAATGAGGATGCCCTCGGCCAGGGCGGCGTCGAACAACAGGCGCGAGGAACGTCGCTCCGGCAACTCCACCCAGAGCGCCAGCCCGCCATCGGGATGGTTCATGCGCGTGCCGCTGGGAAAGTAGGCGGCGATGGCCTCGGCAGTGCGTTCGCGTTGGCCGCGCAGGTTGGCGCGCAGACGGCGCAGGTGGCGGTCGTAGGCGCTCGATGCCATGAATTCGGCGGCAGCGAGCTGGGGCAGCGCCTCGTTGTGGCGGCTCTGGGCGTACTTGAGCATTTCCACCCGCGCCTGCCAGCGGCCGGCGGCGATCCAGCCGAGACGCAGGCCGGGCGCGAGGATCTTGTGCAGCGAGGCGCAATGGATGACGCCGCCTGCGCGATCCCAGCTTTTCAGCGTCCGGCGCGGCACATCGCCATTCGCCAGTGCGCTGTAGGTGTCGTCCTCGATCAGCGGCACGCCATGCTGGGCGCAAAGTTCGACCAATCGCTGCATATGCGCGTCGGGCATGATGCTGCCCAGCGGATTCTGCAATTGCGGCACGACGACCAACGCCTTGATCGCTTCCTGGGTGCGGAAGGCAAGTTCGCAGGCCTCGACGGAAATCCCGGTCTGCGGACTGGTGGGAATTTCGATGGCACGCAGCCCCAGAGTTTCCAGCACCTGTAGCAGGCCGTAGAAGGTCGGCGACTCGACGGCGACGATATCGCCGGGCTGGGTCACCGCCCGCAGGGCGAGGTTGAGCGCCTCGATACAGCCGAGCGTGACGAGGATGTCTTCCGGCGCCAGCCGGATGCCGTTGGCCAGTGCGCGCCGCGCCAGCACGCTGCGAAAAGCGGCAGCGCCGTTGTGGGGCGCGACGCTGACGAGCAGATCCGGGTGCTGGCGCAAGGCGCGCGTGGCGGCATTCTTCAACGCCGCGCCGGGATAGTGTTCCGGCGCGCAGCGCGCACCGGAGAAATTGATTTTGATCGGGCTCATCCGCCCGCGCGCGATGAATTCGGACACCCGGCGGTGGATGCCAACGTACTGTGCCGGGTCGAGGGCTTGGCCGGGCAGGGGTTCGTCCAGCGCCTGCGTGGCGAGGCGTTTGGGCAGGCGCACGAAGTTGCCGGAGCGCGGGCGGGCTTCGAGCCAGCCATCGCTTTCGAGTTGCCGACACGCCTGCAAGGCGGTGGACAGGCTGACGCTGTGGCGTGCCATCAGGGCGCGCACGGAGGGGAAGCGGTCGCCCCGGGCGAGCGTTCCGGCTTCGATGGCCTCGGCGTATTGGCGGGCGAGGCGGCGGTAGAGCGGGGCTTGATCCATCGCTTATCTTCGCGTTTCGGCGCGTATCGCAACAGATATAGATTCTCTCAATTTTCACCATAACAGAGGAAAAAAACGGCGGCTGTTACGATGCAGATGTCTATCTGCTATGCCTGTTTTCCTGTGCCGGCGCCGGCTAGGATTTCTCCACGTCCCCATGGCGGGACGCTAGTAAGGAGATGGCGCATGGAAGCGGAACAGGCGAAGCGTTTGAAACTTGGCGCTGGCGAGACGCTGCGGGTCTACCTGGCGGCGGGAAGTGCGCTACTGGTGACGGCGGGACGGGTCGACGTGCGCGGCCCTTGCGCCTGGTTGGCCGAAACCCTACTGGTGCAGGAGCGGACGCTGCATGCCGAACAGCATTGGTTGGCCGACGCCGCCGGCTGGATCGAACTGTCGGCGCCACAAGGTGCGCGGGTGATGGCGATAACAGGAGAATTACCCACAAATGGGCAATGACCCGCCGCAATGGCGCCAGTATGATGTTCAACGAGCGTGGTCGCCACGCCCATCACCATAGCTGCGATAAGCAGGCACCTCATTTCAGATCATCCTTGGCCCCTACGTTTCTGCGTGGCGGCCAAGGTTTGTTGCGCCATCGTCAGCGGGGAAAGCAAAAGATGTTGAGTCGATTGAAAATCGTCACCCGGCTGTTCCTCGGTTTCGCCATGATATTGCTGGGCGTCGCGGCCATCGGCATCCTGAGCGGCCGGGATGCGCTGCGGCTGGCGGAATTGACCGCCGATACATTCGAACAATCCTTCGCCGTATCGATAGCGATTCGCGAAGTCCGGGCCGATGTTCTCGCCGCCCAGAGCTTGATGACCCGCCTGGTGCACGGCGCCGGCGACATGGAAGCGACGCGGGAGAAACTGAGCCAGCAGGTGGATCTGGCGGACAAGAACCTGGCTGTGGTGCGCGAACGCTATCTGGGCAGCCCGGCCGATGTGAAGCGCATCGAACAGGCCCTCGCCGAATTGCGTGCCGCCCGGGCGCAGACGCTCGATCTGGTGCGTGCCGGGCGGCGTACCGAGGCGGTGGCCCAGAATGACGGGCGCGACAATCGGCTGGGCGAAATGGTGCAGGCTCATGCGGATGTCGTGGCCGATGTTGCCGCCGCCAAGGCCGCCAGTTTCAAGCGCGCGGCCGCGCAGGAGGGGCGCAGCACGGTGGAAATCCTCGCGCTCATGGTGTTGCTGACCGTTGCGGGCGGGATCGCACTGGCGCTGATCCTCACGCGCAGCGTGCGGGCGTCCCTGCGCGACGCCAGCGACGCGGTGCATGGCCTGATCGAAGGCAGTGCGGAACGGATCCGCGTGGCCGAAGCCATCGGTGCCGGCGACCTGAGCCTGGAGATCGCCAGCACGGTGCCGCTCCGTATCGACCTGAGCGCGTTGCCCGAGGACGAGTCCGGTGCGCTGCTGAAGACGGCGCTGCGTCTCTCCGAAGTGCAATGCGCCTTCGATGACGCCTTCCGGGCCATGACGCTCTCGCTGCGCGCGAGCCACGAAAGCGGACGCACCAGCGATTGGCTGAAGAGCGGCCTGAACGACCTGAACGCACGCATGCGCGGCGAGCAAGGTGCAGCCGAACTCGCCGACAAGGCGCTCGTCTTCCTGGCGGAATACCTGCATGTCGGCGTCGGCGCCCTCTACTTGTTCGACGAACGTGCCGGAGAGTTGTACCTGACGACCACCTATGCCTATGCGCGCGGCAAGGAACGCGGCGCGCGCTTCCGTCTCGGCGAGGCCCTGATCGGCCAGGCGGCAGCCGAGCGGCGCACGATCTGCCTGTCCGACGTGCCGGCCGGCCACCTGCCGATCGCCTCCGCGCTGGGCGAGTCGACGCCGACGCAAGTGCTGGCTTTCCCGCTGTTGCATGACGAACGCCTGGTGGGGGCGATCGAGCTTGGCACCTTCCACCCGCTTACCCCGCTCGAACTTGAGTTCATGCTGCTGGCCAGCGAAGCCATCGCCATCGGTCTCGGCGCCAATCTTTCGCGCCAGCGCCTCGCCGAATTGCTGGAGGAAACCCAGCAGCAGACCGAAGAACTGCGCGTGCAGCAAGAAGAACTGCAACAAAGCAACGAGGAGTTGGAAGAGCGCGCGCAACTGCTCGAAGAGCAGCGCGAAAGCATCCGCGCCAAGAACCGCGAGATCGAGGCGGCGGCCGACAGCCTGCGCCAGAAGGCCGAGGAACTGGAGCAGACCAGCGCCTACAAGTCGGAATTCCTCGCCAACATGTCGCACGAGCTGCGCACGCCGCTCAACAGCCTGATGATCCTCTCCAGCCTGCTGGCGCAGAACAAGGACGGCAACCTGACGGACAAGCAGGTCGAGTTCGCCGCCACCATCCAGTCGGCGGGCAAGGATCTGCTCAATCTCATCAACGACATTCTCGACCTGTCCAAGGTCGAGGCCGGCCAGATGCAGTTCCACCCTGTCGACGTGCCGCTTGCGGAGTTGTGCGACGGCGTGCTCGCCCAGTGTGCGCCCATGGTCGCGCAAAAGGGCCTGCGCCTGCGCGCCGAGCTTGCGCCCGGGGTGCCGGATGTTTTCCTGGGCGACGCGCAGCGCATCCAGCAAGTACTGAAAAACCTGCTGTCGAACGCGTTGAAATTCACCGAGCAAGGCGAAGTGGTGTTGGACATCCGCCTGCCCGCCGCGCCGGAAAATCCGTTGTCCGTGCCAGCCATCGCCTTCGCGGTGCGCGATACCGGCATCGGCATTCCGGCCGATAAACAGAGCCTGATCTTCCAGGCCTTCCAGCAGGCGGACGGCTCGATCAGCCGCAAATACGGCGGCACCGGGCTGGGCCTGTCGATCTCGCTGCAACTCGCGCGCGGCATGGGCGGCGACATCCGCATGAAGAGCGCGGAGGGGAGCGGCAGCGAGTTTGTCTTCTATCTGCCCTTGACGGACGTCGCCGTCGCCGTGCCGCCAGCGCCGAGTTTGCCTGCCGAGCGTCCGCCCGTGCCCGTCGCGGAGGAGGCAGCGCCAGCCAGCGGCGAAAAATCCATCCTGGTGATCGAGGACGACCCGCATTTCTCCGGCATCCTGCAAGATATGGTGCGCGAGCGCGGCTTTGCCGTATTCGCGGCGTTGGATGGCGAAAGCGGCGTCGCCCTGGCCGAGCGTCACACGCCGAGCGCAATTCTGCTTGACGTGATGCTGCCCAAGCTGGACGGCTGGGCGGTGATGCGCCGCCTCAAGGACAATCCGCGCACGCGCCACATTCCCGTGCATTTCATCACCTGTCTCGAAGAGCGCCAGAAGGCGATGGGCATGGGCGCCATCGGCTATGCCACCAAGCCCGTCGGCGCCGAAAAGTTGCAAGAGGTCTTCGCTTCCATCGAAGCTTCGCTGGCCAAGTCGATGAAGCGCCTGCTGATCGTCGAGGACAACGTCGACGAGGCGAAGAGCATGGTCGCCCTGCTGGAGGAGCGCGATGTCGAGATCGTCGTCGCCGCCAGCGGCGCGGAAGCCATCGAGCAGATCGCGACGCGCGGCTTCGACTGCATGGTGCTCGACCTCGGGCTCGCCGACATGTCGGGCTTCGATCTGCTCGAACGCCTCCAGGCCATGGACGAAGCGCGGCGCACGCCGGTGATCGTGCATTCGGGCAAGGATCTCAACCACGACGACGAGCGCCGCCTGCGCCGTTACGCCGAGAGCATCATCATCAAGGGCGCCAAGAGTCCCGAGCGGCTGCTCAACGAGGTCAGCCTGTTCCTCCATCTGGTCGAAAGCAATCTGCATCCGAGCAAGCAGCGCATGATCCGCACCGCGCTCGACAAGGAGGCCATGCTCGCAGGCCGCAAGGTGCTGCTGGTCGACGACGACATGCGCAATGTGTTCTCGCTCACCAGCGTGCTGGCCGAGAAGCACATGGAGATCATCGAGGCCGAGAACGGCCACGAGGCGCTGGCGCGGCTGGCCGAGCATCCGGACATCGGCCTCGTGCTGATGGACATCATGATGCCGGAGATGGATGGCTATACCGTCATGCGCGAGATCCGCAAGAATCCGCGCCACGCCGCCCTGCCGATCATCGCCATGACCGCCAAGGCGCTCAAAGGCGACCAGGAAAAATGCGTCGCCGCCGGCGCCAGCGACTACATCGCCAAGCCCATCGAGGTGGACAAGCTCCTGTCGCTGATCCGCGTCTGGCTGTTCCAGCGCAACTGAGCCATGAGCAACCATGACGACGACGAGATCCGCAACGTGGAAATCCGCCTCCTGCTGGAAGGCATCCACCAGGTCTATGGCTACGACTTCCGCGACTACGCCGAGGCCTCGATCCGGCGCCGGCTTACCCACTGGCTGGTCGAGTCGCCCTTCGACAGCTTCTCGGCGGCGCAGGCGCGGCTGCTGCGCGAGCGCGCCCTGTTCGAGTCGCTCCTGGCGGGCATCACCGTCAACGTCACCGAAATGTTCCGCGACCCGAGTTTCTTCAAAGCGGTGCGCGAACAGGTGGTGCCCTTCCTGCGCACCTATCCCTTCGTCAAGATCTGGCACGCCGGCTGCGCCACCGGCGAGGAGGCCTACTCGATGGCCATCCTGCTGCACGAGGAGGGTCTGGCCGGCCGCTTCCGCATGTACGCCACCGACATCAACGAGGCGGTGCTGCAACGCGCGGCCGAGGGCGTGCTGTCCATCGGCGAGATGCAGCGCTACACGCGCAATTACCAGAAGAGCGGCGGCAAGGCCTCTTTCGCCGACTACTACACGGCACGCTACGACCGCGCCATCCTGGCGGCGGAGTTGCGCCGCGACATCGTCTTCGCGCCGCACAACCTGGCGGTCGATGCCGAGTTCGGCGAGATGAACATGGTGCTGTGCCGCAACGTCATGATCTACTTCAAGACCGCGCTGAAGGAACGTTGCCTGCACCTGTTCGATGCCAGCCTGTTGCCGGGCGGTTTTCTCTGCCTCGGCCTCAAGGAAAGTCTGGAGCGGCGCAAGCTGGGCGAGCGCTATGCTGAGTTGCAGCTCGGCACGCGCATCTACCGCAAGCGCTATAGCCATGTCGAGTAATTTTCGCGCCGTGGTCGTCGGCGTCTCCAGCGGCGGCGTGCAGGCGCTGACCACCCTGCTGGGCTCGCTGCCGGCCGACTTTCCGCTGCCGCTGCTCGTCGTCCAGCATATCGGTGCCGAAGCCGGCGACGGACTGGCACGCTTGCTCGACGCCCAGGGTCCGCTCCGCGTCAAGGAGGCCGACGAGCAGGAAATCCCGCGCCCCGGCCATGTCTATCTCGCCGCGCCGAACTACCACCTGCTGGTGGAGCCGGACGGCCGCCTGGCTTTGTCCGCCGAGGCGCCGGTGAGTTATGCGCGGCCCTCGGTCGACGTGCTGTTCGAGTCGGCGGCCGAGGCTTGGGGACCGGCGCTGATCGGCGTCGTCCTCACCGGCGCCAATCACGATGGCAGTCGGGGCCTGGTGCGCATCAAGGCGCGCGGCGGCATCGCCATCGTGCAAGACCCGGCCGACGCCGAGGCAGCGCAGATGCCCCAGGCCGCCTTGGCCGCCTTGGCTGCCGCCCACATCGGCGCCGATCATGTTGTAGCGCTGACAGCAATTTCCGCCTTGCTTGCAGCACTGGCCGCAACCAAAGGCGGTCGCCATGCCTGAACGCATTGCCCTGCTGCTGGTCGACGACCGACCGGAAAATCTCACTGCCCTCAAAGCCGTGCTGGGTAGCGAGGCTTTCGAACTGGTGACGGCCGCCTCGGGCAACGATGCCCTGCGGCTGACCCTGAAGCGCGATTTCGCGCTGGTTTTGCTGGATGTGCAGATGCCCGGCATGGACGGTTTCGAGACCGCCGAGCTGATGCGCGCCAACCCGAAGACGCGCCACCTGCCGATCATCTTCATCACCGCCGGCATGAACGACACCCAGCTTCAGTTCAAGGGTTACGACCTCGGTGCGGTGGATTACCTGATCAAGCCCTTCGACCCGCAAATCCTGCAAAGCAAGGTCAAGGTGTTTTGCGAGTTGTACAGCCAGCGGCGCGAACTGGAATCCCATCGCAGCCAGCTCGAAGCGAAGGTGCGCGAGCGCGTCGCACAACTCAAGGACAGCGAGGAGCGTTTTCGCCAGTTGGTTACGCATGCGCCGGTCGGCATCTGTCAGATCGACAGCGCCGGCAATTGCCTGTTCGTCAATTCGAGTTGGTGCGACAGCGCCGGCCTCACGCCCGAAGAGGCCAGTGGCGCCGGTTGGACCCGCAGCCTGCATCCGGACGACCGCGAGGCCGTCGCCGCCATGTGGCTGCATGCCGCAACCAGTGATAGCGAATGGTCGCTGGATTTCCGTTTTCTCAAGCCTGATGGTCAGATTACCTGGGTGAGCGGCAACGCCGTGCCCCTGCGCAACGCGCGCGGCGAGATCACCGGCTATCTCGGCAACAATCTCGACATCACCGCGCGCAAGCGCGACGAGGAGTGGGAGCGCACGCGTGCCGCCGTGATGGACGATCTTGCCCATGGCATACCCTTGACGGAGATGCTGCAGCGCATTGCAACGGAAGCCGAGCGACAGACGACGGCGATGGTTTGCGCCATCCTGTTGGTAGACGAATTCGGCGACAAGCTGGTGCGTTGCGCCACGCCGCACCTGCCGCAGGGAACGGCAACGCTCCGCCCAATCGCCGCCGGTCATGGCGGTTGCGCCGATGCGGCCAATCACGGCAAGCCGATCACCATCGAGAACATCCTTACCCATCCTTGCTGCGCCGACTGCTGGCCGGCCGGGCAGGCGCCGGAACGCTTGTCGTGCTGGTCCGAGCCGCTGCGCGCCATCGACGGCCAGGTGCTCGGCGTATTTGCCTGCTACCGCCAGCGGGCGGGCGACCCCGAAGTCGGCGACATTGCGCTGATCCACAAGGCCGTAAGGCTGGCCGCGTTGATCGTCGAGCGCAAGCGCACCGAAAACGCTCTGCAGATTGCCGCCTCGGTGCATCAGGCCATCGGCGAGGCGATCACCATTACCGACGCCGACAATCGCATCATCGCCATCAACCCCGCCTTTACCCTGCTCACCGGTTACACCTCGCAGGAAGCCATCGGCCAGACGCCGGCCCTGCTCAAAAGCGGCCGCCACGACGCGCAGTTCTACCGCGACATGTGGATCGCGCTGGAAACCACCGGGCGCTGGCAGGGCGAGATTTGCAACCGGCGCAAGAATGGCGACGAGTATCCGGAATGGCTGTCGATCAACACGATCTACGATACCGAAAACAAGGTGCTGCGACGCATCGCCATGTTTTCCGACATCACCGACAAGAAGCGCGCCGAGGAAACCATCTGGCGCCAGGCCAACTACGACCCGCTGACCGAATTGCCCAATCGCCGCCTGTTCCGCGACCGTTTGCAGCAGGAGGTGATGAAGGCGCAGCGTTCCGGCCTGCCGCTCGCCGTGTTGTTCATCGATCTCGACCGCTTCAAGGAGGTGAACGACACCCTCGGACACCACACCGGCGACCGCCTGCTGGTCGAGGCGGCACGGCGTATCGGCGCCTGCGTGCGCACCACCGACACCGTGGCGCGGCTGGGCGGCGACGAATTCACCATCGTCATGGCCGACCTCGCTGACACCAACCGCGTCGGCGAGGTGGCCCAGGCCTTGTTGCAAACGCTGACCGCGCCGTTTTCCTTCGACAGCGAAACCGCCTATGTCTCCGCCAGCATCGGCGTGACGATATTCCCCAACGACGGTGTCGACGTCGATACCCTGCTGAAGAATGCCGACCAGGCCATGTATGCCTCCAAGGAATCCGGCCGCAATCGCTTCAGCTATTTCACCGCATCGATGCAGACCAACGCGCAGACGCGGCTGCAACTCGCCAACGACCTGCGCGTGGCGCTTGCCGAAGAGCAGTTCGAGGTCTATCTGCAACCCATCGTCGAATTGGCCACGGGGCGTGTCGTCAAAGCCGAAGCGCTATTGCGCTGGCGGCATCCGCTGCATGGCGCGATCAGTCCGGCGCTATTCATTCCCGTTGCCGAGGAAGCCGGCTTGATCGAGGAAATCGGCGACTGGGTGTTCCGCGAAAGCGCGCGCGTGGCAAAACAGTGGCTGGTTGCCGCGAACGGCGGCGAACCGCTCCAGGTCAGCGTCAACAAATCGCCGCGCCAGTTCTTTTCGGGCAATACGCACGCCAGTTGGGTGGCTTACCTCGCAGAAATCGGCCTGCCGTCGAGTTGTATCGTCATCGAAATCACCGAAGGCCTGCTGCTCGACGACCGGCCCGAGGTGGCCGAAAAGCTCGCCTGCTTCCGCGCCGCCGGCATCGGCATCTCGCTGGACGATTTCGGCACCGGCTATTCGGCGATGTCCTACCTCAAGAAATTCCCCATCGACTTCCTGAAGATCGACCAGTCCTTCGTGCGCGACATCGCCAGCGACCCGCACGATCAGGTCATCGTCGAGGCCATCATCGTCATGGCCCACAAGCTGGGCCTGCAAGTCGTCGCCGAGGGCGTGGAAACCGCCGCACAGCGCGACCTGCTGCGCGCCGCCGGTTGCGATTTCGGCCAAGGCTATTTCTTCGCCAAGCCCATGCCCGCAATGGATTTGTTTCAGGTGCGCGACGCGGGCGAAGCCTGAACTCTCAGTGGCTGATTTTCCTATCCCGACAGGACGGCCGGAGTAAAATCGCCCGCCCATGTCCCCGCCTCGTTTTGTCCATCTCCGCCTCCACAGCGAATACTCGATCACCGACGGTCTGACGCGGCTCGACGATGCCGTGGCGCGTGCCGTTGCGGACGGCATGCCGGCGCTGGCGCTGACCGACCTGGCGAATTTGTTCGGCATGGTCAAGTTCTACACGGCGGCGCGCGGTGCAGGCATCAAGCCCATTATCGGCGCCGATGTCTGGATCGCCGAGGATGGCGCTGCCGACGAGTCCCGGGGCGATCCCGGCCGTGCGTCGACCGCGCGCCTGCTGTTGCTGGCGAAGGATCGCGGCGGCTACCTGCGCCTGTGCGAACTGCTCTCCTCCGCCTTCCTGCGCCCGCGTCGCCAAGGTCGCGCCGAGATTGCGCGCGCGGCGTTTGCCGAGGGCGACAACAGCGGTCTGGTCGTGCTTTCCGGCGCGCAGGGCGGCGACGTCGGCCAGTGGCTCGTCGCCGACAAGCCCGACAAGGCGGCGGCTTGCGCGCGCTACTGGGCCAGCCTGTTTCCCGGCGCCTTCTATCTCGAAATCCAGCGGCCCAACGGGCGCGCCGACCAGCCGGCGCAGGAACGCCTGATCAACGCCAGCCTGCGCCTGGCGGCGGAACTCGAACTGCCGACGGTGGCGACGCATCCGGTGCAGTTTCTCGACGCGGCGGATTTCCGCGCCCACGAGGCGCGCGTCTGCATCGCCGAAGGCTATGTGATGGGCGACAAGCGGCGTCCGCAGAACTTCAACGAGGCGCAGTATTTCAAGACGCAGGACGAGATGGCGGCCTTGTTCGCCGACCTGCCGGCGGCGCTTGCCAACAGCGTGGAGATTGCACAGCGCTGCAACCTGACGGTGGTGCTCGGCAAGAGCCGCCTGCCCGAATTCCCCACGCCGCCGGGCATGACGATCGACGAGTTTCTCGGCGCCGAGGCGCACGCCGGCCTGGAGAAACGTCTCGCCCATCTCTACCCCGATGCGGCGGTGCGCGAAACTCGGCGCTCGCAATACGCCGAGCGGCTCGATTTCGAGATCAAGACCATCGTGCAGATGGGTTTTCCCGGCTACTTCCTGATCGTTGCGGACTTCATCAACTGGGGCAAGAACAATGGCGTCCCCGTGGGGCCGGGGCGCGGTTCCGGCGCCGGCTCGCTGGTGGCCTACAGCCTCGGTATCACCGACCTCGACCCGCTGCGCTACGAACTGCTGTTCGAGCGCTTCCTCAATCCCGAACGCGTCTCGATGCCCGACTTCGACATCGACTTCTGCCAGGAGGGCCGCGACCGCGTCATCGACTATGTGCGCCAGCACTACGGCCAGCATGCCGTGTCGCAGATCGCCACCTTCGGCACGATGGCGGCGAAGGCCGTCATCCGCGATGTCGGTCGCGTGCTCGACCTCGGTTTCAACTTCGTCGACCAGTTCGCCAAGTTGATCCCCAATGAGCTGGGCATCACGCTGAAGGATGCGCGCGAAAAAGAGCCGGCGATCAACGAACGGCTCGAAGAGGAAGAAGGCCTGCGCGAACTGTGGACGCTGGCCGAAAAGCTCGAAGGCATGACGCGCAACGTCGGCATGCATGCCGGCGGCGTACTCATCGCGCCGGGCAAGCTCACCGATTTCTGCCCGCTGTATGCCGCCGACGGCGGCGCCACGGTGAGCCAGTTCGACAAGGACGACGTCGAGAAGGCCGGCCTGGTGAAGTTCGACTTCCTCGGCTTGCGCACGCTGACGATCCTGGCCGAAGCCGTGGAGTTCGCCAGGACCGTGGAGGGCGTCGAGATCAACCTCGAAGATCTGCCGCTCGACGACGTGCCGACCTACGAGCGCATCTTCAAGAACGCCAATACCACGGCGGTGTTCCAGTTCGAATCGCGCGGCATGAAGGACACGCTGATCCAGGCACGCCCCGACTGCCTGGAAGATCTGATCGCGCTGAACGCGCTCTACCGGCCGGGGCCGATGGATTTCATCCCGAACTTCATCAACCGCAAGCACGGCCGCGAACGCGTCGTCTATCCGCACCCGAGCATGGAAAAAGTGCTCGGCAACACCTACGGCATCATGATCTACCAGGAGCAGGTGATGCAGACGGCGCAGGTGGTCGCCAACTACTCGCTGGGCGGCGCCGACCTGTTGCGCCGCGCCATGGGCAAGAAGAAGAAGGAGGAGATGGACCAGCAGCGCGCGGTCTTCGTCGCCGGCGCCGCCGGCAACCAGATCGACGAAAAGCTGGCCAACGAAATCTTCGACACCATGGAGAAGTTCGCCGGCTACGGCTTCAACAAGTCGCACGCCGCCGCCTACTCGCTGGTCGCCTATCACACCGCCTGGCTCAAGTGCCACCACCCGGCGGCCTTCATGGCGGCGACGATGTCGTCGGAAATGGCCGACACCGACAAGCTGCAATTCTTCTTCAACGATGCCCAGGCCAACGGCATCGTCTTCCTGCCGCCGGACATCAATACCGGCGTCGTACGCTTTCAGCCGGTGGATGCCAAGACCGTCCGCTACGGTCTCGGCGCCATCAAGGGCACGGGCGAGTCGGCGCTGACGGCTATCCTCAAGGCGCGCGAAACTGGCGTGTTCGTCGACCTGTTCGACTTCTTCCGCCGCGTCGACCGGCGCGTGGTCAACCGGCGCGTCATCGAGGCGCTGATCCGTGCCGGCGCCTTCGACAGCATCGACGACCATCGCGCGAAACTGCTGGCCTCGGTGGGCAAGGCGCTCGAAGCGGCCGACCAGGCCGAGCGGCACGCGCATCAGGGCGGACTGTTCGATGCGCCTGATGGCGCGGCGACGCAGGAAACGCACTATGTCGAGGTGCCGCGCTGGGGCGAACGCGAACAACTGCTCAACGAAAAGCAGGCGCTCGGCTTCTTCCTCTCCGGCCATCCCTACAACGCCTATGCGGACGAACTGAAAACCTTCGTCCGGCGGCGCTTGGCCAATCTCGAACCCCAGCGCGACCCGGTGCTGCTTGCCGGCGTGGTGCTCGGCGTGCGCACGCAGATGACGCGGCGCGGCAAGATGGCCATCGTCATGCTCGACGACGCCAGCGCCCAGGTCGAGGTTTCGGTGTTCAACGAACTGTGGGACGCCGAACGCGGCAAGATCAAGGAAGACGACCTGCTGCTGGTCGAAGGCAAGGTGGCGCGCGACGACTACAGCGGCGGCCTGCGCGTTTCCGCCGACAAGCTGATGACGCTGGGCGAGGCGCGCGGCCGCCACGCGCGCGTGCTGAAACTGGCGCTTAACGGCAGGTCGGACGCCACAACGGCCGGTCGGCTGCACACCCTCCTGGCGCCGTATCGCAACGGCGCCTGCCCGGTACGCATCCAGTACCGCAACGCCGCAGCGGAAACCGAACTGGTCCTGCCCGAAGCCTGGCGCGTATCGCTCGACGACAGCCTGCTCGCCGGACTCGTGGAATGGCTAAGCCGCGAAAACGTGCGGGTGATCTACGGCTGAGCAAAGGTCGTTGCCGCCAGTTCGGCGCGCAGCGCCGCCGGCGTCGTGACGCCCCGCGCCGGGCAGGCGCGACATTCCGGGTCGAGTTGGCCGGACAGGAGTTGTTCCCGGCGGTGGCGGAAGGCATCGCCCTGGAATATCTCGTGCAGATCCGCCGCGTCCAGATGGCCCATTTGCGCGCGTCCGACGCAGCAGGCCATCACGGCGCCATCTTCGGCGACCTTGGCGATGCGCCAGGGGTCGAGGCAATGCCTGGTCTGGCCCGTCTCGATCGGGACGCGCATGACGATGGTGGGCGCATCCTCCTTGAAGTATTCGACTTCGTCCATCAGCGGGGCAAAGTTGCCGCCGTTTTCCACCAGCGCTACCAGATTGGCTTGCGCCGTCATGTGCAAGCCGAGTCGCTGCCCCAGCGCCCAGGCGTCGCGCAGGGCTTGCACGGCGGCACCGCGTTGCTCTTCCGGCAGTGCCGAGATGTGGCGCGGGCGGGTATCCGGCAACGCGGTGATTTCCGCCAGGTCGTGCAGCATCAGATCCTGAAAGCCGTTGGCTGCGGCGAAGGCGACCAGATCGTCGAGCTCGAAAACGTTGCGCGCGGATATCACGCAGTTGATGCCGAGCGCGGGAATCCGCCCGTGGCGGCGCAGCGCAGCGGTGCGCAAGCGCACGAGATTGTGGAGGACGATGCGCAAATCGACGGCATGGCGGATCTCGCGCAGCAGCGCGCGATCCACCGTGTCCAGGCTGATGCGAATGCCGGAAAAGCTCGCCAGCGTGGCGATTTCTGCGTCGTCGAAGTGGCGCGCGAAGTTGGAGATGATGTTGAGCCCAGCGCCGCTCGCGGCGATGCGCGCGCAAATGTCTTGCCAGCCGTCCATCTGGGTGGTTTCGCCGTGGACGTTGACGCCCACCGTCGACGGTTTTGCAGCGGCGATGAAACGCAGCACCTGATCGACATGTCCGGCGGCCATGTCGCTGGCGCGGTAGCCGGGCAGGTTGAGCGCGCAATAGCGGCAGCGCAGATTGCAGTCGGAGGTGAGTTCGATTAAGAGTTCGTCGATGGCAAGCATGAGCAGGGGCGTTTCGATTGCCTGGTGCCTACGGTTTCACCCGCCGGCCTGATGCAGCGGGATGGCGCGATGCGGCCAAAGGCCGCACCGCACATGATGCCTACTTGACGTTCGCGCTGCCCCGGTCGAGCGCTTTTTCCAGCGCCGCTACCGGCATGTAGCCCGGTACGCGGCTGCCGTCGGCGAAGAACATCGTCGGCGTACCGCGAATGTTCAGTTTGCGGCCAAAGGTCACCACCTTCTCGGTCGGGTGGTCGCAACTGCCGCTGGCCGGCACTTTGCCGTCGATCATCAGATCGTTCCAGGTCTTGCCACGGTCGGCGGCGCACCAGATGTTCTTGGCCTTGTCGGTCGAGTCCGGCGACAGGATCGGGTAGAGGAAGGTGTAGATGGTCACGTCGTTAACCCCCTGCAATTCTTTCGCCAGTTTCCGGCAGTAGCTGCAATTGGGATCTTCGAAGGTTGCCAGGACGCGCTTGCCGTTGCCCTTGACCTGCTTCACCGCCAGGTCGAGCGGCAGGTCGGAGAACTTGATCTGCGAGAGCTTCTGCTTGCGTTCCTCGGTGAGGTTCTTTTTCGCTTTGACATCGAGAATGTCGCCCTGCACCAGATAGGTGACTTTTTCGTCGGTATAGATGATTTCGCCGCCGATCAGGACTTCATACAGGTTCAGCGCGCCGGCTTTGCGCACGCTGTCGACTTTCATATTCGGGCCGAAGAGCTGCTCCAGAACCGGATCGAGGGCTTTTCTGACGTCGTTTTCGTCGGCCAGGGCGGCATGGGCAAACAGCAGGGCGGCCAAGCCGCCGATCAAGGCTTTGATATTCATGGAATCTCCAAGGGTTGGGGTAAGACGTGGCGCGGGTCGGCCGCTAGCCCATGGCATAACGGACCAGAACGTCCTTTATGACCGGCAAACGATTGACAAGGTTCAGTCCAAGATTGCGGGTGAGCGCCAGCGGCCCCTGCGGAGCGCCGAACAGGCGTTGCAGCCCATGGGTCGCGGATTGTAGCGCGATGACCTCTTCGCGCCGCGCTCGCTCATGGCGCCGCAGCCATTGCGCGTCGCCGCAATCGACATGGGCCGGACAGTCGAGCAGGGTCTCGGCGAGGCTCTTGGCATCCTGAAAGCCAAGATTGATGCCGTGGCCAGAGAGCGGGTGGATGGTGTGGGCGGCATCGCCGATCAGCGCGAGCCGATGGGTAACCGTGTGCGGTGCGCGCATCAGGCGCAGGGGAAAACCGGCCGGCGGGGTCAGCAGGGTCAGAGCGCCGAGCGTGCGGTCGCCGGCAGCGGCGACATGCGCGCAGAATGTTGCCGGGTCGAGCGCCAACAATTCCTGCGCATGATCGGCCCGCGTCGACCAGACGATCGAGATCCGGTTGCCGGGCAAGGGCAGGTAGGCCAGCACGCCGTCGGCGCGAAACCATTGCCAGGCCGTATCGCGATGCGGACGTTCGATGGTGAAGTTGGCGACCACGCCGACTTGGTCGTAGGGCTGAAAATCTACGGCAATGCCGGCAGCGGCACGCGTCCAGGAATCTGCGCCGTCGGCGGCGACCACCAGCTTGGCACTCAGGCTGCGACGGTCGGCCAGTTCCAGCACCGTCTCGCCATCGCCGACATCGAGCAGGGCAGGTGCGGCGGGACACAGCAGTTCCACGTTGCCCTGGCGCTTGGCGGACTCCCACAATTCGCGCTGCAACAGGGAGGATTCGACGATCCAGGCCAACTCACCCACGCCGCTGGCGTAGGCGGAGAACTCCAACTCCCCGCCCGCGTCGCCGCGCACGGACATCTTGCCGACGCGCGCCATGCGGGTCGCGTCCAGGTGTTGCCAGCTGCCGATGGCGTCGAGAAAGCGGGCATTGGCCGGGCTGATGGCATAAATCCGCGCATCCCAACCTTCCGGGCGCTGCGGGGCGCGGTTTTCGATCACGGCGACCGACAGCCGACTGCGGCGCAAGGCCACCGCCAGCGCCAGACCGGCCAAGCCGCCCCCGACAATGATTACATCGTAGTCCATGCCGGCATTGTCGCGTTCGCCGCCATTCTTGACAAGCGTACACAGCAATTCGGCCAGGGAGGCTGCTTCTAAGGCAATGGTATAAATGCATCTTGTCAGACAATCTGCGTACCGGATCAACTCTTGTTGAAGGACAACATGAATCGCAGCGGAGCAGGCGCCGGCCCTCTTGTGCGCATTGCCGCAGTGGCATTGTTGTATGTCGTCACTGCCAAGGTCGGGCTGATGTTTGCCGTGGTCGGCAGCACGGTGACGCTGGTGTGGCCGCCCAGCGGCATTGCGCTGGTGGCCATCCTGGCCTTTGGCCACCGCATGTCCTTGGGTGTCGCCCTGGGCTCCTTTCTGGTCAATGCAACTACCGATATCCCGTTGTCGGTGGCTGCCGGCATCGCCGTCGGCAACACGCTTGAGGCCCTGGCCGGCGCCTGGTTGCTACAGCGCGTGGCGGCCTTTCACCTGGTCCTGGACCGACGCCAGGATGTGTTTGCGCTGATCGTACTCGCTGCCGCAATGGCCACCACCATCAGTGCGGCTGTCGGCAGTGCGGCTCTGGCTCTCGGCGGCGTGGTAGCGCCGGATGCGTTCGCCTCGGTGTGGTTGAAGTGGTGGCTGGGCGACATGATGGGTGTGCTGGTGGTGGCACCGCCGCTCTTGGCCTGGCTCGATCAACCGCGGCCAGAACTGAACTGGCGGCGCGGTGCGGAAGCCGGCGCGCTCTTGATCGCGCTATTGGCGGTGGGCGCCGCAATCTTCCTGGCGCCGGATCTGGCGGGACGCGGTTATTACCCGGCGGCGCTGGCCGTGTTCCCCTTCGTGATCTGGGGCGCTTTGCGTTTCGAGTTGTGGGGTGCCAGCCTGGTCACGCTGTTCATCGCACTGCTGGCGATCTGGGGCACCACCTTGGGCCATGGTCCCTTCGCCGTGGATTCGCCGGTGGATAGCCTGGTGCGCTGGTGTACCTTCGCCAATGTGGTGGCGATCACCGGGCTTTTGCTGGCGGCCACCGGTGCCGAGCAGCGGCGAGTACAGCAGGAACTGAGAAACTCCCACGACGAACTGGAGCAGCGTGTCAGGGAGCGTACCGCCGAACTGGATCGGATCAACGCAGGCCTGAAGCAGGAGATGACGGAACGCAAACGCCTGGAAGCCGAGCTGATCCGTGCCGACGAAAACCAGCAGCGCGCGGTAGGTCGCGAATTGCACGATGGCCTGGGCCAACACCTGACCAGTATTGCCTTCTTTGGCGCCACGCTGGAGCGCCGACTGGCGGACCAAGGCCAGGCCGAAGCGGAACCGGCACGGCGGATTGTCGAACTGGTCAATCAGGCCATCGAAATGGTGCGCGCAGTGGCCCGGGGTTTGTACCCGGTGGCCCTCGAATCCGGCGGTCTGACGGCAGCGTTGGCACAGTTGGCCGACAGTACCCATGCGCTGAAGGGCGTCGCTTGCGAATTCCGCGCCGACCCGCAGACGCAGGCGGACGATCCGCTGCTGGCGATCAACCTCTACCGCATTGCCCAGGAAGCGATCGCCAATGCGCTCCGTCATGGCCGTGCCAGCCAAATCCGCATCGATCTGGACCAGGTCGATGGCCGGCACCGGCTGACGGTGCAGGACAACGGCAGCGGCTTCGATCCCGCACTCATCGGGACAAGCGCAGCCGGTACGGGCATGGGCCTGCATAATCTGCGTTACCGTGCGAGCCTGCTCGGCGGCAGTTTGAGCATGGAATGCAATCCGCAAGGCGGCATGACGCTGGCCGTCATTTATCCGGCACCAAGACCAAAGGCATGAACACCAACGCTAACGACAAACCCGCCAAGACTCGCATCCTGATCGTGGACGACCATCCCATCGTGCGCGAGGGCATGGCCCTGTTCCTCAATCTGCAGGACGACTTGCACATCTGCTGCGAGGCGGCCGATAGCGAAGAAGCGCTGGCGGCGATGGAACGCTGCGATCATGCCCTGGCCATCGTTGATATCTCACTCAATGGCGATTCGGGGCTGAACCTGATCAAGACCTTGCGCCATCGCTATCCGGCGCTGGGAATGCTGGCCCTGAGCATGCACGAGGAATCCGTGTTCGCCGAGCGGGCCTTGCGGGCCGGGGCCAATGGCTACCTGATGAAGCAGGAAGGGACGAAGAACATCCTGTTGGCCGTGCAGCAAATCCTGGCCGGCAATATTTATCTCAGTGCCGCCATGCAAAGTACCCTGACCCAGCGGCTGGTAGCACCCCAGGCCGAGCGCTGCGGCCCTCTCGCCGGTTTGAGTGCGCGCGAGTTCGAAATCCTGCACCTGATCGCCCTCGGCTTTGGTACGCGCCAGATCGCCGAAAAACTCAGTCGTAGCATCAAGACCATTGAGGCGCATCGCGCCAGTCTCAAGGAAAAACTCAAGCTGGAAAGCGGCCGGGAGCTTGAACGCTTTGCCGTGCAATGGCTCGATGCCGGCTGACGATTCCCTGACGCCTGCCTTAGTCGAATAGGGGATTCCCCTAGGCGAACTAGGGGTGCATCCCCGATGGCGGTTCCCACTGTCGCGCCCTATAGTTCAGGATGTTCATCTCACCGGACCTTGAACACTGATGGATGCGCCACTTCCTAAAACCGTGTTCGAGTTCACGGAAGTCATCGACGCTATTGACCAGGGAATGCTCTGGCTGGATGCCGAACTGCGAGTGCTGGGGCATAACCGGGCCTACCGGGACATGCTCGCCCTAGAGCACAATAACGCCTTCGTCGGCCGTCCCTACCGGGATCTGCTCGCCTATCTGCTGGACCGAGGAGAATTTTTCGAAGCCGAGTGTGACAGTTATCTCGACGCACGCATCAATGCCATGGAGCGACGCGAGACCTTGCGTATCGAACGGATGCGTCCCAATGGCATGGCGCTGGCGATCAAGGCTGCACCGCTGGCTTCCGGCGGCTACGTCCTGACCTGCATGGACGTGACCCGCGAACGCGCTGCACGCGAAGCGCACCGTCGCAACACCAAGGCCACCGTGGTGGCGATGGCCAACTTCGCCGAGCATCGCGATGCCGATACCGGCGTGCACGTGTTGCGCGTGGCGCGGCTGGTGGGACAGACGGCGCGCAAGCTGCAAGCCCACGACAAGTTTGCGGCAGTGATCGACGACAACTTCATCGAACATATCGCTACCGCCTCGATCCTGCACGATGTCGGCAAGATCGCCACGCCCGACGGCATCCTGCTGAAGCCCGGACCCCTGGACGCAGCAGAGCGGCTGATCATGAATCAGCACCCGGCTGTCGGTGCCGATTTGCTGAAGCAGGCCAAGCAGACCATGGGACAGAGCCCCTACCTGGATTTCGGCATCGAAGCGGCGCTGACCCACCACGAGTGGTACAACGGTGGCGGCTATCCGCAAGGACTGGCCGGCGCGGCGATTCCACTCTCCGGCCGCATCTGCGCTGTGGTGGATGTCTTCGATGCGCTGACCTCGCGCCGACCCTACAAGGCGCCCTGGGATACGGCCAAGGCGGTGGCGCTGATCCGCGCACAACGCGGCACCCAATTCGACCCCGATGTGGTGGACGTCTTCCTGGCGGTAATCGATGAGCGCGAGACCGTCAGCCTGGTGCGCTGGACGGAGGCTTTCAGCGTCGGCAACATCCATATCGACGAGCAACACTGCATCCTGATCGACACCATCAACCAGCTTGCCAGCGCCGCCAGCCTGAACAACCGCCACTGCGTCTCGATGATCATCGACGAACTGGTCAGCTATGCCGCCTTCCATTTCGACTACGAGGAAAAGCTGATGGCGCGCGCCGGCTATCCGGAACTGGCAGAGCACCGCATCGTGCATCAGGCCTTCGTCAAATGGGTGTCCGATCTGCGCGACGGCTACCTGAGCTACGGCAAGCGCTCGCTCGGCGATTCGGTGCTCAACTACCTGCGCGACTGGCTCAGCCACCACATCCTCGGCGAAGACCAGCGCTATCGTCCCTTCATCCTGGCGCTAGCATAAAGTTTGCAGCGGGCCATGACGCGTGGGCTTTGACATGCCATCGGCCCCGCGACCATGCGCAAGTCGATTGGTGTAGTATCGCCGCACGGTTCCGCTCCCTGCGGGATTGCCCCATAAAACCAAATAGGATAGGAGATGTGGCATGGAACGACGTAAATTTCTGCAACACGCCGGTCTGACCGGCATACTCGCGGCCGGTGCCGCACCGGCAATTGCCCAGTCGGCGCCCGCCATCAAATGGCGCCTGACTTCCAGCTTCCCCAAGAGTCTCGATACCATTTATGGCGGCGCCGAAGTGCTGGCCAACCGCGTCAAGGCAATGACGGGCGGCAAGTTCGACATTCAGGTCTTCGCCAGCGGCGAAATCGCCCCTGGCGGTCAGGCGCTGGACGTCACGCAAAACGGCACGGTCGATTGCTGCCATACCTGTTCCTACTACTACGTCGGCAAGGACAAGACCTTCGCCTTCGGCACCGCCGTGCCCTTCGGCATGAACTGCCGCCAGATGAACGCCTGGATCTACTACGGCGGTGGTCAGAAGCTGCTCGACGAGTTCTATAGCAACTACAACATCGTTTCCTTTGCCGGCGGCAACACCGGCGTGCAGATGGGCGGTTGGTTCCGCAAGGAGATCAACACGCTGGCCGACGTCAAGGGCGTCAAGATGCGCATCGCCGGTCTGGGCGGCGCGGTGTTCTCGGCGCTGGGTATGGTCACACAGCAGATTCCCGGCTCGGACATCTACCCCGCGCTGGAAAAAGGCACGATCGACGCCGCCGAGTGGGTCGGTCCCTACGACGACGAGAAGCTGGGCTTCTACAAGGTCGCCAAGAACTACTACTTCCCCGGCTGGTGGGAACCGGGTCCCGTCATCCACTTCTTCGTGAACAAGGATGCCTGGGCCAAGCTGCCGAAGGAATACCAGGAGGCCTTCCAGGCCGCCGCCTACGAGGCCAACGTGACAATGATGGCCGAATACGACCACAAGAACCCGGCCGCGCTGGTACGGCTGGTCGGCCAGGGCGTCAAGCTCAAGAAGTACTCCGCCGAAATTCTCGAAGCCGCCTACAAGGCCGCCGTCGATCTCTACAACGACGAGTCTGCCAAAAACCCGGCCTTCAAGAAGATCTACACCGAGTATCTCAAGTATCAGAAGACGCAGAACCAGTGGTTCGGCGTCGCCGAACTGGGTATGGACGCCTTCTTGCAAAGCCACATCAAGTAATCCTGCCCCAGCCGAAAAAAGCCCCGCGTCTGCGGGGCTTTTTTTTCAGTTCGACGCTGCTGCCTGCGGAACCTGAATCTGCCCAGGCGACACTGAAACCAAGGCCTTATTGAGCGGTTCGGGATGCCAGCCCAGCAGCATCACCATAGCCATGAAGCCGACAACGTAAGCCAGCGCGACATGCCAGCCATGCCTCAGCCAAAGGCCGGCCGATTTCGCCTCGGGATACATGTTGGACAGCGCCACACCGGCCGACGAACCGAACCACAGCATCGAACCGCCATAGCCGACGCCGAAGGCGAGGAAGCCCCAATCGTAGCCGTCCTGGCGGATCGCCAGCGCAGTCAGCGGAATATTGTCGAACACGGCGGAAACGAAGCCCAGGCCGAAGGCGGTTTGCCACGAGGCGGCCGGCAGGGTTTCCACCGGCATCATCGAAGCCGTGGTGACGAGGAAGAGCAGGAAGAAGGTGCCTTTCAGCGATTCGCCCAGCACCTCCCAGTCGTGGCGCCGCACCGGAATGGTGACAAGAATTGCGGCCCAGACGGCGACGCCAATGAAGGGGAAGCTGTCGCTGATCGAGGTGTAATGGGTATTCACGACGATGTTGGTGACCATGGCAAAGACCAGGATCAACGCCACGACGAAGATGCGGCCCCAGTCGATATGGATATGTTCATGCGTATGCTTGATGATCGGCGAGTAGGCGTGCTGCTGTTTGGCCGCGACGTAACCGGAAATCGCCAGAGCGATGGCCGAGGCGAGGATAGCCTCGAATACCGCGCCCGGCCGCACGCCGGCGATCCACATCATGGTGGTCGTCGTGTCGCCGACGACCGAAAACGCGCCACCGGCATTCGAGGCGGCGACGATGGCGGCGAGGTAGCCGATATGCACCTTGGCTTTGAAGAGCCGGTGCGCCATGGCGCCGCCGATCAGTGCCGCCGCGATGTTGTCGAGGAAGCTGGAAATTACCCAAACCATCGCCAGCAGGGCAAAGGCGCCCTTCCATTCGCCGGGCAGGAACTTCGGCAGGATTTCCGGCACGCGGCTCTTTTCGAAGTGCCGCGCCAGGATGGCGAAGCCCATCAGCAGGCAGAACAGGTTAGCCAGCGTCACCCACTCGTGGCCGAGGTGGCCGGCGAAGCCCGCCACGCCCGCGCCGGTCTTGAAGCCGGTGAAGACGATCTTGTAGAGCGCTACCGCCGCCACCCCGGCGAGAGCGACATTGAAGGTCTGGTTGTGGAACAACGCGACGCCGAGCAAGGTTAGCGCGAAGAGGAAGAATTCGATGGGGATGCCGGCGATGTTGGGTGCGTCAGCCGCCCAAGCCGGGCCGATTGTCAGGACAAGGGCCAATACCAAGCCGGTGCGTCGTAGAACAGAAGGGTTCATGGTGAAGTTCCATAGAAAAGTTGAAATCGGTAAATATCCACAGGCGATCCAGCACTTTCGCCACGGTAATCCTGAAGGGGATGCATCAGGCGTACTCCAGTACATAGCCCGAACCTCGATAGGTCCGAATCCGCATGCCCCAGGCTTGCGCCTTGGCGCGTAAGCGATAAATGATGACTTCGATGGCGTTGTCCGTTATGCACTTGCCGGCGGCGAGGGCGTTTTTCAGGCGGGTTTTGGAAACCGGCCGCGCCTCGTGTTCGAACAGCAGGGAAAACGCCTGATGCTCGGTCGGGGTCAGAATGGTCCACTTCACGCCATCCCCCAGGCGGCCGACTTCAGTGTCGAACACCAAGCCGCGACGGCGGATGAAGCGGCCCAGCAAGCTGGCGCGGCGGCGTACTGCGGTGGCAACGCGGACCCGCAACTCATCCTTGCCGAACGGCATGAGCAGGTAATCTGCCGCGCCACGCTCCAGCCCTACGATACGCATATCGAGGGCATCGGCGGCGGATGCGAGGAGAACCGGGATAGCGCAGGCTTTCTGCGTTATCCAGTCGAGCAGATCCAATCCTGCGCCAGTGGCAGATAGGCAAAGCAAAACCGCATCGACCTCAGCGCGATCAAGCAACGCGATCACCCTCGGAAAGTCGTCACACCAAACGAACTCGCTGACGCTTGTGCCTAGCCCGGCTATCAGGGGCTCCCGGACTGCCATATCGGGAGCGTAAATCAGGATACGATAGTCCGTACTCATGTAATTCTCACCATTGAATCAGTGTAATTTCATGCTGCACGGCAACATACTGGGGTTACCCCTAGTTTGCGCGAATCGCTGCTTGGCCTAAATTGCATACCCAGCCTATCTCGACCTGCGGGGAAACCGAACCTTGGCCAATGTAACCCCAACCCAGCCTATCGATTACCTTGGCCCGCGACACGGGATGGCGATTGCGGTTGCCGCCATCCTGGCCGTAGCCCTGGTGGACTATGCGACCGGCTATGCGGTGCGCCTATCGATCCTCTATCTTGTCCCGATTGCCCTGGCTGCCTGGACGGCCGGTACGGCGATGGGCGTGGTCGCAGCGGTCTGTTCCACGCTGCTCTGGTTGTTCAGCTTCAGGTCGGAGCATCCCTATCCCGATCAGGCGCATTACTTCTGGGAGGCGGTGGTGATGCTCTGCGGATTTCTGGCCTTTGCCTGGCTGATCGCCCGCTTGCGGCGGGCGCTGAATCAGGCGGACGAGCGCTTCTATCGGGTATTGGAGGAAATGCGTGCGGCGGTTTATGTCGCGGATGAGCGTCGCGACGAAATTGTTTACGCCAATCCCGAGATGCTCCGTATCGGCGGCAGTCCGAGCGCCATGACGCCGAGCGAATTTCAGCGCCAGTTTGTGCGCGAGACGGATGGCAGCGAAGCCGCGTCCACTCGACCCGATGCGACCTCTCCGTCCGGTACGCTGAGAAATCCGCGTACCGGACGCTGGTACCTGATGCGGGCCGGCTCGATTCCCTGGGGCTCGAATCCGGACGTCAAGCTGCGGGTGCTGACCGATATCACCGAGCGGAAAAACGCCGAGCTGCTGCGCGAGAAACACCTCGAAGTCATGCACCAGGCCGCCCAGTTGACGACGCTGGCCGAGATTGCCTCCACCCTGGCCCACGAAATCAACCAGCCGCTGATGGTCATTGCCACTTACACCGATGCCTGCCAACGCCTGCTGGATGCGCCGGGTGCCGACCACGCGGAAATCTCGCGGGTGATCGGGAAATGCCATGCCCAGGCGGTACGCGCGGCCGCTATCATCGAGCGCTTGCGTGAATTCATTCGCCAGCGGCAGCATCGCCCCGCCCCCTGCGACGCCAACGCCATGGTGACCGAGGCCGTCGACATCGTCCGGCCGCAACTCGACGAGGCGCAAGTCACCATCGACGTCGCCGTGGTCGCGCCGGGACCGGTCATCCTGGCCGACAAGATCTTGTTGGTCCAGGTGCTCGTCAACCTGCTGCGCAATGCCATCGATGCCATGCGCGATACGCCACCGGAAGCGCGCCTGATTTCCATTGCGGCAGCGGTGCAAGATGACGCTGCGGTGGTGTTTTCGGTTGCCGATTGCGGGCCGGGCTTGGCTGCCGCGACCATGGACGAAATCTTTGCCCCCTTCTTTACCACCAAGCCCGATGGTCTGGGCCTCGGCCTGACCATCTGCCGCTCCGTGGCCGAAGCCCATGGCGGTCGCTTGTGGGCCGCCGGCAACCCGGCGGGCGGCGCAAGCTTTTTCCTGTCCATGCCCGCCGGGAAGATGGAGCGATGAATCGGACATCATCCCAAACGGTGTTTATCGTCGACGACGACGACGATCTGCGCGATGCCCTCGCCATGCTCATGCGTGCGGTCGGCCTGCATGCCGAAACTTTCGCCTCAGCCAGGGATTTCCTCTATGGCTTCAATCCGCGCGACAGCGGTTGCCTGGTGCTCGACATCCGTATGCCGGGCATGACCGGACTGGACTTGCAGGCCGAGTTGCACAAGCGGCGCATCCGCCTGCCTATCGTTTTTCTCACGGGCCATGCTGACGTTCCGCTGGCGGTCCGTGCCATGAAGGCAGGGGCGGTCGACTTCATCCAGAAGCCGTTGGACGAACATCGTCTGGTCGTGGCGGTAATGAACGCGCTCAAGGCCGATGCCGATCAAAACCGGCTACCCACCCAGCCCGACGCGGAGCGTACCGACACGGCAGACAAGGCCGACAAATTGGCCTTGCTGTCGAAGCGGGAGCGCGATGTGCTGCAACTGTTGATCGATGGCAAGCAAAGCCGCGAGATCGCCGAGACGCTCTGCATCAGCCTGAAAACCATCGAATTTCACCGGGCGAACATTCGCGAAAAGCTTGGGGTCGCCAATCTGCCGGAGTTGTTCAAGCTCGTGCTGACAAAGTGAGCCGGTTCTATTGCTTGCCCTTGTTTGCCTCGCGCAGTGCCTTGGTAATGGCGTCGCCATCGTTCGCCGTTCCGCCAGCGCCGACTTTTGCGGATTCGCGCGCGGCATCGGCCGCCGCATCGTCCTGCAGCATCTTTTGGATGTCGATCATCTGGCCCTGCTCCTCCATCTGCGTCGCGGTGAGTTGCTTGTCGTGGCCGACCAGTTGCGGGAAGGCGATGACCAGGCCGACCATGATGATCTGGATGACGACGAAGGGGATCGCACCCCAATAGATCTGGCCGGTGGTGACCGGATCGGTGAGCTTGCCGGTCTGGTGGTCCTTGAACGGCATGGTGGGGGCCACCGAGCGCAGGTAGAACAGCGCGAAGCCAAAGGGCGGGTGCATGAAGGAAGTCTGCATGTTGATCGCCAGCAAAATGCCGAACCAGATCAGGTCGATGCCCAGCTTGTCCGCTACCGGGCCCAGCAAGGGCACGACGATGAAGCAAAGCTCGAAAAAATCGAGGAAGAAGGCGAGGAAGAAAATCAGCGCATTCACCACGATGAGGAAGCCCAACTGGCCGCCCGGCAGGTCGGTGAGCAGATGCTCGACCCAGACGTGACCATTCACGCCGTAGAAGGTCAGCGAGAACACGCGCGCGCCGACGAGGATGAAGACGACGAAGGTGGTGAGTTTGGCGGTCGAATCCATCGCCTGCTTGAGCAGGCTCCAGGAAAGGCGACGGCGCGAGAGCGCCATGATCAGCGCACCGGTCGCGCCCATCGCGCCGCCTTCGGTCGGCGTGGCGATGCCGATGAAGATGGTGCCGAGCACGAGGAAGATCAGCGCCAAGGGCGGAATCAGCACGAAGGTGACCTTCTCGGCCATCTTGGAAAACAGGCCGAGCTTGAACAGGCGGTTGGCGACGGCCAGCGCGAACGCGACCGCCATGCCGATGGACATCGCGACGACGATGAGTTCGTCGGTCGGCTTTTCGGCCGGCTGCTGATAGGTCCAGAACATGGCGGCGCCAACGGCGATGACGGTCATGACCAGCAGCGAAGTGCCGCCGGTCTTGCCGCTGGGTTCGCGGAAAGTGCGCGCCTCGGGCGGCAGGGCGGGCGCCGATTTCGGGTAGAAGATCGTCATGCCCATCACGTAGGCGAGGTACAAGCCGGTGAGCACGAAGCCGGGGATGAAGGCGCCCTTGTACATGTCGCCGACCGACTTGCCGAGCTGGTCGGCAATGATGATCAGCACCAGCGAGGGCGGAATGATCTGCGCCAGCGTGCCCGAGGCGGCGATCACGCCCGAGGCGAGCCGCCGGTCGTAACCGTAGCGCAGCATGATCGGCAGCGAGATCAGGCCCATCGAGATGACGGAAGCGGCGACGACGCCGGTGGTGGCGGCGAGCATGGCGCCGACGAAGATCACCGCGTAGGCCAGGCCGCCGCGCACCGGGCCGAAGAGTTGGCCGATGGTTTCGAGCAGATCCTCGGCCATGCCGGAGCGTTCGAGGATCAGCCCCATAAAGGTAAAGAAGGGGATGGCCAGCAGCGTGTCGTTGTTCATGATGCCGCCGAAGATGCGTTCCGGCAGCGCCTGGAAGAAGGTGGGCTGGAACAGGCCCAGCTCAATGCCGACCCAGCCGAAGATGACGCCGTTGGCGGCCAGCGCGAAGGCGACGGGAAAGCCGAGCAGCAGAAAGAACACCAGAGAAGCGAAGATGATCGGCGCCATGTTGGCGATGAGGAATTCCGTCACTTGGCGTCTCCTTTTTCGGTCTGGCCGACGGCCATGTCATGGTTCATATGCACGATGTCGGCGACTTCGGGCGCGACCTGATGCTTTTTGATTTCGGCCGCCAACTCCTCTTCGGCGCTCGGGCCGCCTTCCTTCACCAGCGGATTCGGCGCGGCGCCGGTCAGGAAGGCCAGGCGCTTGATGAGTTCGGAACACGCCTGGAGGATGAGCAGGGCAAAACCGATGGGCATCAGCAGCCGCACCGGCCAACGAATCAGTCCGCCGGGGTTGGGCGAGCCCTCGCCGGTATGCCAGGCATTCATGAACACTGGCCAGGAGAGGTAGGCGATGATCAATGCCATCGGCAGCAGGAAGACGAGGAAACCGAAGACGTCGATCCAGTTCTGCGCGCGCGCGGAGAGCCGGCCGGCAACCACGTCGATGCGGATGTGCTCGTTTTTCTTTAGCACGTAGGCGGCGCAAAAGAGAAAGATCGCCGAGAAGAGATACCACTGGATTTCCAGCATCGCGTTCGAACTCAGGTTGAACGCGAAGCGCGACACGGCATTGCCGGCGCTGATGACCACGACGATCAGCACCAGCCAGATGGCTAGGCGACCGACGCGTTCGCTCAAGGCATCGATCAGACGCGAGAATTGCAGCAGGAAATTCATCGACTCTCTCCTCTGGGGCCAGGGACAGGGGCGGGATAGCCACCTCTGCGGACCGTGTTCCCATCCGTAATGTTATTGTCGGGGCGGCGCAATGTTAATGGCTAAATCCGGTCTTGACCATAGTATTGTGGAAAGCCGCAAGCCTGTGCAGATGCGGGATGCCGCTGTGCGGCAGGGGCCTGCAAGCCGCGTGATAAAATCGTCCTTCCTCTTTCCCTGCACCGGGCCAACGCCATGTTTTCCAAGCAAAATACCCTCGCCAAGACCGACCCCGAACTGTTCGCCGCCATTCAGGACGAAAACCGTCGCCAGGAAGATCACATCGAGTTGATCGCCTCGGAAAACTATGTCTCCTGGCCCGTGATGGAAGCTCAGGGCTCCCAGCTCACCAACAAATACGCCGAAGGCTATCCGGGCAAGCGCTACTACGGCGGTTGCGAGTATGTCGACGTCGCCGAGCAACTGGCCATCGACCGCGCCAAAAAGCTGTTCGGCGCCGATGCCGCCAACGTCCAGCCGAACTCCGGCTCGCAGGCCAACCAGGCCGTGTTCATGGCCTTCCTCAAGCCGGGCGACACCATCCTCGGCATGAACCTCGCCGCTGGCGGCCACCTGACGCATGGCATGGCGCTCAACATGTCCGGCAAGTGGTTCAACGTCGTGCCCTACGGCCTCGACGAAAACGAGGCCATCGACTACAAGGAAGTCGAGCGCCTCGCCCGCGAGCACAAGCCCAAGCTGATCATCGCCGGCGCCTCGGCCTATGCCCTGCGCATCGACTTCGAATGCTTCGCCAAGATCGCCAAGGATGTCGGCGCGATCTTCATGGTGGACATGGCCCACTATGCTGGCCTCGTCGCCGCCGGCTTCTACCCCAACCCGGTGCCGCACGCCGATGTCGTCACCTCGACCACGCACAAGACCCTGCGCGGCCCGCGCGGCGGCCTGATCCTGATGAAGGCCGAACACGAGAAGGCGATCAATTCCGCGATCTTCCCCGGCCTGCAAGGCGGCCCGCTGATGCACGTCATCGCCGCCAAGGCCGCCGCCTTCAAGGAAGCGATGACGCCCGAGTTCAAGAACTACCAGGAACAGGTGATCGAGAACGCCCAGGTGATGGCCAAGGTGCTCAAGCAACGCGGTCTGCGCATCGTCTCCGGCCGCACCGAGAGCCATGTCTTCCTCGTCGACCTGCAAGCCAAGAACATCACCGGCAAGGACGCCGAGGCGGCGCTGGGCAAAGCGCACATCACCGTCAACAAGAACGCCATCCCCAACGACCCGCAGAAGCCTTTCGTCACCAGCGGCATCCGCGTCGGCACGCCGGCGATGACCACGCGCGGCTTCACCGAGATCGAAGCCGAGACCGTCGCCAACCTGATCGCCGACGTGCTCGACGCGCCGGCCGACGAGGCGGTGCTCGCCAAGGTGCGCGAGCAGGTGACGGCGCTCTGCAAGAAGTTCCCCGTATACGGCTAAGCGGCGATGCGCTGTCCTTACTGCAACGAGGACAACACTCAGGTCGTCGACACGCGCGAAAACGAGGAAGGCGATACCGTACGTCGCCGGCGCCGCTGTCTCGCCTGCGACAAGCGCTTCACCACCTACGAGCGTGTCGAGCTGCAACTGCCGCTGGTGGTGAAGAAGAACGGCAGCCGCGTCGACTACGACCGCGACAAACTCAAGTCGAGCATGATGCTGGCCCTGCGCAAGCGGCCCGTCACAGCCGAAGGCGTCGAATCCGCGCTCGACCGCATCGAGGACAAGCTGGTGCAGCTCGCCGAACGCGAAGTCGCCTCCGACCGCGTCGGCGAACTGGTGATGCGCGAGCTGAAGAAGCTCGACAAGGTCGCCTACATTCGCTTCGCCTCGGTCTATCGCAACTTCGCCGACGTCGACGAATTCTCCGACGCAATCCGCGAGGTCAAACGACCGCGCGTCGCGCGGCCCAAACCGGCCTAGCCGCCGTTTCGCCAGCGCCGAGTTTCATGGCTTTTTCCGCCGCCGACCACGCCTTCATGGCCCGTGCCCTGCAACTGGCGGAGCAAGGGCTTTACAGCACCGCGCCCAATCCGCGCGTCGGCTGCGTCCTCGTCAAGGACGGCACCGTCGTCGGCGAGGGCTGGCACGAAAAAGCCGGCCAGCCACACGCGGAAGTCCATGCCCTGGCCGCCGCCGGCAGCGCGGCGCACGGCGCCACCGCCTACGTCACGCTCGAACCCTGTAGCCACCACGGCCGCACACCGCCCTGCGCCGACGCTCTGATCGCCGCCGGTGTCGCCCGCGTCGTCGCAGCGATGCGCGACCCGAATCCGCTGGTCGCCGGTCAGGGCCTGGCACGGCTTGCCGCCGCCGGCATCGGCGTCGACTGCGGCTTGCTGGAAACCGCGGCGCGCGAACTCAACATCGGTTTCGTCGCGCGCATGACGCGCGGCCAACCCTGGGTGCGCCTGAAAGTCGCCCTGAGCCTGGACGGCAAGACCGCTTTGAACAACGGCATCTCGCAATGGATCACCGGCGCGGATGCGCGCCGCGACGTGCACGCCTGGCGCGCGCGCTCCTGCGCCGTGCTGACGGGCAGCGGCACGGTGCGCGACGACGATCCCCGGCTCAACGTGCGCGATGTCGCAACGTCGCGTCAGCCGCGTCCGGTGATCGTCGATAGCCGGCTCGAAACGCCGCTCGACGCCAAGATTCTGGCAGGACCGGCGCTGATCTTCACCGCCAGCCGCGTCGCCGGAAAGATCGCCGAACTTGCCGCGCGCGGCATCGACGTGACGGTAGTGCCGGGCGCCGACGGCAAGGTCGACCTCGCCGCGATGCTGATGGAACTCGGCAGTCGCGGCATCAACGAAGTGCTCGTCGAAGCCGGTGCGACGCTCTCCGGCGCGCTGCTCGGCGCCGGCCTGGTCGACGAGTTGCTGATCTATCAGGCGCCGGTGCTGCTCGGCAACCAGGCGCGCGGCATGGACAAGCTGTCCGAACTGTTCGACCTGGCCCTGGCTCGACGCCTGAACGTCATTGAGCGGCGCATGGTCGGCGTAGATCAGCGCATCCGCGCGCGGCTGGCGTGAGTTCCGCGCCGCCGCCGCAAACCGTTTCAACCACCCATCGGAGAACACACATGTCATCCACCACCACCGCCAGCGGACTCGAAATCGAAGACCTCGTCGAAGGCACGGGCGATGCCGCCAGCGCCGGCCAGACCGTCTCGGTGCATTACACCGGCTGGCTCACCGACGGCAGCAAGTTTGATTCGAGCAAGGACCGCAATGAGCCTTTCGACTTCCCGCTCGGCGGCCGCCGCGTCATTGCCGGCTGGGACGAAGGCGTGCAAGGCATGAAGGTCGGCGGCACGCGCAAGCTCACCATCCCGCCGCAACTCGGCTACGGCGCACGCGGCGCCGGCGGCGTGATCCCGCCGAACGCAACATTGGTGTTCGAGGTGGAGTTGCTGGAGATTCTGTAAGCCCTGCTCAAGGGCTTTTCGCATCCCGTCTTGAATTACGTCACGGGCTGAGTGACCGGCATTGCACCGGTCACTTGCTCCCCAACTCAGGCAACGGTTTTGGGCTTGATATCCTTGGTGTACTGCTCGAAACTCACAACCTGTTTTTCAGCTTCTTCGACGGTGATGGCGTAAACCTGCTGCAAGGTGGTCAGCAATGCATCACGTTTGCCCGCGATGGACTCCAAATGCGCATTGGTGATCTTGCCCCAGCGGACCTTCAGCTTCCCCTTGAATTCATCCCAATTGCTTTCCGCGCTTTCCCACGTCATCGCCATAACAAGCTCCTTATCCATTCGATTCAATCGGCGAAATCGCCAATCGAGCATCTGTTTGTTGTGGCCTTTGGCCTGCCGGGATGGTTTAAGAAACCCTGCAAGACTTCATGCAAACTTGAGACGTGAGCCCAAGCTACTCCCTTTGGGACAAGCTGACTGTTACATAGCGCACATAGGCCATCCCGTCCCACCAGTCCCAAGGACGGCGGGAGTGGGACGGTGATCGGGCGCTACGTCACTATGGAAAGTCGGGGCGAAAAACTCGGCGCTGATGGGACGGCGGCAGGCGACCCTAAGCGGAAGTTGCTGGTCTTGGAAAGCAGACGTTCAGAACGTCCGCTGCAACGATTTGTTAGCCGCCGCCTGGAACTGCGCAGAACTTCTAGACAAATGAAATTTCCTCGCCCTTGATCCTGACAGTTTTCTCGATCGAAAAGAACTCCTTCTCGTCTTGCCCATGCAGGTATACCAACCTGTAAGGAAACAGTAGCTCGTCGCCGTTGATTTGGTCGCGAATTTTGCTTTCGGCATCATTGGCTGTCACAGCTAGCGTTATCGGCTTGATTGCCTTTTTTCCAGGCGGCAGCTCGCAACTGCTCTTGAAGCCATCATCTGAGATTTTCACTTCGCAGCTCCCAACGTTCTCGACTTTCACCCAGAACTGAATTGTTGGCGGCTCCGAGTCCAAGCATAGTTCCAGCATCCGATCTTCTTCGCCTCCCGTATGTAAGGCAACGTCCAAGTAGGGCTTCCCCGCCTCGGGTTTCTCACCTTGCGCTTTTGCAGGCTTCCGTTTGATTGAATCGAAAATTTGCCCAAATGTTGGCCGCCTTTCATCGTTGTACGGCAAACCTTCAAGCCTGCTGACGAGATCAATGCAAAACTCAGAAAAGTTACTTCTCGACCAGCCCAGGTGCAATGACGAATCACCATCGTCGTAAATCACTCCGTAGTTTTTCGTAACGGACCAGCTGTTCTTCGAAGTCGCGACGAGCCGAGCTCCGCCTCCCTGTTCAGCCAACTGAAGATTTCCGTCTTCTGTCAGGTAGATATTGACTTCGTCGATTGGCTTCGCGAGCGGCGTATGGTGTTTCGCATCACTGCGGTCCGACGGATCGCAGTGATGGCGCACGATTAAGCCAGTTATGGAATGGTCCTCATCGTACCGAAGCACTATTCCACCACTGAACCCCTTTACGTCTTTTCCGGATGACAGCTCTGCCAAGATGGACGCTTTGTTGGTATCTGATGCCTTAAGCTCAATGAAGACTATTCCGCAGCTGTAATGTTGGTGAAGCTGATCTGAAAACTTCGATGTCTGACGAAGCTTTTCTAGAGCATCGGATACATTGTCTTTCGTTAGTCGGGCTTTTACCTCATATAGCGCCACAACATGCTTGGCTGGGATGGCCCTGAACCGACCTTGGGCACTGGAATCCTCATTTCCTTCCGTCCATAGAACAGGTGAATTAAGTGCATCGTAAACGATGATGTCGTAGTGATAGAGTTTTCCGGCATCTTCGTATAGGTTCGGAATTATGTAGCCCGAAGTAACCCCGAACTTTTTCGGCAAAAATTCAGACAGCCATTTCCTAAGGTAGGCTTCAACTCCGCTGCCATGGGCTGTACGAACAGGCCGATTAAGTGTTTGTTCGGCAATTTTGTCGAATTCAGCAAGTATGTCTTTGCGATTGCGATGAAATTCTCGCCAACCGAATTGCCCATAGCAGCCATCCATATCGCTCACAGTGTTCGTACTCCCTCGACTAGGAGGCTAGCAGTTATTCACACGCAGAAACGTCAAGGTTATTACTAATAACACGGACACGGGCAGAATACCTCTAACCATCTGAATGACATTAAGACTACCCATTATGGGTCTCCATATCAATGTTTAATCATACGGACAGGACGTCGACGTCGGCTTTTTGGAATATCTGACTCGGGCTGCTTCTGGCCGCTTCCGGCCATCGCCCCAGCGCCGACATTTCAACCAGGCGCGACAATCATTGTGCTGCGGCCAGTTCTCCGGCGGGCTTTCTGCGGGACGCCCGTGCCGGTTTGGCGGAAACGGTTGCCGGCACAGCGTGCAGTCTCACGCCGTGTCAAACAACTCGCCGAACTCGAAATACGCGTAAACCGCCATCTCGAAAAGATGGGCTTCGCATGGAAGTGAGGGAAGGTGCGGCGGGTCAAGCAGGGGGTGATGCAGAAGCTGCTGACCGGATGTGGTCGCCATGTCGCCCACAATGGCTACAATGGCTACTGTATCCACAAACCAAGGGGAGCCCCGATGAAGACCATGACCGCGCGCGACGCCAAGAACCGTTTTGGCGAATTTCTCGATCTGGCGCGGCGCGAGCCCGTCGTCGTCACAAAAAACGACCGCCCGGTCGGCATCATGATCTCGATCGAGGACGCGGCGGACACGCTCATCCCCGAGTTGTTCATGGACAAGGAGGCGGGCTACGACGAGTGGCTCGCGGCGAAGGTGGGGAAAACCCTCCAGCGTGTCGACGCCGGGAAGGCCACGTTGCATTCCCATGCCGACGCGCTGGCCGCCCTCGACGCCCGCATCGAAGCGAAGCGCGCCCGTAAGGCCGCGTAGGAATGGAGATCGTCTGGACCGAGGAGGCCATCGATGACCTCGCGGAAATCGTCGCCTACTATTACGCCGAGGCTAGCCCTCGCACCGCCGAATCCGTCCGGCGCCGCATCATCGAGCAGATCGATGGTCTGCCACCTTTCCCTGAGCGCATCCGGGTCAGCGAGCGGATTCCGGGGACGCGCGAGCTGGTGGTGAACCGACTTCCCTACATCGTTTTCGTCAAGGTTCTGCCGACCTCCCTGGTGATCCTGAACGTCGTGCATACGGCGCGCAAGTTTCCGGGGTAGGCGCCGTCCCGCTGGCGCCGAGTTTCCCCACCTACACCGACGCGCGCCGCTCGAAGCCGCTGAATTCTCCGCTGCCCAGTTCGACCGCGACATGCTCGACCACGGCGGCAGGTGGGCCGCGTCGCGCCCAGTTCATGATCGCGGCGACTTGCTCCGGCGTGCCGGCGACCATCGCTTCGACGCTGCCGTCGGCGCGGTTGCGCACCCAGCCGGCGACGCCGAGCAGTTGCGCTTCGCGCGCCATGCAGACGCGGTAGGCGACGCCCTGCACCTTGCCGGTGATGACGAGGTGCCGGATTTCCATTATTTGACTTGCATGCCAGGCGTGGCGCCGGAATCGGGGGAGAGAATGTAAAGGCCGCCGGTCTTGCCTTCGGGATCGGAGGCGGCGAGCACCATGCCTTCGCTCATGCCGAACTTCATCTTGCGCGGCGCGAGGTTGGCGACCATGACGGTGAGGCGGCCGACCAGCGTCGCCGGATCGTAGGCGGACTTGATGCCGGCGAAGACTTGCCGGGTGCCCAGGGGGCCGAGGTCGAGGCTGAGCTTCAACAGCTTCTCGGCGCCTTCCACATGTTCCGCGTTGGCGATGCGGGCGATGCGCAGGTCGACCTTGGCGAAGTCGTCGATGGAGATGTGGGCGGGCTGTTGCATCTTGTCCTCGGTCTGTTGTTGGTGCTGGGCATGGCGCTGAGGCGATTGCGGATCGGAAGTCGGCGCTGGCGGGACGGCAAGCGATTCCTTGTTGGCGGCGAGGAGCGCCTCGATCTGCTTGCCTTCGATGCGCGTCATCAGGTGTTCGTAGGGCTGGACCGCGTGGCCGGACGGCAGCAGTTGCGCGGCATCGGCCCAGACGAGCGGGGCGACGCCCAGGAAGGCTTCGGCGCGCTCGGCGAGCTTGGGCAGCACGGGTTTCAAGCAAACCGTCAGCAGGCGGAAGGCGTTGATGAGGATGGAGCAGACTTCGTGCAGCTTGGCGTCCTGGCCCTCCTTCTTGGCGAGTTCCCAGGGCTTGTTCTGGTCCACGTATTGGTTGATCTGGTCGGCCAGCGCCATGACGCGGCGCATCGCACGCGCGAAGTCGCGCTGCTCGTAGTGCTCGGCGATCTCCGCCGCCACTGCGCGCAGGCCGGGCAACTCAGCATCGAAGCGGTCGGCGAGCGGTTCCGCGACGAGCTTGCCGTCAAAGCGCTTGGCGATGAAGCCGGCGGCGCGGCTGGCGATGTTGATGTACTTGCCGACAAGGTCGCTGTTCACGCGGCTGACGAAGTCGTCGAGATTGAGGTCGATGTCCTCCATCGTGCCGTTGAGCTTGGCGGCGAAGTAGTAGCGCAGCCATTCCGGATTCAAGCCTTGGGCGAGATACGACTCAGCGGTGATGAAGGTGCCGCGCGACTTGCTCATCTTCGCGCCGTCGACGGTGAGGAAGCCGTGGGCGAAGACGTTGGTCGGCGTGCGGTAGCCGGCGTGCCGCAGTTCGGCGGGCCAGAACAGGGCGTGGAAATAGAGGATGTCCTTGCCGATGAAGTGGTAAAGCTCGGCCTTGGAATCGGGCTTCCACCAATCGTCGAAATTCAGGCCCTGCTTGGCGCAGAAGTGCTTGAAGGAACCCATGTAGCCGATGGGCGCGTCGAGCCAGACGTAGAAATATTTCCCCGGGGCGCCGGGAATCTCGAAACCGAAATAAGGCGCGTCGCGCGAGATGTCCCAGTCGGTGAGTTTGTTCTCGCCTGCGTCGCCAAGCCACTCGTGCAGCTTGTTGGCGGCTTCGGTTTGCAGGCTGCCCTGGCGTGTCCATTCGCGCAGGAACGTCTGGCAGCGCGGGTCGGAGAGTTTAAAGAAATAGTGATCCGAGGTTTTCAGCACCGGCTGCGCGCCGGACACGGCCGAATAGGGATGCTTCAGTTCGGTCGGCGCGTAGGCGGCGCCGCAGGCTTCGCAGGAATCGCCGTACTGGTCTTTCGCGCCGCACTTCGGACACTCACCCTTGATGAAGCGGTCGGGCAGGAACATCTGCTTGACCGGGTCGTAGTACTGCTCGATGGCGCGCACCTCGATCAGGCCGGCGGCCTGCAACTTGGCGTAGATGTCTTCCGCATAGAAGCGCGTCTCGTCGGAGTGCGTCGAGTGGTAGTTGTCGAAGGCGACGTGGAAGCCGGCGAAGTCGCGGCTGTGCTCGCCATGCACGCGGGCGATGAGTTGCTCCGGCGTGATGCCTTCCTTCTCCGCGCGCAGCATGATCGGCGTGCCGTGCGTGTCGTCGGCGCAGACGTACCAGCACTCATTGCCGCGCATCTTCTGGAAGCGCACCCAGATGTCGGTCTGGATGTACTCGACGAGGTGGCCAAGATGGATGGCGCCGTTGGCATACGGCAGGGCGGAGGTGACGAGAATCTGGCGGGCGGTCATGGCGGCGGCAATCGATATTGGCGGAGCGCAGGATTCTACTGCGCCATGCCTGCGGCGGCTGCGGGCTAGGCGGTTGCCCGCTCCAGCGCCGCGAGCCAGGCGAGCGCCGCGTCCCGCGAAGCGCCGCACATTTCCGTCGAGGGCTGAAGGCCGCCGCAACAGGCGGGGCGTTCGGGCCGGCCGAACAGCGCGCAGCGCAAGTCGGCGTCGAGGTGGCGGCAAGCGACGCCCGCCGGTTTCGCCAGACTGGAGATCGAGGGCGCGATGCAGCAGGCGGCGCAACCGGGGCGACAGGCGGGTGCGGCGCTCAAGACCGTCCGCCGCTCAATTGCAGGTAGGCCGTATGCAGTTGCGCGACGCGGGCTTGCAGCGCATCCAGAGCGCCGACGTTTTCGATTACGTCGTCGGCTGTGGCGAGGCGCGCGGCGCGACTGGCTTGCGCGGCCATGATAGCCAGCACCTCTTCCCGCGTCAGGGCGCTACGCGCCATCGTGCGGGCGATCTGGATTTCTTCGGGGCAGTCGACTACTGCGACGCGATCCACCCGCGCGCGATAAGCGCCGGATTCGATCAACAGGGGCACGACCAGAATCGCGTAGGCAAACTCGGCGCTGGCGAGACGGCGCGCGCTCTCGGCGCGGATCAAAGGATGCAGGATGGCTTCCAGTTGCGCCCGCGCCGCCGGGTCGGCAAAGACGCGCCGCCGCATTGCGACGCGGTCGAGCGCGCCCGCTGGCGTCAGCGCGTCTGCGCCGAAGGCGGCCCGCAGCGGCGCGATGGCCGCGCCGTCCGGGGCCGTCAGTTCATGGGCGATGACATCTGTATCGACGACCGGTGCGCCCAAGGCGGCGAAAGCGTTGGCGGCCGCGCTCTTGCCGCTGCCGATGCCGCCTGTCAGCCCGACAAGCAGCGTCATCGACTATCGCAGTCGGCGAGTCCGGCCTGCGGCAGCAGACTGAGCAGGTCGGGCAGCTTGCGCACCAGATCCTCGGCGGGCGCGCGCAATTCGACGGCGACCCGATCCGCCGGCATTTCGCGTTGAACCATGCGCGCCGAACGTACGTTTTTGCGCGTGGTGGCTTGCATAAACTCTTCGGCACCCTGCTGATTGCGGAATATGCCGAGCGAGATAGCAAAAGGGCCAAACGAAGAGTTCTCGACGATCTGCCCTTCATTGACCCCCAACTGGCGCAGTTCCGTGCGTTTTTTCTCCGCCGCCGCACGCGAGGCCAGTTCGGGAACCACGATCCAGTAGACCGGGGCCTGCTTCAACGGCACCACGCTCGCATCCCAGCCTGGTACCTCCGTCACCCGGTTTCTGAGCGTTTCCGCTTCGGCGGCGGCAAGACCTTCGATACGCTTGCAGGCGGCACCGCCTGCCGCACCGGCCACCGCAACAGGTGCGGGCAGCGCGTCGGTGTTGACGACGCGCAGGCGCTCGGGTTGCAGTTGGCGGACAAGGCGCTCGGGTTCGCGCCCTTCCCCCCGTCCGCCCAGATAGCCCTGGGCCCAGGCGTAGAGCACCAGATTGGCGAACAACAGGAGGAAGAAGGCGATGCGCATGGCGGCTTTCAGCCAACCTTGGGCAGATGCGCCAGCGAGGCCTGGATCGCCTCGGCCGGATACTCGAAGTCCTCCAACTTGCCGGCGAAATAGCTCTCGAAGGCGCTCATGTCGAAATGGCCATGGCCGGAGAGATTGAAGAATAGCGTCTTCGGTTCGCCGCTGGCCTTGCAGCGCAATGCCTCGTCGATGCAGGCGCGGATGCCGTGGCAGGACTCCGGCGCGGGGATGATGCCTTCCGCGCGGGCGAACATCACGCCGGCTTCGAAGGTCGCCACCTGCGGTACGGCGACCGCCTCGATCAACTTCTCATGGAAAAGCTGCGAGACCAGCGGGCTGTCGCCGTGATAGCGCAGGCCGCCGGCATGGATGCCCGGTGGCATGAAGTCGTGGCCCAGCGTGTACATCTTCATCAGCGGCGTGAAGCCGGTGGCGTCGCCGTGGTCGTAGGCATACACGCCCTTGGTCAGGGTCGGGCAGGAGGCCGGTTCGACCGCGACCATGCGGATCTTCTGCGCGCGCTTGTCGCCCGCCGCCGCATCGCCGAGGAAGGGGAAGGCAACGCCGCCGAAATTGGAGCCGCCGCCGCAGGGGGCGAAGATCATGTCGGGATATTCCCCGATCTTCTCGAACTGCTTCTTGGCTTCGAGGCCGACGATAGTCTGGTGCAGGATGACGTGGTTGAGCACCGAGCCCAGCGCGTATTTGCTGCCCGGGGTATTGACCACTTCCTCGACCGCCTCGGAAATCGCAATGCCCAGGCTGCCCGGATTGTTCGGGTCTTTGGCCAGGAGGTCGCGGCCGGTCTTGGTCAGATTGGTCGGGCTGGCCAGCACCTCGCCGCCCCAGGTCTGCATCATCAGGCGCCGATAGGGTTTCTGGTCGTAGCTGACCTTGACCATGTAGATGCGCACCGGCAGGCCGAACATCTGGCCGGCGAAGGACAGCGAGGAACCCCACTGGCCGGCGCCGGTTTCAGTGACCAAGCGCTTGGTGCCGGCGATCTTGTTCAAGTAGGCCTGCGGCACGGCGGAGTTGGGCTTATGCGAACCGGCTGGCGACACACCTTCGTTCTTGTAGAAGATCTTGGCCGGTGTGCCCAACATCTGCTCCAGGCGTTCGGCGCGGCACAGCGGGCTCGGGCGCCACAGCGCATAGACCTTGCGCACCTCGTCCGGAATCGGAATCCAGCGTTCGGCAGACATCTCCTGTTCCAGCACCGGGCCGGGGAAAATCGCCAGCATCTGCTCCGGGCCGACCGGCTGGCCGTCCGGGCCGAGCGGCGGGGCCGGCGGATTGTTCAGGTCCGCAGCGATGTTGTACCAATGTGTCGGAATCTCGGATTCGTCAAGAATGACGCGCGTCTGGCTCATGCTTCCCTCCCGCAGGTTTATTTTTGGAAAAAGCGCAACCATACTGCAACCGTGGGAACGGTCAAGCGCGAGGAAGCAGGAATCGCTGCGATATTTCGTCGATCTCGGTTATTCTGGCTATATCTCGCCGACATCATGGGAGCCCGGTCATGAAAAAAATGCTGTTGCTCGCCGCCAGCCTGGTTATGCTGTCCGAGGCGCAGGCAGCGGACTTTGCCTGTATGGAGGATTGCTTCCGTCAGGGTTATGGACGCGGCCACTGTATGGCCGTTTGCGACAACCGTCCCGCCCCGGGCCCCGGTATGCTCGACCAGCCCAGCTTGCCGAAAAACCCTGCTTTCGATCAGTTGCAGCGGGATAGCGCGCCGCAGCAACGTGCTTTGCCGCAAGTGGCAGACCCGAAATGCATCGCCGACTGCCGGAAAATGGGCTACAACTATTCGCTGTGCAGGAGAAATTGTTCCTATTGAGCGTTATGACAAGCATTGCTGACCAGAGGGGTTTTTGTCACAATCCCCGGCTCGCATCGTTGCCATGGGGAATCTCGCCGTGTCCGTACCACGTCTTCGTTTCTTAGCGCTCGCGCTGTCTCTCGCCCTCCCCACTGCCGCCCAGGCATTCAAGTTTTCCGACGAGGAAGCGAAGGATCAGGCCGAAGCCGCTGCACGCAGCGCCCCGCGCCCCGTCGCCGTCAGCCCCGCCTGCAAGGAGCGCCTGAAGAAGGAAAAGGTCATGGTGCTGGTGGCCGAGCGCGGCAACCACGGCATGAATGCCGACCAGGGTCGTTACGGCCTGCACTTCCAGGCCATCGACCGCCGCCTGCAACAACAGGGCATGCGCACCATGAGTCAGGCCGAGATCAAGCGGCAGGTGGCCCAAGCTGAGATCGACGCGCACTTTCGCAATGATCCCGATGCCGCACTGGCGGCGGCGCAAAAGCATGGCGCCAGCCTGACTTTGCGTGGCGTCATCAGTTCGCGCCAGGGTATCAACCCCATGCTGCGCATCAACGAGGTCTACATCAACATGAACTTCAGCCTGGTCGGTTCCAATGGCCGTTACCTCGCCGAAGCCAGCGCGAGTTCCGATTCGTATTCCGGTGGCGATACCGTCGGCATGGCGCTGACGCTCATCAACGAGCAGGCCGATGCCGTAGTCGGCAGTTTGCTGCGCGGCTATTGCGGCGCAGCCGCTAAATAATTCTCTTTTTTGGGATCTGTCATGACACCTGTAATCCGTCGTTTTGCTCTGCCTGTCTTGCTTGCCATGGGTTGCATGCTGCCCGCCTGGGCCCAGCCCGTGTTCGAGAATCCCTCGCCGACCGCCGGTTCGGACACCTCGCAAAAGGCCAACCAGATGGCCGACAAGGGCATGTACCGCGATGTCCAGTACGCCAATGCCGGACGCAAGGGTCCGACGCTGGTGGTGATTCCCGGCGACATCAAGAGCAACAACGCCAGCTTCACGCAAAAATTCGGCCCCAACAACATCGCCGATTTCGGCGAACTCGAATTGGGCAAGGCCAATTTCGGCATCCTCGAACGCAGCGACCTCGGCTCCTTGCAACAGGAGTTCCAGCTTGCCTACACCATGGGCGATCCCGATCAGGCGCGCAAGTATCTGCAGAAGGGCAAGCTGAAGACGACCAAGTGGGTGGTCAAGTTCGACGTGTTGAAGGCCGAGCAAGTGGCACGCGCGCAGGAGGGTTTCGACGGCGGCGCGGTCGGTAGCCTATTGTCGATTCTGGGGGGCGGTCGCGGCGGCGCGGCGGCCGGCACGGTGGTCGGCTCGGTCCAGACGGGCGAGGCAACCGGCGTGTGGATCATCGGCATGCGCTACAAGATTCTCGACGCCAGCACCACCGAGCAGGTCGCCACCGGCTACACCGAGGAGAAGATGGAAGTCGGCGCCAAGTCCTCGTCGGTGCTCGGCGTGTCCTCCGGCCAGCAGGGCGGTCTGACGCTCGACGGCATGGTGCAACGCTTGATCCAGAAGCTCGTCTGGGAAATCGATTCGAAGCACAAGTAAGGTAACGCGCACATCGCGCAACGCAAACTCAGGGAGAAGTTCGCATGAAAATCCGCACCATCCGCCTCGCCGTGCTCGGCGCCTGCGCCAGCTTGGCGCTGATCGGTTGCCAGACCACTTCGCCGAAACCGGGCAACGACAACAATCCTTCGCCCACGGCAGGCTCGGACACCTCGCAGAAAGCCAACGCGATGGCGGACAAGGCGATGTACAAGCCCATCGAGTATGCCAATGCGAACGTCAAGGGACCGAAGCTGGTCATCATCCCCGGCGAGATCAAGAGCAACAACGCCACCTTCACGCAGAAGTTCGGCCCCAACAACATCGCCGATTTCGCCGAACTCGAACTCGGCAAGGCCAATTTTGGCGTGCTGGAGCGCTCCGACCTCGGCTCCTTGCTCAACGAATTCCAGCTCGCCTACACCATGGGCGATCCCAATGCTGCACGCAAGTATCTGCAAAAGGGCAAGTTGAAGACGACCAAATGGGTGGTGAAGTTCGACATCCTCAAGGCCGAACAGGTGGCACAAGCCCAGGAAGGCTTCGACGGCCGCGCGGCCGGCCAGTTGCTGAGCATCCTGGCGCCCGGCACGGGCGGAGCGGTCGCCGGCACAGTTGCCGGTTCGGTCAAGACCAGCGAAGGTACGGGCGTGTGGATCATCGGCATGCGCTACAAGGTGCTCGACGCCAACACCACCGAGCAGGTCGCCACCGGCTATACCGAAGAGAAGATGGAAGTGGGATCGAAATCCTCCTCCGTCATGGGCGTGTCCTCCAGCGCTCAAGGTGGCCTGACGCTCGACGGCATGGTGCAGCGCCTGGTGCAGAAACTCGTGTGGGAAATCGACTCGAAGCACAAGGGCTCGGCACCCGCGCCTGCCGCCGCGCCGGCAACCCCGGAAAAGAAGGCGGCACCCGCCGCCAAGAAGCCGGCGCCGAAGGCGAAGGCCACGACCAAGACGCAGACCACCACCCCGCAGTAAGGAGAACAGACGGCCATGGCGCTTCCGCAAAAACTCGGCAAGTACGAAATCCGCCGCGAACTGGGCAGCGGCGCCATGGGCGTCGTCTATGAAGGTTGGGATCCCGGCATCGAGCGCCGGGTGGCGATCAAGACCGTCAAGCGCGAGCAGCTCGACCGCGCCGAGGCGGGCGAGATTCTCGCGCGCTTCCAGCGCGAGGCGCAGGCCGCAGGCCGTCTCTCGCATCCCAACATCGTCGCGATCTACGAGTACGGCGAAGAAGTGGATGCCAACGGCGGCAGCACGGCCTTCATCGCCATGGAATTCATCGAAGGCCGCGAACTGAAGGACTACTTCGACGCCAACGAACGCTTCGCCCTGCCCGAAGTCGGCCGCATCATGACGCAACTGCTGGCGGCGCTTGGTCACGCGCATCAGCACGGCATCGTGCATCGCGACATCAAGCCCGCCAACATCATCCTGCTCAAGGACGGCACGGTGAAAGTGGCGGATTTCGGCATCGCGCGCATCGAATCGTCCAACCTTACCCAGGCCGGCTCGGTGCTCGGCACGCCGGCCTACATGTCGCCCGAACAGTTCATGGGCCAGACCGTCGATGGCCGCTCCGACCTGTTCTCGGCCGGCGTGATCCTCTACCAGTTCCTCACCGGCGACAAGCCTTTCACCGGCACGCTCACCACCATCATGCACAAGGTGCTGAAGGAAGATCCGCCGGCGCCGTCGGAGTTGAACGTCCAGGTGCCGCGTCCATTCGACGCGCTGGTGCGGCAGGCGCTGGCGAAGCGGCCAGAGGAGCGCTTCCAGACCGCGCAGATGTTTGCCGCCGCCATCGGCGCGGCCATCGCCAACAAACCGGCCGTAGCCGCCGACGCCACGCTGGTGGGCGACGACGCGACGGTTGCCGACCTCACCGCCGCGAACCTGAACCTGGCCGACGCGACCGTCGCCAACGCCGCGCCGGCCGCTACGCGCGTCGTTTCGCCGAGTCCTCCCCGGTCTGCGCCTTTGCCAACGCCCGCGTCCGTCGCGCCCAGCGCGTCGAAAGCGCCCGTCTTCGCACTGGCCGGCATCGCTGCGCTCGCCATCGCGGGCGGTGCGTTCTGGATGCTGAAAGGCGGCGAGGCCCCCCCGGCACCGGGAGCCGTCGTCGTCCCCGGCCCCAGCGCCGCCGTTGCGCCAGCGCCGAGTTTGCCCACAGCAGCGCCGATGAGCGACTCGCTCGCCATCACCGCCGTCGGCTATGTCGACCCGAGCGATCCGCGCTACGCCAACGACAAGGGCCTGATGCAGGCCGAGTTGCGCGAGGACGCCCGCCGCCAGTTGATCGAGAAGGCTGCCGCTCTCTACGTCGAACAGAATTCCCTGGCGCAGAACTACGGCCTGATCCAGACCAAGCTGCTCGCCAACAGCGGCAGCTTCATCCAGAGCATGCGCGAGGAGCAGTCGGCGCAGCCCGGCAAGGACGGCCTCGTCTCCCTCACCGCGCACGCCACCGTGAATGTGCGTCAGGTGCAGAAATCCCTCAACCAGATGTCGCGCGAGGAGCGCGTCGATTTCATCCGCAACAATGGCGACCCGAAGATCTCCGTCGCCATCGCCGCGAAAAGCGCCGAGGGCGACGCTAACGCGCCCGCGCCGCGCTCGCCGGTGGCGGAGAACCTGCTGAAGGAACGCATCCAGTCCTTCGGCTTTCGCCTCGCCAACGACGATCAGGGCGGCAATGCGGATTTCGCCGTCGCAGGCGAAGCCAAGTTCAAGAAACTGTCGCACAAGCTCGAAGCCTCGGGCATCGTCATCGAGAAGTTCGTGCTCACCTCCTGGACGGTGAAATGCACCGACAAGAAGAACGGCGAGGAGATTTACTTCAACACCCAGATTCCCGAGAAGCAGAGCTGGGCGACCGAGGACCAGGCGCTGCGCGACATCGGTAAGCTGATCGGCGAGGAGTTCTCGAAAAACTTTTTCCTCCAGCATTTCCACTTCGCCGCGCGCAAGGTCAATCTGAAGGTGCAAGGCCTACCGAACCAGGATGTTGCCCAGACGCTCCTGCGCGAATTCACCGGTCTGCGTCCGGTGCTGGCGGTTGCGTTGTCGGACATGGCGGGCAACGAGGCGCGCTATGCGGCGGAAATTTCCGGCGGTTTCGCCGATCCGGCCGAGTTGGTCGCCAAGGGCCTGGTCGCGCCGCTCAACCGCAAGCTGGGCAAGACCTGCTTCAATGTCGCCGGCATCAATGGCGGCGACGTGACGCTGAGCTTCGAAGCCGGTTGCCAAGCACCCGACACGCTGGGCAAGCTGGATGCGCTGCCCGCCGCTGCCTTGATGACGGCGCCCCCGCCGCGCCGCGAAGCGGTGATCCGCAATCCGGAAAAGCTGAAGAAATTCAGTATCTGATACCGGGGGAAAGGCGGGGCGTGCGTCCCGCCTTGCGAGCTCCGGTCTTAGCCCTCGACGGAGAATTCCAGCGTTTCGGCCGGTTCGCCGCTCGACCAGGAGTGGCCGAAGGCGATACGCCCCGTTCCGCGCAATAGCGTTTCCTCGCGCTTCAGGGCGATCTCGGTTTCGCCGAGGAAGGTAACGAAGGTGCCGTTGCTGCTCATATCGACCAGCACGAACTTGTCGCGGCGGCGCTCGATTTTGGCGTGGCTGCGCGAGGCGCGCGGGTCGTGGATGACGATGTCGCATGCCGCGTCGCGGCCCATGGTCGCCAGCGGGCGCGTTGGGCTAAGAATCGTCTCGACGCCGCCGTAACGCAGCTTGAGCCGGATGTCCGCCGGAGCCGCCGGGGCCATGCGCGTACTCATCATCGTCAGTTCGGCGCCTTCCTGCCAGATGATTTCGCAGACGCGCACGTCTTCGGCCTTGCCTTTGACCGCCAGGGCGTCGATTTCGCGGCAGGACAGGCGCAGCAGTTCCGGCAGGGCGGCGACTGTGTCGGCGGTGGTGATGATCTGGCCGGCCTTCGCCAGGCCCGCCATGCGCGCGGCGGTATTCACGGTGTCGCCGAACACGTCGTTGTTCTCCACCAGTGCAGGGCCAAAATGCAAGCCGGCCCGAATCGATAGTTTCACGCCCGGCGCGGGGGGAGGCAATTCGTCGATGCGCTGCTGCATCTCGCTGGCGGCCTGCATGCCCTGCGCAGCGCTGTCGAACACCGCCATCACCTCGTCGCCGATGGTCTTGACCACCCGCCCCTTGTTGAGCAGCGTGGCGCGCGTCATGCAGTCGACGCAGCGCTCGACGGCGGCGAGCGCCTGGGCGTCGCCCAGTTTTTCGTATAGTTGGGTGCTGCCGGAAACGTCGGCGAAAACGAGGCAGACATCGCGCGCATTGCTCATGGATACGGATAGAACGAAAGATGTGGCAGAGCGGCGATCATAACAAATCGACGGGCGCGCGTTGGCGCAACGCATCATGGCGCGCCAGACCGTCGAGTACCAGGTTGTCGAATACGCGACAGGGCGGCGCGAGATGTGGCGCGAGCAGGGGTGCGAGCAGGGGCGCGGCGCCGCCCGAGAGCAGGATAAGAAACTCGGCGTTGGCGGCACGGCGCGGCATGCGTGCCGCCATGCGTTCGATGGCGCCGAGTGTGGCGTCGAGACAACCGCTGAAGATGGCGTCGTCGGTATTGGTCGGCATGGCGCGATATTCGCCCTGGGCTTCCGGCAGATCTGCAGTGTCGCGCGCCAGCGCGCGCTGCATTAGGTCGAGGCCCGGCAGAATCAGACCGCCGCGAAACGCGCCCGTGGCGTCGAGCGCGTCGATGGTCGTCGCCGTGCCGGCCATGATCACCAGCGCCGGCCCCGTGTGGTGGCCGCGCGCGCCGATCAGCGCGGCCCAGCGGTCGTCGCCGAGTTGGGCCGGACGCTCGTAGCCGTTCGTCACACCCGCGTCCGCCGCGCCGCTGCGAAACCATTCCAGCGGCATGGCGAGCCGGACGGCCAGCGCCTCGATGCGCGTGGCAACCGCCGGCCCGGCGACGTTGCAGGCGAGCGCCCGCGTCGGCGGCGCCGGCAAGACGGCTGGCAGGGCGGAGAGTTCCGCATGGGCGCAGGCGGCGCGCGCCAACCAAGTCGCGCCGTCCCACAGTCCCCATTTCAGGCGCGAATTGCCGGCGTCGAGGCAGAGGATCACGCGGCGCTCCGCAGGGACAGCTCGCCGGACAGCACGCGCTCGACGCCCGCGTCCGTTTCCAGCAGCAAGGCGCCGTCGACGTCGACGCCGCGACAGATGCCCGCGCGCGGCGGCGCAAAATCCGTCAGCAGGCGCACGGGCGCGTTCTCGAAGGCGTGGTGCGCCGTCCACGCCGCGCGCAGGCCGGCGAAACCCGCGACGGCGAAGCTCTCCAGCGCCGCGCGCAACTCGACCAACAAGGCGGCGAGCAGGACATTGGGATCGACGGGAGTCTCCAGCGCCGCCGCTTGCGCACGCAATTCCGCCGGCATCGCCGCAGGCAGGCGCAGGTTGAGCCCGATGCCGATCACCGCCGCATGCGGCGCACCGGGCAGGAGTTCGATGAGGATGCCGCCGAGCTTGCGGCCGTCGAGCAAGACATCGTTCGGCCACTTGAGCCGAATCGCCGTCCCGCCAGCGCCGAGTCTTTCGACGCCGCACGCCACGGCCAGACCGACGGCGAGCGAAAGTCCGGCGGGCAAAGTGCCGGGAGAAAAACGCCAGAGCAAGGAAAACGTCAGGCTGTCGCCCGGCGCAGAAAGCCAAGCCCGGCCGCGCCGGCCGCGCCCGGCCGTTTGCGCTTCCGCGATGACTACCGAACCGGACGGCGCCCCGGCTTCGGCGCGCGCCAGCAGCACGGCATTTGTCGAGTCGCAGCTTGCGAGCAAATCGGCGTCGAAACGGCAGGCGGCGCCACCCAGCGCACGCGCCAGCAGATCAAGATCCAGATGAGGGATGACGGCCATGACGCGACTATACTGCATGGCCCCGCCAACCATTTGCCGCACCAATTCGTCATGCAGACTGGAACCGCCGATCTCATCGTCTATCTCATCGAGCCCTCGCAAGTACAAACGCGGGTGATCTCCAGCATGCTCGGTCAACTCGGCGTGCGCCATGTCGAGCGCTTCGAGAATGCCGCTGCCATGTTCGAGAAGTTGGCGATCCAGCCCCCCTCCCTCGTTATCAGCGCGCTTTACCTGCCGGACATGGTCGGCACCGAACTGGTCCAGCGCTTGCGTGCCGATCCGACTACCTTGCACACGCCATTTATCCTGGTTTCCAGCGAAACGCGGCCGCAGGTGCTCGACCCGGTGCGGCAATCCGGTGTCTGCGGCATCCTGCCTAAACCCTTTACCGAGGCGCAACTGCATACGGCCCTGCGCGCTACGCTCGACTATCTCGATGCCGACGCCAGTATCGACGTCGATGTCGCCGATCTCGAAACGCTCAAGGTATTGATCGTCGACGACAGCGTCAGCGCGCGCAAATTCATCCGTCGCGTACTCGAAAATCTCGGCATCGGCCATTTCCTCGAAGCCGAGAACGGCAAGGAAGCCGTCGTCGTACTTGCCGAGGCAATGGTCGATCTGGTCGTCACCGACTACAACATGCCGGAAATGGACGGTAAGGCGCTGGTCGACTACATTCGCCAGAAGAGTTGGCAGAACTCGGTGCCGATCCTGATGGTGACGAGCGAATCCGACGAAGGGCGGCTTGCCGCTATCGAAGAGGCGGGCGTCTCGGGCATCTGCGACAAGCCCTTCGAGCCGAAAACCGTTCAGGCCTTGCTGTCGCGAATTCTGCACGCGGCTTAAGGTCTAGGCTGCGCTATTCGGCCTTGCCGTCGTCCAGGCCGAGCTCCTGAATCTTCCGGGTGATGGTGTTGCGGCCGATGCCCAGCAATTGAGCCGCCTCGATGCGACGTCCGCCGGTGGCTGCCAGCGCGCGACGGATCAGTGTGGCCTCGAAGGCGTGGGTCAGGCTCTCCCAGACCGTACCGGGTTGTTTGGCGATCAAGGTGTCGGCGGTTCCCGCCAGCATGGCCTGCCAATCGGTTGCGGCGTTGGCAGGTGCGGCCTCGCGCATTTCCGTCGGCAGGTCGTCGATTTCGATTTGCTGCCCCGGCGCCATCACGGTCAGCCAATGGCAGAGATTTTCGAGTTGCCGCACGTTGCCTGGCCAGGGGGCGCCCTGAAGAAACTTCAGGGCTGCTTCAGCGAGGCGTTTTGGCTCGACGCCGAGTTGCTGGGCACTGTTGGCGAGAAAGTGCCGTGTGAGAGAGGGAATATCCTCGCGGCGCTCGCGCAGCGGCGGTAGGCGCAGGCGGATGACGTTGAGGCGGTGGAACAGGTCTTCACGGAACAGGCCTTCCTTGACGCGTTGTTCGAGGTTCTGGTGCGTCGCGGTGATGACGCGTACGTTGGCGCGAATGGGCTGGTGGCCGCCGACGCGGTAGAACTGGCCGTCGGACAGTACGCGGAGCAGGCGTGTCTGGAGTTCGGCTGGCATGTCGCCGATCTCGTCGAGGAACAAGGTGCCGCCGGCGGCTTCCTCGAAGCGGCCGCGCCGCTGGGAATTGGCGCCGGTGAAGGCGCCCTTTTCGTGACCAAAGAGTTCGGATTCGAGCAGATCGCGCGGGATCGCCGCTGTGTTGAGAGCGACGAAGGTGCCATTCCTTCTCGGGCTGTGGCGGTGCAGGGCGCGTGCGACCAACTCTTTGCCTGTACCAGACTCGCCATTGATCAGGACGGTGGCGTGCGATTGCGACAGCCGACCGATGGCGCGAAATACTTCCTGCATCGCCGGCGCCTGTCCCAGAATCTCGGGTGCGAGGGGCTCGGCTGGGGATGCACTATGCTGGGGCGTCACCTGTTCCAGCGCACGCCTGACCAAGGCAACGGCCTGGTCGACATCGAAGGGCTTGGGTAGATACTCGAAGGCGCCGCCCTGGAAGGCCGACACGGCCGAGTCGAGATCGGAATAGGCCGTCATGATGATGACCGGCAGATCCGGATGGTTTTGCTTCACTTCGCGCAAGAGGTCGAGGCCGCTCGCGCCCGGCATGCGGATGTCGGAAACCAGCACGCGTGGCGCCGCACCTGCTGCAAGCTTGGCCAAGGCCTCATCGGCCGAGCCAAAGCTCACGCAATCGATATTTTCACGTCCCAGCGCTTTTTCGAGTACCCAACGGATCGAGCGGTCGTCGTCAATGATCCAGACGGTGTTCATGCGGATTTACCCTCTCCATTCTTCAACGGTAGTCGTAAAGTAAAACAAGTGCGGCCTGGCACAGACTCGGCCTCAATGCTGCCATGATGATGCTGGACGAAACTTTGCGCCAATGCGAGCCCAAGACCGGTGCCGCCTTCGCGGCCCGATACCAGCGGATAAAAAATGCGGTCGCGGATCTCTTCCGGAATACCGGGACCGTTGTCGATCACTTGCAATTCGAGTGCCAGCCGATAGTGTTTCTTCGCCAGCGTGACCTGACGTACGGCGCGGGTGCGGGTGACGATCTCGCCCTCGCCCTTCATGGCCTGGGCGGCATTGCGCGCGATGTTGAGGATGGCCTGGATCAGTTGTTCGCGGTCGCCGGTAATGTCCGGCAGCGAAGTATCGTAATCGCGCCGTACCCGCACGCCGGGAAACTCGGCGTGAATCAGGCGTCGCACGCGTTCGAGGATTTCGTGGATGTTGATCTGGGCCGGCTGCATGGCGCGATGCGAGGACAGCAGGCGGTGCATCAGGTCTTGCAGGCGGTCGGCCTCGTGGATGATGACCTGGGTGTATTCCTTCAGCGCCGGATTGTCGAGTTCGCGATCAAGTAGTTGCGCCGAGCCGCGGATACCGCCGAGGGGATTCTTGATTTCGTGGGCAAGATTGCGGATCAGCTCGCGGTTGGCGCGCTGCTGCACGGCCTCGCGTTCCTCGCGCGCGGCCCTGAGTTGTTGGTCGATGGGACGAAACTCCAACAACAGACGGGCTTGGGCGGTTTCGATCGGGCTGACGGTGCAGTCGAGATGGATCGATTCGGCGCTGTCGCGTGCGATGACGATATCGTGGCCGGTGTAGCTCCATTTTTTGGCCAGGACGTTTTCCAGCGCTGCGCTCAAGGCTGCCGGTGTGCCGAGCAGTTGGGCGAGCGGTCGTCCGAGGCAGACGCGTTGGCTGACCGCAAAGAGGTTTTCCGCTGCCGGATTCAAATGACGGATTCGCAGTCGCTCGTCGAGCAGGATCACTGCCGACGACAGCAGGTCGAGTCCGGCAAAGGCTGTCTCTTCGTCAATGGGGACAAGCTGAGCATTCATGAAGAAATGCTTCGCAAGAATTGCGCCAGACGGATACCTTATTTCAGGTTTGTCAGTTCCTTGCGAATCGATTCGATATTGCGCTCATGCAGCTTGATCTTGTCGCGGTAGGACTGTAGCCGCTCGTCGCGCTTGACGGTCTGGATGCCGCCGCCGACGATACGTTCCTCGGGCATGACCAAGCCTTCCTGTTCGGTCAATGTCTTCTTCGCCGCTTCCAGATTGCGCTGTTCGTTGGCCAGTTCCTGTTCCAGAATGGCACGCCGATCATTGTCGCGCGCCTTTTGCTGGTCGCCATTTACTCTCGGGAAATCGGCTGGGGTAGCTTGCTTTGGCTTGGGCGCAGGCGAATTGAAGGTCGATATCGGCTTGTCCTGCGAAATGATTTCGCAGCTCTTGCCTTTCTGATTGGTGTAGGTCGTGCGACCGTCAGGTCCCTGGCACTTGTAGAGCGTATCGGCCCATGCCACGCTCGTCGTACCGAGCGCAAGGGACAAGCACGCCATCGACAGGTATCGTTTCATCATCGCGGATTCTGGATAGGCCTCATTGCGGTGCAGTGTATGCGAAACATGCGCGGATGGGAAATGCGCGGCGGATGAAAAAAAGGACGGGCGAACCCGTCCTTTTTTATCGTGGCGAGCGGCGTGCGCCGTCCCGCCAGCGCCGACTTTAGATCGAGAAATACATGTCGTACTCGACCGGGTGAGTGGTCATGCGGAAACGCGTGACTTCTTCCATCTTCAGTTCGATGTAGGCATCGATGAAGTCGTTGCTGAACACGCCGCCACGGGTCAGGAACTCGCGGTCCTTGTCCAGATAATCGAGCGCCTGATCCAGCGACGAGCAGACGGTCGGGATCTTGGCATCCTCTTCCGGAGGCAGGTCGTAGAGGTTCTTGTCGGCGGGATCGCCCGGGTGGATCTTGTTCTGCACGCCGTCGAGGCCGGCCATCATCAGTGCGGTGAACGCGAGGTAGGGGTTGGCCGTCGGGTCCGGGAAGCGGGTCTCGATGCGGCGGGCCTTGTCGCTATGCACGAAGGGGATGCGGATCGAGGCCGAGCGGTTGCGGGCGGAGTAGGCCAGCTTGACCGGGGCTTCGAAGCCGGGCACCAGGCGCTTGTAGCTGTTGGTGCCGGGGTTGGTGATGGCGTTCAGCGCGCGGGCGTGCTTGATGATGCCGCCGATGTAGTACAACGCAAAATCGGACAGGCCAGCATAACCGTTGCCGGCGAACAGGTTCTTGCCGTCCTTCCAGATCGACTGGTGCACGTGCATGCCGGAACCATTGTCGCCAACGATGGGCTTGGGCATGAAGGTCGCGGTCTTGCCATAGCTGTGGGCGACGTTGTGCACGATGTACTTCAGGACCTGGGTCCAGTCGGCACGGCGTACCAGCGTGTTGAACACGGTGCCGATTTCGCACTGGCCGGCGGTGGCGACTTCGTGGTGATGCACTTCGACAGGTACGCCGCAATCTTCCAGCGCCAAGCACATGGCGGCACGAATGTCGTTGAGGCTATCGACGGGGGGGACGGGGAAATAGCCGCCCTTGACGGTGGGACGGTGGCCGGTGTTGCCGCCATCGAACTTCTCGGCGGTTGCCCAAGCGGCCTCTTCGGAGAACACCTTGCAATAGGAGCCGGACATGTCGACTTTCCACTCGACGCTGTCGAAGATGAAGAATTCGGGTTCGGGACCGAAGTAGGCGGTGTCGCCCAGGCCCGAGGACTTCAGGTAGGCTTCCGCGCGCTTGGCGATGGAGCGCGGATCGCGGTCATAGCCCTTGCCATCGGCGGGTTCGACCACGTCGCAGGTCAGGATCAGCGTGGTTTCGTCCATGAAGGGATCGATATAGGCGGTGTCCGGATCGGGCATCAACTGCATGTCGGAAGCCTGGATGCCCTTCCAGCCGGCGATCGACGAACCGTCGAAAGCGTGGCCGTCCTCGAACTTGTCGAGGCTGAAGGCGGAAATCGGCACGCCGACATGCTGTTCCTTGCCGCGCGTATCGGTGAAGCGGAAGTCGACAAAACGCACTTCCTTTTCCTGAATCATCTTGATTACATCTTGGGGCGTCGTCATGAGTGAAACTCCTAGTCAGTGATCTAGCAAAATTTAGTAACGGCCTTGGTCGCCAAGCACATGCCAGGCCAGAAAAACGCGGGGTAATTTAGCAGTTAGCGTGCCAAATAAGGAAATACAGCAGGAGATTGTGCCATAAGGAGAATGTTGCAGCGCTGCAAACTGCCAAGCCACCAATTGGCACTAATGCAGTGCATACCAAGCTCAGGAGGCATTATTTTGGTGCATAACGCTGATTTGCATATGAAGGATGACCTTACGAACCCAAGGATCGTCTGCCAGACGTTGCGCCAGTCGCTCTTCGATTGCGGTCAAGACATCTGGTGTCGGCGCTAAGGTGAAATAAATCTCTGCTTCGACCTTCTGGCCGAGGTAATGCAGCACGCTACGCTCGAAAGCGGGTGCGTCCGCGCCAAGCAACTCGCGCAGATGTGCCTCCAATGCAGTGCGCTCGGGAAAGTCGGCTTTGGGCAGCGGCAGCGAGTCGTCCTCGGCATCGACATGTACCAGCACGTCGAGTACAAGCGGATGCGCTTTCAATACGCGCCGCCGTGCCGATTCCGCGATACGGTGTCCTTCGGAGACGCTGATGCGCGGGTCGACGCGGATGTGGGCATCGACGAGCGCCTGATTGGCCATGCGGCGCGTGCGCAGTTCATGCAGATCGACCACGCCCGAGGTTTGCGCCAAGGTGGCGCGAATCGCGGCGACCTCGTCGGCCGACAGCCCCGTATCCACCAACTCGCGCAAAGCTTCCCAGGCAAACTGTAGCCCCATCTTGAGAATCATGAAGCCGACGAGTACGGCAGCCAGCAGGTCGAGGAAGCGCCAGCCCAGCAAACTGCCGCCGATACCGATTGCCACCACGAGCGCAGAAGCGGCGTCGGCGCGCGTGTGCCAGGCGTTGGCCATCATTACGGCGGAATGCAGGCGCTCGGCCACCGCCTTCAGGTAATGGAACAAGCCTTCTTTGGCAACCAGCGTCAGCAAGGCGATCCACAAGGCCAGCGGTTCGACGGCCGGCACCTCGCCCATGTTCTGCAACTGCTGGCCTGCCATGAGCAGAATGCCGCCGCCCACCAGCGTCAGCGAAATACCCAGCACCAGCGTGGCGGCAGTTTCGATGCGCGCATGGCCGTAGGGATGCGCCGCGTCGGCGGGGTGTGCGCCTTGGTGATTGGCCCAGAGTACAAGAAAGTCCGACAACAGGTCGGAAAACGAATGCAGGCCATGGGCGATCAACGACTGCGAGTGGGCAATCCAGCCGACGATCAACTGCACGATAGTGAGCAGCAGATTGACTGCGACGCTCGCCCACGTGGCGCGCTGCGCGGCGGCCAGGCGCTCGGGAGAGCCTATTTCCGCTTCGAGCGAAACCGGGCTGGCATGATGATGGGAATGGGAATGATGGCCGGACACTTGTCTTATACTCCTTCGCTCCCATTCTATCGCTCCGCCTTCCCCGCCCCATGCAGACCGCTCCGATCCAGTTCGACGCCTACAACGTCCTCGCCGACAAGGAAGCCCAGGCCCGTATCGAGACCGCCCGCGCGCAGCTCGGCCAGCGCGTCGTGCTGTTGTGCCACCACTACCAGCGCGCCGACGTGTATCGCCACGCCGATATCACCGGCGACTCGCTCAAACTCTCGCGGCTGGCCGCGCAGTCCGATGCCGAATTCATCGTCTTCTGCGGCGTGCATTTCATGGCGGAAGTCGCCGACATCCTCTCGCGCCCGGAACAGATTTCCATCCTGCCCGATCTCGCGGCCGGTTGCTCCATGGCCGACATGGCCAGCCTGGCCAAGGTCGAGCGCTGCTGGCGCGAGTTGTCGGCGGTGCTGAATCCGGACGAGTGCGTCACGCCCGTCACCTACATCAATTCCGCCGCCGACCTCAAGGCTTTCTGCGGCGAACACGGCGGCATCGTCTGTACCTCGTCGAACGCGCCGAAGATTCTCGAATGGTCTTTCGCACGGCGCGAGAAGGTGCTGTTCTTTCCCGACCAGCACCTCGGCCGCTGGAGCGGTCACAAGATGGACATTCCGCTGGACCAGATGGTGATCTGGAATCCCGATCTCGAAATGGGTGGGCTGACGGCCGAGCAGATCCGCAATGCCAAGATCATCCTCTGGCACGGCTATTGTTCCGTACATCAGATGTTCCAACCGGCGCAGATCGAGAGGTTCCGCGCCCGGTATCCCGACGGCAAGGTGATCTCACACCCCGAGTGCAGCTTCGAAGTCTGCGCCCAATCCGACGCGATCGGCTCGACCGAGACGATCCTCCGCGTCGTGAAAGAGTCGGCGCCGGGAACACGGTGGCTGGTCGGTACCGAACTCAATCTTGTGGAACGCCTCGCCGAGGAAGTAAAGCACGAGGGCAAAATCGTGCAGTTCATGGCCGATACCGTTTGCATGTGTTCGACGATGCAGCGCATTGATCCTCAACACCTCGCCTGGACGCTGGAAAACCTCGTGGCCGGCAAGGTGGTGAACCAGATCCAGGTGCCGGCGCACGAAGCGGCGCTGGCGAAAATTGCGCTGCAACGGATGCTTGACGCTTCCTGACGCCGCGTTAGCCCGGCTAGGCTAGCCCGCCGGCCAGTCGTAGTCGATTATCAAGGGCGCGTGGTCGCTGAAGCGCGCGTCTTTATAAACGCTCGCGGCGTTTGCCGTCGCTGCCAGAGCGGGCGTGACCAACTGATAGTCGATGCGCCAGCCCACGTTCTTTGCCCAGGCCTGGCCGCGATTCGACCACCAGGTGTAGGCCTCGCCCTCGGCGTCGGGATAGAGGCGCCGATAGGCATCGGCCCAGCCGAGTTCGCCCGCGACGCGCGCGATCCAGGTACGTTCCTCGGGCAGGAAGCCGGAGTTCTTCTGGTTCGACTTCCAGTTCTTCAGATCCTTTTCCGTCGGCGCGATGTTCCAGTCGGCGCAGATGACAAATTCGCGACCGGTCTGTTTGGCCTCGTCCATCAGCGCGGCCAGGTGCGGATAGAACACCTCCATGAAGCGGAACTTGGCCGCCTGCCGTTCCGGCGACGAGGAACCGGACGGCACGTAGAGCGAGATGACCGACAGCCCCGGCCAGTCGGCGCGCAGATAGCGCCCCTCGGCGTCGAACTCCGCCACGCCGATGCCCTCGACGACACGCGCGGGAGCGCGCCGGGCATACAGTCCCACACCGCTATAGCCCTTCTTTTCCGCGTAGTGGAAATAGCCCGTCATGCCGTCGATGGCGCGCATCTCCTCGGCGAGATCGGCGTCCTGGGCCTTGAGTTCCTGCACGCAGACGATGTCGGCGTCCTGGCCGGCCAGCCATTCGCGCCAGCCTTTTTTGCAGGCGGAGCGGATGCCGTTGAGATTCAGCGTGATGATTCTGAGCATGTAGAATTGCCTCCACCATGAGTACATCCGATTTTAGCCGCGAGTTCATCGCCTTCGCCTGCGCCAAGGGTGTCTTGCGCTTCGGCGAATTCAAGACCAAGGCGGGGCGCCTGTCGCCCTACTTCTTCAACGCCGGACTGTTCAACGACGGCGCGGCGCTGACCCAATTGGCCGACAGCTACGCCCAGGCGATCCTTGCCGCGAAGATCGAGTTCGACATGCTGTTCGGCCCGGCCTACAAGGGCATTCCGCTTGTTGCGGCGATCGCCATGAAACTCGCCGAACGCGGCCGCAACCTGCCCTTCGCCTTCAACCGCAAGGAAGCCAAGGACCACGGCGAAGGCGGCACCCTGATCGGTGCGCCACTCGCCGGCCGCGTATTGATCGTCGACGATGTCATCTCCGCCGGCACCTCGGTGCGCGAATCGGTCGACATCATCCGCGCCGCCGGGGCGCTGCCGGCCGGCGTCGCCATCGCCATCGACCGCCAGGAACGCGGTCAGGGCGAGCTTTCCGCCGTGCAGGAAGTGGAGCGCGACATGGGCATGCCCGTCGTCGCCGTCGCGCGCCTGACCGACGTCATCGACTACCTCGCCGGCCAGCCGGCGCTGGAACAAAATCTCGCGGCCGTGCGCCGCTATCGGGAGACCTACGGTGTTGCCTAAACAAGCCATCCTCCGCCCCGCCGTTGCCCTGCTGCTGGGTAGCCTCTTCGCCATTCCGGCTCTGGCCCGCGTCACCTGCTGCGAGATTGACGGCCGGCGCAGTTGCGGCGACCCGCCGCCCGCGCAATGCCTGAACAAGGCCAAGACTGTGATCGAAAAAGGCGTCGCCAAGGAAGTCGAGGCGCCGCTGACCGCCGAGCAGAAGGCCGCGCGCGAAGCCGAGTTGGCACGCAAAGCCGAGGCTGAAAAGAAGCTTGCCGAGCAAGCGCGCCGCGATACTGCGCTGATGGGCAGCTACTCCAGCGAAAAGGACATCGACGTGGCGCGCGACCGTGCCATCGCCGAGATCGAGAAGAACGCCTCCGGTGCGCAGACGCGGCTCGACGCGGCCCTGAAAGCGCAGAAAAAACTCGATCAGGAAAAAGAGTTCTACCAGAAGAAGAAAATTCCCGCGCAACTGGAATCGCAGCTCAAGGACAACGAGAGCGAGATCGCCTCTCAGCAGAAAGCCTTGCAGGACAAGGATGCGAACATCGCGGCGGCGAAGGATCGCTTCGAGGCCGACAAGGCGCGCTTTCGCATCCTGAAGGCGCGCGGCAAGTAAGACTTCCCGTCCCGCCAGCGCCGACTTTCTTCCTTAACCGCCCAACTTCTTGCGCAGCAGGTCATTCACCTGCTGCGGATTGGCCTTGCCCTTGGTGGCCTTCATGGCCTGGCCGACGAGGGCATTGAAGGCTTTTTCCTTGCCGGAACGGAACTCTTCCACCGACTTCTGATTGGCAGCCAGTACCTCGTCGATGATCTTCTCGATGGCGCCGCTGTCGGTAATCTGCTTCAGGCCTTTGGCGTCGATGATGGCGTCGGCATCGCTGCCCTCACCATTCCACAGCGCATCGAACACATCGCGCGCGATCTTGTTGGAGATGGTGTTGTCGGCAATCCGGCGGATTACGCCGGCCAGTTGCTGCGGCGACACCGGGGCAGCGGCAATCGCTTTATCTTCCTTGTTCAGGCGCGCGGCAATCTCGCCCATGACCCAGTTGGCGCACAGCTTCGCCTGCTCCTTGCCGGCGTCGGCGACCGTCGCTTCGAAATAGCGCGCCATTTCCAGTGCGGAGGTCAACGTTGCGGCGTCGTAGGCAGAGAGCGCGTATTCGGCGGCGAAGCGCGCCTGCATCGCCTGCGGCAATTCGGGTAACCCGGCTTTCACCTCGGCGATCCAGTCCGGTTTGATCTCCAGCGGCAGCAGATCGGGATCGGGGAAGTAACGGTAGTCGTGGGCGTCTTCCTTCGAACGCATGGCGCGCGTCTCGCCCGTATCCGGGTCGAACAGCACGGTGGCCTGCTGGATCTTGCGGCCTTCCTCGATCTCGTTGATCTGCCAATGAATTTCGTATTCGATGGCCTGTTGCAGGAAGCGGAAGGAGTTGAGGTTCTTGATCTCGCGGCGCGTACCGAGCGGGGCGCCGGGACGACGCACCGAGACGTTGGCGTCGCAGCGGAAACTGCCTTCCTGCATATTGCCGTCGCAGATGCCGATCCAGGTGACGAGCGAATGCAGGGCCTTGGCGTAGGCGACGGCTTCGGCGCTGGAACACATATCGGGCTCGGTGACGATCTCCAAGAGCGGCGTGCCGGCGCGATTGAGGTCGATACCCGTCTTGCCGTGGAAGTCCTCGTGTAGCGACTTGCCGGCATCTTCTTCGAGGTGGGCGCGCGTCAGATGCACGAACTTTTCAGCATCGCCGACCCGAATCGTCAATCCGCCGCCGGAAACCACGGGGATCTCGAACTGGCTGATCTGGTAGCCCTTGGGCAGATCGGGATAGAAGTAGTTCTTGCGCGCGAAGATCGAGCGCGGCGCGATCTCGGCGCCGACGGCCAAGCCGAACTTGATGGCGCAAACCACCGCTTCGCGGTTGAGCACCGGCAATACGCCCGGCAGGGCGATGTCGATGGCGCAGGCCTGGCGGTTCGGCTCGGCACCGAAAGCCGTGCTGGCGCCGGAAAAGATCTTCGACTTTGTCTGCAACTGGGCATGGGTTTCCAGCCCGATAACGACTTCCCAATTCATTTCATCGCCTCCGGCATCCGCGCGTGCCAGTCGGTGGCCTGTTGGTAACGATGGGCCACATTGAGCATTTTCGCCTCGCCGAACCAGGGCCCGACGATCTGCAAACCGACCGGCAAGGCGCCGCCATCCTGTCCAACAAAACCGCAGGGAATCGACATGCCCGGCAAGCCGGCGAGGTTGATGGCGATGGTGTAGATGTCGGACAGATACATCTGCACCGGATCGGCGCTCTTCGCGCCGAACTGGAAGGCCACCGAGGGCGCCGTCGGTCCCATGATGACGTCGCATTCCTTGAAAGCGGCGGCAAAGTCTGCGGCGATGAGACGGCGAATCTTCTGTGCCTTCAGATAGTAAGCGTCGTAATAGCCGTGCGACAGCACATAGGTGCCGATGAGGATGCGGCGCTTGACCTCGGCGCCGAAACCCTCGGCGCGGCTCTTCGCGTACATGTCGTTGAGATCGGCGTAGTCGGCGGCGCGATGGCCGTAGCGCACGCCGTCGAAGCGCGACAGGTTGGAACTCGCCTCGGCCGGCGCGATGACGTAATAAGCCGGCACCGACAGGCCTGAGTTCGGCAGACCGACCTCCACCGTGGTGGCGCCGAGCTTGCGATATTCGGCCAGCGCGGACTCGACTGCGGCGCGCACGCCGTCGTCCATACCGGCGCCGAAAAATTCTCTGGGCAGGCCGATACGCAAGCCGTCGAGGGGTTTATCGATGTCGCGCGCGTAGTCCTCGGCCGGGCGTTCCAGCGAGGTCGAATCGCGCGGATCGAAACCGACCATGCCATTCAACAACAGCGCGCAATCCTCGGCGGATTTCGCCATCGGTCCGCCCTGGTCGAGCGAGGAGGCGAAGGCGATCATGCCGTAGCGCGACACGACGCCATAAGTCGGCTTGAGGCCGGTGAGGCCGCACAACGCGGCCGGCTGGCGGATCGAGCCGCCGGTGTCGGTGCCGGTGGCGGCCGGGGCGAGGCGCGCCGCCACCGCAGCGGCGGAACCGCCGGAGGAACCGCCGGGCACGCAGGCCGTGTTCCAGGGATTTTTCACCGGGCCGAAATAGGAACTCTCGTTCGACGAACCCATGGCGAACTCGTCCATGTTGCACTTGCCGAGCGTGACCATGCCGGCTCGGTTCAACAGTTTGACGACGTGGGCGTCATAGGGCGCGATAAAGTTGTCGAGCATCTTCGAACCGCAGGTGGTGCGCCAGCCCTCGGCACAGAAGATGTCCTTGTGCGCCAGCGGAATGCCGAGCAGCGGCGCCGTCTCGCCAGCGCCGAGTTTGGCGTCGGCGGCGGTGGCCTGCTTCAGAGTCTTGTCGCGCTCCACCGTGACGAAAGCGTTGAGCGTCGGATTCAGCTTTTCGATGCGGTCGAGGAACAGCGTCGTCAGTTCGACGCTGGAAATCTTCTTTTGCGCCAGCGCGGCGCCAAGTTCCTTGAGGCTGGATTCGATCATTATTCGATCACCTTCGGCACGAGGTAGAGACCGGCTTCGGTCTCCGGCGCGATGGCCTGGAAGGCGTCGCGGCGGTCGGGTTCGGCGACGACATCGGGCCGCAGACGCTGCACGACATCGACGGCATGGGCCATCGGCTCGATGCCGTCGGTGTTCACCGCCTGCAACTGGGCGACGAAGTCGAGGATGCCGTTGAGCTGGTCGCGGGTACGCTCGGCTTCGGCGGGAGAGATTTCGATACGCGCCAGGCGCGCGATGCGGCCGACGTCGTCCAGGTTCAAGGACATGATTTATTTGAAATGGCTAGAAATGGCGGAGCAAGGGATGCTTGTTGGGGCGCTTATTTCGCGAAGCGCGTTAGGGTATCATAGGCGACCTTTCACGGTAGCGCCCTCGTGCCCCGACCCGGCGCTGCCTTCGCATTATGGAATCCCGATGTTCGCCTTCCTCCGCTCTTATTTCTCCAACGACCTCGCCATCGACCTCGGCACTGCCAACACGCTGATCTACGTGCGCGGCAAAGGCATCGTACTCGACGAGCCCTCCGTCGTCGCCATTCGTACCGAAGGCGGTCCCAATGCCAAGAAGACCATCCAGGCCGTTGGCGCCTCGGCGAAGCAGATGCTCGGCAAGACGCCCGGCAACATCACCGCCATCCGTCCGATGAAGGACGGTGTGATCGCCGACTTCACCGTCACCGAGCAGATGTTGAAGCAATTCATCAAGAAGGTGCATGACTCGCGCCTGTTGTCGCCCAGCCCGCGCATCATCATCTGCGTGCCCTGCGGTTCGACCCAGGTTGAGCGCCGTGCTATCCGCGAATCGGCGCTCGGCGCCGGGGCCAGCCAGGTGTATCTGATCGAGGAACCCATGGCCGCCGCGATTGGCGCCGGCTTGCCGGTCTCTGACGCTACCGGTTCGATGGTCGTCGACATCGGCGGCGGCACGACGGAAGTGGGTGTGATCTCGTTGGGCGGCATGGTTTACGCTGGTTCGGTGCGCGTCGGCGGCGACAAGTTCGACGACGCCATCATCAACTACATCCGCCGTAACTACGGCATGCTGATCGGCGAAACCACCGCCGAATCGATCAAGAAGAACATCGGTTCGGCCTTCCCCGGCTCCGAGGTCAAGGAGATGGAGGTCAAGGGCCGCAACCTTGCCGAGGGCATCCCGCGCAGTTTCACGATTTCCTCCAACGAGATTCTCGAAGCGCTCTCCGATCCCCTCAACCAGATCGTCGGTGCGGTGAAGATCGCTCTGGAGCACACCCCGCCCGAGCTTGGCGCCGACATCGCCGAAAAGGGCATGGTGCTGACCGGCGGCGGCGCGCTCTTGCGCGATCTGGATCGCCTGCTGATGGAGGAAACCGGATTGCCGGTGATCGTCGCCGAAGATCCGCTGACCTGCGTTGTTCGCGGTTCGGGCCTCGCGCTCGAAAAGATGGACAAACTCGGCAGTATTTTCGCCAACGAATAAGCCAGCTCCCGTTAATGTGCGAAGTGGCGCGATTTCCGCGTCCATACCGCATTTCTGGGGAGTGATGCAGCCTTGATGTCTGTCGCTGGCCATACGCCGCCACCGTTTTTCAAACGGGGCCCGGCACCGCTCGCGCGACTGGCCTTCTTCATCGCGCTTTCGCTTCTGCTGCTGGTGGCCGACCTGCGCTTCCAGACGCTCGAACCGATACGCTTGGCTATTGCCGCCGTGCTCTGGCCTTTGCAGAAGGCGGTGATGTTGCCGGTCGAAGGCGCTGGCGAAGCCGGCAACTATTTTTCCAATCTGGCCAGTTTGGAACGCGAAAACGCGGATCTGCGCCAGCGCCAATTGGCTCAGGCCAACCTGTTGCTGCGCCAGGCACATCTAGAAGATGAAAACCGCCGCCTCCGCGCCATGCTTGAAATGCAGGAACGTCTCGATGCGCCCGCACGTGCTGCGGAGATACTCTACACGGCGCGCGATCCCTTTGCCCGCCGTATCGTCATCGACCGCGGCTTGACGCACGGGGTGGAAACCGGCCAAGCGGTGATCGACGACCTGGGGGTCGTCGGGCAAGTCACGCGTACCTTCCCGATGACCAGCGAAGTCACCTTGCTGACCGACAAGAACCAAGCCATTCCCGTACAAGTCGCCCGCAGCGGTTTGCGCGCCGTATTGGCCGGCGCCGGCAGTGGTGCGATGGAACTCAAGTTCCTGCCGGCCAACGCCGACGTGCAGCCGGGCGATACGCTCGTTACCTCCGGGCTCGACGGCATCTACCTGGCGGGCTTGCCCGTCGCACGTGTCGCCAGCATCGACCGCAACAACTCGTTTGCCTTTGCCCACATCGAATGTACGCCACTGGCCGGTGTCGAACGCCATGGTCAGGTGCTGGTGCTCGGCAAGCGCACGGCACCGCCCAGGCCGGAAGAGCCGAAGGAAGAAAACAAGAAACCGTTCAAAAGCCGCAAACATCGTTAGCCCTCGGACCTCGCATGATTCAGCCTACCCACTCCTCGCGTCGCATCCTGCTGCCGGCCCGCGCCTGGTTCATCTATCTGTCGCTGCTCGTAGCGCTCGTGCTCAACCTGATTCCCTTCGGTCGACTGCCGGGAGTTCCCGACTGGTTGGCTTTGGTGTTGGCTTTTTGGTGTGTGCACCAACCGCTCAAGATTGGCATGGGCGCTGGGTTCTTTTTCGGCTTGGCGATGGATGTCGCCAACGCCAGCATGATGGGACAGCATGCGTTTGCTTACGTCCTGCTGGCGTTTGCCGCTGGCGGCCTGTCGCGCCGCATCCTTTGGTTTCCCCTGGCCCAGCAAGCCTTGCACGTCCTGCCGCTGCTTTTAGGCACGCAATTGGTGATGTTGCTGATTCGCATGGCGACGGGCGCGGAGTTTCCTGGCCTGCTGTTTTTCCTGTCGGGCCTGTTCGCGGCGTTCTTCTGGTATCCGCTCAACTACGTGTTGCTGCTGCCGCAGTATCGCCCGGTGGAGCGCGACGAAAATCGTCCCATCTAGTTCATGGAGTTTAAAAATCCTCAGGAAGAACTGGAGCAGTTCAACAGTCGCATAGCCTTTGCTGGCGGCTTTGTGTTGATCTGCTTCGCGCTGCTGTTCGCGCGCTTCGTCTGGTTGCAAGTGATCCAGCACGATTACTACCGGACGCGCGCCGAGGAAAACCGGATTTCGCTGGTGCCGATTACGCCCAACCGTGGCTTGATCGTCGATCGCAACGGCATGGTGCTGGCGCGCAATTATTCCGCCTACACGCTGGAGATTACGCCAACTCAAGTGGCCGATCTCGAAGCGACCATCGACGCATTGGCTGAACTCATCAACATTGAACCCAAAGATCGCAAACGCTTCAAGAAGTTGATGGAGGAAAGCAAGCGCTTCGAATCGTTGCCGATCCGCACCCGCCTGACCGACGAGGAAGTCGCCAAATTCACGGCGCGCCGGTTTCGCTTCCCGGGCGTCGATATCAAGGCGCGCTTGTTCCGCCAATATCCGCGCAATGCTTTCGCCTCGCATGTGCTGGGCTACATCGGCCGCGTCACCGAGCGCGATCTGGGACGCATCGAGCAACAGGAAGCCGATGCCAACTACCGGGGCACCGATCACTTCGGCAAGACGGGCCTGGAGCAGCACTACGAATTCGAACTGCATGGCACCACCGGTTTCGAGCAGGTCGAGGTCGATGCCGGTGGCCGTCCGGTGCGCACGCTCGCGCGCACCGCTCCGGTACCCGGCAACAACCTGGCGCTGACGCTCGATGCCAAGTTGCAGGAAATCGCCGAGCAGGCCTTCGGCGACCGCAAGGGTGCGCTGGTGGCGATCGAGCCTTCCAGCGGCGGGATTCTCGCCCTGGTATCGGTACCCAACTATGATCCGAATCTGTTTGTCGATGGCATTACCACCTCGGATTGGGAAGGACTCAACAACTCACCGGACAAACCCATGGTCAACCGCGCGCTCAACGGCGCCTATCCCCCTGGTTCGACCTTCAAGCCGTTCATGGCGCTCGGCGCGCTGACGCTGGGCAAACGTCGGCCGGAACAGGCCATCGCCGATCCCGGTTTTTTCAACTTCGGCAACCATACCTTCCGCGACGACAAGAAGGGCGGGCACGGCATGGTCGATATGTACAAGTCCATCGTCCAGTCCTGCGACACCTACTACTACATGCTCGCCAACGACATGGGCATCGACAATATCGCCAATTTCATGGGCCAGTTGGGTTTCGGCAGTCGCACCGGCATCGATATCGACGGCGAGTCGGAGGGTGTGCTGCCCTCGCAAGCCTGGAAAAAAAAGCGCTTCAAGAAGCCGGAGCAACAGAAATGGTATGCCGGCGAGACCATCAGTATCGGCATCGGCCAAGGCTATAACGCGTATACGCCGATCCAGCTTGCCCAGGCCACGGCCACGGTCGCCAACAACGGTGTGATGTTTCGACCGCACCTGGTGAAATACATCACCGACACCAGGACCGGTCAGCAAACCCCGATCGAACCGCAGCCGCTCAAGATCCTGCCGCTCAAACAGGAACATATCGACGTGATCAAACACGCTATGGTGGGCGTCAATAAGGAAGGTACCGGCGCCCGCGCATTTGCCGGCGCAGAGTACGTCGCCGCCGGCAAGACCGGTACGGCGCAGGTCTACTCGCTCAAGGGCGCCGATTACAAGGCCCATGCGGTGAAGCAGGAGTTGCGCGACCATGCGCTGTTCATCGCCTTTGCGCCGGCCGACCAACCGAAAATCGCCTTGGCCGTGCTGGTCGAGAACGGCGGTTTTGGCGCCCAGGCCGCTGCGCCCATCGCGCGCCAAGTGCTCGATTACTACTTGCTCGGCAAAGTACCGAAGAGTGCGGCGCCGACCGACGAGGCAGCTCAGGAGGCCGACGAGCAATGATCCGCGATCTTTGGCAAAAACTCATCGCGCCCATCGATGGTCCGTTGGTGGGTTTCACCGGCTTGCTGCTGCTGACCGCCATGATCACCATGGCGAGCGCCTCGCCCGAGCGCATGATGGCGCAACTGGTCAATCTGGCCGTCGCGTTGGCGGTGATGCGCATCGTCGCCCAGATTCCCCCGCAACGCCTGATGCACCTGGCCTTGCCAATCTATGTGATCGGCGTGTTGCTGTTGATCGCGGTGGCGCTGTTCGGCGACATCTCCAAGGGCGCGCGGCGCTGGCTGAATCTGGGTTTCATGCGTATCCAGCCTTCGGAATTCATGAAGATCGCCATGCCGCTGATGCTGGCCTGGTACTTCCAGAAACACGAGGCGATGTTGCGCTTGAAGGATTATGCCGTTGCGACGCTGATCCTGATCGTGCCGGTCGCGCTGATCGTCAAGCAGCCCGATCTGGGCACGGCAGTACTGGTCTTGGCCGCCGGTTTTTACGTCATCTTCCTCGCCGGTCTGCCTTGGAAGGTAATCATTGGCCTGGCCGTTGCCGCTGCTGCCGCCGCACCCTTCGCCTGGAGTCTGCTGCACGACTATCAACGCAACCGCATCCTGACTCTGCTTGATCCGGAAAAGGACCCGCTCGGCAAAGGCTTCCACATCATCCAATCGACCATCGCCATCGGTTCCGGCGGCATTCTCGGCAAGGGCTGGGGCCAGGGCACGCAGGCACAGCTCGACTTCCTGCCCGAGCGCCACACCGATTTCATCTTCGCTGTCTACTCCGAGGAGTTTGGCCTGATCGGCAATCTGGTGCTGCTCGTGCTGTATTCCTTGCTCATCGGTCGCGGCATCCTGATTGCCGCGAATGCCGCAACGCTGTTTGCGCGGCTCCTGGCCGGCGCCATCACGCTGATCTTTTTCACCTATGCCTTTGTCAACATGGGCATGGTTTCCGGCATCCTGCCGGTGGTCGGCGTGCCCCTGCCCTTCATCAGCTACGGCGGCACGGCGCTGGTGACGCTCTGCCTCGGCAGCGGCATTCTGATGTCCATCCACAAGAATCGCATGCTGGTGCAGAAATGAAAATCCGCTACACCCTGCCGCTCCTGACCCTGCTCGCCGCCTGTAGCGGGCAGCCGCCCAAACCCGTCGAAGCGCCTGCCGCACAGCGGCCCGCCGCCGTCCCGCCAGTGCCGAGTTTGGCGGATAAGAAACCCGCCGCGCCCAAACGCGGTGGTGGCTTCTATCTGGACGACGGCCCGCTCGACGAGATTCCCGTCGACCTCGCCGCCGTACCCGATGCCGTGCCGCGCCAAGAACCTCCGCACCGCTTCGCCAACCGCCCTTACTCGGTGCTCGGACGCGACTACACGCCATTGGCAATGTCCGCAGCATTCCGCCAGCAAGGCGTGGCGAGTTGGTACGGACGTCGCTATCACGGACAGAAAACGTCGAGCGGCGAGCCCTACGACATGTTCGGCATGACCGCCGCTCACCCGATCCTGCCGATTCCATCCTATGTCCGCGTTACCCGGACCAACGGCGGACCGGATAGCGGCAAGTCCGTGGTGGTGCGGATCAACGATCGTGGCCCTTTCCTCCACGACCGCGTCATCGATCTCTCCTACGCGGCAGCCTGGAAGCTCGGCCTGCTGAACAACGGCAGCGGCACGGTAATCGTCGAAAGCGTGCAGCCCGGCGACGCTACGCCCGCCGCATCGGCCCCGCCGGTCCTGATTGCCGCGACCGCATCGCCCGCCAGCACTCCCGGCATCCTGCCGGATGTCGAGGAGCGCGGCGGCCACTATCTGCAACTCGGCGCCTTCGGCAGCCGCGACAATGCCGAAACGCTGAAAGCCCGGTTGGCGCGTAGCCTCGGCGATCTCGGCGACAAGCTGCAGATCAGGAGCGCCGGCAACCTGCACCGCTTGCAACTCGGTCCCTGGGCCGATGCGGGCGAGGCGCGTCGCGTCGCCGAGCAATTGCGCCAGACTTTCGAGTTGCCGAGCGTTCTCGTCAAGTAGCCCGCGCAGCGGGCTTACTTCAGTAGGCGCCGCCGCGTCAGGGCCAAGGCCAGCCAGAAGGCTGCCGCCGTCGTGACCAGCAAGGCGCTCACATGCAGCAGCGGCTGCGCGGGCAGCGTGCCGAACACCAACGGCCGCACCAATTGCACGGCATGGGAGAGCGGTAGCCAGTCGGTCACCAGCCGCAGCGTTGCCGGCAATTGCTCGACGGGAAAGAACACGCCGCAGAGCAGGACCATCGGCGTGATGAACAAGGTGAAGTAGTACATGAAGAAATCGTAGGACGGCGCCAGTGCCGTGACCGTCAGGCCAAGCGCGGCGAAGCACAGGCCGGTGAGAAAGATCACCGGGATTGCGAGGAGCGCGGCCGGCCCGGCGGTAAAGCCGAGCAGCGCGATCACCAGCAGGATCGCCACACCGGAAATGGTGGCCTTGGTCGCCGCCCACAGGCATTCGCCGGCCACCACGTCGTCGAGTCCCACCGGCGCGTTCATGATCGCTTCCCAGGTACGCTGCACATGCATGCGCGAGAAACCGGAGTAGAGCGCTTCGAAGGAGGCCGCGTTCATGGTCGACGCGCACACCGTACCGGCGGCGAGATAGGCGATATAGGTCACTCCGTCGACTTGCGGCAGCAGACCGCCCAGGCCGTAGCCCAGGCCGAACAGGTAGATCATTGGATCGGCCAAGCTGCCGAGCAGCGAAGGCAGGGCCAGTTTGCGCCAGACCAGGAAATTGCGGCGCCAGACCGCGAGGGCGCGCATGCTGAGGCGCGGCAGCGGCAGGCTTGCAGATCTGGTGGTCATTTACTTCAGTCCGCGCAGGTAGGCGTCGCGACCGCCGGCCTGGAGTTCGCCGCGTTGCTCCAGGAGGTAGAGACAGCGCACGGCGAGATCGACCGAACCGTAGCAGTGATGGGCGATCAAGGCCAACTGTTTGAGCTGTTCCGCGTCGAGGTCTTGCGGCCGGCTGAAATCCCGCACATAGACGATATCGGCTTCCAGCAACTGGTTGAGCGGGCGACGCGGGTCGTTGTCGATCACCAGCGGCGCGATGGGCCATTGCTTGACGGCGGCGAAGCAATGCGGGATGAACCCTTGGGAACGCAATTCGCTATCGACCGCGCCCAAGGCAGGTTGGTCGCGATACAGCGTGACGAACGAAACTTCGGTTTGGATCGCCACCGCGCGCGCCAGTTTGGTGCGACCGTGTTGGAACACCGCCAGTTCGCCGCCCTGAATGTCGATCTTGAGGAAGTCCAGTTCGGCGATTTCCTCGATGGCGTCGAGCCGGCGGGTTGCGACGGTCTCGGTGCGCAGCACTTCCGCCAGCGGCTTGAGGGCGGAAAACAATTCGAGCGTGTCGGGATCGGGCGCGAAGCAACTGGTCATGCCGGAAGCCCGGCAGATATGCAGCGTATGCGTGCCGCCATCGCCGACTGCGTGCGGCAGGTAGGTTTCGAGCGGCCCCTGGCGCGCCTGCAATTGCGCCAGCGCTTCGCGTTGCGGCTCGAAACCGATCACTTCGCACAAGCCGGCCTGGAGCATGGGCTTGTAGGGTGGATCGCCATCGATCGGATTGGCGCCGATATCCACCACGCGGGTGCGCCGGGCGGGTCGAAGAATATCCCGCAGGAAGCCAGGGTCGGTCATGGCTGGCAAAGAAGAAGGCCCGGCGGGTCCGGGCCTTCTTTTCCCATCGTTCGGGGCATGCCGCTCAACCGTCGGCGTTGATCCGGGTGACGAGCTTTTGCAATACCACCGCCGCCTCGTCGTTGGCGATCTGGCAGGTGCCGGCGTTTTCGTGGCCGCCACCGCCGTATTGCAACATCAACTCGCCGATATTGGTGTTGGAACTGCGGTTCAGGATCGACTTGCCGGTGGCGAACACGGTGTTCTGCTTCTGCACCCCCCACATCACGTGGATGGAGATATTGGTCTCGGGGTAGAGCGCATAGATCATGAAACGGTTGGTCGCCCAGATGGTCTCTTCGTTGCGCAGGTCGAGCACCACCAGATTCTTATACACCGTACTGCAACGCTGGATCTGTTCCTTGGCCTTGGTGGCGTGGTCGAAATAGAGTTCGACGCGCTCTTTCACGTCGGGCAACTGGAGGATGTCGTCGATGCCGTGGTCGCGGCAGTACTTGATCAGGTCCATCATCAGTTGGTAGTTGCTGACGCGGAACTCGCGGAAGCGGCCGAGACCGGTGCGCGAGTCCATCAGGTAATTCAGCAGCACCCAATCCTTCGGCTCCAGCACTTCGTCGCGGGAGAACTGAGCCGAGTCGGCCTTGTCGACCGCCAGCATCATGCTGTCGAACGCGGCGGGGAAGCGGCTCTTGCCGCCGTAGTGTTCGAACACCACGCGCGCGGCGGAAGGCGCATCGGGATAGATGATGTGTTCGGGACGTTCGCCGGGGTTGCGGAAGGTCTCGGACAAGTGGTGGTCGAAGGCCAGATGCACGCCCGGCACGTAGGGCAGGTTGGTCGTGATATCGCGGCCGGTGATCTCGATCTTGCCGTCCTGCATGTCCTTGGGATGGACAAACTTGATGTCGTCGATCAGGTCAAGCTCGTTGAGGAGCACGGCGCAAACCAGGCCGTCGAAGTCGCTGCGGGTCACCAGGCGGTATTTTTGTGCGGACATGTCACGTCTCCTGCAAGTGGAAGGCGAATTTAAACAAATTTAAGGACGTCATGGTGCACGAAAAAGCAGGGTTTAGCTGACTATTACCGGTATGGTGGCTCATTTTCCCGCCAGGAGCTTTTTTAGATCTTCCGCGATACGTTGCGGCGTTTCCCCATGGCGGATCAGCAGCCGCAAATGCCCCTGCGGATCGTAGGCGTAACTCGTCGCGCTGTGGTCGATGCTGTAGCCCAATGCCGTTTCCCCTTTGACCTTGCTGTAGAACACCCGAAACTCCTTGGCGGTTGCCAGGGTGGTTTTCTCGTCGCCATACAGGCCGAGAAACCGGGCGTCGAACCAGGGGACGTAGGCTGCCAGCACCGCTTGCGTATCGCGTTCCGGATCGACCGTGACGAACAGCACTTGCACTCGATCCGCGTCCGCGCCCAGCAGCGCCATGGCCTCCTTCATCGTGACCAGCGCGGTCGGGCAGATATCGGGGCACTGGGTATAACCGAAAAAAATCACCACGGCCTGGCCGCGAAAGTCGGCGCTGGCGACACGGCGGCCGTTGTGGTCGGTGAGGGCGAAACTCCGTCCGAAATCGGCCCCGGTGATATCGGTGGCATGAAAGATCGGCGCGCTTCTGTCGCAGGCGCACAGGAAAGCGAGGCAGGCCAGCAGGATGCTGTGGCGCAATATATTTCCAAGTAATTTTGTCAACTTAAGTCCCATCCCATTGTTTGCCCGTGCATTCCGATTTTGCCGCAACGCGGCAAGCGCCATCATAAACACCATATCAATCAAATGGTTATGCGATATTTTGCTTGCATCCGCCACGATTATCTATCTAAACTGAATTCAGCCCGCAGATAAAAACCGACAAGACGGGCACCGATCTTCCCCCCACGGAGGAACCATGAAGAGATACGCCACGACGGTCGCGGCTTTTCTTGCGGTGCAACTTGCCGGGTGGACGTGTGCGGCCCGCGCCGAGTTCAACTGGAACTTTCCCCCGCCCGCTACCCCCATCGCGCGCGACACGCTGGCGATTCACAACGAATTCATGCTGATCATCACGGCGCTGTTCGTCGTCGTGTTCGCCATCATGATCTATTCGCTGGCGCGCCACCGCAAGGACGCCGGCCACGCGCCGGCCAACTTCTCCGGCCCGCGCGGCGCGCTGCAATGGTTCTGGGTGCTGGTGCCCTTCGCCATCCTGCTCTTCATCGACTTCGTGCTGATGGGCATCCCGGCCTTCCATGCCGTGATCGAGATGGAAGACACCAAGACGCGCGCCGACATGGTCGTCAAGGTCACCGGCCTGCAATGGAAGTGGCAGTACGAATACCCCGACGACGGCATCCGTTTCATGTCGAACCTGACGACACCGCCGGAACAGATCGCCGGCGCGGTGGCCAAGGGCGAGCACTATCTGCTGGAGGTCGACAACCCGCTGGTGCTGCCGGTCGGCAAAAAAGTGCGCGTGCTGCTGACCGCCACCGACGTCATCCACACCTGGTGGGTGCCGCAATTCGGCGTCAAGCGCGACGCGATTCCGGGCTTCATCCGCGAGACCTGGGTGAAGATCGAGGCGCCCGGCGTCTATCGCGGCCAGTGCGCCGAACTCTGCGGCAAGGGCCACGGCTTCATGCCGGTGGTCGTGCAGGCGCTGCCCGAGGCCGAGTACGCGGCTTGGCGCGACGCGAAGAAGATCGAACTCGCGCAGGCCGCCGCCGGCGCCGACCGCGCCTGGAGCAAGGACGAGCTGATCGCCAAGGGCAAGGAGGTCTACGCCAAACAGTGTGCCGCCTGCCATCAGCCCGAGGGCCAGGGCCTGCCGCCCGCCTTCCCGGCGCTCAGCGGCAGCAAGATTGTTAACGGCCCGCTGCTGGCGATGGATGGCAAGCCGCTTCCCGACAGCCATGTCGACCGGGTCATGAACGGCAAGGACGGCACGGCGATGCAGGCCTTCAAGAACACGCTCGACGATGTCGAACTCGCCGCCGTCATCACCTTCGAGCGCAACGCGCTCGGCAACCAGCGGGGCGACATGATCCAGCCCGCCCAGATCAAGGCACTGCGTTAGGAGGCTGTATGGATACCGCGACCACGACTGCGCATGGCCACACCGCCGGAGACCACGGTGGCGGATACCACCCAACGGGCATCCTGCGCTGGCTGACGACGACCAACCACAAGGACATCGGCACGATGTACCTGACGTTTGCGCTGATCATGTTCTTCGTCGGCGGCGCGATGATCCTCGCCGTGCGCGCCGAGCTGTTCCAGCCGGGCCTGCAACTGATGCAGCCGGAGCTCTTCAACCAGTTGATCGGCGTGCATGCGTTGGTGATGATCTTCGCCGCGCTGATGCCCGCCGCCACCGGCTTCGCCAACTGGCAGATCCCGCTGATGATCGGCGCGCCCGACATGGCGCTGCCGCGCCTCAACAACTGGGGCTTCTGGCTGCTGCCGCCGGCCGCGATTCTGCTGACGCTGCCTTTCGCGTTGGCGCTGTTCGGCATCGGCGACGGCGCCATCGCCACCGGCTGGACCTTCTACGCACCGCTCTCGGTGCAGGGCGGCATTGGCGTCGACTTCGCCATCTTCGCGGTGCACATCCTCGGCATCAGCTCCATTCTCGGCTCGATCAACATCATCGTCACCATCTTCAACCTGCGCGCGCCGGGTATGACGTTGATGAAACTGCCGCTGTTCTGCTGGGGCTGGCTGATCACCGCCTTCCTGCTGATCGCCACGATTCCCGTGTTGGCCGGCGCGGTGACCATGCTGCTCGCCGACCGCCACTTCGGCACGCACTTCTTCAATGCGGCCGGCGGCGGCGATCCGATCCTGTTCCAGCACCTGTTCTGGTTTTTCGGCCATCCCGAGGTCTATATCCTGCTCTTGCCGGTCTGGGGTCTGATGCCGCATGTGCTCGCCACCTTCAGCCGCAAGCCGGTGTATGGCTACAAGGGGCAGGTGTATGGCTTTGTCGGCATCGGCGTTCTCTCGGTGGTGGTTTGGGCGCACCACTTCCTCACCGCCGGCCTGCCGGTGCCGGCGCTGCTCTACTTCATGTACTCGACGATGGCGATCTCCTTGCCGCTGGCGGTGTTGTTCTTTTGCTGGATCGCGACGATGTGGCGCGGCGCTATGACGTTCGAAACGCCGATGCTGTTCGCCGTCGGCTTCATCGTGCTGTTCGGCATCGCCGGCCTCACCGGCCTGGTGTTGGCCGATGTCGCCGCCGACGCGCAGTACCACCACAGCTACTTCGTCGTCGCCCACTTCCACTACGCGCTGTTCGCCGGCGGCATCATGGGCGTGATGACCGGCGTCTATTACTGGCTGCCGAAGTGGACCGGCCGCATGTATTCCGAGACGCTCGGCCAGTGGCATTTCTGGCTGACGGTGCTGTCCTTCAACCTCACCTTCATGCCGCAGTTCTTCCTCGGGCTGGCCGGCATGCCACGGCGCATTCCCGACTACGCACTGCAATTCGCCGAGTTCAATGCCATTTCGACGGTCGGCGCCTTCATCCTCGGCATCTCGCAACTGCTGTTCGCCTGGAACATCATCCAGTGCGCGCGCGGCCACGGCCCGCAGGCGGCTGGCCGCGTCTGGGAAGGCGCGGAAGGACTCGAATGGGAACTCTCTTCGCCGCCGCCGCACCACAGTTGGGCAGTCCAACCGCAGGTGAAATGAGATGAACGCGCAACTATTTTCCAGTGAAGAACTTGAACGCCGCCGCGCCGCCAGCCGCAGGCTCGGCTGGGCGCTCGGCGCCGTCGTGCTGGCGCTCTACCTCCTCGGCTTCTTCATCCAGCGATGAACAGCGAAACCGTTTCCCTGCCGCGCGACCATGGCAAGCTGATCGGCAAGCTGGTACTGATTGTCGTCGCCTCGGCGATTTTCGGCGTCGCGCTGGTGCCGCTCTACGACACGCTCTGCCGCATCGCCGGGCTCAACGGCAAGACCTTCGCCAATGGCGGACTGGCCGGTTCGGCACCCTCGGCGACCGCGCCGGTCGCGCGCGTGGATCGTTCGCGCCTCGTCACGGTGGAGTTCACCGGCACGGTGATGCCCGGCCTGCCCTGGGAGATGCGGCCGTTGCAAAACAGCGTCGATCTCCATCCGGGCGAGATGCAGCAGGTCGCCTTCCTCGTGCGCAACACTGCGAACCACGCGGTGGTCGGGCGGGCGATTCCCAGCGTGACGCCGGGCCAGGCGGCGCGGCACTTCGACAAGATCGAATGTTTCTGCTTCAACTTGCAAACGCTCGGCCCCGGCGAGGCGCGCGAGATGCCGCTGATGTTCGTCGTCAAGCCGGAACTGGATGGCGACGTCCGCACCATCACCCTGTCCTACGCCTTCTTCGCCGCCCCAGCGGCCGAGGTCAAAAAGGAGGGCCGCTCATGAGCACCCATGCCACCCATGCCACCCACGCCCCGGCGGCGCGGCACTACTACGTGCCGCAGCCGAGCCACTATCCGGTGACGCTGTCCGCCGCGCTGTTCCTGCTGGCGCTCGGCTTCGTCCTCAAGCTCAACGGCTTTGCGCCGGGGCCGTGGTTCATGCTCGCCGGCGCTGGGCTGATCCTGTATGTGTTGTTCGGCTGGTTCGGCGCCATCATCCACGAATCGGTGACGCGCGCCTACGGCGGCTGGGAGGATCAATCTTTCCGCCACGGCATGGTTTGGTTCATCGCCTCTGAGGTGGCCTTCTTCGCCGCCTTCTTCGGCACGCTGTTCTATGTGCGCGTCATCTCGGTGCCCGACTTGCTGAGCCTCTTGCCCAACCACGGCTGGACGCTCTATCCCGAGTACCGGGATCTCGTTTGGCCGCAGTCCGGCGCCGGCCCCGCCGCCATGCAGTTCACGCCGATGGGCGCCTGGGGCATTCCCGCGCTTAACACCGCGCTCTTGCTGTCGTCCGGCGCGACCGTCACCTGGGCGCACTGGGGGCTGCTGAAGAACAATCGTTTCCAGTTGAACCTGGGCCTCTTCCTCACCGTCGTTCTCGGTTTCGCCTTCCTCGGCTTCCAGGCCTGGGAATATCACCATGCGTATACCGAACTGGGCCTCACGCTCGGCGCCGGCGTCTATGGCGCGACCTTTTTCATGCTCACGGGATTTCACGGTTTCCATGTCACGCTCGGCGCGATCATGCTGACGGTGATTCTCCTGCGCTGTCTCAAGGGCCATTTCGACGCCGAGAACCATTTCGCTTTCGAGGGCGTGGCCTGGTACTGGCACTTCGTCGATGCGGTGTGGCTGCTGCTCTTCGTCTTCGTGTACTGGCTATGAATGTGAAAACCAGCCAAGGTGGTAGCCCATGATCAGCATGCCGAACAGCAGCAGCGAGACGGCGATGCGCACGGTGAGCGCGCGCGCGGTGCGCAGTCCGCGCCCGCTATCGCGGTTCATGAAGAACAGTCCGGAGAACAGGCTGAGCAGCACGATCAGCAGCAGCAGGATGACGATGATCTTGAAGAGCATGCGTGGATTATGCGCTTCATTCCGCCCCAGGTTTTGGGCGACCTGCCTCATGCTGGCGCTGGTCGCGCTGTGCGTCAATCTCGGCCAGTGGCAGTGGGACAAGGCGGCGCGCAAGGCGGCGGCGCAGGCGCTGCTTGAGGCGCGCACCCACGAGCCGCCGCTCGGCCTGCCCGCATCCCTGGTGGCGGACGCCGAGTCCTTCCGTTACCGCCGCGTCGCCGTACGCGGCCAGTACCGCGTGGCGGGCCAGATCCTGCTCGACAACCAGACGCTGGGGGCGCGCGTCGGCTACCGCGTGCTGACGCCCTTCGTCATCGCCGGCGGCGCGGTGGAAGTCATGGTCGACCGTGGCTGGATTCCGGCCGACGCCGACCGCGCGCGACTGCCCGATGTCGCCGTCCCGCCAGCGCCGACTATTCTCGTCGGCACCGCCATGCTTCCGTCCGATAAGCATTTTGCCTTGGGCGCCGACGCCGCCCCGCCGGGCGGCAACGCGCGCTGGCAATTCCTCGACCTGCCGCGCTATGCGCGGGAAGCGCGGGCGACGCTGCAACCGCTGGTCGTGCGCCTCGATCCCGAGCAGCCGGGCGGCTTCCTGCGCGTCTGGCCGCGCCCGGACGAGCGCATCGAGCGCCATCGCGCCTACGCCTTCCAGTGGTTCGGCTTCGCCGCCAGCGCCATGGGCATCTGGGCCTGGTTCGGCTTTCGGAGAAGCGCGTGAACGCGGCGGCGCTTCACCTACCGGACCGCGCCGCCGGCCGACGCATGCTGCTCCTGCTGGTCGCGGCGCTGGCGCTGCCCTTCGTCCTCGCCGCCGCGCTGATCGCCTCCGGCTGGCACCCCGATTCGTCCCACCACGGCGAACTGTTGTCGCCCGCCCCCGCGCTTTCCCTGGACGCGCTGGCGATTCGGCAAGGGCCGACAAAGTCGGCGCTGGCGGGACGCTGGCTGTTGGTGGCGAGCGAACCCGGCGCCTGCGATGCGGGCTGCGCCGCGCGACTCGACGCCCTGCGGCGCGCCCATGTCGCCCTCTACAAGGCCATGCCGCGCGTCAAGCGCGTGCTGCTGGCGGACGCTTCGCCCGCCATTGGCCAGCCCGATCTGACGGTCGCCGCGCCGACGAGTTGGCCGGCACTGACCGGGCCGCGCCCCGCCCTCCACCTCGTCGATCCGCAGGGTCGCGCCGTGCTGCGCTACGACCCGGCGGCGGACGATTTTTCCCCGCGCCGCATGCTCCGGGACATCGAGCGGCTGCTGCGCTATAGCTGGTCCGGATAGGAGCCGCCATGCATACCCTCGCCATTTCCGTCCCGCTCGGCCAGCGCCTCGCCGCCTTTGCCGACCTCTGCAAGTTGCGCGTGAACAGCCTGATTGTGTTCACCGCGATGATCGGCATGTTGCTCGCCCAGGCAGGCCTGCCGCCCCTCGGCCGCTTTCTCGCCGCCAGCCTCGGCATCGGTCTGGTCGCCTGCGCGGCGGCGGCCATCAACTGCCTCGTCGAGCGCACCGTCGATGCGCGCATGCGCCGCACTGCCGGCCGGCCCTTGCCGCAAGGCATGCTGAAGCCGGGCGAGGCCCTCGCGCTGGCGCTGCTGCTCGGCGGCCTCGGCCTAGCCTGCCTGCATCTGTGGGCGAACGACCTGACGCTGTGGCTGACCCTCGCCACCTTCCTCGGCTACGCGCTGATCTACACCGTGATCCTCAAGCCCGCCACGCCGATGAACATCGTCATCGGCGGCGCCTCCGGCGCGATGCCACCGGTGCTCGGCTGGGCGGCAATGACCGGTCAAGTCGCGGCGGAACCGCTCGCGCTCTTCCTCATCGTCTTCCTCTGGACGCCGCCGCATTTCTGGTCGCTGGCGATGGCGCGGCGCGAGGACTACGCGCGTGCCGGCTTCCCGATGCTGCCGCTCACCCATGGCATCCGCCTCACCTGCCTGCACAGCCTGCTCTATACGCTGATGCTGGCAGCGGCGAGCTACCTGCCGGTGACGCTCGGCATGAGCGGGGCGCTCTACGGCGTCGCCGTCAGCGCGCTCAACGCGCGTTTCGTTGCCCAAGCCTGGCGGCTATGGCGCGCCTATTCCGACGCGGATTCGCGCGCCATGTTTCGCGGCTCGCTGGTCTATCTCAGCGGGCTGTTCGTCGCGCTCTGCCTCGACCGTCTGCTGGCGCCATGGCTGCCGTTCTGAGCGCCGATCATCCCGTTGATGCGCGCCGCGTGCTGCTGGTCGCGGCGACGCTGCTGGCCTTCTGCGTTGTCGGCCTTGGCGCCTATGTGCGACTCTCGGATGCCGGGCTCGGCTGCCCCGACTGGCCTGGCTGCTATGGTCATCTGGTCGGCGTGCCCGATGTTGTCCTTGGTGCGGCGCACGATCCGGCGCGGGCGTGGAAGGAGATGATCCACCGCTACTGCGCCGGCACGCTCGGTCTGCTGGTGCTCGCGCTCGCCGTACAAGCCTGGCGGCGGCACATCCGCCCGCTCGCCACCGGCCTGCTGGCGGCGCTCGTCGTGTTCCAGGCGCTGCTGGGCATGTGGACCGTGACCTTGCTGCTCAAGCCCATCGTCGTCACCGCCCACCTGCTTGGCGGTATGGCCACGCTCGCGCTGCTGGCCTGGCTGACGCTGGATGCGCGTGCTACGGGGACGGTCCTGCCGACACCGGCGCGGCCGCTGGCGCGCGCGGCCCTGCTTGCGCTGGTGGCGCAGATCGCGCTGGGTGGCTGGGTGAGCAGCAACTACGCCGCGCTCGCCTGCGCCGACTTTCCGACCTGCCAGGGCAGCTGGTGGCCGGCAATGGATTTCGGCGACGCCTTTCGTCTGCGGCGCGAACTGGGCGACCTGTCCTTCGCCGCACTGACGGCGATCCACTGGAGCCACCGCCTCTGGGCAGCCGTCGTGCTGCTGACGGTCGGAGCGTTGGCGCTGCGCTTATGGCGCGCACCGCCATGGCGCAAAGCCGGACAGGCACTGGCGGCGCTGCTGATGCTTCAGGTCGCACTGGGTGTCGCCAATGTGTTGCTCGCCCTGCCGCTCGCGCTGGCCGTCGCCCACAACCTCGGGGCGGCACTGTTGCTGGTGGCGCTGGTGGCGCTGAACTTCAGGCGCGGTTAAGTCCGCCGAGAGCGTCCAGCAGCTTCTGGTGGATGCCGCCGAAGCCGCCGTTGCTCATCACCAGCACATGATCGCCGGGGCGGGCGACGCCAACGATGCGCGCGACCAGATCGGCAAGGTCGTCGCTGGTCTGCGCCTTGTCGCCCTCGTTGGCGTTCATGGGCGCCAGCGCAGCGGCGGCGTCCCAGCCGAGATTGGCGCCATAGCAGAACACCCGATCGGCGGCGACCAGGCTGCCGGGCAGGGCGTCCTTCATGGTGCCGAGCTTCATGGTGTTGGAGCGCGGTTCGAGGACGGCGAGGATGCGTGCCGCCGTGCCGACCCGGCCGCGCAGACCGGCCAGGGTGGTGGCGATGGCGGTCGGGTGGTGGGCGAAATCGTCGTAGACCGTCACGCCGTTTGCCGTGCCGCGCACTTCGAGGCGGCGTTTGACGTTGGCGAAGCGCGTCAGCGCGTCCAGCCCATGCGCCAGCGGCACGCCGGCATGGCGCGCGGCCAGCAGGGCGGCGAGCGCGTTGTTGCGGTTGTGTTCGCCCGCCAGTTGCCAGGAGATGGCGCCGACTTCGCTGTCGCCCTGACGGATGACGAGACGGCCGCTTGCGTCGTCGCCCCCGACATGCCAATCGGCCGGGTCGTTGAAGCGCTCGACCGGCGTCCAGCAGCCGCGCCGCAGCACGCGCTCAAGCGCCGCTTCGGCGGCATTGGCGACGATTAGTCCGTTGCCGGGGATGGTGCGCACCAGATGGTGAAATTGCGTCTCGATGGCGGCAAGATCGGCAAAGATGTCCGCATGATCGAACTCAAGATTGTTCAGAACGGCGGTGCGCGGACGGTAATGCACGAATTTCGAGCGCTTGTCGCAGAATGCCGTGTCGTATTCGTCGGCTTCGACGACGAAGAATGCGGATTCGCTGAAATTTGCCGACTTGCCGAAGTTTTGCGGCACGCCGCCGATGAGATAGCCGGGCGCGAGTCCGGCGTCTTCGAGTATCCAGGCCAGCATGGCCGAGGTCGTCGTCTTGCCGTGGGTGCCGGCTACTGCCAGCACCCACTTGCCTTGCAGAATGTTTTCGGCGAGCCATTGCGGCCCCGAGACATAGGGCAGGCCGCGTTCCAGAATCGCCTCCAGCAGCGGATTGCCGCGCGCAACGGCGTTGCCGACGACCCACAGGTCGGCGTCGAGGGCGATCTGGTCGGCGCCGTAGCCTTCGACAAGTTCGATGCCCTCGGCGGCGAGCTGGGTGCTCATCGGCGGATACACGTTGGCGTCGCAACCGGTGACGCGGTGGCCGGCGGTGCGGGCGATCAGGGCGATACCGCCCATGAAGGTGCCGCAGATCCCGAGAATATGGATGTGCATGGCTGAAATATTGATGGCTACAATGGGGTCATTCTACGGGAGGATAAATTGGCCCCCACGCTCGCTTCGTTCGCTGCCCCCACAGGGGGCGCCGCCTTCTTTGGGACGGCCCTGCGGAAGGCTTCGCCATGAGCCGTCGCAGCCGTCCCGCCCGCATCCAGAACCCCAATTCCCCCAACCTGCGTTCCGAACTTGTCCAGGCCGCCGCCCGCATGATCGCGGAGGACGGGCTGGACTATGGTTTCGCCAAGCGCAAGGCCGTGCGCCAACTGGGCCTGCCGGAAAGCTTTCCGCTGCCGAGCAACGCCGAAGTGGAAACCGCCCTGCGCGACTATCAGGCGATCTACCAGGAGGACGAGCAGGTCGAACGCATCGCCGCCCTGCGCTGTGCCGCCGTCGAACTGATGCATCGCCTGGCGCCGTTCTCGCCCTGGCTGACCGGCTCGGTGCTGGACGGCACCGCCGGACGCCATGCGCGCATCGACATCCTGCTGTTTCCGGACAGTGCGAAAGAGGTGGAGATTTTCCTGCTCGATCAAGGTATCGCCTTCCATCACGGCAACCCGAGAAACGAACGGGTCGAAGCGGTGCTGGTGATCGACGAGGACGAGATGCCGGCGAACCTCATCGTGTTGCCCCCGCGCGAGGAACGGATCAACTTCAAGGGTCACGACGGACGCACGCGGGAACGCGCGCGCGTCGAGGCGGTCGAGGCGATTTGCGCCGCCGCCGGACAAATTTGTTGAGCTGCTGTTTTCCAGGCATTCCGCATCGCGGCAAGCGGTGAACTGGACAACTTGCACCGATTTACGGCAAACTTGGCGCCATGTCGAACCCAAAAAGCAAAAAGGCCTCGGCCAAAAGTGCTAGCGCCGGCACCGCAGGCGCCGGCCGCAGCGCCAGCATTCTGGTCTTGCACGGCCCAAATCTGAACCTGCTCGGCACGCGCGAACCCGACGTGTATGGCCGCACCACGCTGGCGGACATCCACACCATGATGGAAGCGCGCGCGCGCGCCGACGGTGTGCAGATCGAGAGTTTCCAAAGCAACAGCGAGGGCGGGCTGATTGATCGTGTGCAGGCCGCCGGTGCCGAAGGCATCGAGTTCATCATCATCAACCCGGCCGGTTACACCCACACCAGCGTCGCTCTGCGCGACGCGCTGGCTGCCGTTGCGATCCCCTTCGTCGAGGTTCATCTCTCGAACATCCATGCGCGCGAGGACTTCCGGCACCATTCCTATTTTTCGGATATCGCGGTCGGCACGATCTGCGGCCTGGGCGCCCAGGGCTATGCCTTGGCCCTGGAAGCAGCGCTGGCGCGCATGCGCAAATAAGAAACGCCTCACCGGGCGACATTCATACACCCGCCATGCGGGACAGGAGAACACATGGACCTGAGAAAACTGAAGACCCTGATCGACCTCGTCCAGAATTCCGGCATTTCCGAGTTGGAGATCAGCGAGGGCGAGGAAAAAATCCGTATCGCCAAGCAAGTGGCCTACGCGCCGACTACCACCATGGTCAGTATGCCGATGGGAGGGCAGCAGCAGATGGGTAACGGTGGTCACTTCCCCCAAGGATTCGCGCCCACACCCGCTGAGGAGGTCTTACCCGCAGTGCCCGAAGGTCATGTGATGAAGGCGCCGATGGTCGGCACCTTTTATCGTTCCGGCAGTCCCGGTGCGCCCGCCTTTGTCGAAGTCGGCAAGACCGTGAAATTGGGCGAAACCCTCTGCATCATCGAGGCCATGAAGCTGATGAACGAGATCGAGGCCGACGCCGATGGCGTGATCAAGTCGATTCTGGTGGAGAACGGACAGCCGGTCGAATTCGACCAACCCCTGTTCGTCATCGGCTGATGGCGATGTTCGAAAAGATCCTGATCGCCAATCGCGGCGAGATTGCCCTCAGGATTTTGCGTGCCTGCCGCGAGATGGGCATCCGCACCGTCGCCGTGCACTCGACCGCCGACGCCGAAGCCAAGTACGTCAAGCTTGCCGACGAATCCGTCTGCATCGGTCCGGCGCAGTCCGCGCTGAGTTATCTCAACATCCCGGCCATCATCTCGGCGGCGGAAGTCACCGATGCCGAGGCGATCCACCCCGGCTACGGCTTCCTCTCGGAAAACGCCGACTTTGGCGAACGTGTCGAGAAGTCCGGTTTTGTCTTCATCGGCCCGCGTCCCGAAACCATCCGTCTGATGGGCGACAAGGTCTCGGCCAAGGATGCGATGAAGGTCGCCGGCGTGCCCTGCGTGCCCGGCTCCGAGGGCGCGTTGCCGGAAGATCCGAAGGAAATCGTCAAAATTGCCCGTGCGGTCGGCTATCCGGTGATCATCAAGGCAGCCGGCGGCGGCGGCGGACGCGGCATGCGCGTGGTGCATACCGAGGCCGCGTTATTGAATGCCGTGACCATGACGCGTACCGAAGCCGGCGCGGCCTTCGGCAATCCCATGGTTTACATGGAAAAATTCCTCGAAAATCCGCGCCATATCGAGATCCAGATCCTCGCCGACAGTTTCAAGAACGCCATATGGTTGGGCGAGCGCGACTGTTCGATGCAGCGTCGCCATCAGAAGGTAATCGAAGAAGCGCCTGCGCCCGAGGTGAATCGCCGCGCCATCACGCGTATCGGCGATCGCTGTGCCGAGGCCTGCCGCAAGATCGGCTACCGCGGCGCCGGCACCTTCGAGTTCCTCTACGAAAACGGCGAGTTCTACTTCATCGAGATGAACACGCGCGTCCAGGTCGAGCATCCGGTGACGGAACTGACCACCGGCGTCGATATCGTCCAGGCGCAGATTCGCGTTGCCGCCGGCGAGAAGCTCTGGCTGCGCCAGCGCGACGTCGAGATGCGCGGCCACGCCATCGAATGCCGCATCAACGCCGAAGATCCATTCAAGTTCACGCCATCTCCCGGCAAGATCACGAATTGGCATCCCCCGGGTGGCCCCGGCATCCGCGTCGATTCGCATGTCTATTCGGGCTACACCGTGCCCCCGCATTACGATTCGATGATCGGCAAGGTGATCGCCTATGGCGACACCCGCGAACAGGCGATCCGCCGCATGCGCATCGCCCTGTCGGAGATGATGGTGGATGGCATCAAGACCAATATCCCGCTGCATCAGGATCTGATGCTCGACGAACGCTTCATGCAGGGCGGCACGAGCATCCATTACCTCGAAGAAAAACTCGCCGCGCGCGAGGAAGCGAACCGGAAGTAAGCCGCATGTGGGTATCGGTCGCGCTCGAAACCGATGCCGCCCATGCCGAGGCGCTGTCGGAGGCGCTGTTGGCAGCGGGGGCGATATCGGTCAGCGTCGAGGATGCGCTCGCCGGTACGGAACTCGAAACGCCGCAATTCGGCGAGCCCGGCTCGCCGGCCACGCCGCTGTGGGACGATAGCCGCGTCGTCGCGCTGTTCGAGCCCATGGATGACCTGATCGGCCGCATTGCGGCGGCGGTAACAGCAGCCGGCATCGCGGATTTGCCGGAAATCGTTCTCGACGAAGTGGCCGAACAGGACTGGGTGCGCCTCACGCAATCCCAGTTCGACCCCATCCGCATCTCCGACCGGCTCTGGATCGTGCCCTCGTGGCATACCGCGCCCAATCCCGCTGCGATCAACCTCGAACTCGACCCCGGCCTGGCCTTCGGCACCGGTAGCCATCCCACCACGCGGCTCTGTCTCGAATGGTTGGAACGCGAAATCCAGCCCGGACTCTCCTTGCTCGACTATGGTTGCGGTTCCGGCATTCTCGGCATTGCGGCGCTGAAACTCGGCGCTGGTGACACGCTGGGCATCGACATTGACCGCGCTGCGCTTAGCACGGCGGCAGATAACGCCGCCCGCAACCATGCCGATCTGCGGCTCGCGCATTCGAGCGACGCGCTGGAGCGGGAGTTCGACCGCGTCGTTGCCAATATTCTTACCAATCCGCTGATGTTGCTGGCGCCGCTGCTGTGCGCGCGGCTCAAGCCCGGTGGCCGGCTTGCGCTGTCGGGCGTGCTCGAATCCCAGGCCGCACAGGTGATTGAGGCGTATGCGCCATTTCTTACCCTGCGCATCGGCGCGGTGCATGAGGGCTGGGTGCGGTTGGAGGGAGCGCGCGCGTGCTGACCCGCTGTCCCCATTGCGCTACCACGTTCCGGGTTACGCCCGAGCAGTTGAAGCCGCGCCAGGGACAAGTCCGCTGCGGCACCTGTCACGAGGTCTTCAATGCCCTCGACAGCCTGGCCGACGAGGCGCCTATCGTTATTGTGCCTGTCGTTCCGGACGACACGCCCACAGCCGAAGTGGCGCCGGAACCGCTAGAAATTCCGGACGCGACCACTACGCCTGTCCCACCGGAAGATATAGCGGAGCCAGTCGAAACGGCGCCTTGGCCGGCATCGGAGCCTGAACCAATACCGGCGCTTGAGCCGGAGCCTGAACCTGAACCTGAACCGGTGCCCGAGCCTGAGCCTGAGCCTGAGCCTGAGCCTGAGCCGGTGCCCGAGCCTGAACCGGTGCCTGAGACGGATGCGCCTGCTGCAAGCGACGACGATGCGGAAACGCTGGAACCGGAAGAATGGGAAAACGCCCCGGCCGTGCCTGCAAGGCGGCGTTGGCCCTGGATCGCCGGCCTGGTCGTCCTGTTGTTCCTCTTCGCCGGCCAGTGGCTATATCTCTATCGTATCGAACTGGCGGTGCTGGTGCCCGAGGCCCGTCCGGCACTGGCGGCCGCCTGCGAGTTGTTCGGCTGTAGCGTTGCGCGACCGAGCCGGCGCGACCTGATCGATATCGAATCTTCCGATCTGCTGACCCCGGCGGAGGGCGAACACCTGCTGTTGTTCGCCACGTTGCGCAATCGCGCGCCATTCGATCAGGAATATCCCCATCTCGAACTGACGCTCACCGATGTGCGCGATGCCGCCTTGGTACGCAAGGTATTGGCCCCGGCGGACTACCTGCCGGCGGACCATACGCCTGCCGCCGGGTTCGCCGCGCGCGGCGACATCGCCGTCAAGCTCACCCTCGAAGCACCGGGCGTATCCGCCATCGGCTTCCGCCTCGGTTTTTTCTACCCCTGACCCACTCCTAACGCCATGCACACACTTATCTGCGGCTCGCTCGCCTACGACACCATCATGGTGTTCAAGGATCGCTTCAAGCACCATATCCTGCCGGAGCAAATCCACATCCTCAATGTCGCCTTCCTCGTCCCCGACATGCGGCGCGAATACGGTGGCTGCGCCGGCAACATCGCCTACAACCTGCGCCTGTTGGGCGGTGCGCCGCTCATCATGGCGGCCGTTGGCGACGACAGTGCGCCCTACCTGGCGCGTCTCAAGCAGCTTGGCCTGGCGGCCGACCATGTGCGCCAGGTGCCCGAGACCTTCACGGCCCAGGCGTTCATCACCACCGACCTCGACGACAACCAGATCACCGCCTTCCATCCTGGCGCGATGAACTTCTCGCATGAGAACCGCATCGGCGACGCGCGCGACGTCACGCTCGGCATCGTCGCCCCCGACGGCCGCGATGGCATGCTGCAGCACGCGCGTCAGTTCCACGAACTCGGCATTCCCTTCATCTTCGATCCCGGCCAGGGCCTGCCGATGTTCGACGGCGCCGAACTGCTGGAATTCATCCGCCTCGCCGATTACTGCACGGTGAACGACTACGAGGCCAAGTTGCTGACGGAGCGTACCGGCAAGAGCCTCGACGAGTTGGCACGTGAGGTGAAGGCGCTGATCGTCACCCTTGGCGCCAACGGCTCGCAGATCTACGCGGCAGGCACACGCATCGACATCCCGGCCGTTGCGGCTGAGCAACTGTTGGACCCGACCGGCTGCGGCGATGCCTACCGCGCCGGCCTGCTCTATGGCATCGCGCGCGGCTGGGAGTGGCGCAAAACCGGTGGCCTCGCCGCGCTCATGGGCAGCATCAAGATCGCGCATCGCGGCGGGCAGAACCACAAACCGACGCGTGCCGCCATCGCCGCCCAGTTCCAGGCCGCCTGCGGCGAGACGCTGGACTGAAATCCTGCCGTAACCTGGCCGCAAAACTGCGGCAACGCCGGTCTCCTAGAGTGCTGTCACCAAACAGCACATACAAGGAGAACCGGCGATGCAACACCGGAACGAAACACTGCCGCACGACGCGGCTCACCTGGTCCCCCAGGCGACACGCCAGCCGCGACCCAAACTGCATGTCACCCTCGCGGCGACACCTTCCGAAATCCTCGAAGCGCAGAAACTGCGCTGGCGCGTTTTCGCCGACGAGTTGGGTGCGCGCCTGCCCTCGCGCACGCCCGGCGTCGACCGCGATATCTACGATCCCTACTGCGAGCACCTGATCGTGCGCGACGAGGCCAATGGCCGCATTGTCGGCACCTACCGCATCCTGTCCCCGCAGGCGGCGCGCAAGGTCGGCGGCTACTACTCCGAAAACGAATTCGACCTGACGCGTTTCACCCATCTGCGCCAGCGTCTGGTCGAGATCGGCCGCTCCTGCATCGACGCCGACTACCGTACCGGCGCGACCATCGCCTTGTTGTGGTCCGGTCTGGCGCGTTACATGCGCGACAACGGCCACGAATACCTGATCGGCTGCGCCAGCATCGGCATGCAGGACGGCGGCCATAACGCCGCCGGCATTTTCCAGGCCCTCGACGCGCATCTGGCCCCTCCGGAATATCGGGTTTTCCCGCGCTATCCGCTGCCGCTGGATCGCATTGCCGCTTCGTCCCAACCCGAAATCCCGCCGCTGTTGAAAGGTTATATGCGTGCCGGCGCCTGGGTCTGCGGCGAACCGGCCTGGGACCCTGATTTCAATACCGCCGACCTGTTGCTGCTGCTGCCGATGGGACGTGTCGAGTCCCGTTACTCGAAGCATTTCGTGGAGCGGAAAAACTGAAGACATTGCTCATCGAACTGCGTGCCGCATTTCGCCTGGCACGTGTCGGACTGCACCTGGCATGGGCTGCCGCTACTGTCGCCGTCGTATTCCCCTGGGCTAGCCAGGCGGTTCGGCGCGCGCTGAAGCGCCGCTGGTCGAGACAGCTCGTTGGCACCTTGGGCATCAAGTTGGATGTCGTCGGCGCGACCAGCCGGAGTTTTAAACTCGGCGCTGGCGGCACGGTGCCGCGCATCCCCCACGGCCTGCTGGTCGCCAACCACGTCTCCTGGCTCGATATCTACGTCATCAACGCCCTGGCGCCGGCCGTCTTCGTCGCCAAGGACGATGTGCGTAGCTGGCCGCTGATCGGCTGGTTGTGCGCCAATACCGACACCATCTTCCTTGAACGTGGCTCGCGTGCCGCAGCACAGCAGACGCGCGCCGCCATCGTGGAAAAGCTGCGTGCCGGCCTGCATGTGGGGGTGTTCCCCGAAGGCACGACGACGGGCGGCGAACGTGTGTTGCCCTTCCACAGCGCCTTGTTCCAGGGCGCCATTGATGCGACTGCTCCTGTGCTGCCGCTGGCCCTGCGTTATCTCGATGCGGCCGGGCAGCCCAGCCGTGCCCCGGCTTACGACGGGGACATCACACTCTGGCAAAGCCTGGGCATGATCGCGCGCTCAAGCGGACTGACAGTTCAGTTGCGGGTGCTCGCGCCCATGTCCGGCATGGCAGCGGATCGACGGCAACTCGCAGCACGCAGCCACGAAGCCATCGCCTTCCACCTCGGCTGCGTCGGCGATACGCTTGGTGCTACTGCCAGCCCGTCGGTCGCGCCGACTGGCCACAGGGCATCTGGAATACCCGGCGATCCTCCAGGCGCACCGCAGTCAGGCTGCCGCCCCATAGACAACCCGAGTCCAACGCCAGAAGCTTGTCCGTCTGCCTGAAGCCGAGTGCGGACCAGTGTCCGCAGACAATCGTTGTGTCGGCGCTGCGGCGCCCGGGCACATCGAACCAGGGCAGGCAGTCCGCCGGGCCGCGTTCCGGTGGCCCCTTGGCACCTGGCGCGCGGAATTCCATGCGCCCATCCGCTGCGACAAAACGCATGCGCGTCATGGCGTTCACCACAACGCGCAAGCGGTCCCAGCCGGCCAGATCGTCGCGCCAGGCGTCGGGCTCCGAACCCCACATATTGGCGAGAAATTTGCGGTAGTTGGGGGAGGTCAGTGCGGCCGAGGCTTCGTCGGAGAGTGCCTTGGCCTGCTGGATATCCCATGCCGGCAACAGGCCGGCATGCACCATTGCAAACGAATTCTTGACATGGACCAGGGGCAGGGCGCGCAGCCAGGCCAGCAATTCCTCGCGGTCGGGCGCGGCGAGGATGGCGGCGAGCGTGTCTTCCTTGTTGGCCTTGCCGTAACCCTCGGCCTGCATGATCAAATGAAGATCGTGGTTGCCCAGCACCGTTACCGCCGCTGGGCCTAGCTTCCTGACGAAACGCAGCACTTCCAGCGATTGCGGGCCGCGATTCACCAGATCGCCGACCAGCCATAAGCGGTCATCCTCGGGCGAAAAATCCAGGTAATCCAGCAAGCGGGCAAGCGGATCGTAACAACCTTGCAGGTCGCCGATAGCGTAGGTAGCCAATTTCTTGATTCCAGATGCTGTTCGTTAAAGCGGTCGGCCTAGCCTTCGCGGATCAGCGGCACCGGCTTCAAGGCCGGCGGTGTCGCGGGCTGATATTCCGGCACCCAGCGCCTCAGGTCGCGGCGCACCTCGGCATCCGTGCGCGGTGTCGGAGACTTAAGCCAGTCAAGCAGGCCATCAAGCCAGCCATCGGCGACCGGACGGGCGCGGGCGATACGCACTTTGGGATGATGCGTGGGCCGTGTTTGCTCTTCGCTGGACAGCAGTTCTTCGTACAGCTTTTCGCCGGGACGCAGGCCGGTGAAGGTAATGGCAATTTCATCCTCACGCCGTCCGGACAGGCGGATCATCTGCCGTGCCAGATCGACTATCTTGATGGCATGACCCATGTCCAGCACGAAAATCTCGCCGCCCTCGCCCATCGCCGCCGCTTGCAAGACCAACTGCGAGGCTTCGGGAATCGACATGAAGTAGCGGGTGATTTCGGGGTGGGTCACGGTGACGGGGCCACCCTTGCGGATTTGCGCCTGGAACTTCGGGATGACGCTGCCGGTGCTGCCCAATACGTTGCCGAAGCGCACACTCTCGAAGCGCGTCGACGTCTGGTTGCCTTGCAAGGCTTGGCACACCATCTCGGCCAGTCGCTTGCTCGCGCCCATCACATTGGTCGGGTTGACCGCCTTGTCGGTGGATACCATGACGAATTCGGGCACTTCGGCGCGTAGCGCCGCCATCGCCACCACATAGGTGCCCAGCACATTGTTGCGGACGGCTTGCCAGGCGTTGTGATCCTCCATCAGCGGCACATGCTTATAGGCGGCGGCGTGGAAAACCACAGCAGGGGTGTAGCGCCGCATCAACTCGGCCAGCCAGGGCGCGTCCTTGACGTCGCCTGCCAGCGGTACGGCAGCCAGATGGGGAAAGCGCTCGTTGAGTTCTTCCAGCAAGGTGTACAGCGCGAACTCGTTGTTCTCGAACAGCAGCAACTGGGCGGGCTGCAACTGAGCGATCTGGCGACAAAGTTCGCTGCCGATCGAGCCGCCGGCGCCCGTGACCATGACGACGCGATCGGACAGCATGCTGCGAATCTCGGGCGTATCGATTTCGATCGGGCTGCGGCCGAGCAGATCCTCCAGATTGATCGGCCGCAAATGGTCGAGCCGGTCCTGCCCCGACAACAACTGTTCGGTGGAGGGCACGGTATAGGTCTTGACCCCCGCTTGCAGGCATTGGTTGCTGATGCGCTGACGCACTTCTTCGCTGGCCGAGGGGATGGCCAGGATGGCGTGCTGCACACCGAGCTGCTTCACCCAATAATCGAGTTCGCCGATAGCGCCCAGCACGCGCTGGCCGATCACCTCGCGTTGCCGCTTGCTCGGATCGTCGTCGAGAAAACCTACCACGCGCCACTCGGTGGAGCGCCCCAAATCCTGCACCAAAGTGGCGCCGGCACGTCCGGCGCCGATGATCACCACCGGTTGCCCTTGCGCGCCAAGTGCACCGTAGAGCCGGTGCTCCTTCCATACGCGGTAAGTGGCCCGCCCCCCGCCCATCGTCAGCAGCAGCAGCAGCGGGTAGAGCAACAAAATAGCGCTGGGTATGGAGGTCGGCGCAAACATCGGCGCCAGTGCCGCCAGCAACAGTGCGGACAGTACAACCGCCTTGAGGATGCGCATCAGGTCCGGCAGGCTGGAAAAGAACCAGATGCCGCGATACAGGCCGGTCAGCCGAAATACCAGCGCCTGCACCGGCAATAGCAACAATAGTCCGCCCCATATCACCGACGACAATTCGGGTGGCAAGCTGAAGTTGAAACTTAGGTGGAATGCGCCCAACCATGCCAGCACCACTGCGCCGATATCGAAGGTAAAAACCGCCAGCGAACGCCAATCCCTCTTGAGTGTTGCCAACGTTGTCCGAGCAATATTCATGGATGGCCTAGGAGGTGTCAATAAGCGCCAAGCGGTTCCGGCGCCTGAAAAATATGCCCGGATTCTAGCACTCGCCTAAATCATCGATAGGTAGAATTGGTTAATCAGTCGTCAGCAAACTGTCAGCTTCAGGCGACGCCAACACCCTTATGTCCCACCATTTGCCCCGGATTCGCATGGAAAAAATTGTCAATTGCCCGCAATGCCAAGCGCCCGTCGCATGGGGAAGCCAGAGCCCGTTTCGGCCATTCTGTTCCGCGCGCTGCCGCCAGATCGATCTGGGCGCCTGGGCCAGCGGCGAATATTGCGTGCCGGGCGAGCAGCCTCTGGATGACTTTGCCGACTTCGAGACTACGGCAACGCTTCCCACGCCGCGCGAATAGCGGCAATTCCTTGCGCGCCGACGGAGCGGGCTTCCGCCACGTCGTTTCTGTCGAGGCCACCGATGGCGTAGACGGGCAGCGGGCAGTCCGCGATCAGCGTTGCAAAATTCGACCAGCCGATGCCCGCCTGGTCAGGGTGCGTGGCGGTCGGTTTGACCGGACCGAGCACGACGAAATCGAGCCCGAGCGCTGCCGCTTGTCGTAGCTCAGCGGCAGTGTGACAGGACGCCGCGACGAGCGGCAGGTTGGGCCGGGCGTTCAAGGCCATCAGTCGGCGCGCTGTCAGGTGAACGCCATCGGCATCTGTCGCCAGGGCCAGCGCTACATCGTCATTGACCAGTACGCGTGCGCCATGACGCCGACAAAGCGCGACTGCGGCGCCGATAAAGTTTGTGCGCGTGGTCTCGGGCAGTGTGCTTTCGCGTATTTGTACCAAGCCTAGGCCGCGCTCGAGCGCGGCTGCCAGCTTGACGAGTTGAGTTTCGGTACCGATCTGCCCGGCGTGGGTAATGCCATAAAAGTCGGGTAGCTGCAATGCCGCCAGCACCGGCGCATTGGCCGGCAGCATTGGCGCGACCGTCAAGCTGCCGGGCTGCTGCCAGGTCAGCGCCGCATGAACATGATCGCGCAGCTCGCCGCGCCATTGCGTGACGCGGAAGAAGTGCAGGCGTACATGAGCATGTTCATAGACATGCTCGCGCACGATCCAGGGCGTTGCCGCCAACACTTCGATTTCGAGTTCCTCGTGCAACTCGCGCACGAGGGCGTCACGCGGCGTTTCCCCTGGCTCGACCTTGCCGCCGGGAAATTCCCAGTAGCCGGGATAAAAGGTGTCGGCAGCGCGCTGGCCGAGCAGAAAACTGCCATCCGCGCGCAGGATGACGGCGGCGGCCACTGCGGTGATCTTCATGCCGGGGTATGGCGCCCGGCGTAGTCGCGCGCAAACTGCCAGGCGACGCGGCCGGAACGGCTGCCGCGCTGGAGCGCCCATTGCAGGGCTTCTTGCCGTGCCGCCAACGCCGAGTCTGCATCGAGGCCGAAATGCTGCAACCAGTGTGCACAGATTTCCAGGTAATGGTCCTGGTCGAAAGGGTAGAAGGAGAGCCAGAGGCCGAAGCGCTCCGAGAGCGAGATTTTCTCCTCGGTGGTTTCGCCGGGGTGGATCTCGCCGTCGCTCGTGTGCGTGGCTTCGAGGTTTTCGGCCATGCGCTCGGGCATCAGGTGGCGGCGGTTGGAGGTGGCATAGATCAGCAAGTTGTCCGGTGTGCCGGCGATGGAGCCGTCGAGCGCGCTTTTCAGCGCCTTGTAGCCGGGCTCGGAAGCCTCGAAGGAGAGATCGTCGCAGAACACAATGAAGCGTTCGGGCCGGTCGGCGACGAGGTCGATGATCTCGGGCAGCCCCACCAGATCGTTGCGATCCACTTCGATCAGGCGCAAGCCGCGCCGGCCGAACTTGGCGAGCACGCCCTTGACCAGCGAGGACTTGCCGGTGCCGCGCGCGCCGGTGAGCAGCACATTGTTGGCGGGACGTCCGGCGACGAATTGCCGCGTGTTGCGCTCGATGGCGGCTTTTTGCGCGGCGACGCCCTGGAGGTCGTCGAGACGGATTTGATGCGGATGGCGCACCGCTTCCAGGCGGCCGCGTCCCTGAGCGGTGCGCCAGCGGAAGGCTTTCGCGCGCCAGTCCGGCGGGACGGGCGGCGGCGGCAACAGGAATTCGGCACGTTCGACCAGACGTTCCAGTCGGGCAACAAGGTTTTCGAGCGGGTGATTTTCGAGGGCTGGCATCGGGTAAGCTTCGCTACTTTTTCTGCAACGCAATTTAGCAGATTCGCCATGCCACTGTTTCCCGTCTTACTCTTGACCTTGCTCCTGGCCGGCTGCGCCGTGTCGCCAGCGCCGACTTTTTCGCCGCCAGCCAAGACGGCAAGTTGCCCGCCGTGCCCGGCCTGTGCCGCCTGTCCTGGCGTCGAGCCGGCCAAGCCCGAAGTCAAACCTTTGCAAGCTGCCGAGTGGAGCGAGTTGCCAGGCTGGTTGGACGACGATCCGCTACCGGCCTTCGAAGCTTTCCGCGCCTCCTGCGACGTGTTGAACAAGAAGGCACTCTGGCGGGCGAGTTGCGAGGCCGCGCAACAGCTAACTGCCTACGGCAATCTGCGTGCGTGGTTCGAAGCGCAATTTCGTCCCTGGGCGCTGACGCATCCCGATGGCGGGCGCGAAGGCTTGGTGACCGGCTATTACGAGCCCTTGGTCTATGGCAGTCGCACGCAAAAGGCGCCGTATCTCGTACCGGTATTCGGTCCGCCTGCCGACTTGGTCGTCGTCGAACTGGCCTCGCTTTATCCGGAACTGAAGAACCTGCGCCTGCGCGGTCGTGTCGAGGGGCGCAAGCTGGTGCCCTACCACGACCGCACCAACTGGGCTGCGCAAGAGGCTCAACGTGTCGGCGATGCCTTGTTGTGGGTGAACGATCCGCTCGACTATTTCTTCCTGCAAATCCAGGGTTCGGGCCAGGTAGCGCTCGACGACGGCAGCCGGGTGCGCATCGGTTACGCCGACCAGAACGGCCACCCTTATCGTTCCATCGGCAAATGGCTGATCGAGAAAGGCGAACTGCAAGCGCACGAAGCCTCGATGCAGGGCATCAAGTCCTGGGCTTCGGCGCACCCGGAACGCTTGCAGGAACTGCTCAACGTCAATCCGAGCATGGTGTTTTTCCGTGAGTTGCCGGCTACTGGTAGTGGCCCGCCCGGCGCTTTGGGCGTGCCGCTGACGCCCGAGCGCTCGCTTGCCGTCGATCCACGCCATACCCCGCTCGGCGCCCCGGTGTGGCTCGCGACAACTTATCCGAATAGCGAGCAAGCGCTTACACGACTGATGCTGGCTCAGGATACGGGGGGCGCGATTCGCGGCCCGGTGCGCGCCGATTTCTACTGGGGCAGCGGCGTCGCTGCGGGAAGTCTGGCCGGACGCATGAAGCAACGCGGCAAGCTTTGGGTACTGCTGCCACGTAGCCATACGCCATGAATTATTCCATTCTATCTATATGGATATTTGTTAGGATGCGCCTCTTGGAGAATGGATGACCGCCATGAAACTCAAAGACAAAACCCTGCTGTTCTTCGTCAGTATCCTGGCTGTGCTGGTTGTCGTACTGACCGTATTGTCCGCGCTGAGCTTCCGCCGCTTTTCGATTTATACCGCCGAACGCCATGCGCGCTCGGTGGCGGAAACGGTCAAGGTCGGCCTGACCGAGAGCATGATCAACGGCACTATCGACAAACGCCAGCAGTTTCTCGCGCGACTCTCCACGGTGCCCGGCGTTCAGACTGTCAAAGTCATTCGCGGTCCGGCGGTGGTCAATCAGTTTGGGCCTGGACTGACTCACGAGAGAGCCAACCAAAGCAATATCGAAGCCGTATTGGCCACCGGGAAAGAGAATTTCGAAGTCATTGAGGTCGATGGCGACCCGATTTTCCATGCGGTAATTCCCTACATCGCCAACGATCAGGGCGTACCCAATTGTCTGCAATGCCACGCCGTCAGCAGCGGCACCGTACTGGGGGCCGTGATTATCGAAATCTCGCTTGCCGAGGTGCGCAATCAGGGTATCTACGCGGTCGGTTTGGTGAGCCTGGCGGTTTTTGTCGCCGCTCTGGTCGCCCTGGGACTGCTGCGGCGCATGATGAATCCCCTTTCGGAAACGGCACATGCCGTGCAGGATGTGACGTCGCAGGCGGTCGGCGGCAACTTCACGGGCCGCATCCGCCAGCGCAGCACCGACGAGGTTGGCGATATCGCAGTCAACATCAATAACCTGATGGAATTTCTTGAGCGCGAAGTCACCACGATTCGCACCCGTGTCGGCCAGCTGATGGGGCAACGCGCCGGCGAGGGCGGCAACCAACTGGTCCTGACCACGGAGATGGTTGAAAGTTTGGTGGAAGCTTCGCAGTTCAAGCAAGCCATCGAGGAAGACCAGACGAAGCTGGATATCTATCAGCGCTTGTCGGACATGTTGCACGGGAAATACGACTTTTCGCGCTATTCGATATACGAGGTGGCGGCGAGCAAGAATCGCATGACGCCAATTCTTATCGACGGAGAAATCGGCGCCTCCTGTCGTTGGTGCGACCTGCAGGTCACGGTCGATGCCAGCTTCTGTCGGGCCAAGCGCACCGGGCACGAGGTCAATGCGATCGACTTCCCCGGGCTGTGCACCATGTTCCGTCCCAATACGCCAGGCGATACCCATATCTGTCTGCCGATCATCCAGTCCGGAACTGCCGGCTGCGTCGTCCAGGTAGTCGTCGGCGCTGACGAAGCGCCGTTGGCACGTCTGATGATGCCTTTCGTGGCGGTCTATCTGCGCGAGGCCGGCCCGGTATTGGAAGCCAAGCGCCTGATGGAGCATCTGCGCGAAAGTGCCTTGCGCGATGCCATGACCGGCTTGTACAACCGGCGCTTCCTTGAGGAGTATGTCAGCGCGCTGGTGGGCGGCAGCCAGCGACGCAAGAGCGTGTTCTCGGTCCTTATGCTCGACCTGGACTTCTTCAAGCAGGTCAACGATACCCATGGCCACGAGGCCGGGGACAAGGTCATCAAGACCTTGTCCGATATCCTGCAACGCAACGTGCGCAGTTCCGATATGGCAGTGCGTTACGGCGGCGAGGAATTCCTGTTGGTGCTGATGGATACGGGTGCGGATGCCGCGCTCAAGGTGGCAGAAAAAATTCGCGGCGAAGTCGAGGCAACCAAGGTTCCGCTCTCCGGTGGAATCTTGCAGAAGACCATCTCGATCGGCGTTGCCGAATACCCGAACGATTCGGACACCTTCTGGCAAGTGGTCAAGTTCGCGGATGTCGCCTTGTATCAGGCGAAATCGACCGGACGCAACAGAGTGGTGCGCTTCGTTCCGGAAATGTGGGACGCCAACGCGCATTACTGAGGCTACGCACTAATTACGCGCATAGCGCGCCCGAAATTAGTGCGACAAATCTTGAGATGTTGCTTGGCCAGATTGTTACTCATTGATATTTAAGGAGTAACAATCTGGAACACTTGTTGCTCGTGTGCTCCCTATTTTGTGACTATTGGGGCACCAAAATGGAGAATTTCAAGGTTTCCGCCGATGTATTGTTCATACTGCTCGGCGCCATCATGATTCTGGCCATGCATGCCGGCTTTGCCTTCCTTGAACTTGGCACGGTACGCAAGAAAAATCAGGTCAATGCCCTCGTCAAGATTCTTTGCGACTTCTCCGTTTCGACGCTCGCCTATTTCTTCATCGGCTATAGCATCGCCTATGGTGTGAACTTCTACGCCAGTGCCGAGACCCTACTGGCGAAAAACGGTTACGACCTCGTCAAGTTCTTTTTCCTACTTACGTTCGCAGCGGCGATTCCGGCCATCGTTTCCGGCGGCATAGCCGAGCGCGCCCGCTTCAATCCGCAATTGGCGGCCACCTTCCTCTTGGTGGGCTTTGTCTATCCCTTTTTCGAAGGTATCGCCTGGAACCAAGCCTTCGGCATACAGGCCTGGCTGAAGGCAAGTTTCGGCGAGGAATTTCACGACTTCGCCGGCTCGGTGGTCGTCCATGCCGTGGGCGGCTGGGTCGGTTTGGCCGCCGTGCTGCTGCTCGGGGCGCGGCGCGGCCGCTACCATAAGGACGGCGGCATCGCCGGCGCCCATCCACCCTCAAGCATCCCCTTCCTGGCGCTCGGTGCCTGGATTCTGATCGTCGGTTGGTTCGGCTTCAATGTGATGAGTGCCCAGACGCTGGACAAAGTCTCCGGCCTCGTTGCCATGAATTCTTTGATGGCCATGGTCGGCGGCACCCTGGCGGCGTTGGCGCTGGGCAAGAACGATCCGGGCTTCGTCCACAACGGCCCGCTCGCCGGCCTGGTGGCGATTTGTGCCGGATCGGACCTGATGCACCCATTGGGTGCGCTGGTTACCGGCGCTGTCGCCGGCGCGCTGTTTGTCGTGATGTTCACCATCACTCAGAATCGTTGGAAAATCGATGACGTGCTAGGGGTCTGGCCGCTGCATGGTCTATGTGGCGCCTGGGGTGGTCTGGCCGCAGGCATCTTTGGTGCGCAAGCGCTTGGGGGGCTGGGCGGAGTCGCCTTTATGAGCCAATTGGTCGGCACGTGCCTGGGCATCGTCATCGCCTTTGTCGGCGGTTTGGCCGTCTATGGTGCGCTCAAAAAAACCATCGGCATCCGTCTCGATGCCGAAGAGGAATACAACGGCGCCGACCTCACCATTCACCAGATTTCAGCCAGCCCGGAGCGGGAAACGCTCTGGTAGGGGCGCTGGTCAGAAACAATAAATTCTGTCGGACAGTTGAGAACGTAATCGGTAGCCCGGCAATTGCCGGGCTACCGATCTACCATTTTGACGAGGTCCAGATTCCGTCTTGGTAGTAATGCATCTGATCCTCCCATAATAGTGCGCGGTCGTTTTGGTTCGACCGGTCGCCATTTGTCTGATGCCCGTTAAGGGCCGGAAACGTACTCAGCATGCGGGTTTCCAGATCAACCTCGAAGCGTTCCAGTTCGTTCCGGGTGAAATCGTAGTAATCGCTTGGCTTGCCCGTATTGTAGAAGGGGTAGGACGAAGGCGTGTCGTGCAGCCTGACGGGCAGGCCGATGCGCAGCTTGCGTCCCAGCGTCTGCATGGCAATGCCATGGTGATCGTGCAACACCGTTGCGTCGGTGCCGCGCCTTCCGATGACGGCACGCGCTACTTCGCGCGGCATGGCCGGATCGCTGACATCGAGGAGCGCCACTTTCACCCCCTGGTACCAAGCGAAGCGCCCATCGCCGGACGTGCCGTCGGAGACGGCGTCTTTGCCCACGCCCAGCAGCAGGTTATCGCCGAGCGGGAAGAGATAGTCGGAATAGCCGCTGATCTCGAGTTCGCCGGCGATCTTCGGATCGTTCGGATCGGCGAGGTCGAGGACATACAACGGATCGGTTAGGCGGTAGGTAACGAGATAGCCACGCGGACCAAGAAAGCGCGAGGCATACAACTGCTCGCCGGGCTTGCCCAAAGGAGCCGGCCGCGCGGCGTTCGGCAGCACGGCAATTTGAGCCAGGGCGCCCGCATTCTCGCGCAGGATGGTCAATCGTCCTGGCGAGGATGTCGCGGGATCAGCCGGATCGGCACGGGCAGTCGTGGCGACAGTTGTTGCAACTGCGGGCATGACGCCCCAGCCACCGAAACTGCTCTCGGTCTGGGTGATGATACGCAGCAGGCCGTCGTATTCGCCCATGCGGAAAGACTTGCGGTTCTGGTCGAAACCCAGATGCCCTGTCACGCTCCCCGAGCCGCGATAGATGATGTTGAGGCCATCGAGCGCAAACTTGTGCAGATCGGTACTCGTCTGGGGCGGATAGGCTGGAAAAGCGCCGCTGTAAGTATAGGTGTTGCGCGTCGTTGCCAGATAGAGGCTTTGTTCCGACATGTAAAAGGCTTCGGCACCGCCGGTGAAGCAGCGCGCCGCGTGACGGTGTTCGGTCGCGGCAAGGTCTATGCCGACTACTGTGATGATGTCGGCGCTCAGTGCCGCATTGTCGTTCTGCACGAGGCAGGCATCCGTTTCGAGCAGGGGCTGCGCGGCACCGCCGTCGATGCTCAGGGCAGGCAACAGCGCCGTTGCCTGCAGGGTATCCAGCACCGCCTGGTTGCTCGCCACCTTGTCGGCCGGCCACCAGGGATCGAGGCCGGCAAGCTCAGGATAATTGCGCAGCACAAGATACAAAGTGGAACCGATACGGCGCGAGCCAATCAACTGTGCATTGATGCGCAGGATGCGACGCACGTTCATCCTGTCGGGGATGGCGTAATCGACCAGCACGACCTCGGTTGCGCCCCGGGTCCAATACAGGGGCATGAACCAGGCGGCGTAGATGTCGCCGTAAAACCCGCCCTGCCCGATGGCGACGAGTTGCCGACGCACTTCATCCAGATACAGGCCTGTCGCGCCGATACCGGCCGACAGCGGCAAGCTCAAGCTGTCGCCAGATTCGAGGGCGGCGTCGGCCGCCGCCGCGCTCAGGCGCTGACGGCGCAGCAGCCCGCGCCGCGCATCGCCCATTTCTACCGGATCAAGGCTGAACACGGCGCTGCCATCCGACTTGACAAGATCGGCCTCGTCCACGCCGCTCTCCTGCAATGTCGTGCCGGAGTAGGCCGGCGTAGCATCGGCCGCCGCAGGCGCGGTGACCGCAACACTGCCGACCACTGCCACCGCCCATTGGGGCGTCATTGTCTGGCCGAGATAGGTGGCACCGCCTGGGCCAAGCGCTTTACGGAAATACTGTGTCAGGCCGGCCGAGTCGATGGCGCTCAAAGCCCCCGGCCCACCGACGCCGGTATCCGGCCACCCGGATGCGACGCGATGAATGAGCCGATAACGACCCGCAGCGAGCATTTCTTCGAAGGGTGTCGCAGACGTGCCCTCCAGCCCATAGCCGAGATAGACTGCCGTGCCGCCGAGACGCTGCACATCCAGCGAATTCACGATCGACAGCAGCACGGGCGATTCGGCGCCAACCACCGTCATGACTTCAGGAATCGCGCCAGCGCCAACCATGACCCAAGCTTGCGGGGTACGGGCATAAGCCACGGCGCCGGTAGCACCGGGGACAAGCGCAACCAGATAGATGCGCAGCCGCTTGTTCTGGTCTTCAGTCGCGGCGGTCAAGAATGTCGTCAGGGTGTAATCGGTACGGCCTCCTGTCGCCGTCGCGTCCGCAAAAGAGGCCGACGCTGCACCGTGCGCCGACACACTTCCGCCCAAAGCCAGCGCCAGCGCGAAAAACCAGGCCGCCAAACGACGTTTGAACTCCATTCGGATTGGGATTGCGTGCATCTCGACACCTCCAGCTCTGACTACCACCATCGCGCTTCATCATACGCCGCACGGCCATGCGCATCCTGGGCACTCTCCAGAAATACAATCACCCCAAAAAAATGACCTTTTGCTAGCGTGCTAGCGCGAGAATCATTGTCGTGACGAATGTTGCAATAGCGGATGCCGTCCCGCCAGCGCCGACTTTTGCAGTAGGGCAGGTTCGCGCCCCCGGCTAATTTGAAGCACTAACCAAAAGGATTGACCTGTGAACCCCGCAAAAATGAATCAACTCTTCGACATCCTGCGTGCAGCGTGTGTCCGGCAGTTCGGCTTCAACCCTCGACGGATTACGGCGGAAATGCGCTACATCGGAACAGAAGGCCATGGGAAAGATCTCATGCACGTCTTTCGGGCCGCAGGCAGCCATTCTCAGATGGCGCTGAAAGGAACATTTGTAAGCTTGCGCGAGCAGCACGGCGACAAGCCGCATTGGACCGAAGCCGAAAAAGCACACTTCAAGAATACTGATGCAGAAATCGATGCAGAGATTGAAGCGAAGCACGCCGAGCTTGAATACATCCGCCATTGCCCGCTTTACCAGGAGCACCGCGCACAGTTGTTGTCGCACTACAAGGATTGGCCGGGTTATCAAGCCGATGGCACACAGCCTCGGGAAGCGGCCAGAGCGCTGATCCAATCGCTCTTTGATGCGCACAATGCCGATCTGGCCGACTTTGCGGAACACCTGCGGACAAATGATCCAGAACAACTGGCCCATTTCCTGTTGTCGCCATGCCACCTAGAAATCGAAGCCATCAAGGATACGACGAGCGCAACTCGGCCAGATTAGGTGCCTACCCACTCATACTGCAACCACTGCGGCAACGCGCCAACCCTTGAAGCACCATCGCCATGGATAACCAGATCGAAATTCCGCAGTCGTTCATCGCCCTGTACGTGAAGCCGGGGCACAGCCGTCCCACTGCTTCGCATGCGGTTGTGCTGACGCGATACGATCAGTGCGAAGACATGGCCTGCGTATTGGCCGAGCAAGCCCAGATCCTGGCCTTCAAAGACAATCTTTCGGAGAAAGAAGTCCTGGAGCGTTGCCACCAAGGACTATCGGCTGACAGATCGACCTTCTCCGCAAAGGAGTCGGTGTGGGTCATCACGCGGCTTGCCGAACTGATGGATTGGACACCGATGGCATTCGAGGCAGCGGAAAACTGAGCCAGCAAATGTCCCAACGGCCTCTCTCGGAGGCCGCCAGGATTGCAATTCCACGCATTGGGTTCCTGCTGTGCCACCCGCCAAGATCGGGTTCGAGTGCGGTTTGCTTCCAGCCGCTTCAGGTTCATCCTCGTGGGACGCTCACAACGGCGGCATTTCAGTTGCAAACACTGTGACAGGCTTCTTCACTTTTGAGGCTGGCACCGCAGGTATTTCTGTTGGCTCGATGTGGGGTGGTTCTGGTTGCGCCATCAAGTCCTGTTAAGTTCATTAACGAAGTATTCTGGGCAAGGTTGATGCTGATTTAAAAATAAGCTTGATGTGGCTTGGCTCTGCTGCTTCGTTGTTTCTTGACTATCAATACGCATAGTCTGTGCCAGCCGTAAATATCCTCAAATAAGCAACGAGTTGGCAAATACGCGCCCCATCGGACCGGCAAAGCAGTGACGCGCTACGGCCATTTTTGCCCCAGCAGCGGCAATCGCGGCAACAGAGCAGAACCTCCGACAGCTTCGTGATCAGGCAGCGGCTTTAACCGCTTTCAGCGCATCAGCCAAGCCCTTGCCTTTGATTCTGCCCGCATCGTGTAGCCAGAGCACTATCGCCGTCGGCGTCGGTATCCTGCGCTCGTGCGCGTAACGCGATCCACCGCTCTGGGTGACGCCGAAACGCATCCGGAAATCATGCTGAGTCATACTGGCCTTACGACGGATCGACTCAATCTGCTCAGGTTTGAATGCCTTCAGGCGTGCCACGCATATTGGTAAATATGCGATTGCGGACAAATGGGAGGAATACCGTTACTGCAACTGGGCGCGACAGACTATCTTGCAATAACCGCAATGGCAAAGCGACAATCCGTGCTACCCGACAGACTTTATTGTTCCCGATAAGCTGGTCAGAAACAATAAATTCTGTCGGACAGTCGAGAACGTAATCCGAAGCCCGGCAATTGCCGGGCTTCTTGCATTGAGTGGTCTTCTGCTATTCGGCCGACCTGTCTTTCCAGCTAACACGCAAGAAAGACTGCTTCTGCCCCTAAGCAAACCTTCAAGGCGCCTGTCAAATGATCACAAAGCTGGCGAATCTTAGCCGCGACCAAAGGACTGCGACTGCATCCTACAGGATCCCGCCCTCTCCCCCGGCTCTCCCAACGCCTGCGATACTACCGGGCTATCAGGACAAGACACTTTACGCACAGAGGAACGGCCTAGCGGCCGAGAAAGTCTTTGAATACATCGCGAAACTGCTTGTTCATATTATTCTCGTTGACAAGTTTCTGAACTGGGCGCTTGTGTGCGTCTGCGACCCCCAAACGTAATTGCCCTCTTCCGAGGTGCTCCTCCAATATCCCAGCTTGGAGGAGCTTGGCAGTGAATTCGTCGTTTATACCCAGTTTGGAAAAGCGATAGAGCTCACTTTGCAGTTTAGTAGCAAAGCCGCCTCCAACGAAGAAGTAGCTGAAGAACCTCTTTATCTCTTCGACCGTTAGCAATGTCTCTACGTTGGTACCGTTCACTACCATGGAGGTAGTCATTTCGCCGAGGTCGCAACTAGACAAATCGAAGATGTTGGGATTCATCGTTGGCGAACGGTTCTCAGCATGGATTGCGATGAATGAAGAGTAGTAGAACTTTGTGTTGCTGAAGCGGCATTTGACAAAGGAGTCGTAGCCGGTGAACTTGCAGTTCCAGAACTCTCTATCAACGAAATGAAGCAACGGAAAGTCACCAGAAATGAACAGTCCCTTAATGAGCCTTCTTCCATCAACTAACTCGTCTCCAACGACGGAGAAGATGGCTGTGCTGAAGGCACTTCTATTCAGCCCTTTTCCGACCGTTGCGGCGAAGAGCTGGAGGAGGCAACTGCATGATGATCTTGCGGATTCGGCCACCCCGGCCTCGGTATTCGGGCGAAGTGCGATGGTTTTGAAGTCAGAGTAAACACTTGTGAGTAGTTCTTGCACCTCTGTGCGGGACTTGGCTGCGTAGAAACGACTCAACTCTTCAAAGACTGCTCCCTGTCCAGTAGCCAAGCGTGAAAAGTGCTTCATAAAAAGCTCGGAAGAAGTTGAACGTTGTTCTATCTGCTCAATCAGCCAGAGCGCTAGGAAATAGGACTGCAAGAAGTCGTATCGATACCTGACTACTTCGTTCGAAACCGAGAGCAAGGGGTTCTTGCAGAAAATCTCGGTCACAGATGAGTTGGTAGCCGTAGCCGCAAGGTATGTTTCCACCACCACGTTGAATTCGTCGATACTTGCGGTTCCAAAGTGAGCGCTTGAAAACTCCTTTAGGACATCAACCAAGCTAGCGACTGTGGGTCGCCAAACTTGTCGTTCACGCTCTCGGTCAATGATTGCAAAGATGAGAAGGTCGACAGCACGCACGTTGTGATGATAGCCGGCCTCTGCCATTCGCTCCTTGATGGCTCCTTCAACCTTAAGTGGCAGCCCAGTTGTGGTGACATCTTCCTCCAACTCGCATAAGGCATCGACAAAGAATGGAAGAACCGCCTCGTCCTCCATCGCCATCGAAATCGACCTTAGAGTCTCCCTAATCCGAGTGACGATGGCTAGACGCTCATCCGGGGTTCGTTTGAAGAATCGCTTCTTGACGTACTGGGCAACCTCATCAGATGTAAAGCCCTTCAAGTTGTAAATCGGTACTCCGTGGCGGCGCAACGATGAGACTGTCGTCCCGACGGTGTCTTCTCGCCCTGCCAGTAACACTCGCGTCTGCCCTAATTCAGCATTCAATGCCTTAATCGACTCCACGAATGGTACTAGCTCGAAGCTTGATGACATCATGCTCAACAGCTCGTCTATTCCATCGATCAGAATCAAGAGGGTCCCACTGATGAGTAGGAGATCAAACACTTTGCGGCTTGACGGAACCCTCATAGACGTGGCGCCTGCAGTGGTCAGCGCCATAGAGTGCAATTCACATAACTCGAAAAGCGAGGAAATGTGCGAACGTCGTAGCTGGTCCTTAGAGAGCTTCTTCAGTGTGTCTGCCTCAATGAGCATCACCCTTGATTTCTGCGATTCATTGATTGAGGCAGAGAGACTGCGGAGGAGGGTTGTCTTACCTGCGCCCCCTGAAGCAACGAGCAAGGAAAGCGGAGGACTATCGGCTTGACTAACGGTACCAACAAGATGAACTAACGCGGGGCCTAGCGTCTCAATATCGTTTCTGTCCACACGATATAAAACTTGATCGATGTAGAACGGCTCCTTATAGGGAGCAGAAAACTGCAAAGAGTCGACGTCGATGCAGAAACGACCAAGGTAATCCTTGAAGGCCAGTTCAGTAACCCGGATCTGATGGCCCAGTTCTCCAAGTTGCTCAGCTACGTAGTCTGTCTTACCCGGAGCAGGACGAAGAACGGTCAGCTCGCGGAAGTCTTGGAGTTCTCTGGGTAGGTCGGGAATTTTGGAAACGAAGTCTTCTAACGTTTGCCGGATATGGATGTTTTGCATCAGTACTAGGAGCAACTGAGGATGTGGTGTATCGACTCTCCACAGCTCGTACTTCACCCGACGTTGTCCAGAAAAGTCCTGTGCTTGCCACAGTGGCGTGCGAACTTTGTAGAAGCCCGCGAGCAGATCGTCGGTTCTCGTAAAGGAGTAGCCTTCGCCTTCGCCTACGCCGTTCTCAAGCGAACTGGTTCTGGCGACGGATAATTGCTCTACCGAATGAGCACCAATTGATTTAAGTTCGTCCTTAAGGCGGAACAACTCTTCATCATATGAATCGGGACTAGTGAAGTCGAAGTAGAGACTCGCTGTCAGGTAGCGTGGAACGTCTGCGCCTGTTTCCCTTTTGATTGCAAGGACCCGCGTTTTTGACTTGCTGTCGATTTCCGCCCAATGACGCTCTGCCGCCATCGCGGTTTCGCGCCCGACGCCGCCTTGGCGTGCGTTGGCCTTTTCGGTGTAGTTCTTTGTGACGATTGCCAGTACTGCGTCACTCCCGAAGATACCCGCCTCCATGTACTGATTGCGATCTACACGGTGGTTCATGCCCCGTTGGTCGTACTCAACATCTAAATCTGGCAACAATTCTGCAAGGTCATCGGCTAACTGTTGGACCCATTGCTTATGGTCTTCCGAGTCCCAGCTGTAGGAAATGAATATTCGCAAGTTTGCCTCCCTGGCATTTATTCTGCAGGGAAGGATACCTTCTTTCTAAATAAAGAGGCGTCTGGCATACAGCGGTACATTCCCCGTACAGACTTCGCAGAAGCCGTCTGATTAAGATCACGACATAGTGTAATTGCCATGTCTCTGCTGTTGAAAGGTAACCATTGCGGCCCACGGAGGGCGGTTTGATCACTATCGGTCGGAAACAGTCACTGGCAATGTTTGTTATATCACCGTCTACTTCGGCCGAGTAGCTGAAGGCCCATCAAAGCAAAGGCAAGTTCTGACTTACAACTTCGATTGCCCCAACAGTCTCAATCCTCATCCGACACCTCAATCATCTGGGTGCCCGATTGCTTGATCTGAGCCCAACCCAGTTATGCGCTCCGTTTGACCTCTTCGGGTTCCGCAGGCATCTCTGGCGTCTCTTCGTCGCGTGCTTTGGTCGCAGGAGCACACTGAACGCCACAGCGTCCGCTCTTGCAGCTTCCGGGTGCGGCGACTTCGATGCCGTCTTCCCCCATGTTCTTCAGGATCAGATAAATCGCGCCGACGGCGACGATCAACAGGACGAGGGCGATGAGTACAGTAAGCATGATGGGTTTGGGAAAGTGCAAATAAGCGCCCTATGCTACCGTCCCTTGGCGCGACATTTGCATGATTTTGGTTTTATGCGCGAGAACCAGCCATGACCATCACCAACACCTTATCTGCCGGCCTTTTGGGCATCCAGGCCGGCATGCAACGGGCCAATATTGCCGGTGGCCGTATTGCCGTTCATGCCGCCAATGCGGAAGTACTTGCCACCAACGTGGTCGAGCAGATGTCCGGCCAGCACCAAGTCGGACTTTCCGCACAGGTCGTGAAAACCGCCGATTCGATGCTTGGCACCCTGATCGACCTGAAGGTCTGACGCAACGCGGCTTATTTCCTTTCAAGGCAGGGCGCTGCGTCCGGAGCGTTCGCATTCTTCACGACGCCCGCCAGGAAATCCACCAGCGCCGGCATCTCCCGGTCGAGATCCGTATAGTCGTCATGGCTGCCGGCGACGACCTGCAAGCGAACATGATCGCCTGAGCGCGCGGCATGGATGGCATGGGCTGCGCTGACCGGCACGGTGGTGTCTTCCGCGCCATGTACCAACAACGTCGGGCAGCGCAGCCGTTTGATGGTGTGGATCGGCGCGATGTCGTCGAAGCGGTGACCGATCGTCCACTCGACATAGCGGAGCAGCAGCCAACCGACGGGCATGTAGGGGATTCCCTTGCCGGCAAACCAGTGGCGCATCATCGCCCGCGGGTGGGTGAAGGCGGCAATGCTCACCACGGCGGCAATGTCGTCGCGCCTCGATGCGGCAAGCAGCGCCGCAGCGGCACCCACCGAGTGACCAACCGCCGCAATGAACTGCGGAGCGATATCGTCCCGGCGCTTCAGCCAGTCAATGGCATGACCAAGATCTTCGGCAAAACGCGGCATGGAAGAAAAACTGTCTGCGTCGCTTTTCCCGTGGCAGCGGGCATCGATGAGCAGCACGGCAAAGCCGGCCTCGTGCAGCGGTGGTGCCAATGGCAGCATAGTCTCGGCGTTACCTCCCCAGCCATGGAGCAAAACGACTGCGGGAACCCGGCCGGGGCGATGCGCGGGAACAAGCCACCCGCAGAGGGATTTGCCGTTCTCGGTAGGCATGCAGACATCCTGAAAGTGCAAGCCGACAGCGGCGGGCGATCTGGTTTCGACCACCCGTTCCGGGGCCAGGCTACGATGGATCGCCCAGCGCAGCACGGCCAGCAGAATGACACTTACAGCACCACCAATAAGCCAGGTCATGTGGCCAAGTACGCCGCTTACTCGCTGACTTTGCTGCGGCCAGCCTTGACCGATGCGCGCCGCGTCTTGCTTTCCAGGCGCTGCCTGACCGATGTCCGGGTCGGTTTGGTCGGCCGGCGTCGCTTGGGCTGGACGGCCGCGCTGTCGATCAACTCATGGAGGCGCCGCATGGCTTCCAGCCGATTGCCTTCAAGGCTACGGAATTCCTGCGCCTTGATGACGACGACGCCGTCCTTGCTGATACGCTGATCGCGCAGCATCAGGAGCCGCGCCCGGACAGCTTCAGGCAGGGAGGATGCGTTGATGTCGAAACGCAGATGGACGGCATTCGAGACTTTGTTGACGTTCTGGCCGCCGGCACCTTGGGCGCGGATGGGCGTAATGTCGACTTCGTTCAGCGCAAGCGCGATTCTTTCATCCATGCGGTATCAGTGCGCCCCGCAACACTTCTTGAACTTCTTGCCGCTGCCGCAGGGACACGGATCGTTGCGGCCGACCTTCGGTTCTGCGCGCTTCGCCGGGATGGCCATCGCTTCGGCCGTGGGGCGGCGATCGGGATGCCAGAACCGCCACAGGGCACCGATGCTGGCAGGAACTTGTTCGGTAAGCTGCTCCCGCTTGGCCGGGGTATCGCTCAAGGCCTGCTGATCGGGTGTCTGGGTGTCGGCACCCAGGATATAGATCGGCATCAGGGCTTCCATGGCACCGCTATCCTCAAACAGGGGTTGCCAGGCAGCGCGGACCAGGGCCACGCCCTGGAGGAACCCGTAGGCCCACATCTCGCCATCGAGGTATTCCCGCGACTTGTCCTGATAGGTCGCCGTGTCGAAGATCGGGTCGATGTCGTCGGGATCGTAATCCAGCGCCCAGCGAATGCCGTTGTAATGACGGGCGATGAGATCGAGGATCCGTTGTCCGTGTTCGGCGGACTGGAAGGTCGGAGCATGAGCCGGTCCGGAACCCCAGATGCCGGGCAGCCAGGTCTCGACGGGAATGTCGACGGGACCGAGCACTGCGGCGGTAAGGTAACCGTCCAGGGCGTCGATCATCATGGTTGCGTCGGAGGTGGCATCCGAGGCAAGGAAACGATCAAGCTCGTTGAGTTCGGCTGCGGAGAGCGGCGCCAGCGGTCGGACGATTTCGGGTGTTTGGGTCATGGCGATTTGCGATCGGGAATGTTCTTGCCGGACCTCGGCAGAGCTGCATCGGACTGCACCGGCGTCATCGCGTCAAGTACCCGGCGAAAAGTTGGCAACCACGCTTCCTGCGTGACGGGACCGGAGTCGAAGCGGATGCGCATCGGTTTGCCTGCCAGAAGGACATCGGCGCCAAAGGCATCGATGCCGCGCAGCCGGCAGTCGCCGCCGGCTAGCGCTTGATCGAATTGGGCGATGAGGTCCGCCTCATCGCCCAGCGCAATCGACGGGGCTTCGAGCAAACGCGTGCCCTCCAGCCAACTGGCCTTGGCGAAGCCGCCCACCGTCAGCACCCTGGCCGGTTCAAAACGCTGAAAGCGGAAATCTCCGAGTTGCAGGAAGCGTTCGGCGTGGGGGTGATAGCGCAGATAGCGGGCGACCAGGCGTGGGGTGGCTTCGATGGGATGCACTTCGCCCATCAGAGAGACACGGGCCATTTCGCCCTCCCCCAGGGTCTTGGCGATCATCAGGCTGGCGCGAGGGTTGGCGGCGAGATTGCGGCTGTGCTCGGCAAGACCGGAGATGAGGAACACTGGCCGCTGCTGTGCGTCGGTGATGAAGGGAACGGCACTGGCAAAGGGAAACCCGTCGAGCGTGGTGGAGTGCGTGGCCAGTGCCGCCTCCGTGACGGAGTGCAACAGATCGATGAGAAGTTCGAGACGGGACAGCATGGTTGGGAATTGTAGTGCGCTCTGACCAGGGGAACCTTAATGCGCCTCGTCCCAATTTGCCCCGACGCCCACCTCCGCAAGCAGCGGCACCGACAGCTTTGCCACGCCGGCCATCAGCGGCGGGAGGGCGGATTTGACGGCGGCGAGTTCGGTTTCGGGGACTTCGAGGACGAGTTCGTCGTGGACTTGCAGGATGAGTTTCGACTGCATCGCCTGCTGTTCGAGCCAGCCTTGCACGGCGATCATCGCGAGTTTGACGAGGTCGGCGGCGGTGCCTTGCATCGGGGCGTTGATGGCGGCGCGTTCGGCGCCTTGCCTGCGGCCGACGTTCGACGAGCGGATTTCCGGTAGCCAGAGGCGGCGGCCGAGGACGGTTTCGACGTAGCCTTTTTCGCGCGCGGCCGCGCGGGTTTCTTCCATGTAGCGGGCGACGCCGGGGTAGCGGGCGAAGTAGCGGTCCATGTAGGTCTGGGCGGAGCTGCGGTCGACGTCAATCTGCTTGGCGAGGCCGAAGGCGCTCATGCCGTAGATCAGGCCGAAGTTGATCGCCTTGGCGGCGCGGCGTTGTTCATTGCTGACTTCGATGGGTGTGATGCCGAAGACCTCGGCGGCCGTGGCGCGATGCACGTCTTCGCCGCGCGCGAAGGCGGCGAGCAGACCGGCGTCGTTGGAGAGGTGGGCCATGATGCGCAACTCGATCTGCGAATAGTCGGCGCTGACGAGACGGTGGCCGGGCGGCGCGATGAAGGCGGCGCGGATGCGGCGGCCTTCCGGCGTGCGGATAGGGATGTTCTGCAGGTTGGGGTCGCTCGATGCGAGTCGGCCGGTGACGGCGACGGCTTGCGAGTAGCTGGTGTGCACGCGGCCGGTGGCGGGATTCACCATCTTCGGCAGCTTGTCCGTGTAGGTGCCCTTGAGCTTGGCGAGCGTGCGATGTTCCAGCAGGCGCTTCGGCAGCGGGTAGTCTTCGGCGAGCTTTTGCAGCACTTCCTCGTCGGTGGAGGGCGTGCCCGAGGGCGTCTTTTTCACCACCGGCAGGCCCTGTCGATTGAAGAGGATTTCGGCGAGTTGCTTGGGCGAGTTGAGGTTGAAGGGCTGGCCGGCGAGTTGGTGCGCCTCGGCTTCGATCTCCATCAGACGGCGGCCGAGGGCGTCGCTCTGCTGGGCGAGCGCGGCGCTGTCGATGAGCACGCCGTTGCGCTCCATGCGGAACAGGATTTCGGCGACGGGCAGTTCAATGTCGCGGTAGAGGCTGTCGAGTCGCGCGTCCTCCTTGAGCCGAGGGGCGAGGGCTTGATGGACGCGCAGGGTGACGTCGGCATCCTCGGCGGCATAGCTTGCCGCGCGTTCGACGTCGACTTGGGCGAAGGAAATGCGGTTCGCGCCCTTGCCGGTCACGTCGTCGTAGCTGATCGTCGCCAGCCCGCAGTGACGCGCGGCCAAGGCGCCGAGGTCGTGCGACTGGTCGGATTCGAGCACATAGGATTCGAGCAGCGTGTCGTCGACGATGCCGGCCAAGCGGATGCCGTGATTGGCGAAGACGTGGCGGTCGTATTTGAGGTGCTGGCCGAGCTTTTTGTGCTGGGCCGATTCCAGCCAGGGGCGGAGCTTTTCCAGCGTCGCGTCCAACGGCAACTGGTCGGGTGCCCCGGCATAGATGTGGCCGAGCGGCAAATAGGCGGCCTCATTTGCCGAACGCACCGGCTCAATGCAGAAGGACAGGCCGACGAGGCGCGCCTCCATGGGTTCGAGCGCGGTGGTTTCGGTATCGAGGGCGACGAGTGCGGCGCTGTCGAGACGCTGTAGCCAGTCGGCGAGTTGTGCCTCGGTGAGGATGCAGGCGTAGGCCGAGCGGTCGGGCGCGACACCCACAATAGTCGGCGTGACCGAAGGGAATCCCTTTTTCGGGACTGGCGACACGGCGGATTTTCCAATCGGCAACGGTTTTTCGGTGGCCACTGCGCCCGCCGTGCCATCGAGTTCCCTGAGCCAGGTCTTGAATTCGCATTCTGCGTAGAGCGCGGCGAGCCGTTCCCGGTCTGGCGCTTGCGGCGCGAGATCGACGGCCGGCAGGACGAGGTCGCAAGCGACGGTCACCAGCTTTCTACCCAAGGGCAGGAAGTCGAGATGCTGTTTCAGATTTGCCCCGACCGCGCCGCCGATCTCCGCCGCATGGGCGACGACGCCGTCGAGCGAGCCATATTGCGCCAGCCATTTCACGGCGGTCTTGGGGCCGACCTTGGCGACGCCCGGCACGTTGTCCACCGCGTCGCCGACGAGGGCGAGGTAGTCGACGATGTGATCCGGCGGCACGCCGAACTTGGCGACGACGCCGGCGACGTCGAGCGTCTCGTTGCTCATGGTGTTGACCAGCGTGACATGGGCGTTGACGAGCTGGGCGAGATCCTTGTCGCCGGTGGAAATCACGCAGTCTTCGCCGGCCGCCGCCGCTTGCGTGGCGAGGGTGCCGATCACATCGTCGGCCTCGACGCCTTCGACGCACAGCAACGGCCAGCCGAGGGCGCGGATGCAGGCATGCAGCGGTTCGATCTGGGCGACCAGCTCGTCCGGCATGGGCGGCCGCTGGGCCTTGTAGGCGGGATACCAGGCGTCGCGGAAGGTCTTGCCCTTGGCATCGAAAACGATGGCGCGTTTGGCGGCACCGGGGTAATCTGCCAGCAGCCGCCGCAACATGCTCAGCACGCCGTAAACCGCACCGGTCGGCGTTCCCGCGCGGTTTTTCAGTTCGGGCAGGGCATGGAAAGCGCGGTACAGATACGAAGATCCGTCGACGAGTAATAGCATGGGAGATTGAATGAGCGCGAAGGACAAACTGCCGAAAATCGCCGATCCCCGATTGGCGGCGCCGGCCTCCACAGCACGCGAGGCCTGGAGGGTGTTTGGCATTATGTCAGAGTTCGTCGAGGCCACCGAACGGCTGGCGGGCGTGCGCCCGGCGGTGTCGATTTTCGGCAGCGCCCGCGTCGAGCCCGAGTCGCCTTACTACCATCTCACCGAGCGTATCGCCCGTCTGTTGTCCGACGCCGGCTTCTCGGTGATCTCCGGCGGCGGCCCCGGCGTGATGGAAGCGGCCAACAAGGGCGCCTTTCACGGCAAGAGCCCGTCCATCGGCCTCAACATCCAGTTGCCGATGGAGCAGAAGGAAAACCCCTACCAGGATATTTCGCAGAGCTTCCGCCATTTCTTCGCGCGCAAGTACATGTTCGTGCGCTTCGCCGCCGCCTATGTGGTGATGCCCGGCGGCTTCGGCACGCTCGACGAGTTGCTGGAAGCGCTGACGCTGATCCAGACCGGCAAGACGCCGCGCATGCCGCTCATCCTGGTCGGCGACGGCTTCTGGAGCGGACTGGTGGCCTGGTTCCGCGAACGGCTGGTAAACGAGGGCATGATTAACCCGGAAGACATGCACCTGATCCAGATCATCGACGAACCGGAAGCCATCGTCGCGGCGATTTTCAAGCATTACGAAACGCGCGGTTTCGACCATCTGCCCGCCGAACACGATTTGCTGCTGAATTTGTAGCTAAAATGCCTGCGTTATCACGAGTCTCCGCCATGCGCCCCCTATCCTTCCGCCTTGCCCTCTTCGCCCTCCTCTGTGCTTGCGTCCTGCCGGCCGCCGCGCAAACGCGTCCCGCCGACCTGCAACCAATCCCCGAGCCGCCGCCGCCCCCGGCGGGCCTCGCCGATCCCGCGCTCGAACCGCAGGTCACCATCAAGAAGCGCGGCGAGGACAAGGTCGAGGAATACCGCATGAACGGCAAGCTCTACATGATCAAGGTGACGCCGCCCCACGGCACGCCCTATTACTTGGTCGACCCCAAGGGCGACGGCGGTTTCGTGCGGCAGGACATCGGCGGCGAAAAGTCGCTGTCCGTGCCGATGTGGGTCATCCACTCCTTCTGATCCCCGAATCATGCAGGCACGCCGCTTGCCCGCCGAGCGCGGCACCTACTGGCTGCTCGAAGGCTTCCGGCTGTTCCGCAGCAATCCGCCTCTGATCACCGCGCTGACGCTGACCTACCTGCTGGTGGTGCAGGCGCTGGTGATCCTGCTGCCCGGTATTGGGCCGATCCTTCTGCCTCTGGTGCTGCCCGCGCTGACCTTGATCGTCGCCAATGGCTGCCGACTCGTCGACGAAGGCCGTGCGCCCACCAAGATCGCCTTGCTGCATGGCCTGGTCGGCAACGGCGTTGCCATGCTGCGTCTGGGCGGACTGCAACTGGTGGGTGCGGTCTTGCTGGTACTGGTCAACATGGCCTTGAACGACGGAGCAGATCCCTTTGCCCCGGTTGACGTACCGGTTGTTCCGCCGCTCGACGCGCCCGGCGTACCCGACATTACCGGCACGGAGAACGCCGTCGATCCCAGTACGGCGCAAGAAGCTGCGATGCTGACTGCCCTGCTGCGCCTGATGCTGCTGTCCGCACCGCTGATCCTGGCATTCTGGTTCGCGCCCTTCCTGACGGGCTGGGAGCGGGTGGCGCCGATGAAGGCGCTGTTCTTCAGCATCGTCGCCACTTGGCGCAACTGGCGTGCCATGGGTATGTTTGCGCTCGGCGCTGTCGTCGTGGCCGGCATCGTACCGGGCTTCATCCTCATCGTCGCCAGCCAGATCGCCGGTCTGGCGCTCTCGGTCGCCTTCGTCGCCCTGCGCATGTTGCTCGTCTTCCTGGTTGCGCCGGTGCTCACGGCCAGCATCTACGTCAGCTACCGCGACATCTTCCGCCCCTCCGTGGACGAGAATGTCTGAGGCGGCAGAGGAAACTTCAGGTCCACTGGGCATACTCGGCGGCACCTTCGATCCGGTGCACCTCGCCCATCTCGCGCTGGCGCGCGTCGCCTGCGACAAGCTTGGCCTCGCCCAGGTACTCTGGATTCCCGCCGGCCAGCCGCCGCACCGCACGCCGCCCCGGGCGGCACCTGCCGACCGGTTGGCGATGGTGCAGTCCGCCATCGCAGATGATGTACGTTTCGTGCTCGACGCCAGCGAAGTGGCGAGCACGGCGGCAAGCTACACCGTGCATACGCTGCTGCGTCTGCGCGCGCAATACGGCGCAACGCGCCCACTGGTGCTGCTGATGGGCGCCGATGCCTTCCGTGGCTTGCCGGGCTGGCACCGCTGGCAGGAGATTTTCGGCCTGGCGCATATCGCGGTGGCGACGCGTCCCGGTTTCCCGCTCGACACCCACGTACCGCCGCTGGCGGACGAGCTGGCGGCGCGCGGCGGCGCGTCCGCCGCCGACCTGGGAAATGCTCCCGCCGGCCGCATCGTCTTCTTCGAACTTGTCGCCGGCACGGTTTCGGCCACCGAGGTGCGCGATCTGCTTGCTGCCGCCACACCCCTCGACCGGCTAGGCGCATTGCTGCCGCAGCCGGTTCTCGACTATATTCATAGCCACTCACTCTACCGCCCCTGACATGGACCTCCGCAAACTACAAAAAATCGTCATCAACGCCCTCGAAGACATCAAGGGCAAGGACATCGAGGTGATCGACACCAAGAAGCTCACCGCGCTGTTCGACCGTATCGTCATCGCCAGCGCCGACTCGACGCGTCAGGTCAAGGCGCTCGCCCGCAACGTGCAGGACAAGGTGCGCGAGGCCGGCGGCGAAGTGTTGAGTATCGAAGGCGAAGATGTCGGCGAATGGGTGCTGGTCGACCTGGGCGATATCGTCGTCCATGTCATGCAACCCAACGTGCGCCTGCACTACGATCTCGAATCGCTCTGGCAGATCACTCCGGCGGCCAAGCGCAAGGCGGCGGAAAAAGCGGAAAAGGCAGCGGCGACCGAGAAGTGAAGCTGCTGGTCGTTGCCGTCGGCACCCGCCTGCCGGACTGGATGGACGCCGGCTTCGCCGAGTACGCCAAGCGCATGCCGCGCGAACTGCCCATGGAGCTGGTCGAGATCAAGCCCGAGCCGCGCACCACCGGCAAGCCGGTCGAGGCCATGATGGCGGCCGAGGCGAAACGCATCGAGGCGGCGCTGCCGCCGCGCTGCCGCCGCGTCGTGCTCGACGAGCGCGGCGACGCACCCGACACGCGCGTGCTGGCCCAGCGCCTGGACCAATGGCTGGACGGCGGCGAGGACATCGCCTTCCTCATCGGCGGCCCGGACGGGCTCGATCCGGCATTGAAGGCCAGCGCCCAGGAACGTCTGCGGCTGTCCTCGCTGACCCTGCCGCACGGCCTCGCTCGCGTCGTGCTTGCCGAGGCGCTCTACCGCGCCCACAGCCTGCGTATCGGCCATCCCTATCACCGCGACTAAACGACGCACGCCATGGTTACGCTCGAACCCCGCATCTATCTCGCTTCCCAAAGCCCGCGCCGCCGCGAACTGCTGACCCAGATCGGCGTGCGTTTCGACCTCTTGCTGTTCCGCAGCGGCGGACGTGCCGATGCCGAGACCTGCGAAGACCCGTTGCCGGGCGAGGCGCCCGATCCTTACGCCTTGCGCGTCGCCGCCGCCAAGGCGCGGCACGGCGCCAGGCTTCTGCAACTGCGCCGGCTGCCGGCGCGGCCGGTGTTGGCGGCCGACACGACGCTCGACGTCGATGGCGAGATCGTCGGCAAGCCGGAAAGCGATGCCCACGCCGCTGCCATCCTGGCGCGGCTGGCCGGCCGGGAACATCGCGTGCTGACGGCCATCGCCATCGCCCATGAAGCACGTCTGGAACAACGGCTGTGCATCAGCACGGTGCGTTTTCGCGCGCTGACGGCCGACGAAATCCAGCGTTACGTCGCCAGCGGCGAGCCGCGCGACAAGGCCGGCGCCTACGGCATCCAGGGCCGGGCGGCGATGTTCGTCGCCGAGATTTGCGGCAGCCACTCCGGCATCGTCGGTCTGCCCTTATGCGAAACGGCGCTCTTGCTGCGCGAATTCGGTTATCCGGTGTAAATTCGGCGTCCCGATCAATCGTGCGGGTGCGGCTGCCGCCGTCCCGCCAGCGCCGACTTTGGACCGCCCGCCATGAACGAGGAATTCCTCATCAACTTCACGCCGCAGGAAACCCGCGTCGCCCTGATGCAGCAAGGTGCGGTGCAGGAACTGCACGTCGAGCGCACCGGCGGGCGCGGCATCGTCGGCAACATCTTCCTCGGCCGTGTGGTGCGCGTTTTGCCGGGCATGCAGTCGGCCTTCGTCGAGGTCGGGCTGGAGCGTACGGCTTTCCTGCATGTCGCCGATCTCTGGAGCGAGAAAAGCGGCGAACGCAGCGGCAACGGCCCGCGTCCCATCGAACGGCTCATCGCCGAGGGCGAAACGCTGGTGGTGCAGGCGCTCAAGGATCCGATCAGCACCAAGGGCGCGCGCCTGTCCACGCAGATTTCCCTGGCCGGACGCCTGTTGGTTTACCTGCCGCAGGAACGCCACATCGGCATCTCGCAGAAGATCGGTGACGAGGCCGGCCGCGAAGCGCTCCGCGAGCGCATCCAGCGCCTGCTGCCCGCCGACGAGACGGGCGGCTTCATCGTGCGCACCGTGGCGGAAAACGCTGCTGACGCCGAACTCGCGGCCGACATCGCCTACCTGCGCCGGCTCTGGCAGGAGATTCGCCACCGCGCGCAGAACAGCGCGGCCCCCGCCCAACTGCATCACGATCTGACACTGGCCCAGCGCGTGCTGCGCGACCTGACCGGCCCCGAGACCAGCCGCATCGTCATCGATTCGCGCGAAAACTTCCAGAAACTTTCGGCCTTCGCTCAGGAGTACATGCCGCAACTGGCGCCGCTCCTGGCGCATTACACCGGCGAGCGTCCGCTGTTCGACCTCTATGCCGTCGAGGAGGAACTCCAGAAGGCGCTGGCGCGGCGCGTCGACCTCAAGTCGGGCGGCTATTTGATCATCGACCAGACCGAGGCGATGACGACCATCGACGTCAACACCGGCGCCTTCGTCGGCGCACGCAACTTCGACGACACCATCTTCAAGACCAATCTGGAGGCAGCGCAGACCATCGCGCGCCAATTGCGCCTGCGCAATCTCGGCGGCATCATCATCGTCGACTTCATCGACATGGAATCGTCCGAGCACCAGAGCGTCGTGCTGGCGGAGTTGAACAAGGCGCTGGCGCGCGACCACACGCGCATCTCGGTGAATGGCTTCACCCAGCTCGGCCTCGTCGAACTGACCAGGAAGCGCACACGCGAATCGCTCGCCCAGATCCTTTGCGAACCTTGTCCGACCTGCAACGGGCGCGGCGTGGTGAAGACTGCGCAAACCATCGCCTACGAAATCCTGCGCGAACTGCTGCGCGAGGCGCGCCAGTTCGCCGCGCGCGAGATGCGCGTCCTGGCCTCGCCCACCGTGATCGACCTCTTCCTCGACGAGGAGTCGCGGGCGGTGGCGATGCTGTCCGATTTCATCGGCCGCTCGATTTCGCTCCAGGCCGAACCCAGCTATAACCAGGAACAGTACGATATCGTATTGATGTAGCGCCCCCCACCACACCCAGAGGAGACCGCCATGACCGAAACCAAACGCAATCCCGATTTCGATAGTCTCGTGCCCGCCGTCGGCTTTACCCGCCGTGGTTTCGTCGCCACCGCCCTCGGAGCCGGCTTCGCGCTCGCCGCCCAGCCGGTGATGGCGCAAACCGCGATCAAGACCGACAGTGCCGGGCTGACCGCAGGCGAGATCAAGATCGGCGAACTCGCCGCCTACCGCGCCCAGCCGGCCGAGGGCAAGAACCTGCCGACGATCCTCGTCATCTCGGAAATCTTCGGCGTGCATGAGTACATCGCCGATGTCTGCCGGCGGCTGGCCAAGCTCGGCTACCTCGCCATCGCGCCGGAACTCTTCGCCCGCTATGGCGACCCGCGCAAGCTTTCCAACGTGCAGGACATCCTCTCCAGCATTGTCGGCAAGGTGGCCGACAAAGAAGTGATGGCGGACCTCGATGCCTGTGCCAACTGGGCCAAAAGCAATGGCGGCGACGCCGCGCGGCTAGGCATCACCGGCTTCTGTTGGGGCGGCCGCATCGCCTGGCTCTACAGCGCGCACAATCCGGCGATCAAGGCCGGCGTGGCCTGGTATGGCCGTATCGATGGCGAGACGAACGAACGTACGACGCGCTGGCCGCTCGATGTCGCCGGCGAGATCAAGGGCGCCGTGCTGGGTCTTTACGGCGGCAAGGACCAGGGCATTCCGCTCGACGATGTCGAGTTTATGAAGACGGCCGTGGAAAAGGCCGGCGGCAAATCCAGGCTCCATGTCTATCCCGATGCCCCGCACGCCTTCCATGCCGACTATCGGCCGACCTACCGCAAGGACGCCGCCGAAGACGGCTGGCAACGCTTGCAAGCCTGGTTCAAACAACACGGACTCTGAACTTGCATGGCTGTTCTACAGAAAATCACCACGACGTATTGCGAAAGCGAGGACCGTCTGCGCCTCGCCGGCCTGGATGTCGCCGGAGAAACCACAGTTATGCTGTGGTTGACCCAGCGCATCGCCAACCGGCTGGTGCGTGCGCTGACCCAATGGCTGGAGGCGGAGGACGGCGCGGCGCACCCCTTGCCTGCCGACTTGCGTCACGCATGGGCACAGGAAGCAGCCGTGCGCCAGTTCCAGCCCAGTGCCCCGGTGCGACTCGATGCCACCGTGCCTGCCACCTTGGTCGAATCCATCGATCTTGCGCGCGACAACCAGATATACACCATCGGTTTCCGCCGCGGCGAAGACAGTGCGACGCTGAACTTGAGCAGTACCGAACTGCGCCAATGGCTGGGCATCGTGCGTGCGCTCTACCACGCGGCCGGCTGGCCGTTGGCCGATTGGCCCGGCTGGATGGAGGAGGCTGCCAGCGTCGAACAAAGTCCTGCACGCTTGCATTGACGCGAATTCCGGCCGGACCTTTGTGATGGACTATATTGGTGAAACGAGTAGCTGAACACCACGGATATGCAAGTTTCACTTAGCGCTCCCCTGCAAGCGACCGGCATCTCGAATGCGGGCAGGAAGGAAGCGTCCGCTGCGCGCGAACAGCTTACTGCCGAGGAGCAACGCACCGTCGCGCAGCTCCAACAGGTCGACCGCAACGTGCGTGCTCACGAAGCCGCCCATATGGCGGCGGGGTTTGGTGTGGTGACCAGCGGCGCCAGCTTCAGCTATACCTATGGACCGGACGGCAAGCAATATGCAGTGGGCGGCGAAGTCGGCATCGATACCGCGCGCGAGGAAAAGCCCGAGGACAACATCGACAAGGGCCAGCGTATCCAGGCGGCGGCTCTGGCGCCGCGCGATCCCAGTTCCCAGGACTACCGTGTCGCCAGCATCGGCGCGCAGCTTGAGAGCCGGGGCTATGCGGATCTGGCGCGCCAGCAGGCGGAAGAACGTACGGCAGCGACACGGCCGCGCATCGACGTGTTCGCCTGAAGCGAACGCCGCCGTTCCGCCAGCGCCGACTTTAGCGTTTGACGTTCAGGTAATCGCTCACGTTTTCCCAGCGACCGTTCCTGATCCGGGCGATCCGCACCTGTTGCAAGGCCAGATGGTCGCCAGGCGATAACGCGAAGGCCGGCCCGCCGAAGAAATCGCGCGGCGTACGCAGTTGCTCCAGGGCGGCGGCGAGTTTCGCCGGCGTCGGTTGCGCACCGGCCGCATGCAGGGCGCGGACGAAAAGGTCGGCGCCGACCCAGGCGAAGACATCCCAGGTGTTCGGTTCGGCTTTGAATTGCCGCCGGTAGGCGTCGATCCAGTCCGCCAGTGCGCGGTTCGCCGCTTCCGCGTAGGGGTGGGGCAGCAGAACCACGCCATACAATCCCTCCATCGTTGCGCCGCCGAGCTGATGCACCTGCGCGGTGTAGCCGGAAGCGGTGACCAGCATCGTCGCCTGCCAGCCGGTGCGCCGCGCTTCGGCATAGGCGCCGATGGTTTCGCGTACCACCGTGGCGAGTACGACAAAGTCGCAGTCGGCGGCACGCAAGCGCGCAATCTGCGAGGAAAAATCGGTGGCGCCGCGCTTGTAGCTGGTTTGCGCGCACCACTTGAGTCCGAGTTCGCCCAACAGGCCGTCCATGCCGCGCAATACCTCGCGCCCCATGTCGTCGTCCTGGTAGAGGATACCGACGCGCTTGAAGCCGTTTTCCTCGATCAGGTGGCGCGCAGCCGGCGGGACAGAGAGCGTATAGGACGGACTCATGCCGAACTTGAGCGGGTGCAGCGGCTCATACACGTCGCGCAGCGGCGCGGCAGGAAAGAGATGCGGCACGCCGGCTTCGAGAAAGCGCGGCATGGTCGCCATCACCACCGGCGAGCCGAGATTGTGGATGGCGGCAAAGATGCCTGCGCCGCCGAGCAGTTTTTCCGTCGCCAGCACCGCACGCTTGGGATCGTAGCCGGTGTCCTCGACCAGCAGCTTCAGTTGCCGGCCATGCACGCCGCCACGGGCGTTCTCCGCGTCGAAGCGCATCTGCGTGCCGTTGCGAAAGTGCACGCCAAGCGCGGCGATCGGACCGGATAGATCTTGCAAGCTGCCGACGCGGATTTCGGTCGGTGTGACGCCTGGCAGCGCGGCCAGTGCGGCGCGGACGCAGCAGCTCAGACAGACAAGCAGAATGCACAAGAAACGCATCGCGAAACTCCAAGAAAGATAGCGCTGGAAGTATAACGGTCGTTATAGGAAACGCCGTAGCGCGCCCGCCAGGCCGGCAGGCGCAAAGCGCAGGCTCAGCACCAAGGCAAGGCCGAAGGCGAAGAGTTCGAGTCCGGCCGGCGGCAGGCCCGTCGGCAGCAAGTCGCGCAATTGGGCGATCAATTGCGGCAGGACGATGAGGAACACGGCGCCCAGCACGATGCCGGTGCGCGTACCGAGGCCGCCGATCGTCAGCATCATCAGGAATTCGATGGACATCGTCAGATCGAACTGTTCGGGACTGACGAAGCGCAGCTTGTGTGCGTAGAGCGCACCGGCGACACCCGCCAATGCGGCGGCCAGGGTAAAAGCCAACGTCCTGGCATGCGCCGTCTCGATGCCGAGAATCGCGGCGGCAACGGCATCCTCGCGCAGGGCGACCAAGGAGCGGCCGACGCTTGATGCCAGCAGGCGTCCAAGCGCCCACAGCGCGGCAAGCGCCAGTGTCCAGGCCAGCCAATACAAAGCGGTATCGTCTAGGGCCGGCACCAACAGGCTCCGTGCCGGAACCACAACCAGACCGGCATTGCCCCCGGTGAGCGACTCCCAGCGCACCATGCCTTCCTGGACGATGAAGCCGAAAGAGAGGGTGGCGATGGCGAGATAGATGCCGGCCAGCCGGCGTGCCGGCCAAGCCGCCGCCAGGCCGGCGAGTGCGGCGAGAAGCGCTGCTGCCGGCAGCGAAACCTCCAGCGGCCAGCCGCGTAGCTGCAGGATCGTCTCGGCATAGGCGCCGATGCCGACAAAGGCGGCATGGCACAACGACAGTTGGCCTGCGTAACCCGTCAGCAGCATGAGGCCAGCGCCGGCAACGATGTAAATCGCGACAAAGCTCAATTGCGACAGAACCCAGGGCGATAACAGTGCGGGGGCGACCAACAGCGCAAGAAGCGCCAGAAGCGGCAAGGCATGGCGTCGCATCAGACGTTTTCCTGCGTCCGGTTGCCGCACAGACCGGCGGGTCGCCAGAGCAGGACGAGTAGAACCAGCACATGGGCGGCAACGTCTTTGATGCCGTCGGGTGCGTAAAAGCCGGCGAAGGATTCGACCAGCCCGAGCAACAGGCCGCCCGCGACCGCCCCCGGTACGCTGCCGAAACCGCCGATGACCGCCGCCGGCAGCGCTTTCAGCCCGATCACGCCCATCTGGGCATGCACGAAGGTAATCGGCGCCAGCAACACGCCGGCGACCGCCGCCAAGCCGGCCGCCAACGCCCAGGCCAGGCCGTGCATACGTGGAAGGGAAATGCCGACCAGCCGTGCGCCCAGCGGATTCTGCGCGCTTGCACGCAAGGCCTTGCCCAGGCGGCTGAAGCGAAAGAAACCGAACAGCAGCAGGCCCAGTAGCGCTGCCGCACCAATCGTGAGCAGATGATCGGCTGCAACCGGGATGTCCATCAGCGCGACGACCGTGCCGGCCAAGGGACTCGGCAGTACGTGTGTTTCGGCTCCCCAGCCCGGCAGCATGGCCGCGCCGCCCTTGAGCATGAAGCCGATGCCGAGAGTCGTCATCACGATGGGGATATGCGGCTGACCGCGCAGGGGCTGCAGGGCGGCACGTTCCAACAATAAGCCGCACAAGGCTGTCACCAGTGCCGCTCCAGCAAGGGCAAACGGCCAAGACCAACCCGCAGTCGCCAAGGCCAAGCCGACAAATCCGCCGAGCATCATCAACTCGCCCTGGGCGAAATTCACCACTGCGGTCGTCTTGTAAATCAACACAAATCCCAGCGCCACAAGCGCATAGGTGCAGCCGACGGCGATCCCGGCGATGGCGAGTGGCAGAATCTGGTTCATGCGCTATTCAACCATGTCGGCGTGACAAAGTCGGCGCCGGCAGAACGGCAAGCCGACACAAATGCTTACAAACGCGCGGTCGGCAATCCCTGCCATGCGGCGTTAATCGGGCATAGGAGGCCATCATGAAAAAACTTACCGCCGGACTTATCGCCAGCCTGATGCTGGCAACATCGCTACCCGCCGCAGCGGATGCTTTTGGCGACCGTCGCGACCGCCATTACCGCCCGGATCGACACGAGCAACGCTATGACCGGCATGATCGATACGACCGCCAGGAGCGCCATCGTCCACAACATCATGGCAACGCCGCCGCCTGGGGTGTTTTGGGCGCTGGCTTGGCGCTAGGCGCCATCATGATGGCCGCCGAGCCGCCCCGGCCGCCGGTAGTGGTGGCCCCTATCGTCGCGCCGCCGCCGGAACGCATGTGGTACTACTGCGAATCCGCCGGTGCCTACTACCCCTATGTCGGTGTTTGTCCCGAAGGCTGGCGCGCGGTGCCGGCATACTGAGGGACGAGCTTGCGAGCGCTACGTAGCGGCCAAAAGGGAGTACGCTCGTGTTTGCTGTCGGAAGTCTTCGTCCCGCCATCGGTTGCTTATCACATAGTCCGCAGATGGTGATTTTAGTCTTGTCACGTCCCGACTCGTAGCAACACGATTCGAAAATGGAGCATTCAGCATGAAACTGCGGAAACCGGATTGGGTAGCAAAGCGCCAGTCACTCAGGACTGAGGCGGAAGCGATGCTTTCCCGTGTCTCATCGGCAGAGATTGCGGTGCAGCCTACCGAAGTGTTGCTACATGAATTGCTCGTGCACAAAGTCGAACTTGAGATGCAGATCGAAGAGTTGCGCAGGGCCCATGTCGCCATGGAGGAGGCGCGGGATCTCTATGTGGATCTCTATGATTTTGCGCCGGTTGGCTACATCGCGATTGGCCGGGAATGCCTGATTAGCGGCATCAACCTGACTGGGGCCGCTTTGCTGGGCGTCGAGCGCACCAAACTGATGGGTTGCCGTTTCTCGAAATTTGTCTCTGCCAAGGATCGAGATCGTTGGCATGGTCTATTCATGCACATGATGGAGCATGCCGACAATCAGGGACAAGCTTTCGTGCTGGAGATGACTAGCGCTGATGGCGCCAGCTTTCCCGCCTACCTCGACTGTCGGCGCAGTGAATCCAGCGACGCACCGCCGAGCTTGCGTATAGCGCTGGTAGATATCGGCAAGATCAGGCAGGCCGAGGCGGAATACTGCTGAAACGCCAGCGCTGGCGATGTACTTTGTTTGCCGGTTTAGCAAGACGATCTCCATCTGATAGTGTAAGCCGGCATCCCATTCGACATAATATTGTGCGCGCGCGACTTGCCAGTTCCGACCATTGGCACGCGTCGGCAAAGTATTTCTAAGCCATAAATTGGATATAAAGAATGCCTTTTATCGGGCATTCCGGCGTAGCGGCATTCTGTATTCTCCGAGCCATGACAATTCTCGGTTGACACACTGTGTTCAAACGCTCCGCACTACATATTGCATTAGGTCTGGTAATCGCCACCACCTATGGCTGCGCCGTGAAGCGCGAGCGATACGATATTCCAGCGGTGCCGGTTCCGGCTAAATTCAAACAGTCCGAGGCCATTCGGGCTGAACTCGAACCCAAGACCAAAAACTCGGATGCAGCCGTCCAGACCAAATCGGAGCCACTGGTCGGCGCTTTACTGGTCGAGTGGTGGCGCTTACTCGCGAATCCGGAATTGGATGCGCTTATCGACCGTGTGCTTGCCAATAACGCAGATTTGCGTATTGCTACGTTGCGCATCGTACAAGCCAAGGCGCGTGCCGATCAAGCGGTGGCCGGTCAATGGCCCACAGTAAGCGTGCCCTTCCAGGCTAAGGGCGAAGGCCCGAAGGCCGGTGTCGCGAAACGGCAGGCCGGCGCGCCAATGGATACGCTGCATACATACCAGGTCAGCCTGCGCGCCGATTGGCGTGCAGATATCTGGGGCGAGTTAAGTGCGCTGACGGACTCGACGCGCATGCAGTTGATCCGTTCCACCTACGACCGCGATGACATTAGACGCCAGTTGATAGTCAATACTGCCGCACTGTATGTCGAATACCTGTCGCTGAATGATCGTATCCGGGTTGCGCGCGAGACGGAGGTTGTATTGCGTGGGTTGCTGGAGGGCGTTGGCAAGCGTCTAGAGATTGGCGATGCCACAGCTACGGATTTAGAGCAGCAGCGCACCGCAGTTTACTCAGTACAGGCAACGATTCCCGGACTGGAATTACAGCGCGAAACAGTCACCAATGCGCTTGCGCAGTTGCTTGGGGTAACACCGGTATCCCTGGCGTTATCGGAGCGTGGGTTGGAGGCGCTATCGTTTCCCAGCGTCATGCCCGGCGTACCGGCCGGCCTAGTGCTGCGGCGCCCCGACGTGCGTGTGGTCGAGGCCCGTCTGCTCTCGGCAGATGCGGATATCGATGTGGCGCGCGCACGTTTATTGCCCCCGCTCGACTTGACTGCGCAAGTCGGCTATGGCAGCTACGTATTGTCGCAATTGTTCCAATCGCATACCTTGTTCTGGAACGCTATCGCCAATATCTCCGCCACTATTTTCGATCATGGCAAGCGTTCGAATGAAGTGGTGTTCTCCAAGGCGTTGCATGAGGAGTTGGTCGAGACTTACATTAAAGTCATCTACAACGCGATACGCGAAACAGAGGATGCAATTGCTACCATCCAAATGAATGGCAAACGTTTGGAGGCACAGAAGGCTGCCATTGACGCGGCACGCAAGGCCTGGGATTTCAGCAAGGAATCATATAGCGCCGGTGCCATCGATCATCTTGTTCTAATCGATACCGAGCGTACCTACCATCGCCACCTCGATGAGTTTCATCGTATCCGGATGGACCGGATGAAGGGCGTAGTGTCGCTATTTGGGGCACTAGGCGGGGGCATTCCGCAAGCCGATTCGCCGGTACAGCAAACTTTGGTTCAAGGCGGGCAAGGCAATGCAGACAGCGCGCAAGCCAAGGCGGAATCAAGGCCATATAGCCAATATGTTCCGCACCAGTCCGATGACGACAAGGAATACTGGCTAGTTGAAATCGCAGGCCTGCACGACCGCCACGGCATCGCTCATGCATGGCGCGATTTGAATCGCCGGTTTCGCGAATCGATGCAAGAGCGCAGTATGTTGCCGCGCTTGCAAGGGCGCGTGGCCATGGATTCCAAGGAACGTGCTTCATGGTATCGACTCTATGTTGCCCGTTTCGATAAAACCGAGGATGCCCAGTATTTTTGTGGTCAGTTAGTTAGGGAATTGCAGCGTTGTCGGGTGGTCTCTTCACTGGATGGCGATTTTCTCGATACCAGTCAGGTTGCTGTGGAAGAAATCCAAGCGAGTCCTGAGTTGGCTCCGGATGGTGTGACACTAAATCTGGCAACGGAAATTTCCGTCGATATTCTGTCGGATTTAATTGTGCCAGTCACCTTGCAACCAGTTTCGAATAGTCCGAAAGCGAATACAACCCCTCTAGTCTCAGCGCGTCCCCGTGCAAAGATTGCAATTGCCGATGACTTCCTCCCAGCTCTGGTCGTCCCAGCCACATACAGCCCGCAAAGTACGTCGCCAGGCAGCAAACCCTAAGATTTATCATGGGCGCGCGCTACGGTCGACAACGGGTACATATCAGGCCCGATCCATCCCAATGAGAAAGCGCGACTCGAACGCAACTACGCCGCCACTCGACCGGGCGGAAGCAACCGAGGCTGACGGAGCTGCAGCGCCAACGAGTGGTCATTCGCTCTCGTCGCGGCAGTTGCAGATTCTCGAGATGTTGCGTGCGGGCAAGGTCAACAAAGAAATCGCGAACGAATTAGGTATTGGGCTGGGGACAGTCAAGCAGCATATGGTTGCTCTGTTCAAAAAGCTCAACGTACGGAATCGCGCCATGGCGGTTTCGCGCAGCTTGGACCGGCAGACTGAAACAACAGCGCAATTGCTAGATGACGGTTTATTGGAGCACCGCCCTTGCGTGGTGGTGAGTTTCGTCTTGTCCTTCGATGCAACGGATGAGGCGAACGCGATGGGACGTATGCTCCAGCAGACCATGGCGACCCACGCGTACGATCAAGACGCCATATTCCTGTCCCGTAAGCATTATGCCGGCGATCTGATTTTTGGCATTCAGCGTTCCAGCGAGACATTGATTGCCCATGCATTGCACACGGCTCATCGCGTAGTCCGGTCTCTCCTGATGCAAGATGGAAGTATTGCGGCCTCGCTAAAGGGGGGGATGACCGCAGGTTTGGCAGTTGCCAGCATGAATCGTCAGGGGGGCTGGTCTGGGGAGGCTATCGCTAGCGCGGCAATATCTCAGTCACGGCTGATCGCCGAGGGTGCCGAGGCTGGCATGCTTGCTATCGGCGCGCCTGCACAGGATCTGCTCCGCGCGTTGGGCCCATCCGGCGATGGCATTGTCATTGACGAGATGCTGCGGATGGACGCGCTGGAACGTTTGCCCTGGCGATGGGTGCCGAATGCGGCAGCGACATCAGCCAAGTTGCCCCCTCTGCTGGGTCGCGATGCCGAAACTGACATGCTGCGTGCGTGGCTGAACGAAGCCAAAATGGGCATAGGTCGAACGGTCTATCTTGAGGGTGAAATTGGGATGGGCAAATCGCGACTGGGGGACTATGTCGCAGCATCATGTAACGCCATGGGTGGGCAGGTATATCGTCTGTTTTGCCAAGGCAATATCGGTGAGCCGGCAATCTTCGGATTAATGGACGGTATGCCATTTCCCCTACCAAAGCTAATGGCCAGCCTATCAATAGCACCTGATGCCGCTCCAGAAGTTTGGGTCATCGACGATTGCCACTTATTGCCCCAGACTGCGTTCAAAGAAATTCTACAGAAAACCCGAAATTCTGACGGTAGGTTGATCATACTGAGTGGCCGTCGTTACGCTGATATTGATGGTGAGGTCGACAGCGTCATTCATTTGGCGCGTCTGCCGCAAGCAGTCATACAAAGAATTGCGGAGTGCCATTTTGTTGCGCAGACGAGTGCAGTTGGGATTAATGAGCTTGCCGGGCAGGCAATGGGGGTACCATTGTTCGCCGTAGAATTGGCACGCCAGGGTTCTAGTCACAAGCTGCCCTTATCGTTGCGTATGGTGGTCGGAGCGCGCATGGACCGATTGAAGCTTGACCGTCTGCTCTTGCAGCATGTGGCGAGCGATCCCGGTACCTGGACCGTGGCGCAGTTGGCTAGAAGTCTTCAAGAACCCAAAAGCGCAGTGCGTAAAGGACTTGAACGGGCAGCGGCAAGTGGAGTACTTGTGCGCGACGATCAGGATCGCTTCTATTATGCGCATCCCCTGCTGCGTCAGGCAGTTATTCAAGCAAAGGTCGAATAATCGTGTCCCAACTTCTATCCAATCTGCTTACTGGCCCAGCTAAAGCCAAACCAACGAACTCAAAGCAAGCGAAGGCGTCCTCTGAGGCAAAGCAAAGGTTTCCGCTCAGAGATGTTTTCAATTCGCCCGATTTGCGTCGAGTGCTCCCAGGCTTGGCGTTATCGACGCTCATTATTAATGTGCTTGCCCTGGCACTGCCACTCGGTCTGCTGCAGATTATGGACCGCGTGATGGCAAATCAATCGTTGCATACCTTGGCGCTGCTGGTGCTCGGTATTGTCGGGGTGTTGATTCTTGAAGAGATATTGCGCGCGGCCAATAGCCATGTTACAGGTTGGCTAGGCGCGCGCTTTGAGCACGCTGCAAGCATTAATGCCGTTGCACGCCTCCTGCGGGTGCCCTTGCGCTATTTGCAGCGCGAAGAGCCTGGCGTACATGCGGAACGCGTAGCAGCTACCGGCAAGGTTGGCGAATTTTATTCAGGCCAAGCGTTGCTGATCATTTTTGACCTGCCCTTCTTGCTGCTGTTCCTCGTCATTATTTACCTCATCGGTTCCTGGGTAGTATTGGTGCCGCTGACGCTTCTCATCCTGTTCGCGTTTATTGTCTTTCGATTCGGTTCTTGGCTGCGCCAGCATGTTGAGCAGCGGCATGTCATGGACGATCGGCGTCAAAACTTTCTGATCGAAGTTTTGACGGGTATCCACACGGTAAAAACGCTCGGGATGGAAGCGCAAATGGAGCGTCGCCACGAACTGCTGCAGGCCAGCAATTCCGAGATAAGTGAAAATCTGACTTACGGCAGCGCGTTGTCCACGACTACCGGTATGTTGTTCTCGCAGGCGATGATTGTTGGTGTGGTATCTGCCGGCGCCTATGCCGTGCATCAAGGCGCAATGACGCCAGGTGGGTTGGCCGCATGCATGATGCTGTCGGTCCGCTCTCTGCAGCCGTTACGCCGCAGCTTGACGGTTTGGTTGAGATATCAGGCATTTGTTACCGCGCAAGATAGCTTGCAACAGATTGCGGACATGCCTGTGCTTGACGAGAAAAGTACGCAGCCATTGCCGCCTGTGCGCGTGGGGATCGAGTTAAAGAATATTTCCTTGGCGCGCAGCAATGGGACGCCATTGTTTAAGAATCTATCGCTGTCAATCCGCGCCAACGAATGTATCGGAATCAGTGGCGATAGTGGTAGTGGCAAGACTAGCCTGCTTTCGCTAATGAACGGAATCGATCAGCCCGATTCCGGCAGCTTGCTGGTCGATGGTCGGGCACTGGATGAGTTTTCCGCCGATAGCGTTCAGCGGCAAATTGCCCTGATTCCGCAAAATGGCACGATCGTTGCGGGCACGATTCTCGAAAACATGACTATGTTCGACGACAACCTGAACAAGCGTGCACTTGAGATCGCCAGTCAGATGGGGCTTGATAGGGTGGTTGCCGGTTTGAAATTTGGCTACGAAACACCGCTTGGCGAGGGAAATGCGGAAACCCTGCCAACCGGGGTACGCCAGCTGATCACCATCGTCCGTGCATTGGCGCACGACCCTAGCGTCATTATTTTCGACGAGGCCAATATTTCGCTCGACATGCAGGACGACCAGCAGCTACGCAATTACTTGGCGAAATGCAAAGGGGGAAGCACCTTAATCCTGGTGACTCACCGGCCATCGCTACTGTCGCTTGCCGAGCGGGTATTTACCCTTGCCGACGGAGGGCTACACGAGGGGAGACGCGATTCGGCACTCGATGCGCAGTCTGGTAACAGCACGAGTGCGGCTGTCCTGCAACGGCCGGAACACTATGACGATCTTGCCGCACTCGTCAATCAGCACTTTCAGGAGCCGTCCGATTTTTCGAATTGTCTATTGCCTATGCTTGAGGCAATGAAATGGCATGGTCGCGCCGAAGAGTTGGCCGAGGCCATGCCGCACATGCTGCGTCATCTCGATTTATCGGGATTTACCAGCATCATGGGAAATCTTGGGCTGCTGCCGAGCCACTTTAAGGGCAGCTTGGCAAAGTTAGACTCGCGTTTAACTCCCTGCCTGTTTGTGCCGGCCAACAGCCCCGCGCTTATCGTGATTGAGCGCTTGGCTAGCGGACATGCGCGCTGCATCGATGGGGCAAGCTGCAAGGAGGTGACTATCGATCTCGACTCGCGCGAAGGCGAGTTCTATCTCTTCAAATATGCCGAAAAAAGTCCAGCGGGCCAGAAGGTCTCGTCTAGCTGGTTTGGTAGTCAATTCCAGCGGTTTCGCCGCCACATAATACTGGCATTCGTGCTGACGGTGATCAGCACATTCTTAGCCCTGACGCCGCCATTGTTCATTCGAGTGGTCTACGATCATGTGCTGCCTTCGGGTGATTTGCAGATGCTAACGTTCCTGCTGCTAGGCGTTGGTTTGGCCTTTGTTCTCGATTTTTCGCTTAGGCGCCTGAAGAATCGGGTCATCGCCTTTGTCGGTGGCCGCTCCGAGTACATTATGGGAACCAATGTGTTTCAGCGCGTCATCAGCCTGCCCGCAGCACAAACAGACGGCGCATCGATAAATCGTCAAGCAGGCCGCCTGCGCAACTTCGAATCGCTGCGCGATTTCTTTGTCGGCCCGCTGACGTTGCTGGTCATGGAAATGCCAGCCAGCATAATTATTGTTGTGGCGATTGCGCTCCTCAACCCGTGGGCATTAGTCGTCGTGGTTGGCGCGTTGTTGGCATATGCCCTGTTGGCCTGGACGACGCGTAGCGTGAGTGAGCGTGCAGTGGCGCGTACCTCGCACGCGACCAATGCGCGATGGGAGTTTCTGAATGAAACCATTACTCAAATGCGGACCATCCGCAACGCCGGATGCAGAGCAACCTGGTTGGACCGATTCACCGAATTGAGTGGAAAAGCGGTCATGGCCCAGTACCGGAGCAATCAAGTCATCGCGCGGATCAACGGCGTTGCACAATTCATTGGTTCCCTGACAGGTTTGGCGGCCTTGGCAGTTTCGGCTTATGTGACGATTGAGGGGCAGTTAAGCAGTGGCGCCATGATCGCGACCATGATGTTGGTCTGGCGGTTGACTGGGCCTATGCAAAACTATTTCATGGCGGCGACCTCGCTCGTCAAGATTCGATCCAACATGAACCAGATCGAGAATCTGATGCGCATGCCGACTGAGCGCGATGGCGGAACAAGAAAAGCCATTCGGCCGGCTTCGCAAGGCGAGCTTAGCTTCTCGCGAGTGTCCTTCCGCTATTCGAACGATGCCGATCCGGCGTTGTTAGGCATCACCTTCAAGATTATGCCAGGCCAACTTGTGGTGGTAACCGGTCCAAACGGCTCAGGCAAGTCAACGCTGCTGAAGCTAATCGAACGTACGCACGTGCCGCAGGCGGGCACGATACGGCTCGATAATTTGGACATCCGACAATTACCTACGGCAGATCTGCGTGGCCGCCTCAGTTACATGCCGCAGACGTGCTCACTCTTTTATGGCACAGTCAGTCAAAATCTGCGGCTGGCATATCCGGCGGCGACCGATGCAGAGATCTCTTGGGCGATTGAGATGTCCGGCATGACTCAGGATATTCAGGCCTTGCCCGAGGGGATGGACACACGGATATCGAACAGCCGTTCCGCCCAGTTGCCCAACGGGTTCCGCCAGAAACTCGGCTTGGCGCGGGCGATACTCAAGCCTGCCGCAGTCGTCATGCTGGACGAGCCAGGAACCGGACTCGATACGGCAGGTGAAGAGGCATTGCTGCGTTGTATCGAGTGGTTAAGGCATCACTCGACTGTGATCGTCGTTTCACATCGGCCTGGACACATGCGCCTAGCCGATATCGTAATAAATATGGAACGCGGTACGGTTGCTGCAATCGGCCCGTACGACACCATCAAAGACAAACTCATGTCGGGGATGCAAAAATGAGAATCGGAAAATCGAAAAAAACACAAGGTCAAGCAATGGTTCCTCTTGGAAGTCGGGAGAGGCATTTGCTTTCCGAGACCGTCCAGATAGAAGAGGAATTGCTCCCGAGCTTCGTCAGGCCTATGCTGACAGTGGCTTTGGTGGCAGTAGTTGCCTTTACGTTATGGGCCGGGCTAACGCATATCAAGGAGGTCGCGCGGGCACCGGGCGAGATTCTTCCCGTCAGCAAGATCAAGGTTGTCCAGCATTTGGATGGCGGTGTTATCGCCGAAATTCCTGTCGATGAGCGCATGCAGGTGCAGGAAGGCCAAGTATTGTTGCGCCTAGACGGAACCCAAGCCCAGGCCGATTTGCGTCAAATGGAGGCGCGGCAAGTCGCACTGCAACTGCGTGCCGAACGTCTTTCCGCATTTGCGGAGGGCCGTAAGCCTGATCTAGCGCCACTGGCAGGCGTACACAACGACCTGTTGGCGGATCAGCAGCAGATTTATCAAACCCAAGTGGTTACGCGCAATTCCACCATTTCGATTCTCGACCGGCAAATCGATCAACGCATACAGCGCATCTCGCAACTGGAAAAATCGCTGACCGCCGCCCATGAGCACCTCAGGCTGACCAACGAATTGTCTGGCATGCGCGAGGATTTGGCTGCACGGCGTTTGGTCAATCGCACGGTGTTGCTCGAAACCCGGCGGGCCTACGTTACGGCCGATGGCGAGGTCGCCCGCTTGAAAGAGGAAATCGCGGTCAGTCGCCAGGAACTGGCAGAGGTCAGGAACCGCCGCGCGGACACGCTGAACCAGTTGCAGCGCGAAGCCTTGAACGAAATGGGCACAGTCCGTGCCGAAATGGCCGAAGTCGAGGAGTCCATTCAGCGACTGCAAGCCAAGGTTGATCGGTTGGTTGTCCGTGCGCCGCATCGTGGCCTGATTCAGGATTTAAAGGTACAGACCGTCGGACAAGTCATACAACCGGGGGCTTTGCTGATGCAGGTTGTGCCCGACGATACCCCGCTGGAAGCCGAAGTGCGTATTGCGCCGAAGGATATCGGGCATATTAAAGTTGGCCAGAATGTCAATTTACGTATCTCCAGTTTCGAATACACCCGGTTTGGCTATGCTACTGGCGTGCTTAAGCGAATTTCCGCATCAAGCGTGACGGATCCGCAAACCAGCCAGCTTTACTACCGTGGCTGGGTTACTTTGACCAATCCCTATGTGGGCAATACGCCCGGACAATACATGCTGCAGCCCGGGATGAGTCTTGAGGCCGACATTATGACGGGCGAGAAGACGCTGCTGACCTATCTGATCAAGCCCGTGGCGGATGCGATATCGCGTTCATTCCATGAGCGGTGATGCATATTTGCCATATAGGCTTTCCAACCTAGCCAAGACCCGTGCAGCGGATTGATTTGCATGCCGCCGCACGGCGATCAGCCTGGGTCAGTTGATGCATCATGTCGGGCTAGTTTACAAAGTCCGGAATGCGAAGTCCCCGGCTTTGAACCCGGTCGTGAGGATCTGGCCCTATTGGGCCAGATAACCGACTTGGTGCGGGCAGCTCCGCAGTCCGGGGCTGCTCTGGACCTGCTCGCGGAGCGCTTTGGCAGATCAAGCTTTCCCAAGAGCTATGAAAGAGTGGCCCTGATTTTGTATGCGGCGGGCCATAAGCGCATATTGATCAGCCGCCCGAACGAGTCATTCGAGGTTATGTTTGGCCGCCTGCTGGGACATGCGCGCAGGCAGGATCTGGCGTGCGGTAAGTTTCATCTGCAAATGGACTTCGTGCGCGAAAAGCCTGTTCCGGTTGATTTGTTCGCCCTGGTTTCGGAGTGGGGGTGTGAGCCAAGATTCGAAGTCGGCGTGGACGGGCTCGAATACCGCGGGCCGGATGGCAAGTTGCATTTGTTTTTGCCTGGCGATGCGTATGTCCGCTCGGCCATGAGCATCGGTCAGGTGCGCGAGTATCTGGAGAGAGCCCATGGCGCTGAATATCTGCGCAAAGCCAGCTATTACCGGTTCCGCTCGGAAAGCTATCTATCCTCAAACTCCACATGGCTGCGGCTATATCGTGGCTATCCAGTCGTAGGTTCGATCAACAAGGATAAGATCGGGCATGCGATCAAGCTCGCGATCGGCCATATCCAGCGCACGCAAGATAAACAGGGAAAGTTTCTCTACTACTACGATGCGGCCAGGGATTCCCGACGCGACCATGAGCATCCCAAGCGCGATTTGGTCAAGAACCCCTACTACAACATTCTGCGACATTGTGGCGGCGGACTAAGCTGCATTTATTTCGAAAAGTGGTCGGGGCGAGGCGATACCTTGCCGAATGTCAGGATGTCGATCGAATACCTGCTCGCTACGAGCCTTCGACGCACCTCCTACCATGGTAGAGAAGCTGCCTATATATACAGCGAAAGGAAGGCGAAGCTTGGCGGTTCGGGGATCGCCCTGTACTTGCTGGCTGACTACCAATTGCTGACGGGCGATGACAAGTACCGAGATGTGGCGAATCAATTGGCCTGGCACCTGTTGAATCAGATCACCGACAGCGGAGAGTTCATCTACTACAACATCTACCTGGACGAAGCGGTGCTTCCTGAAGAGAACCAGCGCTACTTCTCCTTTTACTACCCAGGCGAGGCCATCTGCGGGCTTGCCAAGTATTTGCATCTCGTCGAGGAGGCAGAACGTGGGGAGTACTTCGCGAAGATACGACTTTCCCTGGACTACCTGCTGAATGTCAGACCGGCAGCACGCGCCGAGCACTATACGGATGTGCCTTCCGACTCATGGCTGATGATGGGAATTCTGGAGCTTTGGGACTTCGAGGCCATGCGCGCTGCGCGGTATGTCGATTTCGTCTATGCGGATGCGCGCAAAATGATCGACCATATGTACAAGGTGAGCGATGCGCCTTATCCCGACTACGCAGGCAGCTTCTACTACGCGTATGGCGACTACCCTTACGCTGACGGAGCGCGTTGCGAAGGGCTATTGGGCGCCTTGGCCCTGGCGTGGAAAATCGGCGACTGGGCGATAGTGCGCGAACTGTGGCCGGCATTGAAGCTGGCGGCATGGGGCGTGATGCACCTGGTGAACACAGAAGATGCGATTTACTCCGCGCCCAATCCATCGCTTGCTTTAGGCGGCATACGCTTCAAACATACGCGTCAATGGTTCCGCATCGACACCATCCAGCATGTGGCTTCTTTTTATGCAAAGCTATTGCCCTATTGGGACGCGGCAGAGAACATCATGTGCGAGGGGCCATGATTCGTCAGCTTGGGCAGTGGGAATTCGATGTGTCGGAGCGCTTGGGCGGCGGCGGCTATGCCGACGCCTACCGCTGCCGTTCTCCTGACGCCAGGTTGCGCGAATGCGCCATCAAGGTTTTCAACGATCCCTATCACGCCAATACGTTCAAGGACGAGGTGGCGGCGTTAGCGAAAATGGCGGCATGTTCGGGCACGCCCTCCTTGATCGACTATGGGCGAGACCGGCTGGGCAGGCTTTGCATCGTGACCGAGTTGGCCCGTGGGCAGCGTCTGGACAAATGGATTAAGCGACGCGGGACGCTAAAACATGAGCAAGCCGTCGAGTTGATTCGGGCGCTGCTTGTCCTGCTAGAGCATGCGCATGGTCAGGGACTTTTGCACAAGGATATCAAGACCTCGAATCTGCTGTATGACGGAACGCACTTCAGCCTGCTCGACTGGGGCGTTGCCGAGCCCATCGGCAACGGCCATGCCGAATCGATACGCGCGAAACAGGATTATGTGGCGCCCGAGTGCTACTACGGCCGCCATGGCAAGGCGACTGACTTCTACTCGCTGGGGTGGTTGCTGGTCGAGGTGCTGTCGGGTTCGCGGCCTTACCACTTTGCCGATAATCGGGAGCGCGAATACCGCGTTGCCGCGCATTGTCTCGAAAGACCGGAACTGCCGGAATCGATTCCTGGCATCTGGCGGCCGTTGATACTGAGTTGGATAAACAAAACTGCCGAGCGACGAGCCATTGACTACGATATGAATAATCTGCTGTCAGCCAGACTGGATGTGTCCGACGACGCCTGCCAGGGGATGCTGGACTATCGTTGCATCGGTATGATGCAAAGCGCACTCGAACAAGCAGCTCAGGCCGGGATTCCCTACGCGCAACATGAGCTTTCCTTGAAGTTGATCAAGGCTGGGCACGCTACTGAAGCGATGCACTGGTTAGACTTGGCGGCGACCTCGAACTATGGCAAATCTGCCTACAAGCTCGCGCGCCTTATGGAGACCGACGCGCATTGCGCAGCCGACCCCTCCCGTGTGCAAGCGCTGCTGTTTAGTGCCGCTACGCTGGGCAATGCGCAAGCGCAGTATCGTCTGGCAGTGAGCGCATTGCACCGCAACGACCATGATCAAGGGCAGCACTGGCTTGCGTTGGCGGCAGAGAACGGGAATAGCCAGGCGCAATATGCCTATGGCAGACTCAAGGAGCAACAGACTGGGTTGTCTGTCAGCGCGGTGCGTTACTATGGGATGGCTGCGGATCGCGGTCATGAAAAGGCTCAGCAGAGACTGGTGCGGCTAAGGGTCGAACATGCGAATGCACCAGCGCTGTCAGACATGGTATTTTTTTGGGCAGGACAATCCGCCTAGGCCGATGCGTTTGCATTGTCGGCTTCAAGCGCTGCGGAACCATTTAACGGGAGATTCGAGATGTTGTTTACGCCTGGTCCAACGGAAATGTCCGAGGAAATCATGCAGCTGGGTGGAACCCCGTTGCCGTATTTTCGCGGACCGGAATATTGCGACCACATCGCCCGGCTTACCGAAAACCTTGGCTACCTCTTTGGTACGGCCACCACGCCTCTGACCATCACGGCATCGGGCACGGCTGGGATGGAGATGGCCATCGTCAATCTCTTCAATCCGGGCGATAAAGTTGTCAGCATCAACGCGGGCACCTTCGGCGCGAAATGGGGCGCGATGGCGCGCGACCTCGGCCTCGACGTCGTCGAGATCGTCGTCACGCACGGCGCCGACCCCGATCTCGCGCGGATTCGCGCTGCCGTAGGACAGGGCGCCAAGGGCATCCTGCTGACGGCGCACGAGACTTCCACCGGCTATCTGTTCGACATCGAAGCTATTTGCGCGGCGCTTGCCGATACCCCATGCCTCACCGTCGTCGATGGCGTGAGCGCCATCGGCGCGGACGCGTTCCGCATGGACGCCTGGGGCTGCGACTGCGCGATCGCCTCCTCGCAAAAAGCCTTGGCCTGCATGCCGGGGCTGGTGTTCGTCGCATTTTCGGCGCGCGCGAAGCAGCGCGTGTGGGAGACCCGGCATTACCGCTCCTATCTGGACGCACGCACCTACTTCGACAATATCGGTCGCGGCATGTTGCCCTTCACGCCGGCGATGCACGCGACCTATCAGGTCGGGCGCGTGCTCGAAAAAATCCGCGCGACCGGATTGGAGCGCCATCTCGCGGACATCGCCGAGAAGGCGCGGCGTTTCCGCGACAACATTCTTTCCCATCCCGGCTATGGCCTATTTCCCCGGCGCGCTTCCAACGCGCTGAGCACCGTCACCCTGCCGCCGGGCGTCGGCGCGAGGGCTCTGGTGAGCGTCATGAAAGAAAAGCATGGCGCGATCCTGCCCCTCAATCCGACGGGCGCGGAGAACTTCGTCCGGGTGTCGCACATGGGCGCATTGGAGCACGCGGACCTGGCCCGGCTGACAGACTGGATGGTCGAGGAGGCGGCCGCGCTCGCGCGCGGCGCCTGAGGCAAACTCGGCGCTCGCGGCACGCCGCAGCAGGCGCAATACAGAAAAAATCACAACGGATAAATCGCGGAATCGAAGATGTCCACACTCTATTTGCTGAAGCGGTTCGACAAGTCGCAGTTGTTCCGGTTTTTCGTCGACGGACGCTTTCACCGGAAGGAAAAGTACGACGGCTGGGTGGGTTACGAGGCGCGCGAGCGCGGCTCCGTCCAGGCCATGCTGAACGGCTACGCCTTCATGGTCGACCGCTTTCAGGATTCGCACGAAGTCAATTGCGCCTACCTGCGCGAGCTGCACCGCGTTTGCCTGCTGCATGTCGAGTCGAACAACGAGAAATCCTCGCCGGGCGACATTCGCTACCAGGAAACCGGCCTGCCGTTTTTCCAGAAGACCACAACGCGCGAAAACCTCGCGGAGATCCTCAAGATGCGCCTGGGCGACGGCACGATCGTGTTCCACGACCGGGAACTCAGGCGCCGCGCGGAGGATCTGACGGCGGACGAGGCTTTCGCCCTGCTCCAGGAAAAGGGCAAGATCCTGTATCGGGGCTGGTACCCGAATCTGGATGTCAGCGTCGCGCAAGCGCTGGCCCAGCCACGTTCGCTGCATGAGTTCTACCTGGCCAAGCACCAGGTGCAGATGGCGATGGTGCGGAAGATGGAAGACTTCGCCGCCGCCTATCAGCGCCGTATGCGGGAAGCCCGTTCCGACGCCGACAAGCTGCGGGCGATCGCGCTCTTGGTCCGGGAACTGGAAATCCTCCACCCCTTCCCGGACGGCAATTGCCGCGTCTTCGCCTGCGTGCTGATGAACCAGTTGCTCATGTACCACGGCTTTCACCCGGCCATCGTGCGGAATCCCAACCTGGATTTCGAATATGCGCTTGATCAATGGGTGGTGGAAATCGAGGCGGGTATGCGCAACACGCAAATCCTGCTCGACCATCCTGAGGCTAGCGTGTTCGACTATTCGATCCTGGAAATGGACCCCGCCGACCGGGAGAAATTCCGCCAGATGGCAGCCGAATTGTCCGCGAAGATCGACGCCTATCAGGAATTGTTCCTCACGCCGGAACGGCTGGGCGCCTACGCCGGCGGCGAATGGATCAACCCGGACCCCGCCGTGCGCTACCGTGGCATCGGCACGCACGGCAGCTTCCAGCGCGACGACCTGTATTTCGCGCCCAACCTCCGCGAGTGGGAAGCCGAGGGCAAGGACGTCGCGGCTGAACTCGCCAAACGGGTACAGGCCGGCGTGAAAGGCATCGTGCTCGACGACCGGCGCTATGCAGCGGGCATCGATATCCCCGTGCTGGTCGTCGACGACGCGATGGCGGCGTTCGCGCGCGTCGCCGCGCAGGTGCGGCGGGAGGCGAATCCGCAAACGGTGCTCATCACCGGCACGGAAGGCAAGACCGGCAGCAAGATCCAGTTGCATCACCTGCTCGGGGAGCAGACCGGCGTGCATGCCTGGCTCTCCAGCGCCAACACGGTGATCCCGATCCTGAAATCCCTGGCCTCCCTCGATGTCGGCGACAAGGTCGAACTCAACGAAGTTTCTGTCGACGCCGATACCGCGAAGACGACGCAGCGCTCGGAGGCGGTGGGTCCGGACATCTGCTTCTTCTCGAACATCTCGGCCGAGCACATGCATGTGCATCAGTCCATTGAGGGTGTCGTCCGGCACAAGTCCTTTGTCGCGATGGGCATGAAGCCGGGCGGGCGTTGCGTGGTGAATTCCTCCATGGATTCTTTCTCGGCGCTGCTTGAGGAAATCGGCCAGCGGCGCAGCGACGTGGAAGTGCTGACTTTCGGCCTGCGGGAATCCGACTCGGCGCGACTCATCGACGCGGCGTTCGACCAGGATCGCATCGGCTGGCGGGTGCAGGCGGCGATCATGGGCGAGCCCCTGGCGTATTTCGTGCCCCTGATGCAAAGCCACGCGCCGCTCATGAGCGTGGGCGTGCTGCTGGTCGTGAAGCTGCTGGGTTACGACCTGGCGCGCGCCGCCGCGTCCTATGCGAGTTTTCAGCCTTACGAATCGATGGGCAAACTGCACCGCGTCGAACTCGATGGCAGCTCCTTCCTCCTGTACGACCAGAGCCGCCGCGCCTCAATCTCCGGCGTGCGCTCCGTGTTCAAGGATATCGAGCGCCTCGACGTCAAGGGCAAGGTTGTCGCCTTGTTCGGCAGCATCTCCTCGACCAAGGACAACGAGTGGACGCGCGGCTATCACGACGAATTGGCGCGCCTGATCGGCCAGAGCAAGGTGAAGCGTCTCTACACCACCGGGCCGAACATCGACGACGTGCCGGGCAAGCTCGCCGATCCATCGATCTTCGTCATGCACAGCGACGACCACGAGCGGCTCTACGACGAGATCATGGCCGACATCGAACCCGGCGATCTGTTGCTGATCCAGGGTTATCTGCGGCTCAATCTGGAGGAAATCGCCGAGAAGGTGCTGAACCACCAGAACGTCAATCCCTCGGGGCGGCAGCCGCTGGGCAAGTTCCTCGACGTCTGCACGGCGGAACAGGCTCTCGCGCTCGGCGCGGCGATCCGGCGCGGCGGCGCGGCGGGCGCGGAAGGGCGCGCCTATCCGCCCGACGCGGGCCCGGGCCTGATCGCCGGCATCGAACGCGGCGCGATCACCTACACGATGTTTCGCGGCCGCCTGCTGGAGCGCTTCTTTTCCCGCCTCGACCGGGCGCTGGAAACCGACTACGGCCTGCGCTGCATCAACCGCGAGATCGTGCGCAGCGGCTATCGCGTCAGCGTGCACAACGACGAGCATTGCCACAACTGGTTCAACGGCGTCGACAAGCTCGAAGGCAAACCGAAGAAAATCATGTTCGGCAGCTTCTACGATTTCGGCGACAAGCATTACATTCTCGAAATCATGGTCGGCACGGCCAACCTGCATGCGGGTATCCTGAAATATGCGTTGAGCGATGGCAAGCTTGTTTTCGAGCCCATGCAGGAGGACGACTACCGGATCGTGGAGGGCCGCTACAACGCAGGATTGCAGGGAAAACCGCTGGAACGGCGCGGCTGGGGTCACAAATGGATGACCATCGACTGCGGCGACCTCACGCGCCTGGACGACAAGGAAACCTTCTCGGCGATATTCGACCCGGTCGGCAGCGGCTTGTTCGGGACGCTCATCGCCCCACTTTTGGCGCAACTGGCGCCGCAGCGCAAATAAGGAAAACGACGTGGCGAACAAATGGCAGGAACTGTGGCAGAACAAGAAACTGGACAACGAGACGCCGACCCTGGCCAAGCTCATCGCAATGGTGGGCTGGAAGACCGACAAGGGTGATTTGTCGACCGAGGCTTGGCTCGACTTCATCGCCGGCTTCTCCGGCAAGCTGGCGACGAAGCCCGGCGACGCGATCCTCGAAGTGGGCTGCGGGCCGGGCGGACTGCTCCTGCCCTTTTACCAGCAGGGTCACCCGGTCTGCGGCATCGACTACTCGGAAAGCCTGGTCGAGATCTGCCGGGAAGTGATGCCCGCTGGCGAGTTTCATGCGGCGCAGGCCAGCCAGTTGCCGTTCGCCGACGGCCGTTTCGACATCATCCTGTCGAACAGCGTGTGCCACTACTTCCCCGATCACGCCTATGCCGAAGCGGTCCTGAAGGAAATGGCGCGCTGCCTGGCGCCGGGCGGACGCGGCGCCATCCTCGACGCCAACGACGCGGAGAAGCAGGACGCCTTCATGGAACATCGCTACGCCCGGTACGGCGGCAAGGAAGAATACGAGAAGCAGAACAGCGAACTGCCGCAACTGTTCTATACCAAGGCGTGGTTCGTCGCCACGGGCGAGAAATATGGCCTGAGCGGTTATACCGAAGACCAGAACATCGCCGACTACTACAACAGCAAATTCAGGTTCAACTATTTCTTCGCCAAACGGTAATACGCAAGTTCGCGGCGGAGCGTCAACGGAAGAAGGGTTTGGCCATGTGGGATTTTTTCGATGGTGTGTATTGCATCAATTTACCGACCCGCCCGGAGCGTTGGGAAGCGGCGCTCAAGCAATTCGCCACGGTGGGCCTGGATCGGCATGTCATACGCGCCGACGGCGTGATCAACGAGGCGGATACCGTCCTGGCCTGCAAGCAGGCGCACATGAATGTGGTCCGCATGGCGCGGGAGAAAGGCCACCGGAATGTCCTGATCTTCGAGGACGACGTGGAATTCGTCTGCCATGACCTGGAGTGCATTCAAGGGATATTGGCGCAACTGAAGGCGGTCGAGGATTGGGGATTCTGCTATCTGGGTTCCATTCCCGGAATGTGGAAGGGCCAGCCGATCTATGGTCCGGTCAAAGGCCGGCTGAGCGAGAATTTGCTGGAAGTGGGCGGCTTTTACGGCGCGCATGCGTATGCCCTGAATGCCCATGTGTTCGACGATGTGCTCGAACGCTGCGTCGATTACCCGGAAGTCGACAAGTTCTACGTCAAGCATGTGGCGAAGAAATGGAAAACGCTCCATGTCTACCCCTTGCTTTGCAAGCAGGCGCCGGGTTTCAGCGACATCAAGAAGGTCAAGGTCAGGCGTCACGACAGCGCCGCCTATCTGGCCGAAGAGTTGGCCAAGCTCGCCTAGTCGGGCATTGTCGTCATGTCGTGCGTGCGCCGCAGGTCCATGAGCTCATTTTTCCGGGAAAAGCTGACCCGGTTTGTCCGGACGGTTTTGCCGGCCATCGGCTTGCTGTTGGCGCATAGCGCGGTTTTCGGCGCCGACTGGAAGGTGGAACGGGAACAGCTCGACCGCATGCACGCGGCGGGACGCTTTCGCATCTTTTATGCGCTGGCCGGCGCGAACGCGCTTTCCGAGCAAAGCCGTGTCGATCTCGATGGCAACGGCATTCCCGATCTCGTCGAGCGTGTCGCGGCCAAGCTGGTGGATGCGCAGCGCGTCTATACGGAGACCCTGGGCTTTGCCGATCCATTGACGAGTCCGCGCTTCAAGGACAAGGTTCGCTTCATCGACGTTCATTTTGTTCTGCTGGGGGGGCAGGGCAATGCCGGCGACGGCGTGCATGAGTTCGATTACCGGGCAGATCCAAACAATGACGGCGGCGCTCTGGTCATCACCTTGTCGTCCAGCCTCAAACCGGAATCTCTGACGCCCGAGCACGAACTGTTTCATATCGTCCAATACGGCCATACGAGCATCAAGAACGGTTGGTTGAGCGAAGGTACCGCGCGCTGGTCGGAGCGGGTTTTCGCTGGGGATAAGCGGGAAGCGCAAGTGCTGCCCGCCAATGCGCGGGAGCTGGACGACCTGCTCAATAAATCGTACGGGGCGGGCGTTTTTTGGCGCCGTCTGGCGCAGCTTTGCGATGCGGATCGGCCTGCCGACCAGGGTATCGTCCGTGCGTTGTACGCGAGTCTGGGCGATGTCGAGAAGAAGGCCTCGGCGCGGCGGAATCTCGTCCAATACGAATGGCGCGGGCGGGAGAAGACCGCTCCCCTCAACGACAGATATATCCTGACCGCGCTTGCGCAGGCGGCGGACCGGACCGGTTGCCGGAGCAACCGGGAAGTCGCGCGCTTTCTCGAAGTGGCCGAGGCGTATGGCGGCGACGCCGCGTCGCAACGGAACGTCACCGCCGCGCTCGAACTTGTCGGCAATCCGTTCGCGCGACGCTACCCGGATGGGGCCGAGGTGTATGCCCGCAGTATCTGGGGCATGCAGGCGTTTGCCGGCTCGCTGTTTCTGGGCGCCGGCAATGCCAGCAATGCCGGCCCCGCGCCGAACGCCGGCCCGGTGCCCATCATTCGATTCGACCCGCAACGCGAACGCTTCGTCACCGAGGGCAGTGTGGACGACGAGCAGGTCAGCGTCTTCCGGGTGCTCGACGGACAATTGCATATTCCCGGACTGGACGCCAGGGGCAGCGCGCGCATGGGCAATTTCTACCGGCGCGACGATGCGGGCGAGTGGCGGAAGTTCCGCAACCTGCCGCATGCCCTGCATGTTTTCGACATGGCCTCCCACGCCGGCAAACTCTTCGCGGCGCTGGGTACGCCCAAGGGCGCCGCCGTGGCGGTTTCGGCCAACAAGGGCGAGGCCTGGGATCTGACCTATCTGGGCGAGAAGCAGCGCGTCTTCAATCTCATCAAGCTGGACGACACGCTGTATGCCGTCAAGCAGTTGCTCGCCAAAAGGAATGTGGCGGATCTCCCGCTATCCGAGCAGGCAAATTATTTCGCCATCGCCGAATATCGCGACGGGGAATTCAAGCCGCGTCCCGACATCAAGGCCGCCGCCCTGTTTCCCGACATGCCCTTGCGCGCCGAAAGATCGACAATGCTGATGCATGCCACCCAGGCGAACGGCAAGCTCGCCTATATCGGCGCCTATTACATCAACAATCCATTCGGCGTTTTCGTCGCAGCCAGCCTCAAGCCCGAACGCGGCGCCATCCGGCGCGTGTATATCCCTAAGGCGTATTTCCCGGCAGGCCTGCTGGCGCGCGGCAATCGGCTGTATATCCTGTGCAACCGGGAAGAGGAGGATGGCTATCGCAGCATGGTGCTGGAGACGGCGCTCGACGACCCGGAGGCGGTGCGCGAGCTTTTCCACTTCAAGACCTCGACCATCGTGAGATCCTTCGAGGAATTGGACGGCGATTTTTATTTTGGCCTGGGATATGCTCTGAGCAGCCAGAAAAACTGGCGCGTCGAGGATATCAGCGGCGAAACCGGGAACCTCATCCGGTTGCCCAAGGAAAAAGTGCCACGGACGCAACTCATCAAATAGGCGGGAGAAAAAATGAAAGTACTCATCATGGCGGCGGGCCGGGGCACGCGCATCAGCCGGCACATCCACGGCAAACCCAAGTGCTGCATCGAGTTCGAGGGCGAGACCATCATCCACCGCACCGTGCGCATCCTCACCGAGATGAAGGTCGGCGAGATCGGCATCGTCACCGGCTACCAGACCGGCGAGGTGCAGAAGGCCATCGGCGACTATCAGGTCGCGCACTTCTACAACCCCTTCTTCGACGTCACCAACTCCATCGCCTCGATGTGGTTCGCCCGCGACTTCTTCTCGACCGCGGAAGACGTGATGATCATGAACGGCGACCTGTTCATCGAGAAGGCGCTGATCGACACCATCCAGCACGAAAAGCACCTGCCGCTGTTCCTCGCCGACAGCTCGCGCACCAAGGAAGCCGACTACCGCTTCACCTGGGAAGGCGACCGGCTCAAGCGCTACGGCAAGGGCATTCCCGACGACGAGGCGAGCGGCGAATACGTCGGCATCGGCAAGATCGACAACCGCTTCATCCTCAAGTTCATCAACCGCATGGACGAGATGATCAACGCCCAGCAAAGCGGCAAGTGGTGGGAAGACGTGCTCTATTCCTTCATCGGCACCGGCACGGACATCTTCGTCAAGGACATCAACGGCATCTTCTGGGCCGAGGTGGATTACGTCGAAGACTTCCAGCGCGTCGAGCGCTATCTCGCCGCCAAGGCCGCCAAGGCGGCCGAAACCGCGCCGGCGGCATAGGCAAACTCGGCGTGACCTAAGGGAATCCCTTTTCCGGGATTGGCGGCACGGCGCCTATTCGCCCAAAAGCTGTAGCACCACCGCGCGCCGGTGCGCGCGGGTGCGATGTTCCCACAGGTAGATGCCCTGCCAGGTGCCCAGCGCCAGTTCGCCCGCCAGCAGCGGAATGCCCAGCGAAGTCTGCGTCAGCGCGCTGCGGATATGGGCGGACATGTCGTCCGGCCCCTCGTTGTTGTGGCGCCAGCCCGGCTGCGCGTCGGGCGACAGTCGGGCGAAGAAGGCGTCGAGATCGTGGCGCACGTCCGGGTCGGCGTTTTCCTGGATCAGCAAGGACGCCGAGGTGTGGCGGCAGAACAGCGTCAGCAAGCCGTCGCGCAGGCCGCTGGCGCGCACGAAGGCGCGCACCTCGCGGGTGATTTCGAATAGGCCGCGTCCGGTACTCTGGACCTCCAGCGTCGTGGCGACCTGTTTCACCGCCGCGACTCCAGCGCCAGCCGCAGGCCGAGGCCGACGAACAAGAGACCGGTGGCCTGGTCGAGGCGGCGGCCGAGATCGGCCCGCGCTTGCAGCCAGGCGCCGACCGCGCCGGCGAACCAGCCCAGCAAGCCGAACACCGCCACCGTCTGCGCGGCGAACAAAGCGCCCAGCAGCAGCGATTGCGCGGCGGCGGCGTCCCCGCCGGCCGTGAGGAACTGCGGCAGGAAGGCGAGGAAGAACAGCGCCACCTTCGGATTCACCGCGTTCGCGACGAAACCCCGGCGCAGATAGACGGCGAAGGGCGTCGCATCCGCCGCCGTGCCCGCGGCGCCGTCGAAGCGCGCGCCGGGACTTTTCAGTGCCTGCCACCCCAGCCAGAACAGATAGGCCGCGCCGACGAGCTTGAGCGCGGTAAAGGCGGTGGCGGAGGCCGCAAGCACGGCCGAAATGCCCAAGCTCGCCCACAGCGTGTGGGTGAAACAACCGAGCGCGCAACCCAGCCCGAAGCCGATGCCGGCGCGCCGGCCGCGCGACACGCCCAGGCTCAACACCGACAGATTGTCCGGCCCCGGCGCCAACGTGACGAGCAGGGCGGCGAGCAGGAAACCGAGCAACTGGGCGGCGGAGAGGTCGAACATGATAAGAGCCTTACTCAGCGGAACAACAAAACACGTTGAACTCAAACTCAGCGCCAACACTTACCAAGTCTGACAAAAACTCGGAATCGAAATAGGGGCCAATTGAGTAAACTTCGCCAATTGGTAGGTAATAGGCCAAGCTAAACCAGACGGCCTGAACACCCGGGTAACTATGCAATCGTTGTAATTCTTTTCTGTACTTCTTGATGAAGGCTCGGCATGTGGAAATTTGTTGGGCGACCCTAGCCCCATCGTCTTCTGTGATCGTGACCGAGAACAAAGAATAATCTCTAAGCCCGGCACCAACCGATTTGGGTTCTCCCTTGCGACAAATTGACGCGTCAATTTGCCACGGAGAATTAGAAAGAAACTCATCGACGTTGAATGTCTGACCTTCAGCGCGGAAGTAGCAAGCACACATAGTGGATGCCTAACTGTGTATGGCGAGATGTGTGCGGATGGTAGCGCTCCCTCTGCGAGGGTAGTCCGGACAGGTAGATGTCACTTGCTTCGAACCGATACTTGGACACGCTGGCGTTCCATCAAGGTCTTGGCCTGCGCCTTGACCTCCCGGGATCGAGTCGGCTCATGCCCTTCAATGCGCATCGAAACACGCACAGCCTGGGCGATTTGCTCCTTCAGTTTTGTAGTTAGCTGCATGACAGACTTCGAGCTTTAAACGGATGCGGCAAGCCTATCATCAAACGAGCATTCCGCTGGTCGCGAATCAGCGTGACGCCTTCTCCAGTGTCGGCAGAAACTGCTCCGCCGGCTGATAACCCACCACGCGCATGCCGGCGATTTCCTTGCCGGTCTTGTCGAAGAACATGATGCCCGGCGGGCCGAAGAGGCCGAAGCGTTTGAGCAGCGCCTTGTCGTCCGCGTTGTTGGCGGTGACGTCGGCTTGCAGCAGGGTGAATTCCTTCATCTTTGCCGCCACCGCCGGGTCGGCGAAGGTGAATTTCTCCATCTCCTTGCAGCTCACGCACCAGTCGGCGTAGAAGTCGAGCATCACCGGTTTGCTTGCGGCGGCGAGGCGGGCGTCGAGTTCGGCGACGGATTTGACGCGCTCGAAACTCGGCGCTGGCGCGACGGCGCTGGCGGCATTGGCGCCGCGCAGGGAGGCGAGCGGTTGGAGCGGATCGCGGCCGCCGCCGAGCAGGCCGACGAGCATCGCCGCGCCGGCCAGCAGCAGGGCGACGCCGATGCCTTTCCAGAAGCGTTGCCAGCCACCGGCGTGCGGCGGCAGGGGGTCGAGCGCGTGCAGGTAGATCGCCGGCACGATCAACAGCGCCGCCCAGCCGAGCATGGTGGCCCAGGCCGGCAGCACCGGCGAGACGAGCCACAGCGCGGTGGCGAGCAGCACGACGCCGAAGAACTTCTTCACCGCCTCCATCCAGCCGCCGGGCTTGGGCAGGAAGGAGCGCGAGAATACGCCGACCAGCAGCAGCGGCGCGCCCATGCCCAGGGCCATGGCGAACAGTGCGCTGCCGCCGAGCAGGGCGTCCTTGGTTTGCGCGATATAGAGCAGGGCGCCGGCCAGCGGCGCGGCGACGCAGGGGCCGACGATCAGCGCCGAGAGTGCGCCCATCAGGGCGATGGCGGGCAGCGAGCCGCCCTGGTGGTTGGCGGTATCCGACAGCTTGCTTTGCAGGGCGCTGGGCAGTTGCAGTTCGTAGAAGCCGAACATCGAGAACGACAGCACGATAAAGACCAGCGCGAAGCTGCCGAGCACCCAGGCATTTTGCAGGGCGGCCGATAGCAAGGTGCCCGAGAACCCGGCCGCGACGCCGACCGCCGCGTAGGTGATGGCCATGCCCAACACATAGGCGAGCGAGAGCACGAAGGCGCGCAGATGGCTGACGGCGTGGCCGTGATTGACGATGATGCCGGAGAGGATGGGGATCATCGGGAAAACGCAGGGCGTCAGGGCGAGCAGCAAACCGAAGCCGAAGAAGCTGGCGATGGCGAGCCAGAAGCCGCCGCCCTTGAGCAGATTGGCGATGCGGCCGGATTCGTCGGCGCCAGCATCGAAACTCGGCGCCGGCGACACGGCGGCAGGCGGCGGTGCGTCGCCGGCCAGGCGCATGCCCGCGCCGGCGGGGGCGGCGCTCATCGCCGCGAGCACGATCTGCGCTTCCTGCGTCATCGGCGGATAGCAGACGCCGCCATCCCAGCAGCCTTGCGAGCTGGCTTTGAGCGTCAGCGCGCCGGTGCCGGCCGCGACAGGAATGCGGACTACCGCTTCGCCGCGATAGATGTGCACCTTGCCGAAGAACTCGTCTTCCTTTTCCTTGCCCTGAGGCATCTGCGGCGTGCCGAGCTTGACGCCTGCGGGCTCGGCCGTGAAGGAGATTTTTTCCTGATAGAGGAAATATTCGGGGGTGATCGTCCAGCGTGCCTCGATGGTTTCGGCGTCCAGCGCGCGCGCAGAGAAGCGGAAGGCCTGCTCGGGATCGAGCGGTTCGGCGGCCAAGGCGCTGCAACTGGCGAGGGCCAGCCAGAGCAGGGTCAGGATGCGGTGGGTCAGTGTAGCCATGGGGTTCCTTGATGTCGGGCGCGTGCTGTGAGTGCGGCTGCGCACGATAGGGCGGTCATGTTAAGCCGGCCTTAAATCGTCTGCCAGCGCAGTCTCGGCGGCGATCCAGGCCAGATAGTCCGGCAGGCCGCGCCCGATTGGGACAGCGACGATCTCGGGAAGTTCATAAGGGTGTTGCGCGCGGATCGCCGCTTCCAAAGCCGCGTAGCGTTCCGCCGTGGTCTTGATCAACAGCGGCACTTCCTCGCTGTCCTCGATCTTGTCTTGCCAACGATAGACCGAGCGGCAGGGAGCGCAGATGTTCACGCAGGCGGCCAGGCGGGCTGCCACCAGAGCGCCGGCCAGCGCGCGCGCGCTGGCAACGTCGGGCAGGGTGGTGAACACAAGCAGATGATCCATGCTGCTATTCTAGCGCCCACGCCCACACCCTCCGATCGCCCCATGTCTACCCCGACGCCTACCCCGAGCCAGATCGTCAAATTCCTCGACCAGCATGTGGTCGGCCAGGACGAAGCCAAGCGCCAGATCGCCGTTGCCGTGTATACCCATTACAAGAAGATCGCGTTGGCGCGTGCGGATCGGGTCGATATCGTCAAGAGCAATATCCTGCTCGTTGGCCCCACCGGCACCGGCAAGACGCTGCTGTGCGAAACCCTCTCCAGGGTGTTGGAAGTGCCTTTTGTCACCGGCAACGCCACTTCGCTGGCGCAAAGCGAATACGTCAATGAGGAAATCGAGGCGATCCTGCTGCGCCTGATCGACAAGGCCGACGGCGACATCGCGCGCGCCGAGCGCGGCATCGTCTTCATCGACGAAATCGACAAACTCAAGACCCTCGGCGCCCAGGCGCCCCAGGGCGATCATGGCCGCAGCGCGGCCGGCGAGAGCGTGCAGCACGCCTTGCTGAAGATCATGGAAGGCGCGCCGGTCAAACTGAAGGACGGGCGCCATCTCGACACCTCCCACATCCTGTTCATCTGCGGCGGCGCGTTTGTCGGCCTGAACGAAATCCTCGCCCAGACCCACACCTTCGGTTTCATCTCCACCTCCGAAGACGACAACCAGAAGGTGCTCGACCGCCTCAACGCGCGCGTCAAGCCGACCGACCTGTTCGCCTTCGGCCTGATTCCGGAATTTGCCGGGCGCCTGCCCATCGTTTCCCGGCTTCAGCCGCTCACGCGCGACATGCTGGTGCGCATCATGACCGAACCGAAAAACTCCATCTTCAACCAGTTCCGCGCGATTCTGAAAAACGAGGGCGCCGAACTGAAGATCGAGCCGGCGGTGTTCGAGCAGATCGCCGATCTGGCGATGGAATACAAGGTCGGTGCGCGCAGCCTGCGCGGCATCTTCGAGGAAATGCTGACGCCGGCGATGTATCTGGTGCCGGATCATCCCGAGGTGCGCCAGGTGGTGTTTTCCTCGTTGTTCGAGAATGCGCGTTACATCGGCGGTGCCAAACGCGATCAGTGACGCATGCTTGCCAGCTCGGCATCCGTCGCAGCCAGGCGGTCGACGAGGATGTTGAGGAAGGCGCGATTGAAGTTCAACTGGCAGGCATCCGAGGCGCTGCCCAGGGCGTTGGCCTTGATCTTCAACAGCGTCACCGGCGTCACCGCCATCACCGTCGCCGTGCGGGCGATGGCGCCCTGGCGGATGTAGCTCATCTCGCCGAAGCAGTGCCCGGCCTGCATGATGCCCAGATCGCGCCCCGCCTTGGTAACGCGCACGTCGCCCGCCGCGATGATGAAAAAGAAGCTGCCCGCATCGCCCTCGTGCACCAGGTAGGTGCCCGCCGGCACGCGGCCCCAGACGCTGATGCGCAACACTTCCCAAAGCTCGATCTCGCCGAAGTCCTTGAAGAAAGGCAAGGCGCGCAGCGTATCGAACTTCTCGGTTTCTGAAATCGATTCGCGCGGCAGGTCGAGCGAGGCAAGCCGGGCGAGATCGCGGGCGAATTCGCGCCAGTTCTGGTAGCGCGCGGCGAGATCCTTTTGCATCGCCTTCTCGACGACCTGAACCAGCCGCTGCGGCAGGGCGGGGCGCAGGCTGCGCAGGTCGGGCGGCGGATCGTTCATGATCTTGTGCGTCAGGGCGTAGTTGCTCTCCGCCTCGAAGGGCAGGCGGCCGGTGAGCAGCTTGAACATCACCACGCCCAGCGAATAGATGTCGGTCTGGTGGTTGAGCGTATCCATGCGCACTTGTTCCGGCGACATGTAGGACGGCGAACCGACGCCGATCACCTGAGTCTGGTCGCTCTTCGCCAGCACCGCCGCGCCGAAGTCGGCGATCTTCACATCGCCGTCGCGGCCCAGCATGATGTTGGCGGGCTTGATGTCGCGATGGATCACGCCGTTGCGGCTGGCGAAATCGAGCGCCAGCGCGCACTTGAAGACGATCTCGACCACCCGTTCCACCGGCAGCAGATTGTCCGCCAGGGCATATTTTTCCAGCGTCTCGCCCTCGACGTACTCCATCACGATGTAGGTGTTGTCCGCGCCGCGCGCGGCGTCGTAGATGCCGACGATATGGGGGTGGTCGAGCCGGCCGGCGAGCGAAGCCTCGGTGGCGATCAGCTTGCGGTAGGTGTGGCCGTGATCCGGATCGGCGAGGAAGTCGGCGCTGAAATGCTTGATGGCGACCTGGCGTTCGGTGAAGGCGTCGTAAGCCAGATAAACGCTGGAAGTCGCGCCGCGCCCGAGCAGCCGCACGATCTCGTATTTGTCGATATGGTCGGGCAGAGTGTCGTCGATGGTCATCCGCGCACCCTATTGATATTCGTCATGGCCGTCAATGCCCGTAACATGCGCCGCTGTTTGCGCCGTCCCGCCAGCGCCGAGTTTCAGGCCAGCGCGTGTTCTGCCGGCTCCACGGACAGGCGCATGCCGACAACCTTGAGTACGGCGAGGATGGTTTTCAGCGTGGGATTGCCCTTGGGCGAGAGCGCCCGATACAGCGCTTCGCGACTGATGCCGGCTTGCGCCGCCACCGCGCCCAGACCGCCGTAGGCCTCGGCCACGGTGCGCAACGCCAGCAGGCCGGCGGCGCGATCCTCGGGGTCGTCGAGCGACTCCATGGCCGCCTTCAGATATTCGACGGCAAGCTCGCGATCGGTGCGCAGTTCTTCCACTTCCCGCTCGTGATGCGACACCGCCCCCGCCAGTTTCTTTTTCATGCCTGCCTCCGTTTCCAGTCCAACCAATATTCCTTGGCGCGTTCGATATCCCCAGCCTGCGATTTCTTGTCGCCACCGCACAGCAGGATCACCACCGTCTGTCCATGCCGCCCGAAATAAATCCGATATCCCGCGCCGAGGTGTTCCCGCAGTTCCAGCACGCCGTCGCCGACGGGTTCGCAATCGCCGAAGATTCCCGCCTCAAGGCGTTTGAGGCGGATGCGCAACTTGGCTTGCACCCGCTTGTCGCGCAACCCCGACAACCACTCGGTCAGGGGTTCCTTGTCGTTTTCGGCCCGATAGCGGAATACTTCGATCATGGTTTTTATTGTAGCTTTAAATGCACAGATAGCGCCGCCCCGCCGGCGCCGACTTTTTGAGGAGGGCTGCAAACGGCCTGGAGCCGCTGTTGATCACTTTGCGCAGAAGCGGACAATCGGTTGTGTTACGGGTATGCTATCGGCGTTTTGTGGCTCGGCCGCTTGTGAAAATGTGAGCCTTACCCCTTTGATTGAGCGCACGCCGTGGATATCCTCTACTTCCTCAACTCCAGAATTGCCTTCATTCGCCAGTTCTACGGCTCGGCGTCGGCGCCGTTTCTCGAACGCAAGCGGAAGATCGAAGCAGGGGAAGATCCGTTCGTGCCGCCGTATAGCGAAGATGGCGAACCGCCGTTCCTTGACGAATGGTTGGAGGCAGACGAATCGCTCCACATCCTTGCATATTCGTGCGTCTCGATGCTCGCATCTGCACTGCACCTTTTTCTTGAAGCATGGGTCGGCCAAAGTGGTGTTCCGGTTGGCAACCCCTTGAAGCAGTCCGAGTTCAAGAAACGTGGCTGGCTTTCGGGCTACAAAGCCCATTTCACTGCTCGGTTCGGTATCGCCTTCGAGAACAGCCCCGCCGATTTCAAAGTGCTTGAAGAGGTCGTTCTTGCTCGTAACAGAATTGAGCATCCCTCCTCAATCACCGATCAGAAGACGCAGTACTCCACCTCGGACATGAAGAAGCTTTCCAATCCGCTCTTCGTTAACAAGACCGATATTTCCCTGCTTAACCTCTTCGAAGACGAAGAACCTCGGTGGTTTATGCCCCCCACTCTTTATGTCACCGAATCTCAGCTACTCGCGGCACTCGCCGAAGTCGAGAAGTTTGCCGAGTGGTTTGATACTGAAGTCGAGAGGGTGGTCTATGGGCACTCATCAAAGGGATAAGGCTCATATTTTCCGAGTAACGTCCGCTTTCTAGGGCTAGTAACTTCCGCTTAGGGTCCTCAACTGCCGTCCCGCCAGCGCCGACTTTTTGAAAGTTATCCATGAGCAAGAAGAACATTTCTGCCGAGCTGCCTGAAAACCATCTGGTCGTCTTTCAGGAGCGCGGCATCCGCCGCACTTGGCACAACGCGGAGTGGTGGTTTTCCGTCGTCGATGTTTGCGGTGTATTGACTGAAAGCGCCGATCCTGGCGCGTATTGGCGCAAACTGAAACAAAGGCTCGGCGCGGAGGGCAGCGAAGTTGTGACGTTTTGTCACGGGTTGAAGCTTGAAGCGCCGGATGGCAAGCAGCGGATGACTGACTGCGCCAATACCGAAGGCTTGTTTCGCATCGTCCAGTCCATCCCCTCGCCGCGTGCCGAGCCGTTCAAGCGTTGGCTGGCGCAGGTGGGCTACGAGCGCGTGAAGGAGATCGAGAATCCGGAGCTGGCGAGCGCACGTGCCCGCGCGTTGTATCAGGCCAAGGGTTATCCGCAGACGTGGATCGAGAAACGGCTGCGTTCCATCGCCGTGCGCGGGGAGTTGACCGACGAGTGGAAGGCGCGCGGGGTGGCCGAGGGGCGGGAATACGCGATCCTCACCGCCGAGATCGCCAAGGCGACCTTCGGCGTGACGCCGGGGGCGCATGGTCGGATCAAGGGCTTGGACAAGGTGAAAACCGGCAACGCGCTGCGCGACCACATGACCGACCTCGAACTGATCTTCACGATGCTCGGGGAGGCGAGCACGACGGAGATCGCGCGCCGCAAGGATGCGCTGGGTTTCGGCGCGAATCGCGACGCGGCGAAGCAGGGCGGTGCGGTGGCTGGCAACGCGCGCAAGGAGTTGGAGGCGAAGACCGGCAAGCCGGTCGTCAGCCGTGCGAATCACCTCGCTCTGGGCGATGCGGCGGAAGGCGGCGCCCAGACGCCGCCGGCCAAATCCGGAAGGCAATAGACGCCGTCTCACAGGCTACGCGCACTTGGACATTTTTATCGACAGCGCGATTGCTGGATGCAACGTAACCAGGCATAGAATAAGAATAATTCGTCAATTTCATTGAGGACATTTTCAGAGACATTTTCATGCCGAAGATAGCCTTGTCCGACTGTGAGCTGAAGATCGAAACCGACCGTTTCGGTCCATTCGTATTTCAGGTCGGCGCCGACCCGGAGGCGCTTGCGGTTTCCCTCCAGCGTGTCGAGGACGCCCATGAGCTATTCATCAAGACCCCGCTCAACCAAGTGGCGAGCCGCCTGGAGAAGGAGGTGGTGGTCGGCAGTGTGTTCGGCACCAACACCATCGAGGGGGGCACGCTGACAGAGGATGAAACGGCGACTGCCCTCGACAGCGATCCGGCTCTGGTCAAGGAGGTCGAACAACGGCGCGCTGTGAACATCAAGGCGGCCTACGATTTGTCCCAGAAGATGGCGGCAAAGCCGGATTGGTCGCTGAACATCGACTTCATTCTCGACCTGCACCGGCTGATTACTCAGGACATACCGCATCCAGACAACCGCCCCGGCCTCATCCGCAACAATCCCAAGGAGCGCGTGACCTATGTCGGCGATGAGGCCCACGGCGGTCGCTACAAGCCGCCCCAGTACGACAAAGACATCTGGCGCTTGCTGGAGGCGCTCGTCGAATGGCATCGGGATCTGGTCGGCGCAGCGGTGCCGGCCCTCATCCGCGCCCCTTTGGTGCATCTCTACTTCGAGCAAATCCACCCTTTCTGGGATGGCAACGGCCGCGTGGGGCGCGTCATCGAGGCCACGTTGTTGCAGGCGGCCGACTATCGTTACGCGCCATTCGCGTTGGCGCGCTACTACCTGGCCAACATCGACGCGTATTTCACCCTGTTCAACACCTGTCGCAAGGCTGCGGCCAATAAGCAGGCCGCCCCCAACGCGGCATTCGTGGCATTTCACCTCGAAGGCATGCGCCAGACGGTTGGCAACCTGCACGACCGGGTCAATCGAATCGTGGCGCTGCTGCTCTATGAGAGCAATATCCGGCGCGCCTTGGAGGACAAGCAGATCAACGCCCGCCAATACACCATCCTTGCGCAGATATTGGACAAAGGGCAACCCCTGTCGCTGGACGAGATCCGCCAGACACCCTGGTACAAAAGTCTCTACCTCAAGCGCAACGACAAGACCCGGCAACGCGACATGCAGCGCTTGCGCGAGATGGAACTTGTCTTTCTGGACACCGAGAATCGCCTTTGGCCCGGCTTCACCATGCCAAAGAACGTGAAGCCCCTGGGCAAAAAGGCAGCATAAACGTCAAGACCTCCCGGAAGCGGATCTCCGCTCAACTGCTTCCACTTTGGGGCGCCAACCGCCGTCCCGCCTGTCCGGGAAAAGGCGGTCACGCCGACTTTCAAGTCGGCACTGCCGTCACGATCTGCTGCGCCTTGGCGATGAATCTCCTCTTTACGTTTCTTTACCGGGTTTTACCTCGCGCCTGATCGAGACCGCCGCAACCCTGTCGTTAATGAATCCAAGCGGCTTGCATTGCCGATGGGGCAGGCAGTCTTTTCTAGGGAGTCAATCATGTCAGTCAGTGGAATAGGAAGTGGCGGTGGATTCGATCTGTCAAAAATGGCGTCGAGCATGGCGACCAAGATAGTGAAGGAACTCGATACCGATCAGAGCAGCAGCGTCAGCAAGTCTGAATTTGTTTCCGGCGCGACGGCCAAGGGGATCTCCGCCACAGATGCGAGTGCGAAGTTCGACAGCATCGACACCAAGAAGACCGGATCGATTAGCCAGTCGGATATTGAAACGGACATCAAGTCCTCGGCACCGAAAGACGGTGCCGCGCCAAGCGGCGGAGGAAAACCGCCGTCGGGCGCGAAGGGTGCGCCCCCGGCCGGTGGCGGAGGTGGTGGACAAACGAGCAGTTCGTCCTCCAGCAGCACGAAATCCTACGACAAGGCGGATGCCAACAAGGATGGGACGGTCAGCGATGTTGAACAATTGCTGTATTCCCTCAAGCACCCCGATGCGACATCGTCCAGCAACAAGACATCTGTCCAGTCGCTGGGCAATACGATAGACGTTCAGGCCTGAGAGACCGGTTGCCTCAGCGTCCGCGCAAGGCCGACTTTCAGGCCAGCGCTGCTGTGACAATCTCCCGCGCTTCGGCGACAAGTTGCGCGAGGTGTTCCGCGCTCTTGAAGCTCTCGGCATAGAGCTTGTAGATGTTTTCGGTGCCCGAGGGGCGCGCGGCGAACCAGCCGTTTTCCGTGACGACCTTCAGCCCGCCGATGGACGCGTCGTTGCCGGGCGCACGCGTCAGGCGCGCCAGGATGGTCTCGCCGGCCAGCGTGGCGGCAGCGACTTTTTCGCCGGTGAGTTGCTTGAAGGCCGCTTTCTGCGCCGGCGTGGCGGGCGCGTCGATGCGGAGGTAGTGCGGCGTGCCGTAAGTGGCCGCCAGCTCGCGGTAGTGGATGCCGGGGTCTTTGCCGGTGACGGCGGTGATCTCGGCGGCCAGCAGGCCCAGGACAATGCCATCCTTGTCGGTCGTCCAGGCGCCGCCGTCGCGGCGCAGAAAACTGGCGCCGGCGCTTTCCTCGCCGCCGAAGCAGATGTTGCCGTCCAACAAGCCGGCGGAGAACCACTTGAAGCCGACCGGCACTTCGAGCAGACGGCGCCCGAGTCCATTCACCACGCGGTCGATCAGGCCGGAGGACACCAGCGTCTTGCCCACGGCGGCGGTTTCCGGCCAGTCGGGGCGATGGGTCAGCAGGTAGTGGATGGCGACGGCGAGATAGTGGTTGGGATTCATCAGGCCGAGCGAAGGGGTGACGATGCCGTGGCGGTCGACGTCGGCATCGTTGCCCCAGGCGATGTCGAACTTGTCCTTCAAGCCGACCAGGCTCGCCATGGCATGCGGACTGGAGCAGTCCATGCGGATCTTGCCGTCGTGGTCCAGCGTCATGAAACCGAAAGCCGGATCGACGCGCGGGTTGACCACCTCGATATCGAGGCCGTAGCGCGCGGCGATTGGTTTCCAGTAGGCGACGGCGGCGCCGCCCATGGGGTCGACGCCGATCCTGAGCCCGACCCGGCGGATCGCTTCCATGTCGACGACTTCGCCCAGCGCCTCGATGTAGGGCGTCATCAGGTCGACCGCCCGCGTGGTCGGCGCGGCCAGTGCAGCGTCATAGGGCAAGCGCTGCACGGCGCGGTTGCCGTCTTGCATCAGTTCGTTGGCGCGCCGCTCGATCCAGCCGGTGACGTCGGTATCAGCCGGGCCGCCGTGCGGTGGGTTGTACTTGATGCCGCCGTCGCGCGGGGGGTTGTGCGAGGGCGTGATGACGATGCCGTCGGCGCGCGCGGCGGTTTCGTCGGCGTTGTGGGCGAGGATGGCGCGCGAAATTACTGGTGTCGGCGTGTAGCCGTCGTCGGCCTGAAGCTGGACCTGCACGCCATGAGCGGCCAGCACTTCGAGCGTGGTGCGCTGGGCCGGCGCCGACAGCGCGTGGGTGTCCATGCCGAGGAACAGGGGGCCGTCGATGCCGGCCTGGCGGCGATATTCGGCAACCGCCTGGGCGATGGCGAGGATGTGCGCCTCATTGAAACTGCCGTCGAGCGCGCTGCCGCGATGGCCGCTGGTGCCGAAGGCGACGCGCTGGGTCGCTTCTGCGGGATCGGGTGCGTTGCGATAGGCCGCCAGCAAGGCCGGTATATCGGTCATGCTTTCTGTGGGAGCCGGCAGGCCGGCGAGTGGGTGGGTCATGGCGATTGCCTCCTCTGTTTTTTGTGGTGGGGCCCGTCGCCGAGACAAACAGGCATTCCATGCCGCTATTCTAGCCTCCGGCTTGGCAGCGGACAGGTTAGCCTTTACGCGCCGCAATCCGACTTTTCCTCGCCATGGATGCACCACCTTCGCTCGATGATCACCGTGCCGCCAGAGCCGACGCTCTGGTGCGGGCGGGTGCCGACGAGCGCGCGCGCCAGGAGGCCGGCCGGCGTGCGGAGCAAATGGACGAACTGATCGCCGCCGCCGAGTTGCGCGCCCAGGCGGAAGCCCTGGCGCAGGAGCAGGCGCGCGAGCGCGTCAAGGCCGAGGCGCGGGCACGCCAGTTGGCGATCGAAAAGGCGCGTGCCGAACAAGCCGCCGAAGCGGCGTTGCGCAGCCGGCTGGAAACCGAGGAACTCGCCTGTGCCGAGGCGCGCCGCAAAGAGCAGGCGCTAACCGACCTGGCCGCCGCGTCGGCCGCGCGCGCCAAGCGCGAGACGGAAATCGAGGCGCTTGTGCGCGAGAAGTTGGCGGCGGAGCAAGCTGCGCTGGAAGCCGCGCACGCGCGCGTCCAATTCGAACAAACCGCCGAAACGCTGGCGCTCGCCCGGGCGGCAGCGGAGCAGGAAGTCGCGCGCGTCAGCGCCTTGCGCACGGCCGCCGAACGGGATGCAGATGCTGCCGGCGCGGCGCACCGCCTTGCCGCAAACGAAGCCGAGGCGGCGCGGGAAGAGCGTGCCACGATGGAAAGCGCCCTGGATCTGGCGCATGAAAAAGCCATGGTGAATGCGGCAGAGGCGTCGCCCAAACTGGCTTATGTCCCAATGTCGTCACGTCGCGCCAGCGGTTTGTCCGGTTGGCGGCTGGGCGCATTCGCGGCTGCTTGCATTGCCGTCGGCGCCCTGACTGGCGGCTGGCTGGGTATGCAATTCGTTGCCAAACCCGAACCGGCCGATAGCGGCGCATTGAAGCTGGATACGCGGCTGATGTCCCCCGTCCCCACCGACGTGCGCTGACTTGGGATGAGCTTGCGCGTCCTGTCCGTCATCCCGCCGATGACGCAACTGAATACTCCCTATCCGGCCACCGCCTATCTGACCGGCTTCCTGCGCGCACGCGGCGTTGCCGCCGTGCAGGAAGACCTGGCCCTGGCGCTCGTCCTGCGGCTGTTTTCACCCACTGGACTGGACTCCTTGCGGAGCTGCATCGCCGCCGCGCCGTCGGCGACGCGCTCGCCGCGCCTCAAGGCTTTCGAGCGGCGCTTCGAGCGCTATCGCGCCACCATCGCGTCGGCCATCGCCTTCCTGCAGGGGCGCGACCCCAGCATCGCCTACCGTATCGCCGGGCGAAACTTCCTGCCGGAGGGTGCGCGTTTCGCATCGCTCAATGCCTATATCGACCCCGATGGCGGCGATCCGCTGGCCTGGGCTTTCGGCGCGCTTGGCGTGCAGGATCGCGCCCGACACTTCGCCACGCTTTACCTCGACGATGTCGCCGACGTATGGCGCGAAGCGGTCGACGCGCGTTTCGAATTCGTGCGCTACGCCGAGTCCCTGGCGCAAAGCCAAGCCAGCTTCGATCCACTCGCCCAGGCGCTGGCTGCGCCGCCCAACCTGATCGATACCAGCTTGCGCGACCTGACCCTGGAAGCCTTGGCGCGCCATGCGCCAAGGCTCGTCCTCGTGTCGGCACCCTTTCCGGGGAACGTGTATGCGGCGTTCCGTGTCGCACAGACGATCAAGACACACGACTCGACAATCGTCACGGTGCTCGGCGGCGGCTTTGCCAATACCGAACTGCGCGAGCTTGCCGAGCCTCGGGTGTTCGATTACTTCGACCATGTGATGCTCGACGACGGCGAGCGGCCGCTGTTGGCCCTGCTCGAACACCTGCGCGGCGAGCGGCCACAGGAGGGTTTGGTGCGTACCTTCGTCCGCGACTCGGCGATCGCGACGGTGCGCTACATCGATGCTGCCGCGCCCGACATTCCTTTTGCCGAGACCGGCACACCCACTTGGGACGGTTTGCCGCTGGATCGCTACCTGTCGGTCCTCGACATGCTCAATCCGATGCATCGGCTCTGGTCGGACGGACGCTGGAACAAGCTCACCGTCGCCCATGGCTGCTATTGGAAGAAGTGCAGCTTCTGCGACACCGCGCTCGATTACATCTCGCGCTACGAAGCCGCCACCGCCGCCACGCTGGCGGACCGCATCGAGGCCGCCATCGCCGAAACCGGACAGACGGGTTTCCATTTCGTCGACGAGGCCGCGCCGCCCAAAGCTCTGGTGGCGCTGGCCGACGAACTGCAACGGCGCAAACGCGTCATCTCCTGGTGGGGCAATATCCGCTTCGAGAAATCCTTTACCCCCGAGGTCTGCCGCCAGCTTGCCGACAGCGGCTGCATCGCCGTTTCCGGCGGACTCGAAGTCGCTTCCGACCGCTTGCTCAAGCTCATGCAGAAAGGCGTCTCGGTCGAACAGGTGGCGCGCGTAACGCATGCCTTTGCCGACGCCGGCATCCTCGTGCATGCCTATCTGATGTACGGTTTTCCGACGCAGACCGTGCAGGATACGGTTGATGCACTCGAATACGTGCGCCAGTTGTTCGCCGCCGGCTGCATCCAGTCGGGTTTCTTTCACCGCTTCGCCTGCACCGTGCATTCCCCCGTCGGCCGGCATCCCGAGCGCTACGGCGTGACGCTCAAGCCGCTGCCGGAAATTGCTTTCGCCAAGAACGACGTCGCGTTCGTCGATCCGACGGGCGTCGATCACGCAGCCTTGGGCAGTGCGCTCAACAAGGCGCTCTACAACTACATGCATGGTCTCGGACTCGACGACGATGTCCGTGGCTGGTTCGCCGGGCGCGTCCCCAAGAGCCGCGTACCGCGTCATTTCATCGTCCGCGCGCTAGCGTGACGACGGTCACTCAATGACCCGACAAGCTGTGCGACAATGACTTATCGCACATTCATGTACACAGGAGCCGCCAAATGACCGAAATGACCGACGTAAACAAGGAAAAACTGATTGCCGATTTCAAGGTAGTGGTTGCCGATACCGAGGAATTGCTGCGTGCCACGGCTAGCCAAGCAGGCGACAAGGCGGCCGATCTCCGCGTGAAGGTTCAGGGGCATCTGGCCGATGCCAAGTTGCGTTTGGCCGATGCCGAAGCCGCTCTGGTCGATAAGGCCAAGCTGGTCGGCCGTGCCACCGACGACTATGTGAATGACAATCCCTGGCGTTCGGTGGGTATCGCCGCCGGTGTCGGGCTGATTATCGGCCTCTTGATCGGCCGCCGTTGATTTCCTGGCCGACCGGCATGCTCGCCCAAGGGCATGCCGGACTAGCCTTGCCTTATCGACACGATGAGTAGCGCCCCCGCCGGTTTGCTGGCATCTCTGCGCGGCTTTGCGGCCAGCGCAGTCGGATTGCTGCGTACGCGCCTCGATCTATTCCGGCTCGAACTGCGCGAAGAGGCCGCTCGTCTGCTCGGCTTGCTCTTGTGGGGATTAGCGGCGGTGCTGTTGGCCGTGGTCGGCGTCGTTTTCGTCGCTGTGTTCCTTACCGTATTGTTCTGGGATGACCATCGTCTGTGGGCGCTGGGTCTTTTCGCGCTGTTGTTCGTCGGTAGCGCCGGCTTGTCGATTGCGATGGTCCTGCGCCTGGCGCGCCGGGGTTCCGGCATGTTCGCCGCCAGCCTTGCCGAGTTGCGACGGGATGAAACAGCCCTGAAACCCGTTGCGGCAACGGACGCAGAAACATGAACGCCGTCGAGCTTGCCCTGGCAAAGCAGCGTTTGCAAATCGATTGCGCCCGCCAGCGCGAGACCTTTGGGCAGAACATCGATGGCTTGATGCCGCTCTTCAATGCGGCCGACCGGGCTCATGCAGGCGCGCGCTGGCTCATTCGGCATCCCGAGGTCGTGGCGGGCGGCGTAGCCTTGTTGGTGGCAGTCCGACCGCACAGCCTGCAATTTTTCTGGCGCTGGGGTCAGCGGAGTTTTTTTGCCTGGCGGCTGTGGCGCGATAGCGAGCATTGGCTCGGACGCTTCCGCATCAGACCGATACGCAAAGGCGTGCCATCATGCTCCGCACCCTACGCCGATGGCCTGGGGCGACCGTAAGTCCCTACGCGAAGCGACACAACAGTTGAAAACCGCTACCGGTCGTCGGCTTTCTCCCATGCTGGTCCAGCGCATGCTTGAAGCGCAAAAGCGCGAGCGTCTGCAAGTGACTGCCGAACTGGCCAAGGTAAGGGGTTTGATGCCCTTGCTGATGAAGCGCCGCAATGGCGGCGACTGGTCCGCCGCCGAACGGCACGAACTCCTCCAACAATTGCACGCCCTGGCATATTTGTCGCCCTATCTGGTGGTCATGGTGCTGCCCGGTTCCTTCATGGCCTTGCCCGTGCTGGCCTGGTGGCTTGATCGGCGCCGCCAGAATCGCGACAACATCCCGCCGCCTCCGACGGAGTAAGCGCAAAAAATTCGTACGACACTTGACCTTGAGCAATATTAGATTTTGCTGAAATAATAATATTCGACGCATCGGGGGATCAGCATGTCGCAACAGTTTGGTTCGGTGCTTTATGTGCGTTTGCCAGTGTGGAAGATTTGGCCTGGCGGTGTGGTGTATCTGGCCGACTTCATCCATAAGCAGCGGCCGGGTATCCGACAGGAAATTCTCGATTTGGCGCTGATCCCGCCGGCGCGGCGAAAGTCGGCGCTGGCGGAACGGCTCCGGGCGTTCGACCCTGACGTGGTGGCCTTCTCGTGGCGCAATATGCAGACCTTTGGGCCGCATCCCGAGAACGACGCCCTCGACGTGGTGATGAATTTCGATCACTCGCCCCAGCCGTGGCGCCGCCTCAAGGCGACTTGGCAGGCGTTGGGCATCATCGCCGACTACGCGCTGCAACGCATCCGCAATTTCGGCTACCTGAACCTGGTGCGGAAACTGCGACCGCAAGCGCGGCTGGTGGTCGGCGGTACCGCCGTCTCGATCTTCGGCAAGTACGTTGCCGAGCGTTGCCCCCCCGATACCGTGGTCATCGTGGGCGAGGGCGAGGCAAGCATGCTTTCCATCGTCGATGGCCTCGCCACTCCGGCGGGCCATCATTACTACAAAGACCATGAAGGCCGGGTGCATCATGGTCCAGCAGAGGAAAATTTCGATCTGGCGCAACTGACCGCTGTCGATTTTGCCTACATCGCCTCGATCTTTCCCGCCTTTCCCGCTTACGTGGGGCAAGGCGCGACGATTGGCGTGCATACCAAGCGCGGCTGTCCCTTCCAGTGCCACTTCTGTCTCTACAACAAGATCGAAGGCGCCCAGCAACGCTACCGCGATCCCGTCGAAGTGGCCAAGGAGGTCGAGGCGCTCAACAAGACTTACGGCGTCGAGCACATCTGGTTCACCGACGCCCAGTTCTGCTCGACCCGGCGCAGCATGGCCCATGTCGAGGCCATACTGGATGTCATGCTTGCGCGCCAGGTCAAAGTGCGCTGGACCGGCTACCTGCGCCTCAACCATCTGACGCCGGAGATCGCCCGCAAGATGATCGCGAGCGGCCTGGAGAGCATCGATCTATCCTTCACCGGCTCTCAGGACATGATCGATAGTCTGACGCTCGGCTACGCGCTCGACCAGCAGATGGCGGCCTTCCGCCTGTTCAAGGACGCCGGCATGACCGATCAGCAGGTCAAGCTCTACTTGCCGCTCAATGCGCCCGGCGAAACGCCCGAAACCCTGGCGGCGACGCTGGCGCGCGTCGACGAACTGTATGCCCTGTTCGGCCGCGACAAGGTGCTGCCCTTTATCTTCTTCGTCGGTGTGCAGCCCAATACGCCGATCGAGAAAAAACTCATCGACGCGGGGTATCTGCCCAAGGATTACGACCCGCTGACGCTCAACCCCTTCACCATCAAGAAGCTGCTCTACAACCCCGACCCGCTCGGCCGCATGATCGGCCGCGCCTACCTGCGGGCGCTCGAAGTCTCAAGCAAGCTCGACGACACCACGGGCGAATACGTCGGCCGCGCGACGCTCGACATCCTCGCACAGGAACTCACCGGGCATGCGGCGCCGTCTCGCCAGAGCCGACTCTTGCTACGACCGCAAAGCTCAGAGGCCTAAGCAAACGTACTTGATTTCGAGGTACTCCTCGATGCCGTACTTCGAGCCTTCGCGGCCAATGCCGGACTGCTTGACGCCGCCGAAAGGCGCGACCTCGTTGGCGATGAGGCCGACATTGACGCCGACCATGCCGTATTCGAGCGCCTCGGCGACGCGCCAGACGCGGGAAAGATCGCGGGCGTAAAAGTAGCCGGCGAGGCCGTACTCGGTGGCGTTGGCCATGGCGATCGCCTCGGCTTCGTCCGCGAACTTGAACAGCGGCGCGACGGGGCCGAAGGTTTCTTCGCGCGCGCAACGCATCGTCGCATTCACATCGGCCAGTACGGTCGGCTCGAAGAAGGTACCGCCGAGGGCGTGGCGTTTGCCGCCGGTCAGTATGCGTGCGCCTTTTTCCACCGCATCGGCGACGTGTGCTTCGACTTTGGCGAGCGCCTGGGCGTCGATCAGCGGTCCCTGGTTCACGCCAGACTCGGTGCCGATGCCAACCCTGAGCGCGGCGACCTTGGCGGCGAGCTTCTGTGCGAATTCCTCGTACACGCCTGCTTGCACCAGCAGCCGATTGGCGCAGACGCAGGTTTGGCCGGCATTGCGGTATTTGCTCGCCATTGCGCCCTCGACCGCCGCATCGACATCGGCATCGTCGAAGACGATGAAAGGCGCATTGCCGCCGAGTTCGAGGGAGATTTTCTTCAGCGTCGGCGCGCACTGCGCCATCAGCAGGCGGCCGACCTCGGTCGAACCAGTGAAGGAGAGTTTGCGCACGGTCGGATTGCTTGTCAGCTCCCCGCCGATCAGCGGCGCGGACGTCGCCGAACCGGTAACGACGTTGAACACGCCCGGCGGGAAGCCGGCGCGCTCGGCCAGCACGGCGAGCGCCAGCGCGGTGAGCGGCGTCTGCTCGGCGGGCTTGACGACCACCGGGCAACCGGCAGCAAGGGCTGGCGCGACCTTGCGCGTAATCATCGCGCAGGGGAAATTCCACGGCGTGATGGCGGCGGCGACGCCGATCGGCTGTTTAAGCACGACAAGGCGCTGGTTGGCGACCGGGCTGGGGATTACGTCGCCGTAAGTGCGCTTGGCTTCCTCGGCAAACCACTCGACGAAACTGGCAGCGTAAAGCGCTTCGCCGCGCGCTTCGGCAAGCGGTTTGCCTTGCTCCGAGGTCATCAGCAGCGCGAGGTCGTCGGCGTGGGCGACGATCAGGTCATGCCAGGCGCGCAGGATTGCGCCGCGCTTCTTCGCGGTGAGTCCGCGCCAGTCCGGCCAAGCGGCATCGGCCGCTGCGATGGCGCGACGGGTTTCGGCTGCGCCCATATCGGGCACAGTGGCCAATGCCATGCCGGTGGCCGGGTTGGCGATAATTGTTTGGGCGCCGCTATCGGCCGCTGTCCATAGGCCGGCGATATAGGCAAGGTCGCGCAGTAGTAGGGGATCGCGCAAATGCATGGCCATGGCTCCTTTTCACGTTTTTTTCGCGGGTTGCCGATGAGTCTACCGGATTAACATTACTCGATGCCCCGCATATTCCCCCTGCTTGTTCTACTGACCGCCGTGGCCGGCTGCGGAGGCTTGGTCCGTCCGCCGCCGCCGCCCACTCCGCCGGTGGAGGTCGTGCGGCCGGTCGATCCGCGAGCACACGATGTCGTGATGTACGCGCTGGGCCTGATCGATACCGGTTACAGCTTTGGCGGCAAAAATCCGTCAGCCGGCCTCGATTGCAGCGGCATGGTCAGCCATGTGTTCGGCAAGGCGGCCGGTTTGCGCCTCAAGGGCTCTGCCGCCGACCTGGCGCGACAGGGCCGGCAGGTCGGCATGGCCGCTCTGCGTCCGGGAGACTTGGTGTTCTTCAACACACGCAATCGGCCCTATTCGCACGTGGGCATCTATATCGGCGACGACCGGTTCGTCCATGCGCCGAACAGCAACGGCAAGGTGCGTACCGAAAGCATGACGCGTGGCTGGTTTGCGACGCGCTTTGAAGAGGCGCGCACCTACTTCGATTAACGTCGGTTCAGCACGTTGCGCGCCACCCTGTAGACGGCACCGCAGGGCAGGCAGAAGGATTTCGGACAGGTCAGGCTGTCGTTGCGCCAGATCGCGGCAAACCAGAACAGTAGACCGAAGGCGGCACCGGCAAAGAGGAAGAGTCCGAGCAGAAAGCCGAAAGAAAACGAGCCGTTGGAAAACGGTAGCGCGCATAGCCCGCCCCCGAGCGAACCTAACAGGACGCAACGCCAGATCTCCCACCAGCGTCGCTTGCAGCATAGGTAGAGTATCGGGAAACCGATGGCCATGACGCTGCAAAATACCATTGCAGCAGCCCAGCCGCTACCTTGCCCAGCGCGCCCCAATTTCAGCCAAAGCACCAACGTGGCAAAAGCGCAAGCCACGCCCAGCAAGGCAGCCATGACCCGTCCCATGTTGTCTCCTCGTGGCGTCGGCTGTTTGCTTGCATCCGGTATATTGCCGGGGTGCCGACGTATATTAATTCTGACATGAATTGGTAGCGGATAATTAGACTAATATTTTTCAACCCCAAGTTTTTGAATGGTTGGACAGAATGGATCCTTTAACCTTTGAACTGCAAGTCAAGCCCGATGGGTCGGTGAGTACTGGGCTGGGGGTTCTGGCAGCCTTCGTGCCGGCCCAGGACAAGCTGGGGGCCGTGGTTATCTTTGGCTGCGATCCGCGCCATGAGCCGGATCGTACGATCAACGAGTTGGCGCCTTCTATCATTGCTTGGCTAGCCAATCAAATTGGCGATGGGGTTTCCGGAGCCTGCTGGACGATCATTGACAATCATGGCCAGTTCGTCGAGGCTATGCCGGAATGGCAGAAAATCGGCCCGTTCAATACCAAAGATGCGCCGCTCGTCGAGTTCCTCCCCTTTCCCCAAGGCTCCAGCATCGATGGTTTTTTTCAGGATACGGGCGCTGCGGGCGAGGTTGCCATCGAATTACTCTCCGGGATACTGGAAAAGCCCGGCCAGGAGGAGGTAAGTCCCTCGGTCAATGAGTTTCTCGATGCCGTCGAGTCATGCGGCACCTTGCCTGCGCCCAGCATTATCTTCAAGCAAGTCACCAGTGCCGCCGAGGATGGCGATGCGCGCCAAGTGGCGAATGCGGTACAACCCGACCCCGTCATATCGGCTGCGCTGATTCATGCGGCCAACGCGGCACGTTTTGCCAACATGGGCAAGACTGCTTCGGTACCTCAGGCCGTCACCCGCTTGGGCACCAGCTTCGTGCGCCGCGTGGTATTTGTCGCCGACATGATGTCGCGCTATAAGAAAGGGGCTTGTGCCAGTTTCGACTATCACGGCTACTGGCTGAATGCCTTGGCCACCGGCGCGGCGATGCGCGCGTTGCTGGAGGATTTCGATATCCCTGCTCGCATGGCGGACGATGCTTTTACGACAGGTCTGGTTTCCAGTATCGGTTGGTTGGCGGTGGCGGAAACCTTTCCATTACTGATGACAAAATACCTTGAGCACTGCGGAAACGCCGATCCGATCACCAAGGCGCGCTATCAGCGCAAGATTTTTCCCTGCGAGATCACCCGGGTTTCGGAGCGCTATTTGCAGCGTTTCGAATTTCCGGAAGTGATTTACGCCGCCGTGGCCGGTCGCACGAATGTCGACCGGCAATGGTATGACTGTCTTGCGCGCGCCATTCGCGTTGGACAGGCGCTGGCGCCATTTTCCTGCCTGGCGATTCCGACCACGATTCCCGTTCCCGAGTCCTGCCGCGAGGAATGGCAACGTTGGCAAGGCTTTCTTGGCGGTTACATCGAAAGCGCCAAACCCGATACGAAGTTCCCCGACCTGAAATTGCTTGATGAACCGGAGCAGGCAAAGGGACGTTACATGGATTGGCGCTGACCCGGGCCGGCGTTGAAATTTACATTGCCTTCTTGATCGTGATGGCGCCGCGAATTTCCGCAGGACCGTAGCCAATCGCCTTGTCGTCGGGATACAGTTCCTTGAGCTTTGCTTGCACGGCGGGTTCGATACGGTCCGGCGTGCCATGGCAGTTGAGGCATAGATCCTGAGTCGGCAGCGCTTTCATGTAACGATAGAACTTTTTGTCTCCATCGCTGACGATGGCGCCTTTTTCCAGGGAAATCGGTTTCTCGCCAGCGGCAGTACGACGTTCGAACTCTTCCAGTACGCTGCGCTCCCAGGCATCCGGTACCGCCTTGGGATTGCGGTTCTTCAAACTGACGCGCCGAATCGACCAGCCAGTTTGTTCGGACAGGTTTTTGGCCATCTGCGGCGCCTTTTCGCGACATACCGTCATGGCTTCGGCATGGCCGCCTTTGCGGATTTCGTCGTCGAGGACTTCGAGCAGTTTGGGCGGCATCTTGGCGGCGATGCTGCGGCCCTCCTCCAGTAATTTGGCTTCGTCGGCCAATACGGGCGATACGGTAAAGCAGGCCAGGATGGCTAGGCCGATCAGGGGTTTGCGCATAATTTTCTCCTCAATTTGGATAGGTGCTTGCGAGATGGCGTTCGACGCGGGTCAATTCTGCATTGAGATCGGCAATGCCGTCTTGCAGGTCAGCATATTCGTCGGCGGTCGCGACGAGCAACGGGTTTTCCTGCGTCAGATATTCGGATAGGTTTTCCGCGCAGTGCTTGGCAAACTGCTTTTGCCAGGCGAACAGTCTCCCGGCACTTTGGACAAGGCGATGCGCGACAATGTCGCCCACCAGCTTCGCTAGATCCTCCTCGGCATCCCAACGCAACTGGCGTAGCACAAACGAAAGCTCGGTGGCAAACTCGGCGTTACCCATGACGTTGGCGCCGGCCATGACTTTATCCAGACCTTGCGGCAACAGGAAGGGCGTGTCGGCCGGCAACCGTATCACTACGTCAGGCGCGGTCGTGTCCGAATCCTGACGTACCCGACCGGCATCATTCACCGCGAAGCCGATGACGAACGGCGGCATCTCGATCCTTGCCCGCCGTCCGGCGAAAGGCTTTAGGCGCGTCCGCGCCCAGTTGGCGCCGTCCAGCAGATGGTTGAGGACGGCGGGAAAGGCCTTGTCAAACATCAGCCAATCTGTTGGATACCAGCAACCTGCCAGCCGCGCCCGCCTTCGATGGGTTTGGTCAAATGCCAGATTTCGTCGAAAGCCACGGGAGCGGCACTGCTCTCTTCGCGCAACTGGCCGTGAAAACGCACGCTAGCAATATGCTGGCCGCCTTCGGTCGCAACTTCGAGCAACGCGGCATCGAGCTGGATGACATCGGTGCGCTGTGGCGTCCGTCCGCGCTCTTCATATTGCATTTGGACTTCGGCGAAAATCTCGGGTGCGGTAAAGCTCTTGATGTCCTCCATGTCGCCACGGTCGTTGGCGGCTTGCAGACGCACGAAGTTGAGCTTGGCCTGACGCAGGAAGCCCTCGGTGTCGAAGTCGGCGGGAATACCGCTGCTGGCGACGTTTGACGCTAGCGGCGCCGTATCGCCAGTCCCGAAAAGGGGATTCCCTTCGGTCACGCCGACTTTGGTGGGTTCGAAGTGCAGCGGTTCGGTACGCGGCATTCCCGAGTCAAGCCCTGCCCCGGCTCCCGCGTATTGCATGCTGTTTTGCGGCGCGCGCTTGCGGAGCAGCAGGCGGACGACAAAGATGGCCGCCATCACCAACAACGCGATCATCAAGAAGTTGGCGACGCCTTCGCCCATGCCGAAATGCGATAGCAGTGCTGCCAAGCCGATACCGGCAGCCAGTCCGGCAAGTGGACCGAGCCAACTGCGCTTGCCGGCCTGAGCGGCGGCGGCTGGTGCTGGTGCTGCTGCGGGATTGGCTTGTGCCGGCGCGGCCTGCTGTGCTGGCTTGGGCGGCACAGCCTGTTGGGGCGGCGCCGTGGTATTGCGTGTCATGCCGAGGGACTTGCCGCCGCCGAGGCGCTTGGCCTCCGCATCTGCAGCTACGAAGCCGATGCCGACAAACGCGGCAGCGGCGATACTGACGGTAATCAGGATGTTTTTCATATTGCTTGATCCTCTCTCAAATCTTGTACCCGCGGTGCAGGGCAACCACGCCCGCCGTCAGGTTGAAGTAGTCGACTCGGGCGAGACCGACTTGTTCCATCATGTCCTTCAATGTGGCCTGATCCGGATGCATGCGGATGGACTCGGCAAGGTAACGATAGCTGTCCGCATCGTTCGCGATCTTCTGTCCCAACCAGGGTAGCACCTTGAAGGAATAAAAGTCGTAGGCGGGCGTTAGCGGTTCCCAGACCCGAGAAAACTCCAGCACCAGCAGCCGGCCGCCGGGACGCAACACGCGGCGCATTTCGCCGAGCGCACGCTCCTTGTGCGTCATGTTGCGCAGGCCGAAGGCGACGGTGACGATGTCGAAATGATTGTCTGGGAAGGGCAGCTTCTCCGCGTCGCACTGCGCTACCGGGCCGAGCCGGCCTTCGTCGAGCAGGCGGTCGCGACCACGCGTCAGCATGGCGTTGTTGATGTCGGTGAGCCAGACTTCGCCCGTCGGTCCGACCTGTTTGCGGAACGCCGAAGCCAGGTCGCCCGTGCCGCCGGCGATGTCGAGCACGCGGTCGCCGCTGCGGGCGCCGGCAACTTGCAGGGTGAATACCTTCCACAAACGGTGCAGACCGGCCGACATCAGGTCGTTCATCAGGTCGTATTTGCCGGCGACCGACGAAAAAACGCCCTTCACCCGCCGGGCTTTTTCGCCTTCGGGAACGGTTTCAAAACCGAAGTGGGTTTCCGCCATTGGGCTTCCCTAACGCGTTAATGTTTGCTGCAACCGCCGCCGCTTTTCGGCGGCAGCGTGGTCGAGTCGATATCCCGGCTGGCACCGGCAGCTTCGAGGCGGGCGAGGTACTCCGCCCATAGTTCGTCGTGGTTCGCCCCGAGCTTGTAGAGCAGATCCCAGGAGTAGATGCCGCTATCGTGACCATCGGAAAAGAAAGGCTGAACCGCGTAGTGCCCCACCGGTTCGAGCGCGGCGATCTCGACGTTGCGCTTGCCGGTTTGCAGGGTTTCCTGGCCCGGGCCATGGCCGCGTGCTTCGGCGGAGGGCGTAAACACGCGCAGGAATTCGTAGGAGAGACGGAAATGGCTGCCGTCGGCGAAAGTCAGTTCCATTTCGCGCGACTTCTGGTGCAGCTTGATCTCGGTGGGGATGGGGGTGTTGTGGTCGAGTCCAGCCATGATTTTTCGGTGTAGGTTCGGGTTGAGGTCCGTACCATATGGGGGCCGGCTATCATAGCGCAAGCCATCGGACTTGCCGGTACGGCATGGCTGGTTCTTGTCACAAAACCATCATGGGACTGCAATAGACTGGGGCAAAACCTCTGGGAAACGACGTCCATGCCTGCCAATATTCTGGTCATCGAAGACGAACCTGCCATTCAGGCGCTGATCGCCACCAACCTGCGCCGTGCCGGCCATGTGGTCATCGCTGCACTCGATGCCGAAATCGCGCTGGCGAAGATCAACGAAGCGCTCCCCGACCTGATTCTGCTCGACTGGATGCTGCCCGGCATGAGCGGCTTGGATCTGGCGCGGCGCTTGCGCGCCGACACCCGCACGCGCGGCGTGCCGATCATCATGCTCACCGCCAAGGGCGAGGAGCGCGACAAGGTGATGGGGCTCGAAACCGGTGCCGACGACTACATCACCAAGCCGTTTTCGCCGCGCGAACTGCTGGCGCGTATCCAGGCCGTGCTGCGGCGCGGCCGGCCGCAGGCCACCGAGGATACCGTCGAGGCCGGCGGCTTGCGGCTGGACCCGGCCTCGCATCGCATCACGGCGAACGGTACGCCCGTCACGCTGGGTCCAACGGAATTCCGTTTGCTGCATTTCCTCATGACCCACCCCGAGCGCGTGCATTCGCGTGACCAATTGCTTGACCAAGTGTGGGGCGACCACGTCTTCGTCGAAGAGCGCACTGTCGACGTGCATATCCGTCGCTTGCGCGCCGCCCTCGAAGCCTCTAGCCTCGACCGGCTGGTCCAGACCGTGCGCGGTAGCGGCTATCGCTTCTCCGCCGAGGGAGGCTGATTGAATTTCGGCGGTTTGATCAAAGCTCTGGCCTGGTTGGCGGCGGTGGCCTTGCCGGCGTGGTTGCTGCTTGGCCCGGCTCCGGCCTTGTTCGCCGTTGCCACGGTGTCCCTGTGGTTGTTGGCTTACCACGAACGTCAGATCGATAAGCTGGCCCGCTGGGCCGAACAACCGCTCGGCACTCCTGTCCCCGAGGCCGATGGCGCCTGGGGCCGTGCTTTCATGGCGCTGCATCGCCGTTCCCGCCAGGCAGCGACGCAGCGCGCGGAATTGCATGAAATGGTGGAGCGTTTTCGCCTCGCCGCCGAGGCCCTGCCCGAGGGCGTGGTCATCCTCGACCAGGGACGTACCATCGAATGGATCAATCCGCGCGCCGAATTGCTGCTCGGTCTCGACAGCAAACGCGACATCGGCATGGCGGTCACCCATCTGGTGCGCGAGCCGGAGTTCGTCGCCTTCCTCGAACAACAGAACAAGAACGATAACGAACCGTCTGAGCCGCTGCTGGTTCGCCCCTTGCGCAGCCCCGGGCGCGTGCTGCACATCCGTGGTGCGCCGTTCTCTGCCGGGCGCACCCTGCTGCTTGTCGAAGATCTGACCCAACTCGATCGTCTTGAAACCGTGCGGCGCGACTTTGTCGCCAATGTTTCCCATGAAATGCGCACGCCGCTCACCGTTGTACTCGGTTTCCTCGAAACAGCGAAAGACAGCGTGACCGATACGCCGCCCGAAGAGATCGTCCAGTATCTCGACATGGCGCTCGACCACGCACGGCGCATGCAGCGGCTGATCGAAGATCTGCTGACCCTATCGACATTGGAAACGGACGCCCCGCCGCAGGAGGAAAGCGTCGATGTCGTCACACTGCTTGCGGCGGTACGCGAGGAAACGCTGGCGCTCTCCGGCGGCCGCCACGAAATCGGCCTCGAAAACGCCGGGCCAAGAACGCTCACGGGCAGCAGCCGCGAACTGCACAGCGCCTTCAGCAATTTGGCCAGCAATGCCATCCGCTATACGCCGAGTGGCGGGCGCATCGTGTTGCGCTGGCATGCGCACCCCGGCGGCGGCGCGATTTTCGAAGTGGCCGACAACGGCATCGGCATCGACTCCCGCCACATATCCCGCCTGACCGAGCGGTTTTACCGGGTCGACCGTGGGCGTTCGCGCGACAGCGGCGGTACCGGACTGGGACTCGCCATCGTCAAGCATGTACTCGAACGCCATCAGGCCACGCTCGCCATCGAGAGCAAGCCGGGTGCCGGCAGTACGTTCGCGGCGATATTCCCGGCGCGCAGACTGAACTAAGCGCGGACCCCCGGCCGGGGGATTTCAACTTACGTCCTGACGATTAACTCACAGGCTGCACGTTCGAAGTCCGCCCCCCGGTCGAGGACCGCCTTGAGCTTGACCTCGCCGCTGGCCGTCGCGGTCCAGGTTTCCATAATGCGCTCGGGCTTGAAGCTGCCGAGCGGCAGGACGATGCTGGCAGGTATCTTCAGGGTTTCCACCGGCGGCAGCAGGAAGCCGGGCTTGTAGGGCTCCTTGACCGCCATTGCGCCGGTAACGCGTACGGCGATCGGCGAGGGCTTGCCGGGGATAAGCTGTATGCCAGCGGCCAAGCAGTCGCCCACGATCTGCGCCCAGCGCACCACGCCGAGCAAGAGACCGCTGGCGCCCGTCGGCTGCACGGCGACCAATTGACCGACGCCGATACGCCCACCCTCCAGTTTCAGCGCACGCGTCATGCGCAAGCCGCCCGAGGATTGGTCGAGCATGCCCCAGTCCTCGACAACCTCCCAGTTCTCGAACTGGAAGCCATGCATGCGGCTGTACTCGTCCTCGAAGCGCGCACGGCCGAAGGTGGCGATCTCCTCGCGTTGGCGGCGCAAGTCGTCGGTACTGGTGCTGCCCGGCGGTTTGAAGGGCTGGTGGTCGGAAACGAAATAATGGATGGCCTCGACGCCAGCCACCAGCCGGCAGGCGCCGCTCATCGGATGGCGCTCGTGGCGCCGCAGGATGCCGCCCTTGACCCAGCGCGGATAGACGCGCCTGAGCACCTGTCCGCACATGGGCTGTGGGCAATCGTCGCCCAGGCCGAGTTTCGCCGGCGTATTTTCCTCACCGCCTTCGGCGAGAAGTTTCAGGCGTTTTTTCAGACTCTTGCGCAGCTCGGTGGTTTCCAGCCAGCGTAAGCCGGGACCGCTCAGCGGCTTGAATCCGGCCGGCGCATTGCTATGCAGGTCGACGCACAAGGGCAAGGCCGGCGAGTTCAACGCGGGCACTATTGCTTGAAGTGTGACCTTGCCCGCCCAGCGGCGCGCCCAGCGGATTACCCACAAACGTTGGCGCGGCGACAATTCGTGCAGGCTAGCGGCATGCAACAACATCAGTTCGGCATAAGCGGTAGCGGGCGCTATCGGCGCGCGGGCGCGCAAACCGTCCTCTCCGGCTACCGTCGTTACCGCCAGAGATTCGGCACCGGCTAGGATGGCGTGCGCTTGTTGCCAAAGTTGGCCATCGGGTTGGTAACCGGCCCGCACCAGGGCGGTCAGGTCTTCGGTCAGCGCCGCCAGCGCGCGCTGGCAAAGCTTGGCGGCCCGAGGCTGGAGGCTTGTGTCGCCGGCCAGGCAGGCCTGGAGGCAATATTGATAGCCAGCGGCCAGCGCCTGCCACAAGGCATGCGTGGAATCGAGCGCGGCTTGTTCCGGCGGCGCCAGTGGCAGTGGCTTGCCGGCAAATTTTTTCGCGCTTTCGCCTTGCACGAAATGGATCGGCTCGCGCAGGGCTTCCAGGATCTCCAAGCGGCTGTCCCCGGCTAGCGCATAGCGGTTGAGCAGGTTCAGTTGCCGCAGCAATTGCGCCTGCGCCTGGACCGGGTTGGACAGGGGCAGGGTCTTGATCCACGCCTGGCATTGTCCGGGATCGGTAAAAGCCGGCGGGTGTTCGGTGTCGGTGGAAGGCAGATCGAGTTTCATGGGACTCCTGCTGGATGTGTCGCCAGCGCCGCAGTCAAGGCCGCAACCAACATTGCGCTGGCCGGCTGCGGACGCAGCGGAGACGGACGTTCTGCGGCGGCCCAGATTGGCGCGGGAAAGTGACTGTCGTCCGCCCAGCGTGGAATCACATGCCAGTGCAGGTGCGGGACGACATTGCCGAGACTGGCGAGATTGATCTTGTCGGGGGCGACAACAGCGCGTACGGCGACCTCGGTGGCGCCGACGACGTCGAGCAGATGGCGCCGGTCGGCGGGCGCGAGGTCGGACATTTCACCCACGTGCGCGTGCCAGACGACGCGGCAAAAGCCGGGGAAAGCTGCACCCTCCTTGCCGCCGACGCGCACGACGCGGCAACGTTCGTCCCGCCAGAGGATTTCGCCGCTGGGCTTGTCACAGAGTTCGCAGGTAAATTCCTGAGTATTGGGAGGTACGCCCATGTGCGTAAGATAACAAAAAGCCCCACACGGCGGAAAATAACCGGGATCCGAGTCTGTCCGACGGATGCAGCACGATGCGCGCCGCGTCCAGCGCTTCCACCAGCGCGATGCCCCTGGGCAGGCGATACCGTTCGCCGGCGCGCAGGAAGAGGTCGCCGGCCATGCCGGAACTGGTGATCCAGATTGTGCCGGCGACGCATTCGACCGTCGTGCCGGCGCATGCGACGCGCAGAGGACGATTGTGGCCCAGCTCGATTTCGCCTGTCTTCATGGCAGCCTCCCGCAGAAATGTTCAGTCAGTGTAGGCAAGCGCGTGGAACTGTTACAGTTGCAAATTAAAGATATTGTGACCGTGACAGTTGAGGCGAGCGCCAACTGTAGTGGTCGGATTGACCCTCAACTGTATGGACCAGGGAGCGGATGCGATGAGCGAGTTGCGTTATGAAAGATTGGCCGACGATGTCGCGGGACTGATTGCCGGCGGCGTACTGCGTGCGGGCGAGCGCCTGCCCTCGGTGCGGCGCCTCGCCCAGGAGCGGCGCGTGTCGATCTCGACCGCCGTGCAGGCCATGCGCCAGCTCGAAATGCGCGGGCTGGTCGAAGCGCGACCGCAATCGGGATTTTTCGTCCGGGTCCGGCCGAGTGCGCTCGCCGCCGTCGGCAGTCGCACGCTGGCGGAGGCGCCTGTAGCCGTCGACCTCAACCAACGCCTGGTCGCGGTGCTGGAAGCCAACCAGCGGCCGGGCGTCGTGCCGCTCGGCGCCGCCCTGCCAGCGCCGAGTTTGTTGCCGATTGCCGCGTTGCACCGTCGCTACGCCAGTGTGGCGCGTCGCTTCCCGAACCTGCTCAATGGCGCCAGCCACACCGACATCAACGATCCGCAACTGGTGCGCCAACTGGTTCTGCGCTCGCTCGCCTGGGGCGGGCCGCTCGACGCCGCCGAGATCGTCGTCGCCAACTCCTGCACCGAGGCGATGAGCCTCTGCCTGCGTGCCGTCACCCGTCCCGGCGACACCGTGGCGGTCGAGTCGCCGGCCTACTACGTGATGCTCCAGTTGCTCGAAAGCCTCGGCCTCAAGGCGCTGGAAATTCCCACCGACCCGGAAACCGGTCTTTCGGTGGCGGCGCTCGACCTCGCCACGCGCGCTGGTCAGGTCGCCGCCGTGCTGCTGGTGCCGAACGCGAGCAATCCCTTGGGCAGCGTGATGCCGGACGAGAGCAAGCGCAAACTGGCGCAACTCATGGCGGCGCGTAGCGTGGCGGTGATCGAGGACGACATCTACGGCGACCTGTGCTTCGACGCGCGCCGGCCCTGGCCGTTGAAGTCCTTCGACACGGCCGGCAACGTCATGCTCTGCGCCTCGTTTTCCAAGTGCCTGTCGCCCTCTCTGCGCATCGGTTTCGTCGCGGCGGGCAAGTATCGTGCGGCGGTTGCCCTGCAAAAAATGCTCGCCAGCGGCGGCACCAATCCGATCACCCAGCGCGTGCTGGCCGAGATGTTCGAATCGGGCGCCTATGAGCGCCAGGTGCGCGGCCTGCGGCGGCGTTACCAGGGACAGGTCGAACAAATGATGACGGCGGTGGCGCGCCATTTCCCCGCCGGCACGCGCATGGCGCGTCCTCTGGGGGGCTTCGTGCTTTGGGTGGAATTGCCCGACCGCGTCGACACCGCGCGGCTTTACCGTCTCGCCAGCGCCGAGGGTATCGCCTTCGTACCGGGCGACATGTTTTCGCCCAGCGGGCTTTACCGCAATTGCCTACGGATCAATTGCGGCAACCCCTGGAGCGAAAGCATCGAGGCGGCGGTGCGACGGCTGGGCGAACTGGCCGTACTCGCCTAGTCCGTCACTCCCCTGTCGGCCGCATCGTCCGCCGGGCGGCCCAGCCATCTCAACAGCGTTTCGTACAGGAGCTGCGGCTCGATGGGCTTGGCGAGATGCTCGTTCATGCCGGCGTCGATGCAGGCCTGGCGATCCTCGCCGAAGGCGTTGGCGGTCATCGCCAGAATCGGCGTGGTGCGGTTCGGTCCCTCGGCGCGGATCGCCCGCGTCGCATCCAGGCCGTTGAGCCGGGGCATCTGCATGTCCATCAGGATGAGGTCGTAATGCTTCAGCCGGGCAAGCTCGACCGCCGCCGCGCCGTCTTCCGCCAAGTCCACGCTCAAGCCGGCGTCTTCCAGCAGGCCTTGGGAAACCTCCTGGTTGATCGGCTCGTCCTCGGCCAGCAGGATGCGTGCGCCCGCGTGCGCCGTCCGGAGCCGGGTTTCGGCGACCTCGTCCGCTGCGGCCGGGCCGGCCGCGACGAGCGGCGCGGCGCCGCTGGCGGGCTTGTCCAGCCGCAGCGTGAACCAGAAGGTGCTGCCCGTACCGGGCTCACTATCCACGCCGATTTCGCCGCCCATCAACCGCACCAGACGCTGGCTGATCGCCAGCCCCAGCCCGGTACCGCCATATTTCCGGGTCATCGAGCTGTCGCCCTGCTCGAAAGCGAGGAAGAGCCGCCGCAGCTCGGGCGCGGCGATGCCGATGCCGGTATCTTGGACTTCCCAGCGCAGGATCAAACCATCTGGCCGGTCTTCAAGCAGGCGCGCGCGCAGGCTGACCGAACCCCGTTCGGTAAACTTGATGGCGTTACCCGCGAGGTTGAGCAGCACTTGGGCCAGGCGTAGCGGGTCGCCGACGAGGGCGAGCTGGGCCAGTTCGGGCGGAATATCGACGCGCAGGCGCAGCCCCTTGCCGCTGGCGCGGTGGCCGATCAGGCTCACCAGATTTTCCAGCACCTCGCCGAGCCTGAAGCCCGTCTTTTCCAGGATCAGCCGATCGGCCTCGATCTTCGAAATGTCGAGGATGTCGTTGATGACGGAGAGCAGGTGTTGCGAGGCCATGTCGATCTTGCCCAGTTGATCGCGCAGCTTCGGTTCCGTCGCATGCCGCAGGGCCAGTCCGGTCAGCCCCATGATGGCGTTCATCGGCGTGCGCAACTCGTGCGACATGTTGGCGAGGAAGGTGCTCTTGGCGCGGCTGGCTGCTTCGGCGGCGTCCTTCGCCCGCGACAACTCGCGCTCGGCCTGCTCGATCCGGCGCAACAGATGGAAGAGCAGGATGCCAACCAAGGTCAGGGCGCAAGTGCCGATCAGCGCGCTCCTGAGCGTGGCGCCCAGTACCTGCCGCCGGATTTCCGTCGTCGGCACGGTCATGAAGGCGATCCAGCCGGCCGCCGGCACCGAGGCGGCGGCGGTATAGCGCTCGACGTTGTCCGTACCGACGCTGAGATAATTGCCATCCTTGATCTCCAGCCCCTTGCGCGGCCCAGGCAGGTGTCCGACATTCTTGCCGACCAGCTTCTCGGGATCCACATTGCGCCAGATCAAGGTGCCCTCGCCCGCCATCAGACCGAAACGGGTACCCGGTGGCAGGGTTTCCTCGGGCAGGCGCGGATCGAAACGCTCCAGATCGAGCGGCAGGCCGATAAAGCCGAGATGGGCACCCGCGTCGCCCCACACCGGCTGGAGCAGCACGGCGACTAGCTTGCCCGTGATCGGACCGATGAACGGCTGGCCGACGAGGAAACGCTTCTCGGCCATGCCGCGCTTGAACCATTCGGTTCGCGCCACCGACACCGGCTTGCCGCCCGGCTGGGGCACACCGGAACAGGGCGCCAGGCCGTTCAGGTCCACGGTCGCCAGATTGGCGAATTCGGGAAAGACATCGCGAAAATCGGCAAGGATGGGATCGCAGCGGGCCGGGTCCATCGCCGCCATGGCGGGGCGCCGCGCCAGGCGTTCGAGCCGCTCCCGGTTGCGCTCCAGAATGGCCTGGGCATTGCCGGCGATCAGCTTGGTCAGCATGCCGAGGCGCGCCTGCTCGCGGGCGAGCGCGTTCTCGTAAGCGGAATAAAAAGTGAAGCCGAGCATGCCGACCAGCGACACCGCGACCACGCCCGCCAGGGCATAGAGATACCAGCGTAACGAAGCTTCGACTCGCGTCGACATTTTTCTTCCTATTCGGGGTGAGGCCGTCCTGTCAGCGTCGGCTATAACGTAAGTTACACGAAAACCCTGTTATGGGTCATGCGACCGCGCTACTGGAACACGAAAGGCACGCTGGGTCGCACGTTGACCGGGATCGACACGGCCGTGGGAATCTGCGGCAATGAGATCGGACTTTGTACCGGTGCGCGCGCGGTTCCGACGATGCTGGGCTGCAAACTCGTCGGCGGCGCTCCGCCCGGCCCGAAGGGCACAGGCATTTCGATGCTGCCGGCGGCTTCGATGCCGCTCACCGAACTGCTGTTCCAACTGCCCTTGAACGTCAGGCTGTTGTCGCCCAGATTGCCGTAAAGGTTGCCGACGATGCGGCCGGTCAGATCCACGTCGATCGGGATGCTGATCGGCGGCACGGTGATGCCGGGGTAGGGCGAGGGAATATTCACCGTCACGGTGGTGTTGATGGGCGGATCGATGCGGAAGGCGCCGTCGAAGCTGCCACTCAACATCGCGCCGTTCGAGGTATTGGTGAACCGGGCGGTCCAACTGCCGTCCAGATAGAAGGTGGTGGAAAAGCTGCGCGAGAAATTCAACTCGGGGATATCCACCGAAAAACTGATCGGCTCGGCGCGCGTGATCGGCCCGCTGAAGCGACTGCCGGCCGGATGACCGGAGCTGGCAAAGATGGCTTCGGCGGGTAGGGCGATATCGATCTTCAGGTCGTAAGTACAGGCTTTGCCTGCCGCATTGACGGTCCCGGCGATGCTGGCCTGCCAGGCCATGCTGCCCGTGGGCGTGAAGACGATAGCCCGGTCGGCGCTGTCGTCGCCGTCGCGGAAATTGCCCGTCAGCACCTGGGTCGCCGCGTCATAGGCGGCGTTGTAGGTAAATGACACACCGGCGCCGGTTACGCTGCCGCTGCCGCTGATGTTGGCCAGCAGGCTGCCGTCGTCGCGCACGACGAAATCGAGGTCGGTGGACACCGAAGCCGTGGCGGATTGCACGGCGACGGCCTGCCCATCGCAACTCGCGCTGCCGCTCGCCTGGCCGAGCAGGGTGCCGACCCCGCCGCTGCCGGGGCGCACTGCCGTGCCGGTCTGTTCCAATGTCATCGCGGTATAGCGATGCGGCGACTCGAACGAGCGGATCATCAGATACACGGGTTCGGTATAGGCGTAGTCGCGCCGGTCGACTACCGTGCCGTTATAGCTGAACGCGATCTGCCGGCCATCCCAGTCGATGCCGTAGATGCCGCAGTAGCCCTGCGCTCCGGCTGTCGCGCCGGGCACTTTCACCAGCTTGTCGGCACCCGCCCCATCGACGACGAAGCTGTGGATGTAGCCGGCATAATCCCAGCGCGTGGTGAAACCGAATTTCTGCCCGATGGGGTACTGATAGCTGTTGGCCGCATCGGTGAAGGCCGCGTTGCGCGGCCCCAGCACGATGCGGTTGTAGCCATACTGGGTCGCGGGGAAACAGCCGTCGAAGCTCAGCTTGAACGGCGGCGTCAAGGCTGTTTTGCTCATCGCCTCGTCGTAATCCTGCCCTTGGCCGGGGGCGAACCAGCGTTCATACGGATTGTTGTCGTGGTCGCTGTCGTTGGGGTCGTAGCCGACCGTATCGCCGATCACGGCGGTGCCGCTGCCGAAGGCGGCCGAACCCCACACCTGCCATGCCGCCGCCGCGTTGAGGTCGGTCGTGGCGGCTCCCAGCCCAGCGCTGGCGGCAAGACCGGCGCACAGAACCAAGCGCTTGATTGATTGCGTCGACATTTTTGGTTCCCCTATTTCGCCTATGGCTATTGATTTGATTCTAGTTCGGGGCTGGCGATAGACAAGCCGCCGTCTTGCCAAAGCCGACTTTGCGTTAACGCATCAGCGGTTGCGCATCGCGCAGGATCAGATGAGGCAGCGAAAACGGCGCGAGGCGTTCGAGGAAGTCGATGAGTTCGAGCACCGGGGCATTGCGGAAGAACTGCGTCTTGGGCAGCTCCATCCAGATGCGGTCGGCGTAAAGCCAGTTTTCGTGCGGCGTGTCGCCGATGCCGTCGCCGTCGCGGTCGAAGCCCTGATAATCGCTCCAGTAATTGCCCTGCCAGACGTTGCCTGCGCCGACCCCGGGGGCGCTGACGAAGACCTGCGTCAGGTTGCTCTCGAAGCGGTTGTCGAGGATGCGATGCCCGCCCAGTTCGCCATAAAACGACAGGGCGATCAGGTTGTGGGCGAAACGATTGGCGCGGATGGTCAGCGTCAGTTCGGCATTGAGCGGGCTATCGGCCATCAGGCCGACGGCGCAATGCACCAGCTCGTTGCCCTCGATCAAAGTGCCGCCGCTGTCCTTGAAGGCAATGCCGGCGCCGCCGCCGTCCAGCACGTGGCGGATGCGATTGCCGCGTACCGTCAGTTCCGGGGAATACATCGCGACGATGCCGGTGCCGGTGTTTTCCAGCAGGTTGTCCGCGATGAGCAGCCGGGGCGAGAAGATGACGTGCATGGCCTGGCGGCCGTCGTGGAAGCGATTGCCGACGACCTGATTGTCGGGCGAGTTGGCGAAGGTCAGGTCGCGCGCGCGCTCGAAGCGATTGTTCTCGATGCGGTTGTGGCGGCTGTTCCACAGGCGCAGCGCGTCGCCGCGTTGGCCGAGCGGCAGATACTTGCCGGTGACGCGGTTGCCGACGATACGGTTGCGCTTGCCGCTCTTGAGATGAATGCCGAACAGCACGTCCTCCAGCGTGTTGGCTTCGATGACGTTGTCGTCGCCGACGACGAGAATGCCGGCATCGATGCCGTCGTGGGTGTCGCCGCTGCCGTCCAGCGCCAACCCGCGCACGCTGGCGCCGCTGGTTTCGATGCGCAATACCGTGCCGCGCCCGTTGCCGCGCAAGCGCGCCCGACCCGCGCCGTCGAGCGTCAGCGGCTTGCGCAATACCGCCGGCCCGGCGTAGTCGCCGGGCGCGAGCCTGAGCGTGGCGCCTGCCGGTGCGGCGTCGAGCAGCGCCTGCAAGGCGGGCAAGGCCTGCGCCGCGCCGGATGCGAGCAGCCAGGCACAAAGAAACACACAACGGGGAAAGTCCATCGCCGCATTTTCCGCGTCGCCGCCCTCGCGACCTTGCGCCGCATCAAGAACCGTCGCGCTGCAGCGGAACGCGTCATAATCCGCACCGTCCCGCTGGCGCCGAGTTTCTCCGCCCCCATTCCCTTCCCACTCAAGGACTCCATCATGTTTACCGGCATCGTCGCCACCACCGGCAAAATCGCCCATCTGTTGCCCCTCGAAGCAGGCCTGCGCCTCACCGTTGAAGCGCCCGGACTCAAGCTCGCCGACGTCGCCATCGGCGACTCCATCGCCCACAGCGGCGTCTGCCTGACGGTGATCGCCAAGAAGAAGAACAGCTACCAGGTCGATGTCTCGCGCGAATCGCTCGACTGCACCGTCGGCCTCAACGTGCTCGGCGGCGAACTCAATCTCGAAAAAGCCATGCGCCTGTCCGACTTCATCGGCGGCCACCTGGTTTCCGGCCACGTCGACGGCGTCGGCGAAGTGCTGAAATTCGAAGCCGTCGGCGAATCGCACGAGCTGACGATCAAGGCGCCGAAGAAACTGGCGAAGTACATCGCGCGCAAGGGCTCAATCACCGTCGACGGCGTCTCGCTCACCACCAACCGCGTCAAAGGTCGCAAGTTCTCCATCAACCTGATCCCCCACACCGTCGCGGTGACCACCCTGAAGCGCTTGCATCCGGGCGCGCAGGTCAATCTGGAGGTGGATTTGATCGCGCGCTACTGTGCGCGGTTGTTGAACGTCTGAGCGATTTCCATGCCGCCGGGCATGGCGCAGTAACCGGACAGCAGCGGGCCGGGCACTTCACCCGCTAGCCTCCGCCCAGTTTGATCAACGCGCCGTGCTGGCGATCTTTTCCAGCAGTTCCGTCAGCAGGCCGATGTCCTGCGCGGTCAGCGTATTTCTCATCCAAGTGCTCGTCGCAGCGGCGGTCTCGGTCATGACCTTTTCCACCAGGCGTTTGCCTGTTGGCGTCAGCTTCACCGGCTTCACGCGCTGATCGCCTTCCTGGCGCGGCCGGCTAACCAGTTGCCGTTCCTCAAGTTGGCGCATGACCTTGGTCAGGCCGCCGGAAGTGATCAGCACGGAGGCATAAAGACTCGATGGCGTGAGTGCGTAAGGGGCCGCTGCGCTGCGCAGCGTGGCGAGCACGTCGAATTCCGCCGCCGTCAGGCCGTGTCTCGACCAGATCGTCCGCGCCTGAGAGAAAGCCAGGCCCTGAGCTTGGTGCAAGGCGGTTACCAGGGCCATGATGTCGGGATCGTCGCAATCCACCCATTTGTGGCGCGTAGAAGGTGTCGTGAGGGCCATGGCTGGCGTTGGACCAAAGTGTAATTCTCTGTAAATTGTTTTACCTGGAAGATATTCTGTCATTAGCATTCGCATCAATGCAACTCAAGCAGGAACAATTCTTCATGATGATTCGACGCGACTGGCTATTCCTGAGGGCGGTGGTGTTTGCTGAGGCTAAATGACGTGATGTCTTTCCATGCTGCTGCGCGTTTATGCCGTCCTTGGTCTTGGCTGCTTGTTGCCGGCGTTGCCCTGGCTATGCTCGGCGGATGTGCGCAGCTTGGCATGCGTTCCGCCGCGACGATCTCGCCAGCAGCGCCCGTGCCGGAACAGCTCGCGAGCTGGTGGCGGCAACTGAACGACCCGCTACTCGACCAGTTGATTGCCGAGGCCATGACCTCGGCGCCGGACTTGAGAACCGCGCAGGCGAAGCTGCGTCAATCCCGCGCCAACAGCAATCTGGCAACCGCCAACCTGTTCCCCAGTCTGGGCATCTCGGCGGTGGCAAACCGCTCCCGCAGCGGCGCGGATGCGGGCGGGAACGGGGCGGCGCGCACGGTCTACGCTGCCGGCTTCGACGCCAGTTGGGAACCCTCGATCTTCGGCGGTCTGCGCGATGCGGCCACGGGCGCTGAGGCCGACGCGGCTGCGGCTGCGGCATCCCTCGACGCGACACGCGTGTCCCTGGCAGCGGAAGTGGCCGTGAATTACGTCGCCTTGCGCTCCTATCAGCAGCGCTTGGCCATCGCCCGCGACAATGTGGCAAGCCAGGAAGAGACCCTGCAACTGACCGACTGGCGCGCCCAGGCGGGTCTGGTTTCCAGTCTTGACATGGAACAGGCGCGCAGCAATCTGGAGCAGAGCCGGGCCTTGATCCCCAGTTTGAAAACGGGCCGCGCCGAGGCCGAACACCGCCTTGCCGTGCTCACCGGCAGAACGCCGGCTGCCCTGAGCGATCGGTTGCGGGAAGCGAAAGCGCTACCGCAGGCGCCGGATCAAGTGGCGATGGGCATTCCGGCGGACACGCTACGCCAGCGTCCCGATGTGCGCGCCGCCGAACTCAGCCTGCAAGCCGAGATTGCGCGCACGGCGCAGAAGGAGGCTGACCGCTATCCGACCCTGACTCTGAGCGGTTCCTGGGGCTGGCAGGCCTTCGCCGCTTCGGCCTTGGGCGGCGGCGGCAGCGTGGCGCGCTCCCTGGCGAGCAGTCTGGCGGCCAACTGGTTCGACGGCGGGCGTATTCGCAGCCGCATCGCCGTACAGGATGCGGTGCGCGATCAGGCTTTGATCGCCTACGAAAAGAGCATGCTATCGGCCTTGGAGGATGTGGAAAATGCCCTGACGGCCTATGCCTCCGGGCGTGAGCGGGTGGCTGCCCGTCGCCGTGCCGTCGCTGCGGCACGCAACGCCGCAGCGCTCGCGCGCACCCAGTACGAGGCCGGCGCGGTGGATTTCCAGAAGGTGCTCGACACGGACCGTACCCGACTGAGTGCCGAAGACGGCATGGCCACCGCCGAGGCGGACCTCCTGACGGCCGTGGTCAAACTCTACAAAGCCCTGGGTGGCGGCTGGCGCCACGACGCGGCCAATGATTCCAGTCCCAAACCCTCTGTCCTAGGTAGCGCCTCATGAACCAACCCGACTCGACTTCGCCCGCTACCCTGCCCGACTTCCTCAAGCCAGCCACAGGCCGGCGCCTGTTGGGAAAATCCAGGCGCTGGTGGGCGCTGGCGGCCAGCGCTTTGGTGCTTGCAGTGCTGCTGGCAAGTTTGCTGCTGGGCAGCGGCAGTTCGCAGCAGGGACAATATGTCACCGAGGATGCGGTCAGCGGCAATCTGGTGGTGACAATTTCCGCCAGCGGAACTTTGCAGCCGACGCGCTCCGTAGAGGTGGGCAGCGAACTCTCGGGTACGCTGGAAGCGGTGCTGGTGAACGACAATGATCGGGTGCAGCAGGGCCAGGTGCTGGCGCGGCTCGACACCTCGAAGCTGCGCGACACCGTGGCCAAGTCCCGCGCCGCCGTGGCTGCCGCCGAGGCGTCTGTGGCGCAGATGGAAGCGACGGCGGTGGAATCCCGCGCCAATCTGGAGCGTCAGCGTCGCGTCGCCGAACTCTCCGGCGGCAAGGTGCCTTCCAAGAGCGAACTGGAAACCGCCGAGGCGTCCTATCAGCGAGCCGTGGCAACGGTGGCCAGTGCTCGGGCGGCGGTGGTCCAGGCCAGCGCCACTCTCAAGTCCGACGAGACCAATATCGAGAAGGCCGTGATCCGCTCGCCGATCAACGGCGTGGTGCTGGCGCGCAAGGTGGAACCGGGCCAGACCGTGGTGGCGGCGATGACTACGCCGGTGCTGTTTTCCCTCGCCGAAGACCTGACCAAGATGGAATTGCAGGTCAAGGTGGATGAGGCCGACGTCGGTAGCGTGAAACTCGGCCAACCGGCGAGCTTTTCCGTTTCCGCCTGGTCGGGGCGGACCTTCCCCGCTACCATCAAGCGCGTCGGCATCGGTTCGACCATCACCGACAACGTGGTGACCTACAAGACCGTTCTCTCCGTGAGCAACACCGACCTGGCTTTGCGTCCCGGCATGACCGCTACGGCGCGCATCGTCACCGCCCAGCGCGAAAACGTGCTCTTGGTGCCGAACGCGGCCTTGCGCTTCGCGCCGCCCACGGCAAGCGACCCGGCCCAACAGGGAAGTTTCGTTTCGCGCCTGATGCCGCGTCCGCCCCAGCCCAATAAGCAGACGGCGGCCAAGGCTGTCGCCACTGCCGGTCCGCAACAACAGGTCTGGGTGCTGCGCGATGGGCGGCCGGTGGCCGTCCCCGTGACCGTGGGCGTCAGCAACGGGCGCCAGACGGAGGTTCTCGGCGGCGAATTGCAGGCCGGCATGGCCGCGATCACCGAATATCAGGAAGCGAAGAAGTGAGCGAAACGGCGGCGCTGATTTCCCTGCGCCAGGTCACCAAGACCTATGGCGAGGGCGTTGCCGCCTTTCAGGCCCTGAGCGGCGTCGATCTCGACATCGCCCAGGGCGAATTCGTTGCCATCATGGGGCCGAGCGGTTCGGGAAAATCCACCGCCCTCAACATCCTCGGTTGCCTCGACGGGCCGAGCTCCGGCAGCTACCGGTTCCGCGACATCCGGGTGGAATCCCTCACCCGCAACCAACGAGCCCTGCTGCGGCGCACCTACCTCGGCTTCGTGTTTCAAGGCTTCAATCTGCTGGCGCGCACCTCGGCGCAGGAAAACGTCGAACTGCCGCTGCTTTATCGCGGTGAGGAAACTGGCGCCAGGCACCAGGCCTCGCGCCAGGCGCTGGCCCAGGTGGGGCTGGATGGCTGGGAGCATCACACGCCGGCCGAGCTTTCCGGCGGCCAGCAGCAGCGCGTGGCCATCGCCCGCGCCATCGTCACGCGCCCGCTGGTTTTGCTGGCCGACGAGCCCACGGGGAATCTGGACAGCAAACGCGGCCACGAAATCATGGACCTGCTGGTATCCCTCAATCGGGAGCAGGGCATCACCATCGTCATGGTGACCCACGAACCGGACATGGCCGGTTACGCAAGCCGGATCGTGCGCTTTGTCGATGGTCGGGTGGATAGCGATCAGCGCAAGGAAGCGCCATGACACAGATGTTGCTGAATGCTCTGTTGCTGGCTTTGCGCGCCATTCGCCGCAACCTGATGCGCTCTTTTCTCACCGTGCTGGGCATCGTCATCGGTGTCGCAGCGGTGATTACCATGGTGACTCTGGGCAACGGCGCCACGCGCATGGTGTCTGACCAGATTTCCAGCCTTGGCAGCAACCTGCTGATACTGCGTCCCGGCCAGCAGTTGGGCCCAGGCCGTGACAGTGCCGGCGCGCCGACCTTCCGTCTTGCGGATGTCGATGCGATTCGGTTCCAGATTCCCTCGCTGCGCACCGTTGCCCCCGTGGTGGGCAGCAAGGTGACGCTGGTAGCCGGCGGGCAGAACTGGTCCTCTACCGTGAATGGCACCAGCAATGCCTATTTCACCGCCGGCAACTGGACGCTTGCCCTCGGTCGCCAGTTCGATGAGGACGAAGAACTGGCCGGCAAAGCCGTATGCGTGATCGGCAACACGGTGCGCCAGCAGTTGTTTGGCGGCCAGTCCCCCGTCGGCAGCGAACTGCGCGTGAAGAACTTCACCTGCCAGATCATCGGGCTGCTCAAGGCCAAGGGCCAGGGCGCCATGGGCATGGACCAGGACGACGTGGTGCTGATGCCGGTGCGTACCGTGCAGCGCCGCCTCACCGGTACCCAGGATGTATCCACCCTGATGCTTTCCTTGCGCGACGGCGTGGCTGCCGCTCCGGTGATGGAACAGATCCGCCGCCTGATGCGCGAGCGCCGCAAGTTGTCGGAGAACGAGGACGACAACTTCAACGTCATGGATACCAAGCAGATTGCCGAAACCCTCTCCGGCACCATCCGCACCATGACCGGGCTGCTTGGCGCCGTGGCGGCGGTGAGCCTGCTGGTAGGCGGCATCGGCATCATGAACATCATGCTGGTGTCGGTCACCGAACGTACCCGCGAGATCGGCATCCGCCTCGCCATCGGCGCCCTGGAGCACGAGGTGTTGATGCAATTCCTTATCGAGGCCGTGGTGCTCTCGGCTCTCGGCGGCCTGATCGGCATCGTCCTGGCGCTGGTGGCCTGTCTAGGTCTGGCGTCCCTGATGCATATGCCCTTCCTGTTCAATCCGGGGATCAACCTGTTGGCCTTCCTGTTCTCGGCGGCCATCGGCATCGTCTTCGGCTTTTTTCCGGCGCGGCGCGCAGCAGGACTCGATCCGATCGTCGCCCTGCGTTACGAGTAGGCGCAGACCGATTTGGACTTCCCGGGATCCCCCGTTATCCTGACGCGCCGCGCCATCGGCTTCGCCCCGCAGCACGCCATGAACCTTCCTGCCCCCGCCTCACGTCAACCCAGTCTCGCCCGGACGCTTGCCGCCGCCGCCTACGCCGTCGCGGCGGTGCTGGCCGGGCGCACGCCCGAGGCGGCCCTTGCCGCCGCCGCGCCCGAACTGCGGCCGGCGGCGCTCGATCTGGCTTACACCTGTCTGCGCGACGCCGGACGCGGCGACTTCCTGCTCGGCCGGCTGCTCGAAAAACCGCTCAAGGACCCGGAGGTCCGCGCCCTGCTACTGGTGGCGCTGGCGCGCCTGGAACGCCGTCCGGCAGAGGCGCACACCGTCGTCGACCAGGCGGTGGCCGCTGCCGCCGGCCTCTCCAACGGTCGCTTCAAGGCGCTGACCAACGCGGTGCTGCGCAACTTCCTGCGCCGCCGCGATGAATTGCTGGCGGCGGCGGATACCGATCCGGTCGCCCACTGGCGCCATCCGGACTGGTGGCTTGCCAAACTGCGAGCGAGCTATCCGGCCGACTGGGAGGCTATTGCTGCTGCGGGCAACACCCATCCGCCGATGTGTTTGCGGGTCAACCGGCGCCGCCCCGCCGGTCTTGACGACAACCGGCGCCGTCCCGCCAGCGCCGACTTTCTCTCTGAGCTAAGGACGGCGGACATCGTTGCGGAGACACTCGACAGCTTTGCGCTGCTATTGGAAAAACCCTTGCCGGTCGACCGCCTGCCCGGCTTCGCAGCGGGCCGCGTCTCCGTGCAGGACTGGGGCGCACAACACGCCGCCGTCCTGCTCGACGTGCATGACGGCCAGCGCGTGCTGGATGCCTGCGCCGCGCCCGGCGGCAAGACCGCGCATCTGCTGGAACTGGCGACGCTGGACCTCACGGCGCTGGAACTTGACGCGACGCGCGCGCGCGGCATCGCGGAAAACCTCGACCGCTTGGGCCTTGCCGCAAGCGTCAAGGTGGCCGACGCGCGCCAGCCGCAGCGCTGGTGGGATGGCCGCCCCTTCGACCGCATCCTGGCCGACGTGCCTTGTTCCGCCTCGGGCGTGGCGCGCCGCCATCCCGACATCAAATGGCTGCGCCGCGCCGCCGATGTGGCAGGATTCGCACGCACGCAAGCGGCGATTCTTGATGCTTTGTGGCCCGCGCTCGCGCCGGGTGGCAAAATGCTTTATTGCACCTGTTCGGTGTTTCCCGAGGAAAATGGCGCGCAGGTGCGCGCCTTCGTGGCGCGCCATCCGGATGCCCGGCGCCTGCCAACAGGTTTGGCCGCGTGTACGGAAGACGAACTGCAATTGCTGCCCGCCGCTGCCCACGACGGTTTTTATTTCGCGCTGCTGCAAAAGGAGAGATGACGTATGGACGATGCCAAGGCGCCGGTTTGCAATCCGGTCGCCCTCAACCAGAGCGCGATCGGCCTCCTGCAGGAGCTCGACCGCGCCTTGCACGACCACTTGCAGTGGCAGAACGCTCTCCACCGCGCCCTCATCAGCGACGGCGTGGTCAACGCGGACGCCATTGCGGCGGATAGCTCCCAACGTTGCGCCTTCGGCCGCTGGTATCTCGGGTTGGCGGAAGATCTCAGGCAGCGCGACCGTGCGCTGGAGGACATGTGGGGCCTGCACGAACGCATGCACGTGGCGGCCCGCCAATTGCTGGCGATGCACATGCGGCGCGAACCGATTCCCGCGCCCGCCTTCGACGCCTATGTCGATGTCGCGCAGGACTTCAAGCTCTCCTTGCTCAAATACCAGCGCCGCATCATCAGCGAGGTGTGCACCCTCGATCCGCTCACCGGCGCCGGCAATCGCTATGCGATGGACCTGCGGCTGACCGAGGAGTGGGAACGCACGCGCCGCTCCGGTCTGCCGTGCAGTCTGTGCATGCTCGACATCGACCATTTCAAGCACATCAACGATACCCACGGCCATGCCGTCGGCGACACCGTGCTGCGCATGATTTCGCGCTACCTCAAGGGCGACGGTCGGTCCTACGACGACCTGTTCCGCTATGGCGGCGAGGAATTCCTCATCTGCATGCCGAACACGCCCTTGGACCAGGCCGCAGTGGTGTTCAACCGCCTGCGCGAGGGTCTCGCCGCTCTGCGCATCCCGCTCGAAGGCGGACGCAGCCTGGGTATGACGGCATCGTTCGGCGTCGCCCTGCTGCTGCCCGACGAACCGATCGAGCAGTCCATCGAGTGTGCGGACCATGCCCTGTTGTGCGCCAAGAACAGCGGCCGCAACCGCGTTTGCGTCTGGGATATGTCGCGCCCGGCGGATACGCCGGAGGCCTAGGGTCGCGTGGACCGGCGTATGACGCTTTCCGGCACATCGATACTGCCCGCGCTGGCGCGCCTGCTGCGGCTGGTCTTGTGTTGCGCTATCGGCGGCTTGTGGATGGGTCAAGTGCTGGCCGGCGGCATCGAACCGAAAAGCGCCCTGTTGGTGCCGGACGAGCGCGGTCTGGCGCTCGACGCCGAATTTGCCATCGATCTCGGTCCGCGTCTCGAAGAGGCGGTCGGCCGCGGCGTGCCGCTGTATTTCCGCTTCGAGTTCGAGCTGACGCGCAAGCGCTGGTACTGGGTGGTGGACGAGCATGTCGCCGGCCGCGTGCTCAACTTTCGCCTGAGCTACCATGCGCTGACGCGCCAGTACCGGCTGACGCTAGGCAACCTGCACCAGAGTTTCGACGCGCTGGACGAGGCCTTGCGCGTGCTCGGGCGTGTCGGCCAACTGCATGTCATCGACAAGGCCGAGTTGGCCGTGGGCGAACCCTATCGCGCTGCCGTGCGCCTGTCGCTCGACCGCAGCCAACTGCCCAAGCCCTTGCAGATCGATGCCCTGGCCGACCGCGACTGGCGCGTCGAGGCGAAGACCCTGCATTGGGACTTCGTACCGGCCGGCGAAAAATGATTGTCGCCCTCGGCGTCGCCGCCGCCCTCGGCGCCATGCTGGTGTTCCTGCTGGCCTCGGCGAGCGCCGACACGGCCATGTTCTCCCGCCACACGCCGCTTTTGCTCGGCATGAACGCCCTCGCGGCCGTGGTGCTGCTCGGCTTGGTCGGCGTCCAGGTGCGTCGCCTGTTCCGCGAATATCGCGCCGGCGTGTTCGGCGCGCGCTTGAAAGCGCGTTTGCTGCTGATGTTGGCCCTGATGGCCGTGTTGCCGGGCGCGCTGGTCTATGCGGTATCGATGCAGTTTGCGGTGAAGAGCATCGATTCTTGGTTCGACGTGCGCGTCGAGGCGGCGCTGGATGGCGGCCTGGATCTCGGGCGCGGCGTGCTCGACGCGATGCGGGACGACCTGCTGAGCAAGGGGCGCGCCATGGCCTACGATCTGGCGGGCGCGCCGATCGCCGGCCCGGTGCTGCTGAACCGCCTGCGCGAGCAGGCCGGTGTCCATGCCGTCGCCCTATTGACGGCGTCGGGCCAACTGGTGGCCAACAGCAGCGGGGACATGCAGGCCTTCCTGCCCGTTCTGCCCTCGGCCGCGCAACTGCGGCAGGCCCGTTTGGGTACGGGCAGCGCACATGTCGATGGCGATGTCGCGACCGGCCTGACGGTGCGCGCGCTGGTGCCGGTGAGCAGCTATCGCATGGGCACCGAGCCGCAACTGCTGCAACTCGAACAACCCGTGCCGACGGCCATCGCGCAGAGCGCCGAACTGGTCGAGACAGCCCAGCGCGATTATCAGGAACTGCAACTGGGACGCGCCGGGCTCAAGCGGCTGTACACCCTGACGCTGACCTTCACGCTGTTGCTTGCGCTGTTCGCCGCCGTGGCGCTGGCCTTCTTCCTCGCAGCGCGGCTGGCAAAGCCCCTGCTGATGCTGGCCGAGGGCACGCAAGCGGTGGCGGCGGGCGATCTGACGCCGCGCGCGGTGCTGCACAGCGACGACGAACTGGGCGTGCTGACGCGCTCCTTCGACCAGATGACGCGGCAACTGCATCAGGCGCGCGACGAGCGCGAAGCCGCCCATGCCTACCTGGAAGGCGTGCTGACCAATCTGTCGACCGGCGTCCTGGCGTTCGACGGCGACTTCCTCTTGCGCGCTGCGAACCGTGGCGCCTGCGCCATTCTGGGCGACGACCTGTGCCAGTCGGTCGGCCGGCCGCTTGCCGACTGGCCGGATCGCACCGACTTCAAGGCGGCGGTGGAAACTGCCTTTGCCGAACGCGACGAGTGGCAGCGTCAACTCGAACTCGACAGTCCGGACGGCGCCAAGCAAATCCTGCTGCTGCGCGGCTCCACCCTGCCGGCCGAGGGCGGACGCGTGGTGGTATTCGACGACATCAGCCCGGTCATCGCCGCGCAGCGCGCCGCCGCCTGGGGCGAGGTGGCGCGCCGCTTGGCGCACGAGATCAAGAATCCGCTCACGCCCATCCAGCTTTCCGCCGAACGCCTGCAGATGAAGCTGGCCGACAAGCTCGACCCCGATTCCGCCGCCATGCTCGGCCGCGCCACGCGCACCATCGTCGACCAGGTCGAGGCGATGAAGAACATGGTCAACGATTTCCGCGACTACGCGCGCCTGCCGCCGCCCCTGCCGGCGCCGCTCGACCTCAATGCGCTGATCGCAGAAGTGCTCGAACTCTACGAAGACGGCAAAGTGCCGGTGACGGCCTGCCTGGCGCCGGATTTGCCGCTCGTGCTGGCGGACGCGGACCAGATCCGCCAAGTGCTGCACAACCTCGTCAAGAACGCCTGCGAGGCGACGGGCGAAGGCGGCGACAAACTCGGCGTGACCAAAGCGAATCCCCTTTTCGGGATTGGTGTGACGGTGAGTACGCGCGTCGCCGGCCGCATGGGCGAACTGAGTGTCGCTGACTCGGGCGCCGGCTTTCCGCCGGAGATTCTGGCGCGCGCTTTCGAACCCTATGTGACGACCAAGGCCAAGGGCACCGGCCTGGGGCTGGCGATCGTCAAAAAGATCGTCGACGACCACGGCGGCAGGATTCGGCTGGTCAACCGACCGACCGGCGGCGCCGAAGTAAGCCTGCAATTGCCCCTACATCGCGATTCCAAGCGCGACCCGGTGGCGGCATAATCGCGCTTATGTCACAGATACTGGTCGTCGACGACGAAGTCGGCATTCGCGAGCTTCTTTCCGAAATCCTCACCGACGAGGGTCACGATGTCGTGACCGCCGAGAATGCCGCTGCGGCGCGCGCTCGGCGCGACGCCATGCGGCCCGATCTGGTGCTGCTCGACATCTGGATGCCGGATGCCGATGGCGTCACGCTGCTCAAGGAATGGGCAGCCAACGGCCAGCTCACCATGCCGGTCGTGATGATGTCGGGCCACGCCACCATCGATACTGCCGTGGAGGCGACCAAGATCGGCGCCGTCGGTTTTCTCGAAAAGCCGATCGGCATGCAGAAGCTGTTCGCCACCGTCAAACAGGCGCTCGAACGCACGCCGAAGACCGGGAGCGTGCTTTCGCTGACCGCCTTCCCGCGTTCCCCGGTGCTCAAGGACTTGCGTCGCCGCCTGGAGCAGGTTGTCGGCAAAAGCCGCGCGGTGCTGCTGCGCGCGCCGGCGGCATCCGTCGTCGAGTTGGCCGCACGTACCTTGCAGGCACCAGGCAAGGCCTGGATCGACCTGGGCCACGACTCCAACCCGCTGACGCTGGAACTGCTGGCACAGTCGAGCGGCGGAGTGCTGTATTGCGGCGAACTGGCGCGGCTGACACGGCTACAGCAAAAGAACCTGGCTTTCGTGCTGGAACGGCTGGAAAAACACAATCTGCGCCTGATCACCGCCACCACGCACGATCTCGCGCAACTCGCCGCCCTGGGCTGGGAAGACAGCCTGCTCGACAAGCTGTTCGACGTCAGCATCGGCCTGCCGGCGTTTGCCGAACTGAAGGACGACGTGCCCGACCTCGCGGCCCATCTCCTCACCCAACTTGTGGAGGCCGGCGACGTACCGAACCGGCGTCTGTCCTCCGCCGCCCAGAACGCCCTGCGCCAGCACTCCTGGCCCGAGGGCTATCCCCAGTTGAAGAGCACCGTCAAATCGCTGGCCCTGGCGGCGCTCGAAGAAGAAATCGGCGCCGAGGACGTGCAACACCTGCTCACGCCCGGCTCGACCGGCCTGCCCGAGGTGCCGCCCGGCCTCTTGCCCGAGATGATGACCCTGCCGCTGCGGGAAGCGCGCGAGATGTTCGAGCGGCTCTATTTCGAGCATCACCTCAAGCTTGAGGGCGGCAGCATGACCAAGCTGTCCGACAAGACCGGGCTGGAACGCACCCACCTCTATCGCAAGCTGAAAGACCTCGGCCTGCGCAACGCTGCGGTCAAAGAAGAGGAATAAACGCTCCTTCCCCGCGCGATCTTGATGCGATTTTTACGCGCGCACCCCCAGGTTTTATCGGTATCTTGAAATCGCCTTGCCTAGCATGACGAGTGTCGCAACTCGTCTGGAGGCAAACCATGGATTTCATCTACCTCGCCGCGCTGGCGCTTTTCGCCGGCATGGTGCTCGCCCTCGCACAGGGCTGTGCCCGTCTTGCGGGAGACCGCAAATGACCTGGCTCACCATACTCTCCGGTATCGCTGCGGGCGTCCTGCTGCTCTATCTGATCGTGGCGCTGCTCTTCCCGGAGAACCTGTCATGACCCCACATGCCTGGATTCTGCTTGGTCTTTACCTGGTCGCCCTGCTGCTGCTCGTCAAACCTGTCGGCCTTTACATCGTCAAGGTCATGGACGGACGTCTGGCCTGCGCCGCGCGCATCGACAACGCCGTGTTCCGCCTCTGTGGCATCAAGCGCGACGAAGAGATGGGCTGGCTGAAATACGCGCTGGCCATCATCCTGTTCAACGCCCTCGGCCTCTTCGCGGTCTATGCGCTGCAACGCCTGCAACTCTGGCTGCCGCTGAATCCGCAGGCGCTGGCGAACGTCACGCCCGATTCCGCGTTCAACACCGCGGTGAGCTTCGTCACCAACACCAACTGGCAAGGTTATGGCGGCGAAACCACCATGAGCTATCTGACCCAGATGTTGGGTCTGACGGTGCAGAACTTCCTTTCCGCCGCCACCGGCATCGTTGTCGTCGTCGCCCTGATCCGTGGCTTCGCGCGCCACGCGGCGGCGGGCATCGGCAATGCCTGGGCCGATTTGTTCCGCGCCACCGTCTGGATTTTGCTGCCGCTGTCGCTGGTCTTCGCGTTGTTCCTCGCCAGCCAGGGCGCGATCCAGAACTTCGCCGCCTATCAGGACGTGGTCACGCTGGAGGGCAGCACGCAAACCCTCGCGATGGGCCCGGTCGCTTCGCAGGAGGCGATCAAGATGATCGGCACCAACGGCGGCGGTTTCTTCAACGCCAACTCGGCCCATCCCTACGAAAATCCGATACCGCTGACGAACTTCCTACAGATGCTGTCGATTTTTCTCATCCCCGGTGCGCTGTGCGTTGTTTTCGGCCGCATGGTCGGCGATATGCGCCAGGGCTGGACGGTGTTCGCCGCGATGGCGGTGTTGTTCGTCGCCTTCGCCATCCCCGCCATGGTCTACGAGCAGCAGGGCAACCCGCTACTCGCAAAAGTCGGCTCTGGCGAGACGGCGACGTTTACCACCGCACTCGCCGACGGCAACCTCGAAGGCAAGGAAACCCGCTTCGGCATCGCCGAGTCGGCGCTCTTCGCCACCATCACCACGGCAGCTTCCTGCGGCGCGGTGAATGCGATGCACGACTCCTTCACGCCGCTGGGCGGCATGGTGCCGCTGGTGCTGATGCAACTCGGCGAGGTGGTGTTCGGCGGCGTCGGCTCGGGGCTCTACGGCATGCTGGTGTTCGCCGTGCTCGCCGTCTTCATCGCCGGCCTGATGATCGGCCGCACGCCGGAATACCTGGGCAAGAAGATTGAGGCGCACGAGATGAAGATGACTTCCATCGCCATCCTCGTCACGCCGCTCCTGGTGCTGCTCGGCACCGCCATCGCGGTGATGAGCGAGGCCGGTATCGCCGGCATCGCCAACCCCGGCGCGCATGGTTTCGCCGAAATTCTCTACGCGCTGTCTTCGGCCGCCAACAACAACGGCAGCGCTTTCGCCGGCCTCTCCGCCAACACGCCCTTCTACAACGGCCTGCTCGCCGTGGCGATGTGGTTCGGCCGCTTCGGCGTGATCGTGCCGGTGCTGGCCATGGCCGGTGCGCTGGCGGCGAAGAAGCGCATCCCGACCTCGGCCGGCACCCTGCCGACCCACGGCCCGCTGTTCGTCGCCCTGCTGATCGGCGTGGTGCTGCTGGTCGGCCTGCTCAACTACGTGCCCGCGCTGGCGCTCGGCCCGGTGATCGAGCACCTGACGCTCTGGAGTGTGAAATGACCCGCAAAACCTTTTCCCTGTTCGACCCGGCGCTGGTGAAACCCGCCGTCATCGATTCCTTCCGCAAGCTGGACCCGCGCACGCAGTGGCGCAACCCGGTGATGTTCGTCGTCTATGTCGGCTCGATCCTTACCACCCTGCTGCTGTTCGAGGCACTAGGGGGCCACGGCGAGGCGCCGATTGCCGAGAATGCCGGCTTCATCTTCGCAGTCGCCCTCTGGCTGTGGTTCACCGTGCTTTTCGCCAACTTCGCCGAAGCCCTGGCCGAGGGCCGCAGCAAGGCGCAGGCCGCCAGCCTGCGCGGCCTGAAGAAGGAAACCTGGGCCAAGAAGCTGCGCGTGCCCAAGGTGGATGCCGAGTGGCACACCGTGCCGGCGACCGACCTGCGCATCGGCGATCACGTGATCGTCAGTGCCGGCGAGACGATTCCCGCCGACGGCGAGGTCATCGAGGGCGTTGCCTCGGTGGATGAGTCGGCCATCACCGGCGAATCCGCCCCGGTGATCCGCGAATCCGGCGGCGACTTTTCGGCCGTCACCGGCGGCACGCGCGTGCTGTCCGACTGGATCGTCGTGCGCGTCACGGTCAATCCGGGCGAAACCTTCGTCGACCGCATGATCGCCATGGTCGAATCGGCCAAACGCCAGAAGACGCCCAACGAGATCGCCCTCGCTATCCTGCTCGCCGCGCTGACCATCGTCTTCCTCGGCGTTACCGTCACCCTGCTGCCATTTTCCGCTTTTGCAGTAAAAGTCGGCGGTGGTGGGACGGTGGTCAGCGTTACCGTGCTGATCGCTCTGTTGGTCTGTTTGATTCCGACCACCATCGCCGGCCTGCTCTCGGCCGTCGGCGTGGCCGGCATGAGCCGCATGATGCAGGCCAACGTCATCGCCACCTCGGGCCGCGCAGTGGAAGCGGCCGGCGACGTCGATGTGTTGCTGCTCGACAAGACCGGCACCATCACCTTGGGGAACCGGCAGGCCGCCGCTTTCATTCCCGCCGAGGGTGTGCCGGAATCCGATCTGGCCGATGCCGCGCAGCTCGCCTCGCTCGCCGACGAAACGCCGGAAGGCCGTAGTATCGTCATCCTTGCCAAGCAGCGCTTCAACCTGCGCGAGCGCGACCTGCACGGGCTGGAAGCGCAGTTCGTCCACTTCTCGGCACAGACGCGCATGAGCGGCGTCGATGTGCATGGCCGCCAGATCCGCAAGGGCGCTCTCGATGCCATCGGCAAGCATGTGGAAAGCCTCGGCGGCTTCATTCCGCCGCCGGTGCTCGTCGCAGTCGACGACGTCGCGCGGCGCGGCAGCACGCCGCTGGTGGTGGCCGACGGCACCAGCGTGCTCGGCGTCATCGAATTGAAGGACATCGTCAAAGGCGGCATCAAGGAGCGTTTCGCCGAACTGCGCCGCATGGGTATCAAGACCGTGATGATCACCGGCGACAACCGCCTCACCGCCGCCGCCATCGCCGCCGAGGCGGGCGTGGACGACTTCCTTGCGGAAGCGACGCCGGAAGCCAAGCTCGCGCTGATCCGCCAGTACCAGGGCGAAGGCCGCCTTGTCGCCATGACCGGCGACGGCACCAACGATGCGCCGGCGCTGGCGCAAGCCGATGTCGCGGTCGCCATGAATACCGGCACGCAGGCGGCGAAGGAAGCCGGCAACATGGTCGACCTCGATTCCAACCCGACCAAGCTCATCGAAGTCGTCGAAACCGGCAAGCAGATGCTGATGACGCGCGGCGCGCTGACCACCTTCAGTGTCGCCAACGACGTCGCCAAGTACTTCGCCATCATTCCGGCGGCTTTCGTCACCACCTATCCGGCGCTCGCGGCGCTCAACGTGATGGACTTGGCCAGTCCAAGCTCGGCCATCCTGTCGGCGGTGATCTTCAATGCGCTCATCATCGTCGCGCTGATCCCGCTGGCCTTGAAAGGCGTGCGCTATCGCGCCGTCGGCGCCGCCGCGCTGCTGCGCCAGAACCTCGCCATCTACGGCCTTGGCGGCCTCGTTGCGCCCTTCGTCGGCATCAAGCTGATCGACATGGCGATTGCCGCCGCCGGCCTAGCCTAAGGAGCCAGACATGAAAACCATGATTCGTCCCGCCGTTTCTCTGTTCGTGCTGCTGTCCGTCGTTACCGGCCTGCTCTACCCGGCCGTCGTGACGGGTGTGGCGCAAACGCTCTTCCCCGCCGCCGCCAATGGCAGCCTGATCGTCAAAGACGGCAAGACCGTCGGCGCGGAACTGATCGGCCAGAACTTCACCGACCCGAAGTATTTTTGGGGTCGCCCCTCGGCCACCGGCCCCATGCCCTATAACGCCGCCGCCTCGTCCGGCTCCAACCAAGGCCCGCTGAATCCGGCGCTGGTCGATGCTGCCAACGGTCGTGCGGCCGCTCTGCGTGCCGCCGACCCGAGCAACGCGCGGCCGATTCCCATCGAACTCTTGACCGCCTCGGCCAGCGGCCTCGATCCGCACATCAGCCCGGCTGCTGCCAACTACCAGGCCGAGCGCGTAGCGCGTGCGCGTGGCTTCGATGCCCCAACCGTGCGCCAACTTGTCGCTCGCCACACCGAGGGACGCGATCTCGGTATGCTTGGCGAACCGCGTGTCAATGTCCTCATGCTCAATCTTGCGCTCGATACCCTGAATCAATGAACGGCGACAAACGCCCCGATCCCGACCAACTGCTGGCGCGCGTTCAGGCGGAGGAAGCCCGCGCCGCGCGCGGCAAGCTGAAGATTTTCTTCGGCGCCTCGGCCGGCGTCGGCAAGACCTACGCGATGCTGAGCGCGGCGCGGCGGCAACAGGAACTCGGCACGGACATCGTCATCGGCGTGGTCGAGACCCATGGCCGCAAGGAGACCGAGGCGCTGGTCGCCGGCCTCGAACGTCTGTTGCCGCGCGAGATCGCCTACCGTGGTCAGATCTTGAAGGAGTTCGATCTCGACGCCGCGTTGGCGCGGCGCCCGGCCCTGATCCTGATGGACGAACTGGCCCACTCCAATGTCTCCGGCTCGCGCCATCCGAAGCGTTGGCAGGACGTGCATGAGTTGCTGAACGCCGGCATCGACGTCTATACGACGGTGAATGTGCAGCATCTGGAAACCCTCAACGACGTGGTCAGCGGTATCGCCGGCATCCGCGTCTGGGAGACGGTGCCCGACCATGTCTTCGACGCGGCCGAGGAGGTGGTGCTGGTCGACCTGCCGCCCGACGACCTGCTCCAACGCCTGCAGGAGGGCAAGGTCTACCTGCCGCAACAGGCCGAGCGGGCGATCCGCAATTTTTTCCGCAAGGGCAACCTGATCGCCCTGCGCGAACTCGCCCTGCGCCGCACGGCGGATCGCGTGGACGACGAGATGCTGGCCTACCGCCGCGAAACTGCGGCGGGTGCGGTCTGGCAGACGCGCGATGCGCTGTTGGTCTGCATCGGGCCGGGCATGGGCGCCGAGCGGCTGGTGCGTACCGGCGCACGCCTGGCGGGACGGCTGGAGGCGCCGTGGCATGCGGTCCACATCGAAGCGGCCGCCACCGAACCGGCGGCCGACGCCCAGCGCCAGCGCATCGTGCGCGCGCTGGAACTGGCAGGTTCCCTCGGCGCACAAACCGCGACGCTGAGCGCCGATGACCCGGTGGCTGCGCTGGTCGATTACGCGCGCGAGCACAATCTGTCGCGCCTCTTGATCGGCCGCGATCATCCGCGCCCCTGGCGGCCCTGGTATCGCTCGATGGCCGACCGCGTCGGCCATGCCGCGCCCGACCTCGACGTCGTTCAGGTGGCGCGTGGCGAGGACGCGCGTCCCGCTGCGCCGCCGCATGCGGCGACCGCAGCGCAGCTGGCGGCGGAAGATTGGCCGGCCTACCTCAAGGCCGCCGCCGTCTGCGCTGCCGCGACCGCGCTGGCGACGCCTTTGACGCAAGTTGTCGAACTCACCAACATCGCCATGTTGTTCCTGCTCGCGGTGCTGATCGTGGCGGTGAATCTCGGTCGCGGCCCGGCGCTCGCCGCCGCTTTTTTTGCGGTCGGCGCCTTCGATTTCTTCTTCGTGCCGCCGCGCTTCACCTTTGCCGTCAGCGATGCGAAATTCGTGCTGACCTTCGCCGTGATGTTCATCGTCGCCTTGATCGTCGGCCAACTCACCGCGCGCTACAAGCGGAACGCCGAAGTGGCGACGCGGCGCGAGGCGCGCGCGCGCGCCTTGTACGAAATGGCGCGCGACCTCTCGGCGGCCTTGTTGCCCGTGCAGATCGAGGAGGCTTGCGACCGCTTCCTCGGGGTCGAATTCGGCGCCCAGGCGGTGCTGTTGCTGGCCGATCTGGACGACCGCCTGCAGGACACGACGACGAAACTCGGCGCCGGCGGAACGCCGCTTATCGACGCCGGCGTGGCACGTTGGAGCTTCGATCACGGTGAAGCGGCGGGGCTGACCACCGATACCCTCCCCGGCAGCCCGCTGCTCTACCTGCCGCTCAAGGCGCCGATGCGCACGCGCGGGGTGCTGGCCATTGCGCCGCGCGATCCGCTGCGCGTGCAGGGGCCGGAGGCGCGCCGCCAGCTCGAAACCTTCGCCAGCCTCGTCGCCATCGCCGTCGAGCGCATGCACTACGTCGAAGTCGCGCAGAACACGCTGCTGCAAATGGAGTCCGAGAGCCTGCGCAACTCCCTGCTCGCGGCGATCTCCCACGACCTGCGCACGCCCCTCGCCGTGCTTGTCGGCCTGGCCGAGTCGATGCACCTGACCCAGCCGCCGCCTACTGCTGCCCAGGCCAGCATCGCCGCCGCACTCAAGGAAGAAGCCCTGCGCATGAGTGCTCAGGTCAACAATCTGCTCGATATGGCGCGCTTGCAGGCCGGCAAGGTGCGGCTCAACCGCCAGTGGCAGCCATTGGAAGAGGTGGTGGGCAGTGCGCTCAAGGCCACGGAAACGGCCCTCGCCGCACATCCGCTGCGGGTGAGCTTGCCCGAGGATTTGCCGTTGTTGGAGTTCGATGCCGTGCTGATCGAGCGCGTGCTCTGCAATCTGCTGGAAAACGCCGCGAAATACACGCCGCCCGGCACGCGTATCGATATCGGCGCCGCGTCGGCCGCACAAGCGGTCGAGGTCTGGGTGGAGGACACCGGGCCGGGACTGCCCAAGGGGCGCGAAGACACGCTGTTCCAGAAATTCGAACGCGGCACGCGGGAAAGCGCGACCGCCGGCGTCGGCCTCGGCCTGGCCATCTGTCACGCCATCGTCGAGGCGCATGGCGGTAAGATCCGCGCGGAAAACCGCGCGATGGGCGGCGCGCGCTTCGTGTTTTCCCTGCCGCGCGGCACGCCGCCGACGGTCAGCGCGGAAAGCCCGGCTCAAGAGGAGGCCTACCCGGCATGACAGACCCGCAAGTCGGTATCGTCGTCGTCGAGGATGAGGCCAATATCCGTCGCTTTATCAAGCTGGCGCTCGAAACCGAGGGCTTTCAGGTCTTCGAGGCCGATAGCGTGCAACGCGGCCTGATCGAGGCCGGCACCCGCCGCCCCGATCTCGCGATCCTCGACCTCGGCCTGCCCGACCGAGACGGCAGCGAATTCATCCGCGATCTGCGCAACTGGTCGGACATGCCCGTCATCGTGCTGTCGGCGCGCAGCGCCGAGACGGACAAGGTCGCCGCGCTGGATGCCGGCGCCGACGACTACCTGACCAAGCCCTTCGGCGCTGCCGAATTGCTCGCCCGGGTACGCGCGCAACTGCGTCGCCGCAGCCGCAGCGAGGGCGGCTCAGCCTTGGTCGAGTTCGGCGCGATTCGCGTCGACCTGGCGCGGCGCAGCGTCGAACGCGACAGCGCGCCCATCCACCTGACGCCGATCGAATACCGTTTGCTTGCCTACCTGATCGCCCACCCCGACAGTGTCCTGACCCACCGCCAACTGCTCAAGAACGTGTGGGGACCGACACACGCCAACGATCACCATTACGTCCGCGTTTACATGGGTTTGCTGCGCAAGAAGATCGAGGCCGATCCGTCCCGGCCCCGGCATATCGTCACGGAAACCGGCATCGGCTACCGCTTCGTCGCCTGATCCCGCGTCGGCGGGATACACCGCCGTTTACACAATTTTTATATCTTCTGTAAGACACTCCGCCGTCTTTCTCCGACAATGGCGGCCTACATTTCCGTCGCAGCCCTGAGCAAACCATGAGAATCCTCATCCTCGGCGCCGGTCAGGTCGGCGCTTCGGTAGCGGAGGCGCTGTCCTCCGAAGCCAACGACATCACCATCATCGACCAGGATCGGGCCGCGCTCGCCCAATTGGCCGACCGGCTCGACGTGCGTACCCTTGCCGGCAATGCCGCCTATCCTTCCGTGCTGCGCGAGGCCGGCATCGAGGATGCGGACATGCTGGTGGCGGTGACGCAATCCGACCAGACCAACCTGGTCGCCTGCAAGATCGCCCGCAGCCTGTTCAACGTGCCGACACGCATCGCGCGCTTGCGCTCCGCCGATTTTCTCGACAGCGAACTGCTGTCCAACGACAACTTCGCCGTCGATTACGCGATCTGCCCCGAGCAGGACATCACCGATTACATCGTCAAGCTGATCGAGTATCCCGAAGCCCTGCAGGTGCTTGAATTCGCCGCCGGCAAGGTGACGCTGGTCGGCGTACATGCCTATCAGGGCGGTCTGCTGGTCGGCAAGCCGATCCGCGCCATGCGCGAACATCTGCCGCCGGGCGTCGCCGCGCGCATCGCCGCGATCTTCCGCGAACACCAGCCGGTGGACCCCGACGGCGACACGGTGATCGAGCCGGGCGACGAAGTTTTCCTGCTTGCCGCCAGCGTGCATATCCGCCCCGTGCTGAAGGAGTTGCGGCGCATGCTGGAGCCGGTGCGGCGCATCATGATCGCCGGCGGCGGTAACATCGGCGCGCGCGTCGCCGCGACGCTGGAACAGCAATACGAAGTGAAACTCGTCGAACGCGACCGCGTGCGCGCCGAGGTCGTCGCCGGCAAGCTCGGCGCAACGCTGGTGCTGCATGGCGAAGCCACCGACGAGAAACTGCTGGCCGAGGAAAACATCGATGAGATCGACATGTTCCTCGCCCTGACCAACGACGACGAAGACAACATCATGGCCGCCTCGCTGGCCAAACGCCTCGGCTGCAAGCGCGTGCTGGCGCTGATCAATCGGCGCGCCTATGCTGACATGGTGCAGGGCGGTCCCATCGATATCGGCTTGTCGCCGGCCCAGGTATCGATCGGCCCGCTGCTCACGCACGTCAGGCGCGGCGACGTCGCCCGGGTGCACAGCCTCAGGCGCGGCGCGGCGGAGGCCTTGGAGCTCGTCGCCCACGGCGATAAAAGCACCTCGAAAGTCGTCGGTCGCCGCATCGACGAGTTGCCGAAAATCAAGGGTGCGCACATCGGCGCCATCGTGCGGCGCGGCAGCGAGTCGGAGGTCGTGATGCGGGAGGGTTTCCTGGTGGACGCTTACGTCGACCACGTCATCATTCCGCATCACGATACGGTGATCGAGTCGGACGACCATGTCATCGTGTTTTGCATGCGCAAGCGCCAGGTCGCCGAGGTCGAGCGACTGTTCCAGGTTTCCGCCGGATTCCTCTGATGCTGTCGCGCCTGCTGCCGGTCCTGCATGTTCTCGGGCTGATGCTGATGTTCTTCAGTGTCAGCTATCTCCTGCCCATTGCGGCGGCGTTGATCTATGCCGACGACACCGTGGCCGATTTTGTCGCCGCGATGGCGATATCGCTGGCCTGCGGTGCCCTGCTATTCATGGTCGGACGGCACGGCCAGCGGGAACTCAAGCCGCGCGACGGCTTCCTCTTGGTGACGCTGGCCTGGATCCTGATGGCCGCCATCGCCACCGTGCCGCTGCTGTTGGTCATCGACGAGCTGTCTTTCACCGATGCCTTCTTCGAAACCCTGTCAGGGCTGACGACGACCGGGGCGACCGTGATCGCCGGCATCGAGAGATTGCCGCCCGCCGTCAATATCTGGCGCCACGAACTCAACTGGCTCGGCGGCATGGGCATCATCGTGCTGGCCGTGGCCATCCTGCCGCTGCTCGGCGTCGGCGGCATGCAACTCTACAAGGCCGAGGCGACCGGCATCAACAAGGATTCCAAGCTGACCGCGCGCATCGCCGATACTGCCAAGGCGCTCTGGCTGGTCTACTTCGTCATCACCGTCGCCTGCATGCTTGCCCTGAAACTTGTCGGCATGAACTGGCTGGACGCCATCTGCCATGCCTTCGCGACGATGTCGCTCGGCGGGTTTTCCACCTATGACGCGAGCGTCGGCCAGTTCGATTCGCCGGCCATCGAGGCGGTGCTGATTGTTTTCATGATATTGGCTGCGCTCAATTTCGCCACGCATTTCCTCGTCTGGCGCGAGCGCTCCCTGGCCGTCTATTGGCGCGATACGGAGGCGAAGGGCGTGATTGTGCTGATCGTCTCCTCGACGCTGGTCTGCACGACCTATCTTTGGGCGATGGGTGCCTACCCCGATTTTCTGACCAATCTGCGGCATGTCGCTTTCAATCTGGTTTCGATCGCCACCGACTGCGGCTTCGCCAGCCAGGACTACGACAAGTGGCCGATTTTCGTGCCGCTGTGGATGCTCTTCCTGTCGTGCATCACGGTGAGTTCCGGTTCGACCGGCGGCGGCATCAAGATGATCCGCAGCTTGATCCTGGCGCAACAGGCACTCGTCGAATTGAAACGCTTGATTCACCCGCACATCGTCGCGCCTTTGCGCGTCGGCACGACGGTGGTGCCGCAGCAAATTGCCAGCGCGGTGCTCGGCTTCATTTTCCTTTACATCCTCACCATCGGCGAACTGACCTTCTTCCTTGTCGCCTCGGGCCTCGATTTCACTTCATCGATCACGGCCATCGTTGCCTGCATCAACAATGCCGGCCCCGGCCTCAATGTCGTCGGTCCGGCGCAGAACTATCAGGCCCTGACCGATTTCCAGGTCTGGGTGTGCTCCGCCGCAATGCTGATCGGTCGTCTTGAGGTGATGACCGTCTTTGTCCTGCTGACCCCGGCGTTCTGGCGCAAATAGCCGACGCCGGCTGTTTCAATCGCCGAAATTCGTGCCTACCCGCCGCGCCGACAAAATCCACGCATGGTCCGGCGGCACGGTCTTGACCTTGCCGGCGACGTCTTCCAGTTTCAGCGGCCGCGTGTCCTCGCCCTTGGCCGCGACCATCACGCCGTAGTGTTTCTTTGCGATCAGGTCGGCCGCCGCCGTGCCGAGCCGGGTGGCAAGGATGCGGTCGGCCGCCGAGGGCGTACCGCCGCGTTGCAGATGGCCGAGGATGGTCAGGCGCGCTTCGAGGCCAGTGAGCTTTTCAAGCTGCTGGGCCAGCCGCAGGGTACGGCCGGCGTAGAGGAGTTCGGCGGCGTCGGCGGCCGTATCGTCGTCCTGCTTTTTGCGTTTGGCCGGCTTGAGCGCTGCGAGATCCTGGCGGGAAATCGCACCCTCGGCGACGGCGACGATGGAGAAGGGCTTGCCGCCGCGCGCGCGTTCGCGGATCGCCTCGGCCACGCTGTTGACGTCGTAGGGGATTTCGGGAATCAGGACCACGTCGGCGCCGCCGGCAATGCCGGCGCCGAGCGCCAACCAGCCGGCACGGTGGCCCATGATCTCGACGACGATGATGCGGTGGTGGCTGTGTGCCGTGCTGTGCAGACGGTCGATGGCCTCGGTGGCGATGCCCAGCGCGGTGTCGAAGCCGAAAGTGATGTCGGTGCCGAAGACATCGTTGTCGATGGTCTTGGGCAGGGTGAGGACGTTGAGCCCCTTTTCCTTCAGGCGCAGGGCGTTCTTCAGCGTGCCGCCACCGCCGAGGCAGACGAGGCAGTCGAGATGGTTGTCGCGGTAGTTGCCGACGATGGCGTTGGTCATGTCCATGAGCTTGCCGCCGACCGGCATCTTGTGCGGTTTGTCGCGGCTGGTGCCGAGGATGGTGCCGCCGGTGGTGAGGATGCCGGAGAGTTGGCCGCCATCGAGCGCCATCGTGCGGTTTTCCATCAGGCCGCGAAAGCCGTCGCGAAAGCCGACGACATGCATCTGGTAATGGCCGATGGCGGCTTTGCCGACGCCGCGTATCGCCGCGTTGAGGCCGGGGCTGTCGCCGCCGGCGGTGAGGATGCCGATTTGCTGGGTCATGTGCGCCTCCTTGTGTCTGGCGGCATTGTCCGCCATTTCGCTCGCTTGTCGCCCGGAGGGGCATGCGATAATTGACCAAACAACTGGAATCCCGACCATGGCCCGTCCCAAGAACGACAATTTCCTGCGCGCCCTGCTGCGCGAACCTACCGACCGTACGCCCCTCTGGTTGATGCGCCAGGCCGGACGCTACCTGCCCGAGTACAACGAGACGCGCCGCCGCGCCGGCAACTTCCTCGCCCTGTGCAAGTCGCCCAGCCTCGCCTGCGAGGTCACGCTGCAACCGCTGGCGCGCTACGATCTCGACGCTGCGATCCTGTTTTCCGACATCCTCACCGTGCCCGACGCGATGGGCCTGGGCCTCTACTTCGCCGAAGGCGAGGGGCCGAAGTTCGAGCGGCCGCTGCGCGAGGAGTGGGTGATCCGCGATCTCACCGCGCCCGATCCCTGGGATCATCTGCGCTATGTGATGGATGCCGTCGCCGAGATTCGCCGCGCGCTCGACAATAGCGTGCCGCTGATCGGCTTTTCCGGCTCGCCCTTCACGCTGGCCTGCTACATGGTCGAAGGCGGCGGTTCGGACGACTTCCGTACCGTCAAGACCATGCTCTATAGCCGACCGGATCTGCTGCACCACATTCTCGACGTCACCGCCACCGCTGTGACCGCCTATCTCAATGCCCAGATCGAGTCGGGCGCGCAAGCGGTGCAGATCTTCGATACCTGGGGCGGGGCGTTGTCTCATGCCGCCTACGAGGAGTTCTCGTTGGCCTACATGCGGCGCGTCATCGCCGGGTTGAAGAAGACCCACGACGGCGAGCGTATTCCCTGCATCGTCTTCACCAAGGGCGGCGGTCAGTGGCTGGAAGCCATCGCCGCCAGCGGCTGCGACGCCGTCGGTCTGGACTGGACGACCGACATCGGCGACGCGCGTCGCCGCGTGGGCGACAAGGTGGCGCTGCAAGGCAACTTCGACCCGATGGCTTTGTTCGCCACACCCGAGGCGGTGGCGCAGGAGGCAACGCGCATCCTCGACAACTACGGTCCCGGCAACACCGGCCATGTCTTCAACCTGGGCCACGGCATCAACCAGCACACCCCGCCGGACAATGTCGCCGTGCTGGTGGACACGGTTCATCGCTACAACAAAAAATAAGTCTGCCCGGGAGCCCGCTGCCCGCAAGGCCGCCAGCCGGTACCCCCCGCCAAGCCACGCCCAGTAAGGGTTTCGGCGGGGCAAGAAAAGTTGACTTATACACAGAATGCTGAACCCCATGATTTATTTGGGGTTTCTTTTTTGTTGCAATTCTGAAACGGTCAAGTAGCTGATTTATAAGTAGTTATTGTTTATGTGGCAGCGCCATACCATGATTTTGCTTGTTAGTGCAAGCGCAGCGAAAAATTCGGTGCGGTATTACTCACAAAATTATCCACAGCCCTCCAAGCAAGGAAAAACCTCTTTCCCACCAATTGATTAAGCGCACTAACGCAGAATCAATTGAAAGAACGTCGCTAACTCTATAACTAGTGGCCATACTCCAGATTGCTCTCGACGTACCGCTGCCGCGCCTGTTTGATTACCAAATAGCGCTGGATCCGGGTGTCAGCCTGCGCGGGCGGCTAGTCAAAGTGCCTTTCGGCCCAAGTCTGAAAATCGGCGTGGTGGTGGCCGAGGCGGAGGTCAGCGACCAGCCGGCCGACAAGCTCAAGACAGCCGAGCTGCTCGACGATTTGCCTGCTTTACCGGCCGACTGGCTGGAACTCTGCATTTTTTGCGCGCGCTACTACCACTATCCCCTCGGCCAGGTCATGGCTTTTGCCCTGCCTCCCCTGCTCAGACGGGGGAAAATGCCGCGCATACCGAAAGCAAAGCCATGCGCCGTCCTGCCACCGCCGACTTTCGCTGCGGCAACTCCGGACCAAGCCACCGCCATCGCCGCCATTACCGGCGCTGGCGGATTCAAAACTTTTCTGCTCCATGGTGTCACCGGTAGCGGCAAAACCGAGGTTTATCTTCGCGCTATCGAGGCGGTGCTGGCGGCCGGCGGCCAGGCACTGATGCTGGTACCTGAGATTGCCCTGACCCCCCAGCTCGAATCTCGGGTGAGCGCACGCTTTCCTGGCGCGTATGTTGTGTCTGCCCATAGTGGCGTGGCGGATGCCGCGCGCGCGCGCGCCTTCCTCGCCGCCCTGGAGGGGCGTGCCGACATCGTGCTCGGCACCCGGCTCTCGGTCTTCATGCCTCTGCCGCGTCTCAAGCTTATCGTGGTGGACGAAGAGCACGACGCCTCCTTCAAGCAACAGGAAGGTTTGCGCTACTCGGCGCGCGATATCGCCATTTTTCGCGCGCGCCAGTGCGACATCCCGATTGTGCTCGGCTCGGCCACGCCCTCTCTGGAAAGCTTTCATCACGCCACAAGCGGCCGTTACTGCAAGCTTGACCTGCCCCTGCGTGCAGTTGCTGCCGCCATGCCGACGGTAGCGACGGTCGATACGCGCAAGCAGAAATTGCAGGACGGTTTGAGTGCAGAACTGATCTCCGCCATAAGCGAACGCTTACAAAGGGGCGAACAGAGCCTGGTCTTTCTCAATCGTCGCGGCTACGCGCCCGTGCTGGCCTGCCCGGCTTGCGGTTGGATTTCGCGTTGCCGCCGCTGTGCCGCCAATCTCGTGCTGCACCTGGCCGACCGTCGCCTGCGCTGCCACCATTGCGGGCTGGAGATGGCGATTCCGCGTGCCTGCCCCGACTGCGGCAATCTCGACCTGCAACCTTTCGGACGCGGCACGCAAAAGCTAGAAGAAAAGCTGGCCGAATTGTTCCCTGCCGCACGTATCCTGCGTATCGACCGCGATTCGGCCGATACGCCGAAAAAGTGGCAAACCCTCCTCGCCGCCATCCATGCCGGCGAGGTCGATGTCCTCGTTGGCACCCAGATGCTCGCCAAGGGCCACGACTTCCCGAACCTGACCCTGGTCGGCGCGGTCGGCGCCGATGCTGCGCTGTTCGCTGCCGATTTTCGCGCGCCGGAACGTCTGTTCTCCCAACTCATGCAAGTGGGCGGCCGTTCCGGCCGCGCCCAGCTTCCCGGCGCGGTGCTGATCCAGACCGAGTATCCGCAGCACCCGCTCTACCGAGCGTTGATCGACCACGACTACACTGCTTTCGCCCACGAGCAACTCGCCGAACGCGAGGCCGCCGGTTTTCCGCCCTTCGCCTTCCAGGCGCTGTTGCGCGCGGAGGCACACGAATTGGCCCAGGCGCTGGAGTTTCTCGCGACGGCGGTCGACGCCGCCGAGCGGCTGGCTTCCGTCGACATCGTCCTCTACGATCCCGTACCGATGCGGATGGCGCGGTTAAAGAACCGCGAGCGCGCCCAATTGCTTGCCGAGTCGCACAATCGTCCGGCGCTGCACGCCTTCCTCGCGGCGTGGATGGCCGCGCTCCACGCCCTCAAAACGCCGCGCGAACTGCGCTGGCATCTGGATATCGATCCGCAGGAACTTTAGTCCTTGCTCCCTGCCATCTGTTTCAGCCACCCCAGTGCGCCAGTCTTTTCCCAGGACTGGCGAAAATCCACGCGGTAGTACCAAGCCTCGTCGACGCCACCGGGGGTGACCGAACCGTCCGGGGCGAGGTCCGGCATGCGTGGGTTGTTGGCGACGAGCGTCTTGAGGATGATCGGCGCGTATTTGCTCGCGTCCGCCAGGGCTGCCGTCGCGTCGCCGCACCGCTCCAGTTGCTGGAGCGCCAACACGCGGCCATAGCGCATGCCGCCGAGCGCATCGTCTGGGAAACGCTCGCACACTGCCAGTGCGGCGGCCGCGCGGCCAGCTTCGCAAAGACGGTGGACGAGGGCGACGCGATGGCCTGAGTTGTCTTCAGGGTTCAATGCCAGCAGCCATTCGAGCAAGGGCAGCTCCTCATCCGAACCGGTGGACAGGTCGGCGAGTTGCATGAGCAGCCGCAGGGCCGGGCGGTTTTCCGGCCAGCCCCAGTCCAGCGTGCAATGTTCGGCGTGGTTTTCGGCGATGTTGATGCGCAATACGGCAACCGCGTGGTCGAGCAGGGTTTCCTCCAGCCAGTCGATGCGATCGTCGTCGCCCGCCGGGAAAAGGGTTTCCTCCAGCGTGTTGACGACGTCTGAGAGCACAGCGAAGCTTTGCCAGGCAAGCGGATGCTGGCCCAACCAGGCGATCCAGCGGGTATCCAGCCAGGGATCGCGTTCTGCATCCTCATCCCAATAAATCTTGTCCCATGCGGTTTCGAGCGCCGCCAGCGCTACGTCGGCTTCGAGCGGACCGGCAGCGCCCTCCTTGGGCGAAAGTCGGTGCTGGCGGGACGGCGGCGGCAGCGTCTCGATCAGCGCGACGAGGGCGTCGACGTCCGCCGGGGCAGCGACGAACGCTTCCTCGCGCTCGCCGCCGTCCAGTATCTCGTTCAGAACTTGCGGGTTGCGCGAGATTTCGTCCAGATAGGCGACGATTTCCTCGCCCGCGTAACCCTGTTTGCGCAGACGCACCGCCCACGCGTGGGCGCATTCCTGCGCGCGCTCGATTTCGCCCTGGCCCGCCAGCAGGATGACTTCGAGATGCGCCAGGGCCGGGTTGTCCGGGTCCTGCCGCTGCGCTTCCCTGAACAAGGCCCAGGCCGCCGGGTAGTCGCCCTCGTCGGCCAGCATGCTGCAACGACGATGCATGGCCGCACTCTTGAGGTCGCGGTCGGAAATTTGCATCAACCGTTCGACCAGAGCGACGCGCTTTTCCGGTTCGTTGAGTTCCAGATAGGTATCGCAGAGGACGTCGAAGGCGTATTCGTGGCGGCCGTCGAGCTTGGCCGCTGGCGCCAGCATCGGTTCGAGCAGAGCGGCGGCGGCATCGTCGCGACCGTCGTTCAGCCATTGCTCGGCGACATGCGCCAGTTCCTCTGGCGCGAGTTTCTTGAACGGCAGGTTCTTGTACTGTGCCACCGGCACGGTTTCAAGCACATACGCCAGCACGGAAAAATCGCCCGCGCCAAAAGGTGAAGTGCTGCCCATCTGGCCGCAGCACTGCTTGTATTTTCGCCCCGAACCGCAGGGGCAGACGCCATTGCGTTCGGGCTTGGGCAGGGGGAGCGGCGCCCAGTCATGGTCGGGGCGCGGCAGGTGGTTCCAGATTTCGCGGAACAGGGCAAACGCAATGGCACGCTCGCTCTCGGGCGGCATCATCGCCGCAAGTTGCGGTGCGAGCTGCGGCAATTCCTCGCGAAAGGCCGCGAAAGCTGCGATGAAGTCAGGCGTGGCCAGCGCCTGCTGCACGCCGGCGCGCAGCAGGGCATCGAGTTCGGCAGTGTTTTCAGGGGCGATGAGTTCAGGGTCCATGGTGGCTCCAGAGTGAAGGGCGACGGCAGCAACATGCCCGCCATATACATTGGAAAGTGCGGGGGTCAGTTATCCGACCTGGCGTGCGCGGGCGGGGCCTGCGGGTTTGTTGCCATGGCCCAGAGCGCAAGGCCTTGTGCGTTCAGGTCGATATCCATGCGCCACAAGGCGAGAATCTCCGTGTCGGGCAGCGTGACGCCATGCGTCCTGGCTGCGCGCAACACGTAAGCCTCAAGTTCGCTGCGGATCGTCGGCAGCGGAGCGTTCGCCTCAGCGGCAACCGCACTGCGGGCAATCTGCACGAAATCGTCGAGGCGACGCAACATGGTTTCCGCCAGGGTACGCGGCGGTGCGAGGCGGCTGAAGTGGGTGAGATAGACAGCTTCCGGTTCCAGCGCCAGCATGCGTTCTACCGAAGTGCGCAATTCGGTCGGGTCGAACTGGGATGGTGTGGTCGATGGAAACAGCAGGGGCTGGCCGCCGACATCGCATTCGCGGTAGGCAATCCCGAAGGTGTCGCCGGTAAAGATGCCTTGGGCCGTGCGGTCGTGAATGAAGACATGGTGCTTGGCGTGCCCCGGCGCGTCGTAAACCGCCAGTTCGCGTCCGCCGAGCGGCAGGGTCATGCCGTCGCTGGTCTCGATGACGCGCGCAGCCGGAATCGGCAACAAATCGCCGTAGAGGGCACGCGCGGTGTCGCGGCCATAGACTTCTTCGGTGGCCGCCATCAACTTGGTCGGGTCGATCATGTGGCGCGCACCGCGCGGATGGACCACCAGCCGGGCGGCGGGGAAAGCCTGCATCAACGCGCCCGCACCCCCGGCGTGGTCGAGGTGGATGTGGGTGAGGATGACGTAATCGACGCTTGCGGGCGTCAGTCCCAAGGTGGCGAGCGCCTCCATGGCGCGTGGCAGACTGGCGTTGCTGCCGGTATCGACGAAGGCGGCGCGACCGGCGTCGACGATCAGGTGAATCGCCGCCAACTGGTGGCGGACATAGCCGGCATCGAAGGCATGGATGCCATTGCGATAATCGATCAGATTGAATTGCATGGGGATGGACGGGACGGGTTGGCGAAAAGCCGCATTCGGCGGCAAGCGAGAGTGTAGCCGTGTGCAGTCGCCTTGCGGGCATGCCCTGCGACGGGAGCAACAGGCTATACTCACCCAAGCATATTTCCACCCTCTCCGCCCGCCCTTGTGAACCAACTGCTCCAGCATGTTGACCTGATTACCCGCAGTCGCAATCGCGGGACGATTGAGGCCGCCATCATCGTGGCAATCAACAAGTTGCTGGGTGCGGCGCGTACCGAGTTGCACAAGATTTTCATGCCGCCGGGCGATGTGCTGGTAGGGCTCGCGGCCGAAGTCGGTACCGGCGAATTGGACGGACCGATCACGTACGACGATGGCTTTTCCTGGCCCGAACAAATCGGCTCGATCGAGAGCAGTCCGCACTTCCAGGCTTGTTTTGGCTGCGACCAGCCCTGTCAGGACAAGCTGCCCGACGGCAATATCCGCACCCTCGTGTTGGTGCGCACCGAGCAGCACGAACCCTATGCCTTCCTGGCGGTTCTGCGCCCGGACGCGCTGACGGGCGACGAACTTGAACTGATTCAGGGCTTCGTCAGGCTGTTGCGCAACTGCCTGTCGATGCTCGACTACAGCGAGACCGACACGCTGACGCGCCTGCTCAACCGCAAGACCTTCGACGAGTACCTAATCAAGATTCTCGCCAATATTCCCAATCAGGACGATGCCGAATCGGGTGCGCTGCATCTGCCGCATCGCCGCCAGTCGCATCCCGAGGCGCGCGACCACTGGCTGGGGGTGATGGACATCGACCATTTCAAGTCGATCAACGACCGTTTCGGCCATCTCATCGGCGACGAGGTGCTGATCCTGCTGGCCAACCTGATGCGCGAGAGTTTCCGCGTGCAGGACAAATTGTTCCGTTTCGGCGGCGAAGAGTTTGTCGCCCTGCTGCGTCCCGCTGAGTTTGCCCATGCCGCCGCCACTTTCGAGCGTTTCCGCAACCGCGTCGAATCCTTCGAGTTTCCTCAGGTTGGCCGGGTGACCGTCAGCATTGGCTTCACGCGCATCAAGCTCGGCGACACCTTGTCGATGATTCTCGACAGCGCCGACGAAGCGCTGTACTGGGCCAAGGAGCATGGCCGCAACCAGAGCCATTCCTATGAAAGCCTGATTGCCGCCGGCAAGCTGGAGCGCCACCAGGCGGTGGCGTCCGATATCGAGCTGTTCTGAGCGTTGGCCTAGTCTTCGCCGATCCAGCGCAGGATCGGCGCCCACTGCTCCCAATCCTGCGCGGCGCGGGACGCCGACAGATCGAAGATCGTCATGCCGTGCGCAGCCGCCTGGACGTAATTCTGCGTATCGCGCAGGTGGGCGATCACCGGCAGGCCGGTATCCATGAGGAAACGTTCGAGTTCGCCCGCCGCGCGCGTGCGCGCATCGACGCGCATGCCGACCACGGCGATGTCCACTTGCTGCTTGCGCACCTGCTTTTCCACCAGCAATTCGTCGAGAAAATGGCGTGTGGCAAGGATGTCGAACAGCGAGGGTTGGAGCGGTACGATGATGCGGCTGACCTGCCTCAACACGTGGGCGAGCTTTTTGCCGTGCAGGCCCGCCGGGGTGTCGAGCACGACATGCGTGATTTCGCGCGGCGGCCGTGCCGGCTGGTCTGGCTGGATATCCCAGGCGGCGATGAAGGGCAGCGCAGGCGAGCGCAGCCGCAGCCACGCGCGTGACGACTGCTGGCGGTCGATGTCGCCCAGCATGACGCGCTGACCGCTCCTGGCGAACCAGCCGGCGAGATTGGTCGCCAGCGTGCTCTTGCCGACGCCTCCTTTCGGGTTGGCGATCATGAAGCTATGCATAAGCGTCAGGGCAGCAGGATTGTCGAACCGGTGGTCTTGCGTGCGACTAGATCGATATGCGCCTGGGCCACATCCTTGAGTGCATAGGTCTGGTTGACCTCGATTTTCACCTGACCCGCCGCCACGACCTCGAACAATTCCCGCGCGGTTTGCAGCAGGTCGGCGCGTTGCGCCACGTAGGTGAATAGCGTCGGCCGCGTCAGGAACAGCGAGCCGCGCTTCGACAGCTCCTGCGTATCCACCGGCGCCACTGGCCCGGCCGACTGGCCGAAGCTGACCATCATGCCCAGCGGTCGCAGGCAGTCGAGCGACTGCATGAAGGTCTCGCCGCCCACCGAGTCATACACCACCGGCACGCCCGCGCCGCCGGTGATCTCTTTCACGCGCGCGACGAAATCCTCGCGTGTATAGACGATGGGATGGTCGCAGCCGTGCGCCAGGGCGAGCGCCGCTTTTTCATCCGAACTCACCGTGCCGATCACTGTCGCGCCCAGCGCCTTGGCCCACTGGCAGACGATCAGCCCGACGCCGCCGGCGGCGGCCTGAATCAGGATGGTGTCGCCGGCTTGAACCCGATAGGTGCGGCGCAACAGGTATTGCGCCGTCATGCCCTGCAACATCATCGCCGCCGCCGTCTTGAAGTCGATGGACGCGGGCAGTACGACCAGCCGGTCAGCCGGGATGTTGCGCGCCTCGGCGTAGGCGCCCGGCGGGCCACCGGCATAGGCGACGCGATCGCCGACCTTGATGTCGGTTACAGCCGCGCCCACCGCCTCAACCGTGCCCGCGCCTTCCAGCCCGAGGCCGCTGGGCAGTTGCAAGGGATAGCGCCCGGTGCGGAAATAAATATCGATGAAGTTCAGCCCCACCGCCGCGTGACGCACGCGCGCTTCGTGGGGCGCCGGATCGGGCAGCGCCACCGCTTCCCAGTGCATCACCTCGGGACCGCCGGTTTCGACCATACGGATTGCGTGATTCATGTCGTTCTCCTTGCTGGACAGCTTGGTTCTCCCAGGCGAGGGAAGCTACCCTGCCTGCGGTAGAAATTCAAGCAGCGGCGCTTGCTGGCAGGACTATCCGGCCGAGGAAGACGACGGTATTCGTTTGTTTGTCCACGATGGCGAAGATGAACGGGCGATCTGCCTTGAAAGTGATGGTCGGTGTTGGCGGCACCGAGGTCACCCCGCCGACCGCGCCTGTGGCGGCGGCGGCTTCGGTGCCGTTTTCGTCGATGGCGGCAAATCCCTTGTGGAAAACATCTTGGATGAGCAGCGCAGCGCTCGTGCTGATGCCCGAGAAGTCCGCGCTGTCGGTGAATGCCGCCCGCATCCCCAGCCCCTGCATCGCCGCCTTGAGGCTGAACCCGCCTTCGATCTTGAACTTGGGCAGTCCGAGGCGGACATAGGAATATTGGTTTCCGAGGCTGGCCTGGATGGCGGCGAACTTCGTGCTGTCGAGCGCCTGCTCGAATTGCGCATAAGCGCCTGCCGTCGGCAGGATGAGCAGCATCCCCAACTCGTTGCCATCGTAGGGTAGTTCGACCGCCTGGTAGTCGCTGCCCGCTGCGTAACGCAAGTTGACGTCCTGGTTCATCATGTCCACCTCGGCGGTCGAACCGTCGAGCCGCGTGAAGGGCGCGCGCGTGGTGAGCGATGGGTAAAACTTGCTTTGCCAGCCGGCGTTGAAGTAGACCGCATTCACCAGCACCAGGCGCGTGGCGGCGCTGACCGAACCCTGCGGCAGGAGATTCTGGATGCGCTGCTCGGTTTTTTCGGCCACCCAATCGTTGATGCGCGTCCGGCTCGGCTCGGGGGACGTGGCGAAGTCGACCAGATTCATCGCGGCACCGTAGTACTGGGCCAGCGTATCGAGGAAAGGTGTTTCGAATTGGGCCTGGGTATCGCCCCAGAGCGAGTTCGACACCTTGAGCCGGAAGGGTTTGCCATCCACCCCTAACGCGCCTTGGCCGCGACTTGCCATTTCCAGGTCGAGCCAGCCGAAGGCGGGATGCAGGCGTTCCTGCGGCAGGGTGAAGCGCAGCGCGCTCGCCATTTCGGTCGCCGTGACGCCGCGTGCGCCGGCGGACGTCATGGCCAGGGCCACCGAGATGCTGAGCGGAGAGAAGAAGAGGTTTTCCCCGCCCTGTGCCGGGTCGTTGATCAATTGGCGGTAGAGCTTGAGCGCAAAGTCGGCGTTGTCTGCGCTCAGTGTTGTCTTGTCGGCGGCGGAAACTGCGGGTGCGGCAATGCGCGGCAAGCTCGATTGCGCCACGGCGACGGGCGCGGCGCACTGGTAAATCAAACCATATTTGCCATTGACCAGCATGTCGGCCTCGTCGCGGCCATAGCCCAAATAGATTTGGGTGCCGACGAATGCCGCGGCGTTGAAGTCGCGCAAGACTTCGACGCTACGTTGCGCCAACGACTCGACGGAATACACCGGAATCGGACCGCCGCGCCACTCGACCCAGCTTGCTCCGCTGCGGGCATGCCAAGTGCCATTCACATTCGCCACCAGATAGACATTGCCGTTTTTCCCGATATCCGCATCGGCGGGACTCAGGTTCGCGGTAATGCTCAGGCTGTCGTTCGCGCCGCTGGCGGCGGCCGTGAATGCGGGCGTCTGGGCGGCAAGCGCGGCGCCGCACCAGCATGCCGCGATGAGGCAGAGCCATGCCAGAAAATGCATGTGTCCAGTGGGATTCATGATTTGCCTCATGTTTTTCTCCAATGCGCCAATCTTCCGGCTATCTTAGCCCGCCGGGTTTATGATCTGCCACCGCATGTGCTAAATAGAAACAAGGGCGCCGTCTCGCGAGCGCCGACTTTTACATGAATCTACCCAAAAACATTTCCGGCGATTTCTGGGGTGGCTTGGCCGCCATGTTGGTGGCATTGCCGTCGGCCATCGCCTTCGGCGTGACCATCTACGCGCCGCTGGGCGGTGCGCAGGCGGCGCAGGGCGCCATGGCCGGCATCCTCGGCGCGATGGCGCTGGGGCTGATCGCCGCCGCGCTCGGCGGGGCGCCGCGCCTTATCAGTGCGCCTTGCGCACCGGCCGCCGCCGTGCTGTCGGCCTTCGCCATCGAAATGCTGCGCGGCGGCCACGATGTGCCGAGCACGATCCTGATGCTCACGGTGCTCGGCCTCTTGGCCGGCCTGTTGCAAGTGACGTTCGGCGTGCTGCGCCTCGGCAAGCTGATCGAGTACATGCCCTATCCGGTGGTGAGCGGCTATCTCTCCGGCGTCGGGCTCATCATCATCGGCAGTCAGGTGCCCAAGCTTCTGGGCGCGCCCAAGGGGCTGAATGTCTGGCATGCCCTCGCCGCACCAAATCTCTGGAACTGGCAGAGCCTGCTGATCGGCGCGGCGACGGCGCTCGTGATGGTTGGCGCGCCGCGTTTCGTCAAGTTGGTGCCGGCGGCGATCCTTGGCCTGCTGGCCGGCGTGCTGGCCTATTTCGGCCTGGCCTTCGCCGGCATGGCGCCGCTCGTCGCGGAGGCGAATCCGCTGGTGATCGGCCCGCTGGGCGGTAGCGGGGGCGCGAGCTTTACCGATGCGCTCGCCGGCCGCTGGCAGGCCTTCGGCACGCTCGACGCCGACACGCTGAAGCTGCTGATCTTTCCGGCGCTGACGCTCGCCGGCCTTTTGTCCATCGACACGCTCAAAACCTGCCTGGTGCTCGACGCGCTGACGCGCGCGCGCCACAACTCGAACCGCGAGCTGATCGGCCAGGGCCTTGGCAACATCTCCTCCGCGCTGATTGGCGGCATGCCGGGCGCCGGCACGATGGGCGCGACGCTGGTAAACCTGTCCTCGGGTGCCGCCAGCCGGCTCTCGGGCGTGATGGAAGGCGCGTTGGCGCTGGTGGCCTTCCTCGTGTTGGGTAGCCTGATCGCCTGGGTGCCGGTTGCCGCGCTGGCGGCCATCCTCATCGTCATCGGCGTGCGCATGATCGACCGCAACAGCCTGCACTTCCTCAAGTCGCGCGCCACCGTGCTCGACTTCGTCGTCATCGCCGCCGTGGTCCTCACCGCGCTGACGGTGAGCCTGATCGCCGCGTCGGGCGTCGGCATCTTGCTCGCCATCCTGCTGTTCATCCGCGAACAGATCGGCGGCGCCGTGGTGCGGCGCAAACTGCTCGGCAACCAGAGCTTCTCCAAGCGCGTGCGCACCCAGGCGGAAATGGAAATCCTCATGGCCAAGGGCGATTGCGCGGCGATCTGCGAATTGCAGGGCAGCCTGTTTTTCGGCACCACCAACCAACTCTACAGTGCGCTCGAAGCCGACCTGAAAACGCGGCGCTACCTCATCCTCGACATGCGCCGGGTGCAGACCGTGGACGTTACCGCCGCCCACATGCTGGAGCAGATCCGCGACATGCTGGCAGAGCGCGACGGTTGCCTGATCTTCAGCCAGATTCCGCGCCTCCTGCCCTCGGGGCGCGACATCCGCCAATATCTCGACGAGGTCGGCCTGATCCGCCAGCAAGGCCCGGTGCGGGTGTTCGACGAGATCGACCAGGCACAGGAATGGGTCGAAGACCGCATCATCGAAGCGGCGGCGCTCGAACTGGTGGCCGAAACCGCGCTGGCCCTGCCCGACATCGAACTCTTTCGCGGCCGCAAGGCGCAGACGCTCGCTGCGCTGGAACAGCACATGGAACAGCGCCGCTACCCGGCCGGCGAACGCATCTTCGCGCGCGGCGATGCCGGCGACGAAATCTTCCTCATCCGGCGCGGCGCGGTGCGCATCCTGCTGCCGATCGACGCGACGCAGAGCCACCACCTCGGCACCTTCGGCCGCGGTTCCTTCTTCGGCGAAATGGCCTTCCTCGACGGCGCCGCGCGCTCTGCCGACGCGGTGGCCTTTGGTGATGTCGAGGTTTATGTGCTGTCGCGCAAGGTCTTCGACCAATTCGCCGAGGAACACCGGAAACTCGCGCTCGGCGTCATGGAAGGCATCGCCAGCGTACTGGCGAGCCGCTTGCGTTATACCAACGCCGAACTGCGCGCCCTGGAGGCTTGAAGCATGACCGAACTGATTTTGCATCCCGGCAAGGAGCGCTCGCTGCTGCGCCGGCATCCCTGGATTTTCGACACCGCCGTGGCGCGCGTGGCGGGTCACGCGCGGCCGGGCGACACGGTGACGGTGACCGACGCCCATGGTCGTCCGCTGGCGAAAGCGGCTTACAGCCCGAGTTCGAAAATCCGTGCGCGCGTTTGGAGCTTCGATGTCGCCGAGACGATCGACCATGCTTTCTTCAAGCGGCGCGTTGCAGCGGCCGTAGCGCGTCGTATCGCGCTACCCGAGTTGGCCGGACAGGACGGCGTGCGCCTGATCCATGCCGAATCCGACGGCCTGCCGGGCGTCATCGCCGACCGCTACGGCGACACCGTGGTGGTGCAATTGACGAGCGCGGGCGCGGACAAGTGGCGTGCCGCCATCGCCGACTCCTTGGTCAAGGCGACCGGCTGCGCGCGCGTCTATGAACGCTCGGATTCCGAGGTGCGCGGACTGGAGGGGCTGGAGCCGACCACCGGCTGGCTCCACGGCGACGCGCCGGCTGGCGATATCGTCATCGCGGAGCATGGCGTGCGGATGGCGGTGGATATCGTCGCCGGCCACAAGACCGGCTTCTATCTCGACCAGCGCGACAACCGTCGTCTGCTCGCCGAGCTGGCGCGCGACCGGCGCGTGCTCAACTGCTTTTGCTACACCGGTGGATTTTCGCTGCAAGCGCTGGCCGGCGGCGCGGCGAGCGTGGTGTCGGTCGACAGCTCGCAACCGGCGCTGGAGCGCGCGGCGGCGAATCTCGCGCTCAATCCGCAGCTCGACGCCGCGCGCGCCGAATGGCGCTGCGCCAATGTCTTCGACGAGCTGCGCCGGTTCAAGACGGCGGGCGAGAGCTTCGATCTCATCGTGCTTGATCCGCCGAAGTTCGCGCCCTCCGCCAGCCACGCCGAACGCGCCAGCCGCGCCTACAAGGACATCAATCTGCTCGGCTGCAAGCTGCTGGCGCCGGGCGGCCTGCTAATGACGTATTCATGCTCCGGCGGCATCGGCCTCGAATTCTTCCAGAAGATCGTCGCCAGCGCCGCCCTCGACAGCGGCCGCACCGCGCGCATCGTCAGGCGCCTGCAAGGCAGCGCCGACCATCCGGTCGATCTGGCGTTTCCCGAGGGGGAGTATCTGAAGGGACTGCTGTTGCAGGTGGAGTAAGTTCAGGCGTTGCGCTGCGCGCAGACCGGGCAAGCCGGATCGCGCGGCACAGCGATGCTGCGCCATTCCATCGCCAGACCATCGAGCAGCAGTAGGCGGCCGGCGAGCGATGTGCCGCAGCCGATGGTGAGCTTGAGGGCTTCGGCGGCCTGCGTGGCGCCGACAATGCCGACCAGCGGCGCGAACACGCCCATGACGGCGCAACGGATTTCCTCGACATCCTCGGCCTCTGGAAACAGGCAGTGGTAGCAGGGTGCGTCGGCGCGGCGCGGATCGAAGACCGCGACCTGACCATCGAAGCGCACGGCCGCGCCCGACACCAGCGGTTTGCCGTGGCGCACGCAGGCGCGATTGACGGCGTGGCGCGTGGCGAAATTGTCGGAGCAGTCGAGTACCACGTCGGCGACGGCGACTTCCGCATCCAGGCGTTCTCCGGCCAGCCGTTCGTGCAGGGGGACGACATGGCATTCCGGATTGAGGTCTGCGAGGGTGGTGGCGCCGGAGTCGACCTTGGGCCGGCCGATGGCGTCGCTGCGGTGGAGGATCTGGCGTTGCAGGTTGGTGAGGTCTACCGTGTCGCCGTCGGCCAGCGCCAGCGTGCCGATGCCGGCCGAGGCGAGATAGAGCGCGGCGGGCGAGCCCAGGCCGCCAGCGCCGAGTACCAGCATGCGCGCCGCGCGCAGCCGCTCCTGGCCCTCGATGCCGATCTGCGGCAGCAGGATGTGGCGGCTGTAGCGCAGCAGTTCCTGATCGTTCACGCGTGCGTGCGGCGGCTTATTTGTATTCGCGCAATTCGGGCGGCGTGTCGTCGCGGTCGCCGTGGGGATGGTGCTCCCAGGCTTTCGAATAGACGTCGTGCGATTGCTTGATCAGACGCTCGGGTTGGCCCAGATTGCGCAACTGGGTTTCCTCGGTGAAATAGACGAGGGCGCGCACGAGTTTGCAGTACAGCGTGTTTTCCAAATGGAAGCCACGGTCGATCAGCAACTGTTCCAGGCTCTCCATGTGATAGTCGGTAATTTCGTACCACACGGAAATGCCGTTGGGCTGGGTGCCGGGCGCCACTTCGAGCTTCGGCAAGCTGGACAGCAGGGCGATGGCGTCGGAAAGCTGCCAGTGCTTGAGCTTGCAGAAGCGAATCTCGCGATGTTTGCGCGTGCCGGATTGCGGCGCCAGGGGATGCGGCCGATGCAGGCCGCGTTCCTGGTCACGGAGCAGGCGCGCGCGTTCGGGGTTCATCGCTTCTGAATCACTTGCCAGGCCTTGAGCAGATTCACTGCCTGGGTCAGTTGGTAGTCGCTCTTCGACGCGGGTTCGAAGGCGGTGTTGTGACTGTCGTCCTTGGCGCCATCCTTGCCGTTGTCCTGCGTTTTGTCGTTCTTGTCGGCTTTTTCTTTCTTGGCCGACGCGGCTTTCTCGCCGTCCTTGTCGTTGGTCAGATGGCGGTCAAGATCGGCCTCGCGCAGACGTTCGCGCGAACCGCCGTTCGGCGTTTCCTCGACGAGGATGTCGGGCACGATGCCCTTGGCCTGGATCGAGCGGCCGTTTGGCGTGTAATAACGCGCGGTGGTGAGCTTGATGGCGGTCTTGGCCGAGAGCGGCATCACGGTTTGGACCGAGCCCTTGCCGAAGGTCTGCGTACCCATCACCACGGCGCGCTTGTGGTCCTGCAAGGCGCCGGCAACGATCTCGGACGCGGAGGCCGAGCCACCGTTCACCAGCACGACCAGCGGTAGCGTGCGCGCCGCCTCGGGCAGTTTCTTGATGAAGTCCTCGCGATTGCCGCGCAGGTAATCTTCGCTGGCGGCGATGTACTTGCGCTTGGCATCTTCGACGCGGCCGTCGGTGGTGACGACCACGCTGTTGGCCGGCAGGAAGGCGGCAGAGACACCGACCGCGCCGTGCAGCAAACCGCCCGGATCGTTGCGCAGATCGAGCACCAGGCCTTTCAGCGCGACCGGCGCGGCGTCCTTTTCCTTCTTGTCGGTTTCGCCCTTGAACAGCTTGTCGAGGTGCTTGACCACGTCGGACGCGGTTTCCTCCTGGAACTGCGTGACGCGCAGGTAGCCGTAGCCGGGTTCGATGACTTTCGATTTGACGCTCTGTACCTTGATCTTGTCGCGCTCGAGGACGAATTCGAGCGGCTTGGCCTCGCCCTTCCTCAGGACGGTGAGCTTGATCGAGGTCTTGGGCTTGCCGCGCATCTTCTTGACGGCGTCGTTGAGCGTCATGCCCTTTACCGGCGTGTCGTCAAGCTTGAAGATGAGGTCGCCGGTCTTGATGCCGGCGCGATAGGCGGGCGTGTCTTCGATCGGCGAGACGACCTTGACTAGGCCGTCCTCCATGCCGACCTCGATGCCGAGGCCGCCGAATTCGCCCTGGGTCGAGACTTGCAGATCCTTGAAGGCGTCGGCGTCGAGATAGGCGGAGTGGGGGTCGAGATTGGCCAGCATGCCGCTGATGGCATGGGTAATGAGTTGCTTGTCCTCGACCGGCTCGACATAGCCTTGCTTGATGGCATTGAAGACATCGGCAAAGCTGCGCAACTCCTCGACCGGCAGCGGCATGCCGCCGTTCTTCTGGGCGACGGCGGAAAAATTGAGGCTGAGCATTACGCCAGCGACGAGGCCGACGAGAATCAGGCCGATTTGTTGTAGCTTGCTGCGCATGCTTAAACCCCTGCTGTGATAGTGCGGTGGGAATCTCAGGGTGTCCCGAGCCATTTCTGGGGATCGAACGCCCGCCCCCGGTGCCTGAGTTCAAAGTATAAACCCGAATCCGGCCGGCCTATGCCCGCAGCGCCGACGCTTGCCACCGTATCGCCAGCGCCGACTTTCTTGCCGACATCGGCCAGCAGGGACTGGTTGTTGCCATAGACCGAGAGGAAGTCGTCGTCGTGGTCGATGATCAGCAAGTTGCCGTAGCCGCGCAGCCAGTCGGCGAATACCACGACGCCGGGTGCGACGGCACGCACGTCCGCACCTTCGCTGGCGCCGATGAACAGACCCTTCCAGGTGGACTGTCCATCCTCACGCGGGGCGCCGAAGCGGCTCAGGAGTGTGCCCTTGAGCGGGCGGGTGAGCTTGCCGCGCAGTCTGGCGAAGGCGCCGCCAGCGCTGATCGGGTCCGAGGAGGTCGCCGTCGTTGCCGGTGCGGTGCGTGGGGCGACGGACGGCTTGGAGGCTTTGCTGGATTTGGCGGAGCGTTTGGCCAGGGTGGCAATCAGATTGCCCAGGCGTTGCTCGTTCTGCTTGAGCGTGTCGATTTCGCGGCGTTGCGACTGGATACGCGCCGAGATCTGTGTCAGCGCGACTTGGCGTTCCTGTTGGCGCTGGCGCAGGTTGGCGCGCTCGCTTTCTTCGCGCTTGGACAGTTCGGCCAGTTGCGCGCCGTGTGTCTTGACGATGTCGGCCAGACGCCGGGTTTCCCCCGCATCGCGTCGCAGGCTGGCGATCAGGTCGGCCTTGGCGCGCGCGAGCAGCGCAAGGAAGTGGCGGTCGCGCGCGGCGGCGTTGGGGTCGCCACCAGCCAGCAGGACCGCCAGCGCATCGGCTTCGCGCGGCCGAAACTGGTAGCGCAGCAGGCGCGCCAGTTGTGTCTGGCGTGCGGCCGTCTGGGTTTCGAGTTGCTTCAGTTCGCGCTCGTGGCGGGCGAGGGCGTTTTGCGCGGTTGCGCGCTCTTCGCCCAGGACACGCAGCTTGCGGCCGCTGGCCGAGATGGCCGTTTCGGCGGCGCGCAACTGGTCGGCGGCTTGGCTGCGGGCGGATTCGTTGCGTTTGAGTTGTTGCTCCAGCGCATTGCGCTGGTCGCGTAGGGATTCGAGCTTCGCCTTCTCGCGTTCGGCACGACTGTCACTTGCCGCGAGAGCGCTCCCCGTCGAACCAGACAGGACGAGAAGCGCGCTGAGTAATAGCGGGTACCGGGTCAACCCTTGGCTTTGCCCTGGTTTGCCACGGCGGCCTCGGCGGCGGCAATGTCTTCCGGCTTGGCCAGATAGTAGCGGCGCAAAGGCTTCATGTCGGCGTCGAACTCATAGACCAGCGGTTGGCCGGTGGGGATGTTGAGGCCGACGATTTCGGCGTCGGAAATATTGTCGAGATACTTGATGAGCGCGCGCAGGCTGTTGCCGTGAGCCGTGACCAGCACGCGCTGGCCGGACTTGACGGCCGGGGCGATGGTTTCGTGCCAGTAGGGCAGGAAGCGCTCGACGGTATCCTTCAGGCATTCGGTGGTGGGAAACTGTCCCGCAGCCAGGTTGGCGTAGCGCGGGTCGCCGCTCTCGTAGCGCGGGTCGGTCGTTTCCAGCGCAGGCGGCGGCGTGTCGTAGGCGCGGCGCCAGACCATGACTTGCTGTTCGCCGAACTTGGCGGCGGTTTCGGCCTTGTTGAGGCCTTGCAGCGCACCATAGTGGCGCTCGTTGAGGCGCCAGGAATTCACGATGGGTAGCCACATGCGGTCCATTTCTTCCAGCACCGACCAGAGCGTCTTGATGGCGCGCTTCAACACCGAGGTGTAGGCGATGTCGAAATCGAAGCCTTCTGCCTTCAGCAACTGGCCGGCAGCCTTGGCCTCGGCCAAGCCCTTCTCGGTCAGGCCGACATCGGTCCAGCCGGTAAATCGATTTTCCTGGTTCCAGACGGATTCGCCGTGGCGCAGCAGAACAAGCTTGTAGGTGGCAGACATAGTGCGGGGATAGGGTAAGTTGGGGCTGGATAAAAGGATTGGTGCGAATAATAAAGGCAATTCATTGCTGGCGCATGAATAACAGTATTATAGAATATTCAAATCCAGCCTTATTTTGCGCAAGCAAAACATCCCGAGCAGGGGCACGAAGTCATGGAACACACCACTATCGCGGACATGATGGATCACGAAGAGCATGTCGAAATCGCTGCACGGGCGCTGAAAGCGATTTCGCATCCGCTGCGCCTGAAGATTCTCTGCGTGGTGGGCGACCAGGAGGTCTGCGTACAGGATATCGTCGAGGCGGTCGGCACTTCGCAAAGCAACATTTCGCAACACTTGGCCATCCTGCGCGACAAGGGGGTGCTGACCACGCGCAAGGACGCCAACCGGGTTTACTATCGCGTCGCCGACCATCGCACGCTGCAACTGATCGTGCTGATGCGCGAAGTGTTTTGCGGCGTACCTGGGCAGCGTCATTAAAGTCATACGACAGGAAAACGAATGGAATTCATACAACAGAATCTGATGTGGGTCGGTTTGGCCGCCGCCAGCGGTGGCATGCTGCTGTGGCAGATGTTCAACGGCACCGGCGGCAACAACATTTCCGTGGCCGAGGCCACCTTGCTGATCAATCGCCAGGATGCGCTGGTCGTGGATGTGCGCGAGACCGCCGAGTGGTCGTCCGGCCACCTCCCGAATGCCCGCCATATCGCACTCGGACGTCTGGGCAAACACCTGTCGGAGATCGAAAAATTCAAGGAAAAACCGGTCATCGTCGTTTGCGCCAGCGGCAATCGTTCCAGTGCGGCCTGCGGCACGCTCAAAAAGGCCGGCTTCCAGCAAGTGTTCAACCTTGCCGGCGGCGTCCATGCCTGGAGCGATGCCGGCTTGCCAATGACCAAGAAGTAAGACGAGGAGACCGCACATGCCCAAGATCGTGATGTACGCCACCGCCGTTTGCCCCTATTGCGTGCGCGCCGAGCAATTGCTGAAGCGCAAGGGCGTTGCCGACATCGAGAAGATTTACGTAGACCGCGATCCGGCACGCCGCCAGGAGATGGAAGCGCGTGTGCCCGGCGCCCGCACCGTGCCGCAGATTTTCATCGGCGATATTCATGTCGGCGGTTGCGACGACCTGCACGAACTGGAGCATCAGGGCAAGCTCGACGCCCTGCTGGAAGACCGGCCTGCCGCCTGAATCGCGGCGCGGGCGGTTAGAATGCGCCCTTTTCCACTGGCCCATTCAGGATCATCATGAGCGAACAAGCGCAGGACAACACCCCCATTTTCAGCATCGAAAAAATCTACGTTCAGGATTCCTCCCTGGAGGTGCCGAACGCGCCGCAGTGTTTCCTCGAACGCGAATCGGCTGAAATCGGCCTGCAAATGCAATCGGGCGGCCAGGCGGTGGGCGACAACATATTCAACGTCGTGCTGACGCTGACGGTGACCGCCAAGATCGGCGACAAGACTCAATTCCTGGTCGAGGTGGCGCAAGCCGGCATCTTCCAGATTCGCAACGTGCCCGACGCGGAACTGGAGCCCATCATCGCGGTGGCCTGTCCCAATATCCTGTTTCCCTATGCACGCGAAGCGATCTCCGACGCGGTTACGCGTGCCGGGTTCCCGCCCGTGCTGCTGGCGCCGGTCAATTTCGAAGCGATCTACCGCGAACGCCTGATGGAAGCCCAGCAGGCGCCCGCCACGCCGCTGCAGTGATGCCCCTACGGCTTGCTTGGCTGGCGGCCCTGCTGCTTTCCGGTGCCGCCGCCGCACTCGATTACCGGTCGGTCGGCGAAGCTGCCGTGCTCTACGATGCCCCGTCGCAGAAAGCCAAGCCCTTGTATGCGATTGCTGCCGGTACGCCGGTCGAGGCCATCGTCGCGCTTGACGCCTGGGTCAAGGTGCGCGACATGAAGGGCGATCTGGCCTGGATCGAGCGGCGTCAACTGGCCGACCTGCGCATGTTGCAGGTGCGCGAGCGTGCGCAGGTACGCAGCGGTGCGGCGGACGACGCCAAGTTGGTGTTCGAGGCCGAGGCGGATGTCCTGCTCGAACCGGTCGAACTCGGCGCTCCCGGTACGGTGGGCTGGGTCAAGGTGCGGCATCGGGGCGGCCAGCAGGGTTTCGTGAAGGCCGTGCAGGTTTGGGGCCTGTGAAGCGAGCGATGTAATGCGACTCGCCATCTTGGGTGCCGGCGCCTGGGGTACGGCGCTTGCGCTGTCGTTCGCCGAGCGTCATGCGGTGACACTGTGGACCTGGCAAGACGCGCATGCCGAGGCGATGCGCTCCGCGCACGAAAATATCCAGTTTCTCCCCGGTTATCGACTTCCCGACACGCTGGCCGTGACCGCCGATTTTGCCGTCGCCACGGGCGACGCCGAGCTTGCGCTGGTGGCCACACCAATGGCCGGCTTGCGCGCCACTGCGGGGCAACTCGCGCAACAGCGCCCACAGTTGCCCTTCTTCTGGGTGTGCAAGGGTCTCGAATCCGGTAGCGGACTGTTGCCGCATCAGGTGGTCGCGGCGGCGCATCCCCTGGCGACTCCAGCCGGCGATGCTTCCTGGACCCGCTGCGGGGCGCTGACCGGACCGAGCTTCGCCGATGAGGTCGCGCGCGGCTTGCCGGCGGCGATCGCGCTGGCCTCTGCCGATGCCGCGTTTGCTGCGGCAATGGCGCAAGCCTTGCATGGGCCGCGCCTGCGTCTGTATGCCAATGCCGACATCGTCGGTGCCGAGGTGGGGGGGGCGGTGAAGAACGTCATGGCGATCGCCACCGGCATCTGCGACGGCCTGGGCCTCGGCCTCAACGCGCGCGCCGCGCTGATGACGCGCGGCCTAGTCGAAATCACCCGTTTCGGCGTGGCGCTCGGCGCGCGGCAGGAAACCTTCATGGGCCTGGCAGGCATGGGCGATCTGATCCTCACCTGCACCGGCGATCTCTCGCGCAATCGCCGCGTCGGTCTGGCGCTGGCCGCCGGCAAGTCGCTCGCCGACATCCAGCGCGACCTCGGCCATGTCGCCGAAGGCGTGATGACCGCGCGCGAAGTTGCGCAGCGTGCCGAAGTGCTGGGTATCGACATGCCGATTACCGCAACCGTACGCGATGTGCTGGATCGAGGCTTATCCGCCGCCGCCGCCGTCGAGCGGCTGATGAACCGCGACCCCAAGCACGAATAAGCTAGCCTCCGCCGGCAAATCCCTGCTGGCGCCATGCTTCGTAAACCGCGACGGCGACCGTGTTGGACAAATTCAGACTGCGATTGCCCGGCATTAGCGGTAGCCGCAAACGGCATTCCGGCGGTAGCGCTGCCAGCAGTTCCGCCGGCAGACCACGGGTTTCGGGACCGAAGATGAAGGCGTCGCCCGGCTGGAAGGCGACGCAGTCGTAGCGCGTTGTGCCCTTGGTGCTGAAGGCGAAGCGGCGTGCGTCACCGAGCGCCGCTTGGCAGGCATCCCAGTTCTCATGCACCCTGACTTCGGCGAATTCGGCGTAATCCAGCCCGGCGCGACGTAGCGAAGGGGCGGAAACATCGAAGCCGAGCGGTTTCACCAGATGCAATTTTGCCCCCGTGTTCGCGGCGAGCCGGATCGCATTGCCGGTATTGGGCGGAATTTCCGGCTGATATAGAACGATCTGGAACATGCGGGCTGTGGCATGGTAAGGGCCCCGAAGTTTAGCGGATAGCGCGGAGACACCCTAGTGGCACGACCGGAGAAGATTCGACTTGGCGACCTGCTGGTGCAGCAGAACGTCATCACCGACGAGCAGTTGAAGCTCGCCCTCGATGAACAGAAGCGCAGCGGCCGCAAGTTGGGTCGCGTACTGGTCGAGTCCGGCTATGCCACCGAGGAAGGTATCTCGAAGGCGCTGGCGCGTCAGTTGGGCGCCGATTTCATCGATCTCAAGGTGTTTCAGCCCAAGCCCGAATGCGTCAAGCTGTTGCCCGAGGCCCAGGCGCGCCGTTTTCGCGCTTTGGCGCTGGACGAGAATCGCGGCCTGTTGCGTGTCGGCATGTCCGACCCCACCGATCTGGCCGCTTTCGACGAGATCGCCCGTGTCGTCAAGCGCGACATCGACCTCGCCGTCGTTACCGAAGGCCAGTTGTTGCCCCTGCTCGACCGCGTCTATCGCCGTACCGAGGAAATCTCCAGTCTGGCGAAAGATCTCACGCAGGAAATGGGCGACATCCCGGTTGAATTCGGCGCGGCGTTGGGCGTTACGCCGGGCTCCGAGGATGCCCCGGTGGTGCGGCTGTTGCAGACGGTGTTCGAAGAGGCGCAGAAAACCCGTGCATCGGACATCCATATCGAGCCGCAGGAAAAGTCGCTGGTGATCCGCTTCCGTATCGACGGCGTGCTGCACATCCAGACCGAGGCCGACAGCAAGATTTCCACCGCGCTGGTATTGCGCCTCAAGCTGATGTCCGGCCTCGACATCTCCGAAAAACGCCTGCCACAGGACGGCCGCTTCAACATCAAACTGCGCGGCAGCGCCGTTGACGTGCGGATCTCGACCATGCCCACGCAGCATGGCGAATCGGTCGTGATGCGTCTCCTGGCGCAGAACACCGGTCTGCTGCAACTGGAAAAGATCCATATGCCGGCACGCGTGATGGAGCGTTTCCGCCACGCGATCACGCGGCCGTCCGGCATCGTGCTGGTGACCGGGCCGACCGGCTCGGGCAAGACCACCACGCTGTATGCCGCCCTCAACGAACTCAACAATCCCGAGGTCAAGATCATCACCGTCGAGGATCCGGTCGAATACCGCCTGCCCGGCCTCAATCAGGTGCAGGTGCACGAGAAGATCGACCTGACCTTCTCGCGCGTGCTGCGCACCGCCTTGCGCCAGGACCCGGACATCGTCCTCATCGGCGAAATGCGCGATCAGGAAACCGCCGAAATCGGCATGCGCGCCGCCATGACCGGTCACCTCGTGCTCTCAACCCTGCACACCAACGATGCGCTGTCGACGCCGATCCGCTTGCTCGACATGGGCGTACCGCGCTATATGGTGGCGCTGTCGATCCAGATGGTGTTGGCCCAGCGTCTGGTGCGCACCATTTGCCAGAACTGCATTGAGCCCCACCAGCCCGAACCGCACGAACTGGAGTGGCTGCGCTACGAACTCGGCGACCGCGTGCCGAATTTCAAATACTCCATCGGCAAAGGTTGTCCCCATTGCGCCAACACCGGCTACCAGGGCCGCCAGGCGGTATATGAATTTCTCGAAATGAGCAATGCGCTGGTCGAGGCCGCCAACCACGGCGACCCCAACGAGTTCATGCGCATCGGCCGCCAGCAGATGGGCGGCCATACCCTGCGCCGCGATGCCGTGCGCCTCGTGGTGAATGGCCGCACCACCATCGACGAAGCGATGCGCATCGCGACCCAGCTCGACGAATGACGGGAGACTGAACCTTGTCCGCCTTTACTTATCGCGGCCGCAACAGTGCCGGCGCAATCGTCAACGGCGTGCTGGAAGGTGCGACGGCTTCGGCGGTGGCGGACCTACTGTTCGGCAGCGGTATCACACCGCTCGAAATCAAGCCGGCGCCGGCCAGCGCACTGAAGAAGAAGGATGCCGAGGGCGGCGCTTCCGGCCTGTTCGCGCCCAAGATTGAGCATGTCGATATCCTGCTGTTCACCCGCCAACTGTACACCTTGATGAAGGCCGGCGTGCCGATCATGCGGGCGTTGGCCGGCTTGCAGGAATCCAGCATCAACCCGGCGATGAAATCCATGCTCGGCCAGATCCGCGAAGGCCTCGATTCCGGCCGCGAACTGTCGATGTCGATGGCGCGCCACCCCAAGGTATTCACGCCTTTCTATCTCGCCATGGTGCGTGTGGGCGAAATGACCGGCCGGTTGGAGGAGGTCTTCCTGCGCCTGTTCGACCACATGGAATTCGAACGTTTCATGAGCGAGCAGGTCAAGTCCGCGCTGCGCTATCCGAGTTTCGTCATCATGGCCATGGCCGCCGCCATGGTCGTCGTCAACATCTGGGTGATCCCCGCTTTCGCCAAGGTGTTCTCCGGCTTCGGTGCCGAGTTGCCGCTGATGACGCGCATCCTCCTCGGCTTCTCCAGTTTCATGGTGAACTGGTGGCATACCTTGATCGGTGCGATCGTCGCCGCCGGCTTTGCCTTCAAGTCGTGGACGAATACCAAGCGCGGCAGGTATCTGTGGGACAAGACCAAGATGCGCCTGCCCATCGCCGGCAAGATCGTGCGCAAGGCCACGCTGGCGCGCTTCGCGCGCAGTTTCGCGCTCGCTTCGCGCTCCGGCGTGCCGATCATCCAGGCCCTCACGACGGTGGCGCAGACCGTCGACAACGACTACATCGCCGACAAGGTCGAGAAGATGCGCGACCAAGTCGAGCGCGGTGAATCCATGCTGCGCGCCGCCATCGCCACCCAAGCTTTCACGCCTGTCGTCTTGCAGATGATCGCCGTCGGCGAGGAATCCGGCTCGCTCGACGAGATGATGGAAGAGATCTCCGGCATGTACCAGAGCGAGGTCGAATACGAACTCAAGACCCTGTCGCAGCAGATCGAGCCCATCCTGATCGTCGCGCTGGGTGCAATGGTACTGGTGCTCGCCATGGGCATCTTCCTGCCGCTGTGGGATCTGGGCAAGGTGGCGATGAAGAAATGAAGCGGGAGGCTGGCCCGAGCGGGCTGGCCGTCTCGTTTTCTGCCAGAAGCGGCAACGGGCTGTGCGCCCGCCGGACTAGCGCTGGCTGTGCAAGAGCGCCTTGAAATCGTTGAGTTCCTTGCGGTCTTTGACCGGGCAGTGGGATGCCACGCTTTCCGCCAGGCCGCGCAGCAGGTAGCGGTTGTTGGCATCGCTGCGTTGCTCGTCTTCCGGCCAGGCGGCCGGATCGAAGCCGCGCGCCAGGGCGGCTTCGCGGTCGAGGCGCGCATAGGATTCCAGCAGGACGCGCAGGATATCGGTGCCGCAAAGATGGATGAGGCGATTCCACAGGGATTCGGCATGGTAGGAGCGCCCCATCACTGCGTCGAGTTCGGCCTGGCTGTGCGGTAATAGCGACTGCCGGCCCGGCGCGATGCGGAAGAAACTCTCGCTCGAACGCGCCATGCCTTCGAGGAACCAGGCGTTCTTGAAGTAGGTGTAGCCGTATTGGTAAGCGTGGAACAGCTCGTGCGCCGGCGTGAGGCTGGTGGGTTGCCAGCGATTGGTCAGGGCGATGGCGAGCGCCGCCGGGCTGGGCTCGAATTTGCGGTAACGGAAGTTGTGCAGTTCGTCGCCGGTCGAGCCGGTCTTGCCTTCGAGCCGCATGATGTGGACGTCGATGGAACTCAGCGCGGCATAGCGCTGGCCAGCGCGCGGCGGACGCAAGCCCAGTTTCTTGCGATAAAAGTCGTCCGCCTTGCGGAACTGTTCCGCAAGCGCATCCAGGTGGGCGGTGGCCTGCGCCGGGCGCTCGGCGGGATTCGCATCGGCGGGGAAGGCATGCTCGCCGTCGAACGTGTAGAAAATGTGAAACTCGGCACTGACGAGACGGCGGTCGAGCACCTCGCGCGGCGTTTTCCAGCCCGCCAGTACCGGGCTGGCGCAACACAGGACCAGCAGTCCGGCGATCAGCCGGCGCATCGGGACTCTTCCTCTTCCCAGTGCGGCAGCATCTTGGCGTAGAAGGAGGCAACGTGCTGGATGGTGTCGATGCGGAACCATTGGCGGGTGTATTTGAAGCGGATGCCGCCCAGCGCAAGCGCGGGTTTTTTGGCGAAATACAGCGCATCCTCGGTGTTGGTCAGGTGCATGATGGCCCAGGCGGCCAGCTTGAGCGCCTGCCAAAAGTCGTCGGCCAGTTCGCGTTCCCCCATTTTCTTCGCCAATTCGAAGGCACCGAGCAGACCTTCGCAACGCGCGCCGTCGGCATAGGGATAGTCGCCGAACTCGTAGTAAAAGGCTCCGGCATAGTCGGGATAGGGCGCATCCGTCACCTTGTACAGATGGTCGATCATCTGCCGCGCGTCATCGAAGACGAACGCGGAATAGGCGGGACGGCGCATCGCCTCGAAGTCCCACAACTCCTTGATGCCCATCATCAGCCAGGAGTCGGAAGGCACGGCGGTGTACTGGTCGGCGCGCGTGGCCGGCCGCACGCGGATGAGGAAGTCGAGGGCGTTGTGCAAGCGCTCGAAATAGGGGGTGCGCTCCGTCGGCGTCAGCAGATGCAGATACTTGGCCAGGCCGCACACCGCCTCGCCCGGATAGTAAAAGGAGAAGTAGTTCTGGTTCTCGGCTTCGGAAATGAACTTGTCGAGATAGATGTGGTAGTAGATGAACTCGCCGCTGGCGGTGATCTCGTGCATCAGATGCCAGGCAAAGCGGTCGGCCCACTCCCGGAAGCGCGTGTCGCCGGTCAGCAGTTCGTATTCGGCGAGGACGTAGAGCGCCACACCGGTGCCGCCGAGCTTGGCCTTCTTCTCGTGGTAGATGTAGGCCGCCGTGCGGCCCTCCCATGCGTGCGTGCGCGCGAGCGGGAGGTAGAACTCGATGGCCTTGCGCACGTTCTCGTAGGTGTCGCCCTTGTGCTGGTATTTCTCGCGGAACAGGCAGGTCAGGGCGCCGCCGCCGTGGCGCAGGATGTTGTAGAAGGGATTCTTCTCGGGGTCGC